>BNJS01001834.1_pt1 | contig 79197 bp, 99 predicted proteins | sample 8540461 | NCBI WGS metagenome assembly BNJS01 (sample SAMD00202454, study PRJDB9452) | human saliva metagenome | isolation source: human saliva | place: Japan
ATGTTTGTCAAAGAGAAAATATTCGCGTTCAGCTGAACTCAGACCGCAGCGATTGTCCGTGTATTCCCCGATTAGAATTGAAGACGTCTGATGTTTCAGTGAAATGGTCTCCGCCAGAAATGAAGATCATTAAGAGGTCTTCTGACTGTACCGATAACATCCTGTTAAAGCTCAGCAACCCGATGAACATTGCCGCCGTTACCGTGAAGGAGCAGCTGTTCACGATCCAGCAGATGCCGTCAGCTTCACCGTAATGCGAGAAGAAGATTACTACGTCGTTCACTGTTTCAACTTCGTGTCTCAATCCTGACCGGAATCACACCCACCAACTCACAACGCACAGCTAATCATTTAAAGAACGTCTCCTCAACGCCGCATATGAGCGGCGTCAGATACCCCAAATTGCACACCGCTGCAAAAAATCCTGAACATGCAGCAGCGAGCTCACTGACGACTGTGCGATTAACCCGATGGGTTCGAGCCATCGCAGCCGGCTCAACACGGCATGCGCTCATGAACGAGCCACAAAGGCCAACGGTCTGTCAACCATTGAAGAGTTCTCACAGCACAGAAGAACAGGAACCTCGAGGATTATGTTGAAAGCACGCAGCGAACTTTCATCGAGAGCCACGCTACTTAAGCCTCTGGCGAAAGAAAGCACGTTCAGCAGCACAAAACAGATTGTCATAATCGGATAACTCGATTCTCGATGAGTTCGAACAGACGGACAGAGGGGCGGGGCCTCGATGCAACAGGTCAGCCCCACCGGTAAACATCAGAGGCCACATTTAGCGTCAAAAATTGCTGAAGAGCCGTTCTTCCACAGGACAGCAGCGATCACCGTGGCTGTCCAGCATAACATCCCCGTTATTAGCAGCCAATAAATCAACTGTCCGATGCGTCAGCCTGAACAAGACCCCCATACACACCGGAGACAGTTTCACGAAGCACCACCACTTCGTTGAACACGCGGCGCTCACCGCGTCAATCAACGGCCTGACAGCCAACGGTCGCGACATCCTGTCGAAACTGAACGCAGACCCCTGGTTCCTCGACGGAGGTCCTCTGAACTGAAGCGGAAGCCATGAAGATCGTCCGTGCGAATACCGAGTAACGGGTGATATTAAGATCGCGCCGGCATTTATGAACAGATGAAACAAGAAATTCGCGGTCATCATTCGCCCGACACTGTCCGAACGAAAGCAGTACTTCTGCAGACGATGAACGCAGTATACCGCGTGGCGGTGCGAACCCATGACTGTCTTCAGCGTCGCCTGATACCGCGACAGCCACATCCAGATTTCAGGCATGATTCAACCATATCACGCCCCTAACGCAGGTTTCGCCGAGTATCCGTCATCGTCACAGGTGGCCGTCGAAACGTGAAACCTCTGTTCCGCATAAAGAGCCCCTTAAACAGAGTTGCGTCCACGAATATCTGGCTGGAGAACTTCCAAACTGATTTCACCTCGATTTGGCCGTTGCAAATCATTCCGTAGCCCAGTACTGGTCGCGCCGCTGTTCGGGCGAAGAGACCGCCGCAGTAAACAGATCATCCAGTCGATTCGAAACAGCGTCATTTTACCGATATATGAACTTCCGGTTGTCATCCAATATCAACGAGCACATAACAAATTAGCGATCCTCGACGCTATTTGCGAGGTCTGACCGCCATCAGCGACCACCCAAACCCGGTGAATACCGAACACGATCGGCTTTCCTGGCGGATGACGATCGTGATGGTGCTCACTGAACCGTTACCTGAAGAAAGATACTCATCACCATCCCCATCACCATGAACTGGCGCAGACCGTACGACGGTGCCCCAGCGATGCAGCGAAAGACCACCGAAAGACTTCATGCAGATCTTCTGCAGCACAGTCCCATGATTATCTGGCATGTTTCAGCGTCGATTGACGCCGGTTCAACCGCGATTCCATATCTGACCATCGCGACAGTACGTTATCAGAAGGTCAGGTCGACGCCGCCGCGATATTGCTGTCGTCCGTGAATCAACAGTACCACGGGCAGTCCGACGACGCCCAACCACGGTCCTTCGCACAGACCGTCGCAAGAAATATCCTTGCATAGCAGCAGACCAACGTTGAACTTGTTAATCGCGTTCGATCACTGTCATCGCCCGTCAAAACAGGTTGTTCATAGGAGACAACGTGGGGAACGTGGTCAGCCTCCCCAGACACGCCCATACCACCTGAGCAGCAGTTGCACAAGCGGACCACGATAGCAGATGCGTGGCTCACTGCGGCCCTTGAACAGCAAAGGTTCAGCGCGACAGTCTCACCATTTACTGTCTTCATTTCCTGCCTGAACCTTCTGGCGAGCGCACACCGTCAGCGACGGTCACCGCAGTGAGTGGAGAACCTCAGAATTATTTTAGCGATCGCAATGCCCTTCCATTGGCGGGTCTCTGCTCATCGATGGGTGAAATCACGGTGACACTGTTCTCAGCCACCCTTCCCACACTAAACAGAGAACCTCGCCTCCAGGCAGCCTGCGATAGTCCACATGGCCCAACACAGCCTCCGATAAAAGTCGACACAGTTATCTCAGTCATTGATAGGGGCCGCACGTGAAGCTTGCACCCGAAGACTATCTCAATCTGTTAGAAAGGATCCCAGTCCAATATTCGAATATATTGCCCTGATTACCGAAGAGAAGAGCGGCGAGGAATCATTTATGAATCAAACGTTTACGCTCACGGTTACGAAACAAACAATAAATGAACTGTTGAGTCTATTACTTTATGATGGCGTTGTTTGGGTAAACGTGCTCAGTTATCTCTGACACTTTATCAGCAGTTGCTACACAAGCATCAGGGTATTAACTTCAGTTTGGTGGTTTGATTCTTTTGATTACGGCACGTACCACACCCCGTTGATGAAGAGTCTGACGATGCTGACCATCGACGGTATTTTCAAAGTTGGGGTGTAATGATGCCATGGTCAAAAGTCTCAAACCAAGGCTGGAGAGTTGTGCCCTGAAGGTGCTTGTGTGAGCCTTGATAAGGTCTTTTAATCGAATCTTAAATGACCTTTAGGCGTCACGCCATCATGTTAATAGATAAATATTTTTGAGTTCGTTTTATTTGTCTTTGTTTTTTTGGTAAAGTAACGATGAAAAATGTAAAAATGAATTTGGGTTCATAAATGAAGTTCTTTGGAAAATACGCTTGTGTATTCTGTTGAGGGTTTGAGGTAATCCCTATATAAGAGGCAATATATTTCAAGGGAATATTCGATGTTTAGATCCTTTTCTAATAGATTGAGATAAATCTTTCAGATTGCAAAACTGAGTTTCACGTTGCATTTTCTCATTAAGGCAAGTCTATATATCGGGCTTTATCTGAGGTATTCCGTTATGTATGAGATGATCGAGGTGTGTCTCATCAATCTTGTAGGCTGTAACCTTGAGCGCTTTGTTGAGAGCAGAGGAGGGTTCTCACCTAGTTAAAGTGTAGGAAAGACAGAAACTCTCTGGGAAATGATATCTACTGTAGTTTCCTATCGGTGGTAGTGGATTATAATAGAAGAAACGTACAATCCCTTCGCTTAAATAGTACAGAGTTTCCACCACCTACACGAGTGATGGTCCTTTTATGTAGTGTACTTTGTAAATATTGACTAGGAAATCATGGTTCAAATTTAGGGCTATCCTTATGAATAGCCTTTTTATGTATAATTTTAGTAAACCCACATATCCTGTTCCATCGCGGATATGCTGGGTGATATGCTCGCTTCCAAGAGTTGGTATAAGGTATTGTCTGGGAGGTATTGATTTCCTATCCCATATACGTTGTCCTTATAGATAAACTTTGGCGAAGTGACGACATTGAGCAAGTGGTCAAAGAGACGGGTTAGTGAGTTCAACTGGTGATTACCTTGCTTTGTGCAAGATATTTTGTGGCAGGATAACATACCCAGAAATGTTCTAATTTAGACTGAGCATCATCGTTCCAACACACTATCGGACATTGGCAATTCCAACAGACGATATCTTGCTTCTTGGCGCTTTGTCGAAGCAATTAATACCCCTTTTGATTCTGTACTGTACAATATCGAGTAAGGTCTGTATGGTCGATATATTCAGGGAGGAAGAGGTTGTCCTTGGTTAAGATTTCATAACTAGTATCCAAAGTATCGGCCTTAGAGGCTATATTAAGATCATCATAAGTTCTCTCTAAAATAAGAATCTACATGTTTCAGTGAGTCTTTTTCCTTCATCGCTCTAAGAAGTACATCACATGGAACGACGATCTGAAATTCACTGCATCAATAGGAAGTAGTAGTGGAAATTAGTTTTCTTCCAAGTCAACGGTTCATGTAGTAGTAGACCATATATATCGTGATCGATTCATATCCATAAGGAAGAGGTACGTCATTGTTAGATTCAAGGAGTTGGCAGTCTTCACCTATTTCAGAAGGAACTTTTTATTGGAGATGTTTACCTGAGCAAAAGTAGTCGAAGATACTATCCACATAAAAGATAGTGTCAGATATTTTTAGTGCTTGTTTATAACTAATTTGTTAGGTATACTAATTGATATTGGAGAAGGTTTTAGGAGTTCACTATATCCTGATACAGAGTAACGTATTAGATATTTGATGATATTCTCTTCTAGCTCTATTTACTGTAGCTGCGGCAGCAGCAGGGCTAGCACTTACTCTGCTTCCTTGAACAACCACACTTGGTTGACCAGGTACTAAGATACGGGAATGAGTTTACCTTTGTAGAAAGGTCAAAGTCAAAATGTTGAATGCTACGGAAAGTTCTCCAGCCAAGATATTAGTTTAGCCAATCACAGCTCCTGTAGTACGGAAGATAGCACCTTCTGGTTTAGAATATCTTTATACGGAATCCTGTGTTCTGTCACTTGTATTATCAAGCTCTTTCATTTTCTCGAGCAGCCTTGAGAGTCTTGTTCTGTTTGGCGTACATCGGATTGTAGTTGATGAGAATTTGTAACAGCTGCTGTGTAAGGAATCCTTCATAGTTATACTGAACCCAACCTACAGTATTTCTCTTGTTCTTTACTTTATTATTTTCTTGTAGAGAAACGCTCTCAATAATTTTTAAGCGCTTCTTATCTTTGTTCCTAACAGATTACCATTTGGTAGGATATTTGTTGATTTCATCCAAAATTTTGCTCTTCTGGTTTTTAGTCCGTCTGTTTTGAAGAACTTTTCATTCAAGAAATTAGATTTATCCATTACTTGGTAATCTGTTTTGTTGTTTGTTTGAGATTACTTCTTCCTTAAGAGAGCTTAAGTAGCGTAATACCATTAGAAAGTTCTACTCGACGTGCTTTTTCCTTCTTTATAACTTCTGGTTTTTCCTGTTCTTTTCTCTAATTCTGCAAAGGCTGCTTCATTGGTGTTGGTAATGCTGTTAGCTGTTTGTAATTTTCGTTCATAAGTCTCAAATGTTCCAAGCCCTCTTTCCCATGTTGAGAGCCATCATTGGCGATGAAAACCAGATACATCAGGTTAATCATCCTTTTGTCGTGGTGAATTGCCTGCTATTTTCTAAATTTTTTAATGATTATTAACTAATTTAGAATTATCTGGCACCACCTATTGCAGAAGCATCCACCATATCTGTATTGAGATTCTGTCAAATTCTTTAAATGAATTAATCTTGTGTATTCTAATGAGTTGGAGGTTATCCACTATACCTTTTTGAGCATTCACTTGAAGTTCAGTTCTTTTGTTGGATACGATAAAGAGAGTTCAGTCTAATTGAACAGCAGCTGTAGTGTTCTCTCCATATTTACGAGTAGCAACGGCATCTGCTGTAGGTCCGATATTTCTTAGCTGCCCTTCAGTTACGGATGCTAGCAGCCAATGAATTCAATGTTTGCATCTATATGAGCTTTTTGTTATCCAATTTTTCAGATAGAGATTCTCTTATTTTGAGTCTTTGATTGGTTTCTAGTTGGAAGTTGTGTATTTCACTGAAATTGTTGTCTTGGTTCTCTCCTTCTAATTTAGGAATATATGACCAATCATACCTGAATCTACAGGTTCGAGCAGAGATATGAAGATAATCGCTTCTGTGATAAGCCCTATCGCCAATGAGTGTACCCACAATCTTAATAGACCCTAGTTATTTCCCAGTGAAGGATTTGAATAGTGTCTGATGATTAGGATGAGGCCCCAAACCATAAACCATATTCTATGATTTTGACGATTTTGATGAATTTGCCATTTTTTTCTTTTTAAATTATACTTAGTTTATTTATTTTTAATTTTTACTATCTCATGTTGGTCAAATTACCTTTATATCCACTCTTTGACACCCATAAAACTCTGAACGGTACGGAACTGATGTAGTTACGGGCAGAGTTCCTGATATCATAATTACGGTAGCTACCTGTATAGAAAGTTATCTTTTCAAGAATCCACTGAATCACCTTACGTTTGTTTTGTTTGGCTTACGTTAGGGTTCATAGTTATATACTGTAAGAATTGAATCATGGGAATTTGTCCACTCAGATACGTTACCTGCCATATTATAGAGGTTATATCCATTAGATGGTATGATTTTGCTTTACTGTATAGAGCGTATTATCAGCAGTATAGTTCCACGAGATGGCTTGTTAGCTATAAACAAGCCTACTATCCACTGTATATGGACCTCAAGGGTAAGAGACCCTCAAGCCACCACGAGCAGCAAATTCTATTCTGTTTGTAGGAAGACGAAAGTATTCAATATTTTTTTCTTCTGTTTTGGAAAGAGTTCATATAAGTTGGCGCATGCAGAAAGCTCTTGTTTGTCTCCGGCAACTCCTATCATGATATTCTGCTATGCTATAGTGCTGTGTCATTATGCATAGGTTATAGGAGTAGGAAGCCTAATCCATACTGTAGCATCAGGATTTGACGATCTCTTTTTGATAAAGTCTTACACCTTTTTTGTGAGAACGAGCAGCTGCCTCATCCATCCATTGATATTGAAAACGAGCTATTTGCATCCAAGTGGGACGACGACCATTATTGTTTCTAATAGGTATACATAGTATCCATCAATTTCATGTAATGTTCTGTCGTGATATTTTCCTTATCCAGATAAGTTTTACTTACGATTGATCTTATGTTTTTCAGGATTGTCCTTATTCTCGTAATTTTCACATATTCTTATCATAAGCATTGAGTTTTTCCTGATCAGTATCAAGGAGCATATTGTCTCATACCTTCTCTACCAGCGGACTGACCACTTTCCTCTGCCATGATAGCCAATTTACGACGAACGATAGTCACGTACCCAGTTGACAAACTGGAGGATATTTTTATTGGTGATTTCTGTATCATCCATAGAAAGGACTCACTGTTACGGTCTTGTGTAGCACTTGATGGTTTTGATACAACTGAGCTACCCATACGAAAGCACCACCTGGGCAAGTCCCATAAGGTTTAGTTGTCCACTGCCCTCCTTTCACTCATGCTTCTCCTCGTCATTACCTGAACCGTGGACACCACCAGATAACGCTATTAAGTGCTACTTTTTTTTAGTTTCAATATCATATCTACAATATTATTTTGGATTGTAAATGGTATTTTATTTGTCCCACACTATTTTTTTTATAAATTCTTCTATTTAAAGAATTTTTACAATTATCTTTTAAAGAATTTTCTGTTTGATTTTCAAAAGTTACAAGATTGAATGATAATTATTTTAAAGTTATTAACACTTTGTTAATATTCGTTTTGTATTAGAAGATTGTATAGACATTATATGTACCTTTTGTTGTTTAATTCTTCACGATTAGTTTTATGTTTTTTGGAATTTATCTTAACCCAATATTACATCCTCAATAAAGTAAGATAATCTTTACTCTTGATCTTTAGGAACTGTTCGTGACTTAACCAGCTTTTATCCTCCTGTTGTTTGCCTGTAGTATTTTTTAAAAGGGGTCCATATACTTTTCGTGGTCTGAGAAGAACAGAAGTTCTACGCCCCATATATTGATAATTTGTCCACTTGATCTGGATAATATCAAAGTCGGTAATCACGCAATATTCTCCGACTTAGCCATATTCTTAACAATTGCATGGAAGTTAATCCCTTTTTGGATGTTATCCCGCCGAATGGAATATTGTCTTAGCATGTCAGGCCGACGTGAGTGTTGTGAGGCTTTGCCCTATTAGCTCTCCTTCTGAATAACCGCACAGCATCGATAAACACTTGATTTACATACTCGATGAAAAGTGCCCTTCTGCATCGGTTTTGCTCACATAGTGTCTTGGTCTTGTCCCAAAGCAACTTCTATTCACTGGTGTACCTTACAGGGTCTAACTATTTATTCGATGCAAAGATGTAAAAATGTAGAAACAAATAAAGAAACGTTTTTATCTCGTAAAACACTTATGACGACTTTTCATTTATACCTACATATATAATTAGAGTATAGTGAGAAAACGACAAAATATTAATAATCAATGATTTATAAAAATGCTTTGCTAGCAACACCACGGCTTCGCTAAATGTTTGTTAACAACGAGGAAATATTTCTATTCTTCTTGGATACTTTTAATATTTTATCCCTCATTTTTACCTGCGTCCAATGCCCATATCCCTATACTATCTCCTTTAGAAACACTTTCAGCATGGTAATCCTTTTAGTACCTCCGTCAGCTTTTTCTTTTTATCTATATTCCTATCAAAAATATCCTCAAGACAGTGTACTAATATTACCGCAAAGATACTAATCTAAATACTTGTGGTTATTTTGAAAATTATATTTTTGTGCACTCATTCATAAAAACTCTTACGAGACAGACTATTTTCACCTTTATTCCTAATACTCACTGAAGTACTACAAAGAGGATGTCCCTTGTTAGGTAGAGTGGAAAGCAAAACTGCACGGCACCCTACGTGAGGGCAGGAATACAAGCCCAGTGTCGTCGGTACGTGAGCGCTACTGCATGAGAATGTGGCGAGCTCGATGGTAGCTGCCTTCAAGGGAGATAAGCGTCACGGACCCCACAAAATCAGGCGATTGATCTGGGCATTTACCTGAGGACAGCACCGCGAGAGAACAACTACCCTGTGCACCTGAAGACTTTCCTGTCCCAACGGACAGTGCAGAGGGGAGAGTTTTTCTAAAAATGGAAAACGTGAGGGTAAGTATATCCTATGTGCTGACGAGCGCAGGCGCACCTTAGCTTAAGGGCACGCTACCTGAAGCGACTACGAAGATGGTCTCTGGCAGTGCTATTCTCTAAAAAGGAAACTTAGAAAAGGAAATCAACTTCAAGGGAAGCGTAGCCAGTGAGGGTGCTTATATAAGGAATACCAACCTGTCAGGCAACTCCTTTACATAATGGGACAATACGCACGGCGACGAGAGGGTGCTTGGAAGTGCTACAGCAGAAGGAGAAACTATGCAGTGAGATTACCTACAAAAATGGCAATCAGATGCAGGTAACCCGCTATGAACTAAAGGATGAGTTAAGGAGGTTATGTACAAGAAGTGAGAGCTTGCTTGTTGCTCTCACTCCTTTTCTCATTCCTCACGGGATATTGTCTTGACTTTTGTAACACGTTACTTCCATGAGCCAGGGAGTCACTCCCGTCCGCCTACTTGGTTATTGAGTTTTGTATTACTTGAGCACCTGTAGTCTTCTCACACAAATAGCGCAAAACCAAAATTGATCTACTATGTGCCTACCGTGAGTGTTTGTTGGAGGAATGGCCTGTCTGCAATTGCGATGGTGTAGCCAAAGGAGGTTTCTATCATACAGGATAGTCTTCCCAGCAAACACGCCTTTTGATAGTCTTCAATGTTGATCGTGGGTGGGGTCAGTGGCTGGCGAGGCGAGCGATTTTCTCTTGCTTTGGGATATGCCCATCGGGAGGTGCCCGCTGGTAAGTGTTGATCAGCTCCTTCTGAGACATGTTGCTCCGGCAGGCTTATAGCATGCAGAGCTGTTGGGTAACCACGCAGTGGGCTATGTTCCAGCATTATTGTTACGAAAGCCTCAAGGGATGAGCAGCTAAGTGTTCTGGGGTGGCTTCGTCCAAGAAGGTCACAACAGACGGGCAAACTGTGTCTGGCCTGTAGTAATTCGAGATGCTTGTCATAATAATATGTTAATATAATAATTTGCTGTTGGTTTAGACCTACTCGCTGGGTCGCTCTAACTCTGAGTTTCTACGGCTTCTTCATCAAAGCTGTGTATCCTCAACTGAATCCTTCTGTTGTGTATAAACCACATCAGCTGGCTACACTGCCTCCTCTTGGGCAGAAGAGGATGAGGAAATATTGGCAGCTGCTAAATAAAGCAACTGATAAGTAAAATTGCTTAATAACCGCGTATATGTAAGTAATTGTTATGAGGGCATTATTTTCAATATTTATTATATTTTATTCCTCTCAAAAATAGTAAAAGGGCTTCTATTCGAGTGGCGGTAGTATCGTCTGCGGTGGTATAATGAGCTGGAATCGGTGCCTATCCAGGGCAGGTATTGAGCTGTCGCTTGTTTCACGAGCGCTTGGCAGTAGTATTGTGGCTCTTTGTACTCGTCTAAATGGATAGAAATGTATGGGCAAGGTCAAAACGGAACTGCCCTTTGTAGGTCGACTGACCAAGGAAAGTGACGGGTGACGCATTCCTTTCGCGTCGAGCGACAGCTGCATACATATTGGTTAATAGTTCCACAGGGAATCCCGTGCCAACGTGTGCTCATCTTGCCCACCACGACAGCCGTGGCGCGTTCTTCGGCGCAGCATACATCATCCACATGGCATTGCCCTCGCTGGGCTCCCATGCCATTGCCCAGAAGGCAACGCCAGAAAGGCTTTGCTGTAGCTGGTGTGAATGAGGCTTTGTCATTTGCTGATTTGCTAATTATTTTGGACTATTTTTGAGGTTGTTTTAGAGGTAAAAGAATATCAGACAAGTCGGACTAGTCTAACACCTGAAACCTAACCTCTACTTCACTCTACACCCATGTAGCCTCACTGCCTTGCAGACAAAATCATAGAGTTGCTGACTCAGTTCTTGCTTCTTCTGGACGTTTGAATGAAAATTATTAGGATGTGCTACTTCGTGAGGGTTGTAGGTGTGAGCGGAGGCAATAATTTTGCGTATTCTATCAATTTTCTCTTTTATTGGTAGAAGCTTTTACCTCGTGTAATCTTCTGTGTTCCAATCAGGAATCTCTAAATCTATAGCTTATGGACGTGTTCTGTAAAATCGGCTGTCCACTCCATTAGGAAAATAAACAGGTTCGGACTCAGCTTCACTGTTCTGCAAAAATTTAGATTAAAAGCAGGAATTCTCTTTTAATCAAAGAACTCGATGCCTGTATGAAAGCTATCTATCAGTAAGACGGATCCCGGAAACAGCCACACAAAGACTGATTTCTAAAGCAGGCGGTGCTACGACAAAACAAATATATCATCTTTTGATTTCATTCTAACCTTTTATACCAATCTATATATCCTACAAAATCCATATATGTTACCTGTCTAAAATAAAATAATTTATTCAATAAAAGATAGAGAGAGCTCAAAAAGTGAAGCGGCTTGCGGCTCAGCGTTCGGAATTTTAATATTGATTTGTAGAGTGGTTTCGCTGGTTAGGATTAGCGATAAACTCTTGGAAATTATTCCTGCAAAATAGATTCCCACAGGAAAATCCACACAGGTAAATAGGATGTTCATGCCGTTTTGAGAGTCGCAATCTCCCAAAATACTAACCTCGCCGTTTTCACTTGCCATAAAGGAGGCTGGCATTATGGCGAGCAGTCTCCATTCTCCATCTTCCGTCAAAATATGGCTCAAGTCTGCATATTCCTGAAAATCTTCTTCCAATACACGTTACGATGCTCCCAAAGCATCACGTGCGCTGTTTGCTCCACAGGAAATATAGCTTAGAAAAAGTCCCAAGAGCCGCCCAAAGCCACTTCTCTCGTAAATTCAAGATAGGAGGTGGCGTTTCCAGTCGTCTAATCAGCAAAGTAATATTGGTGGACAGCGTTCGCTCGCCTTCTTTTATGGTCAAAGTTCTTGATACATATGATTGATTTTAAGATGAGCCACTCTACCAGCACTCTTGGTCGGTAGCACTTTTGTGTTCATTTATTAAATCAATCAAAAGCTTTACAAAATGTAGCTTTGGAAATGTGGTCTCTGATAGATTCTTATTAGAGGGAACAGCATCAAACGAGTACACTGGAGAAGCCCACCGGCACCGATGACTTCAGAGGATGTCCTGAGACCAGCTAAAATTTTGCTTGCTGGTGAGACCTCTATGTTTTGGATCTGAAAACAACATAAGAGGAAAATCCTACAAGAAACAATAGAAAAGAAATGTTTTTAATGATCTCATAGTGGAATAGTATTAAATAAAGCTTGGTATTCTATCTATTTACATCTTTCACATACCCAGCTGTGAGTATTCGCTGGCTTTACTAAAAATAAGCGTTGAGCAGTTTGCCTCCAAATCCGAAGGAATTGGACAATACACTGCCTAATGGGTTTGCGCTTGAGTGCTGTCTGTAGGAAGAGGCACCTCTGGCATGAGGGTTTGCCAGTTCAGGTTAGGCCATACTGCCCTTCTTGATCGCCAAAAGGCTAAACTATCGCCTCCACGCAGAAGCTACCGCCAAGGCATGCCCTGTGAAAGGCTTCCGTAGAACTAAAGTCAGGTACTTTTTCACCGAAGATACGCATGAGCACGAGCTCTCTGAGAGGTCATTATTCACTGTGGCCGTACCATGCGCATTGATGTAATCGATATCAGGAGGGCAAGACCACTCAGATGGAGTGCTCTCTCCATAGCGAGGAAAGCCCCTTCTCTTCTTCAGGAGGAGGCCGTCTGGTGGTAGGCATCATTGGCATTGCCTCAGCCCGAGAGTACTCCCATATCTTTCGTCCTTCTCAAGGGCTTCCTCTTGAGTTCCAAGACGAGAAAAGCAGCAGCCTCTCCTAGTTCAAGCCCTTGCGATGTGCATCGAAGGAGTACAATCCATATCGGAAAGAATCATTAGGGTATTAAAGCCGTTAATGGTGAAATTTCGAAAGGGCATCAGCACCCCCTACCACAACCTCTTGGCTCTTCGGGAGCGAATGAGCTGAGCTCCTGTGATAATAGCATTGGCAGAGGAGGAACAAGCAGTACTAAGACTTGTCTACCATGCCTTTGATCCCGAAGTAATCGGCTATCTGAGCGGTTACCTCGCCTATATGTGGGTGTGGATATAGCGACGCAGCTCAGGCGCAGTCGTATATTCATAAAAATAGCGCTCGGTAATATCCATTCCTGCGACAGAGGAAGCCATCACTAAGGTATTTGCGTAATTTCATCCTTGCTCAGCCCAGCACTCTGCAAAGCCTCACCAAGAGCTTCAATACCTAAGAAAGAAGTACGTGAATAGGCATTGATAGGGGGAATCCCCAAGGAAGCAGCAAGCTCCTCATTGGAGCGCTTGATCTCCCCTACCTTGATATGTTCCCTATGGAGGGTCTCTGTATAGTCTATCCGAGAAATCCCTGTGCTGCCCAGAGCAAGCGCTCTGTATGTATGGGTAGCCCCTGACCAGAGAGGCTGATACCCACACCAGTGATGACAATTCTATCACCCATACTATTTTTGGTTCTATGCTTTTGCATAGTCATGGTCTGAATAGAGTAGAATATATCTCTTCCCTGCTTAGGATCAGCCAAGCGAATACCATATTCCTTATCCAAGAGGACAATAAGTTCCAGAGCGTCAATAGAATCCAAACCTAAACCTTCTGCTCCAAAAAGAGGAGTATCAGTCTTGATATCTTCTGGGAGTCATTTCCTCCAAGTTAAGCACTTCTATCACTTTTTCTTTTAGTTCTTTAATAAGTGTATCCATTTATTTATGTTATTTATAATTTTTGCAAAGATACAATTTTAATTACAAATGACAAAATGACTAACAACAATTCTTTAGCAGTAAGCATGAACGGTGAACAGTGAAACAGTGAGGTGAACAGTGAACAGATGAACAGTGAGCGGTGAGCAGTGAGCAGAAAACAGTGATCAGTAATCATTGACCATTGATCATTGATCATTGACCATTAACCATTGATCATTAATCTGACACCCTAAATAAATCCTAATTTCTATTAAAAAACTTTTTGCTTTGAACCGACCTTTGCTCTCCCAATTACGTATTGTCACATATGAAGAGACTTTTTCAAGGAAGACATACTACTGATAGGCCTTGCAGCCCTTATACCCTCTTGTAAGAGAGAACCCAAAAACCGAACCACAATCTACTGTGGTTGAGACTCCTCCACCTCCTAAGCCTGTATACGAATATGGCTTTTAACCTCTTAGAATACAATATTGTCAAAGGATACTCTAAAGCAGGGGATACCTTCGGTGCTCTACTGGGTGCTCAGCATATTTCGCTCAGAAAGTTGCTGAAATCGCCGACCTCTCCAAGGAACTGATCCGTCCAAAGAATTTCCGTGCTGGACAACCCTATGCCTTGGTCTATGACAAAAACAACCTGATTCCTTAGCTTACTTTGTGTACCAACCTGATTTGTTGCACTTTATAGAAATCAAGCTCCGAGATTCTTTGGCAATTCGCAGGATAGACCGCAAGGTGACCATCGTAGAGAGAGAAGGAGGGGGGTATATCAAAAACAACCTTATCGATGACGTAATGAAGTCTGGCATGTCCTTTGCAGCTGCCTATAAGCTCTCTCAGATCTTTGACTATACCATCGACTTCTTTCACCTTCAGGAAGATGATAAGTTCAAGATTATCTATGACGAGCGCTATGTGGACGACACTATCAATGCAGGCTTGGTAAGAGTGAAAGCGGCTTTCTTCGAACACAAAGGGAAACCTTACTATGCTTTTCATTTCCAGAGCGATACTACCAAAGCAGGTGGCTACTATGATGAGAATGGGAACATGATGAAGCGTATGTTCCTGAAGTCTCCTTTGGACATCTTCCGTATCACCTCCCACTATGGTATGCGCTACCATCCTATCCTCCATCGTATGAAAGGGCATTTTGGGACAGACTATGCTGCACCTACAGGAACCCCTATCCGTGCTACAGCCAGTGGAACAGTAACTCAGGCAGGTTATGGCTCAGGCAACGGAAACTATGTAAAAATACGCCATGACAAGACCTACGAGACTCAATACTACACATGTCCAAAAATCATTGCTCGCAAGGGACAACATGTATCCCAGGGGATGTAATCGGGCTGAGTGGGTAGTACAGGGCTCGCTACAGGACCTCACGTATGTTACCGCTTTTTGGAAAAAAATGGGGTGCAGATAGACCCTCTGAAGGAGAAACTCCTGAGGCGACTCCTATCGATGGAGCTCTCAAGCCTCGGTATATGGAGTTTGTCACTCCGCTGAAAAAGCAATTGGACGCCGTTCCTTATGCTAATATACAGACGACAGAGACCACTTCTGGCTCAGCCAATACCCCCGTGGATACCCTCCTACCAAGTAACAAACCTTTAGACAACGATTAGACAATGAATATATTAAGATTTATCACTGCTGGCAGTGTAGATGATGGAAAAAGTACCCTTATCGGTCGCTTGTTATACGATAGTAAAAAGTATCTTGGCCGATCAGCTCGAAGCCTTAGAACAGCAATCTAAAAAAATAAAAATGATGATGGAATAGACTTGGCCATTCTCACTGATGGCTTACGTGCTGAGCGAGAACAGGGTATCACTATCGATGTGGCTTACCGCTATTTCGCCACGGATAAGCGCAAGTTCATCATTGCCGATGCCCCTGGACATATACAGTACACCCGTAATATGATCACGGGTGCTTCTAACCTCGACCTTATCATTCTGCTTGTTGATGCTCGCAATGGGGTGACTGAACAGACTCGTAGACACTCTATCATTGCCTCCCTGCTTCACATCCCTGAGGTAGTGGTAGCCGTGAACAAAATGGACTTGGTGGGCTATGACCAAAAGGTATTTGACAATATCAAGAAAGAATACGAAGGTATAGCAAAACAACTAAACCTCAAGCAAGTACACTACTTCCCTATCTCCGCTTTTGTAGGAGATAATATAGTGAATACCACCAGCGCCATGCCTTGGTATCAGGGAGATTCCTTGCTTCATTTCTTAGAGAGTACAGATCAACAGCCATACCTATGACAAGCCACGCTTTCCAGGTACAGTACGTGATCCGTCCTCAGACAGAGGAGCTCCACGACTATCGAGGTTATGCAGGGCAAGTCCTCTCAGGCACCTATACCAAGGGAGATACCCTCACTATCCTTCCCCAAGGGGTTACCACTTCCCTAAGCCGTATAGAAGTTGATGGGCAAGAAGTAGAAGAAGTACAAGCGGGTACCCCTGCGGTATTGCATATCAGCGATGATATAGACATCTCACGAGGGGATTATCTGGTCAAGGCAGATAGTGAGCCACATATAGAACAAACCTTAGAAGCTACCCTCTGCTGGATGGATCGGCGAGAGCTGCAAGAAGGTAGCCGATACCTACTCCAACAGCGCGCCCGCCTTACCAAGGTGATTGTCAAAGAAATTATCTATAAAATAGATGTCAATACTCTTGCCCAAGATACTGAAAGCAAGAGTGTAAAGCTGAACGAGATAGCTAAGGTTCAACTCAAAGCCGCCTCGCCCCTTGTGTATGACCCTTTCGAAGAGAATCCTCCTATGGGCAGCGCTATTCTGATTGATGAAACCAGCAATGCTACTGTAGCAGGCGTTCTTATCAATGAGTTCTGAGTTTTGAGTTTTTAAATTTTGAGTTACCAACAACTAACACCCTAAGAACTAACAACTGTTTTTATGGACACTACAACTACTACTTCTGTAGAAAACTGCTAAGCCACAGTGGCTTAGGGGTGAAAGCTCCCTACAGGAAAGAAATATACCGAGCTACGTAGCTTGGTGGACAAATATCAGCTCAATACCATTTGTACCTCTGGGAGTTGCCCTAATATGAGGCGAATGCTGGGGACATGGTACTGCTACTTTTATGATTTTTGGGAAATATCTGTACGCGCTCCTGCGGCTTCTGTGGGGTAAAAGACAGGGCGTCCTGATACGATAGACTGGGAAGAGCCTGAAAAGGTAGCCCGCTCTATCAAGCTGATGAATATCACCCATGCGGTGATTACCTCCGTAGACCGCGACGACCTCAAGGATATGGGAAGTATCATCTGGGCAGAGACTGTCAAGGCCATTCGCCGTATGAACCCCAAGACAACCCTCGAGACCCTTATCCCTGACTTCCAAGGAGTAGAGCGCAATCTCAACCGTATTCTGGCTGTAGCACCAGAGGTGATTTCCCACAATATGGAGACCGTACGCCTTACCCGCGAGGTGCGTATCCAAGCCCAATACGACCGAAGCTTGGGGAGTATTACGTTATCTAAAAGAAAATGGAGCTCATCGTACCAAATCGGGTATTATGCTTGGCTTGGGAGAGACCGAAGAAGAGGTCATACAAACCCTCTACGATCTGAAAGAGGCTAAGGTGGATATAGTCACCATAGGACAATACCTACAGCCCTCCAAGAAAGCATCTGCCCTGTAAAACAATACATCACTCCCTGATCAGTTCCAAAAATACAAAGAAATAGGCGATTCTTTAGGCTTCCGCCACTTTCGAAAGTAGTGCTCTGGTACGCTCTTCTTACAAGGCCTATAAGCATGTAGAATAATACTTTTATACTTTCTATAAAAGAGAAGGGCTGTCTTTACGACAGCCTTTCTCTTAAAAATCACTTATATTATAGATTATTCTACGATAGTAGAGATACTTACGCGGTTCCAATCTGGTTCGCTGAACATATCTCCGATACCATTTCCTTCTGCTTGGATACGATCAGAAGAAATTTTGTAACGAGTAACCAAAATTTTTCTTTACAGATTCTGCACGATCAGCAGCCAATTTTTGGTTTTTCTCTAAGTTTCCTTCTGGAGAAGCATATCCTTTGATCACTACCTTGCTGTTAGGATATTTCTTAAGGTAAGTAGCGATACGCTCTACGTTAGGCAACTGAGAAGGCTCGATATTAGTTCTACCTACACGGTAAGTAACTACTGATTCCAAGAGTCTTTTTGCTCTTAGTAATAGTTCTTTCGATTACTTCAGGGTTTTTTGTTGCGAGCTTCTTGCAATTCTTTTTCTAGCTGAGCAATACGCTTTTGGCTATCGAAAGCTGTCCGTCTTTTCCTCTTAGATCTTCACGAAGACCTGCCAATTGTTTGTTAAGCGCTTCCAATTCTTCTCTGTTAGAAGGTCTGGTGAAGTGGTGAGCTCCATTGCTTCCTTTAAAGCGGTATACTACACCAGCGGTAAAAGCTGAGTGAAAGAGTTAAACTGTTCAAGCTGTAACGGAGTTTTTTAGCTGGGGTATCATCAACTGCATGATAATAGCAGGGCTAAGTTTTACACCCCATGCTTTGCTCTGTCCAAGGTTGAACAACAAGTTAGAAACCGAACTGAGCTGTCATATGATTAGTATCAGCATTTTTCACGTTTATTTACCCTGGTACAATGTTTTGGATATATGATGTAACCAACCTAAACCAGCGAAAACCTTCTACTTAAAGTAAAAGCGAGGCGCCTCTTTGTAACCACCAAATAGGTTGCTAGGTTTACAGTACCTACCAAGCTTACATTGGTTTCCATCAATGAAGTTTCCATATTCAAGATTATTGTCCAGATTCATAGGACGAACATAAGCCATTCCTTCTACTCCTAAGCGGAAAAGCAGGAGAGATTTGTTTGCCTATTTCAGCTCCAAAAGTAGCATCGAGTACTTTTGATAAAAGCTTCATGGTGTGTAGAGAATAACCACCTGCTTTAACACCTACTTGCCAGTTGTCAAAAATCTGCTACTGCTTAGCGTTTCTTGTGCATTAGCACTTACTGCAGCTGTTAGGATAGCTGCGAGAGTTAAAAATATTCTTTTTCATAAAAATCTTTTTGTAAGTTCTTTTTATCATTTTAAAAATTCAGCGCAAATGTATAACTTTTTCTACTACTACAAATTTTATTTCCAAAACTTCGTTTTTAGCAGTTTTAGGGTTTTTAGCAGTTTTATACCATTTTGTTTTGTTAAAGTTTTTAATGAAAAAGGAAGAGAATAGATAACTCATCACAAGCAATTGGGGATGAGAAACAATCGTTAAGTAGGGAATAGAATTAATCATTAAATCATTGAAATTAATTATTTTGTATCTTTGCTGCTGTATAAAAAGGGAGAAACGAGCGATTCTCAGAGTTGGGTATGTAGTGAAGAGCTACAATATATCTTTGAAAACTAAAAACTAACAACTGGTTATGAATAGAATTACATTTTTAGTATAGCCATGGCCTTAGTTCCATTAGTAGGTATGGCACAGGAGCAAGGAGATGCTCCCGTGGTAGAGGAAAAGGAACACTTCTTTACTCTATCAGGACAGCTTCGTCCACGTTTTGAATACCGTAATGGTGCGTATCAAGCCCCTGACAAGGGAAGAACCTGCTATTTTGGTCAATAACCGTCTACGATTGAATATGGATTATCGTTTTCGCCAAGACCTACAGCTGTATGTGTCCTTGCAACAGGTGAATATCTGGGGACAAGCACCACAGGTACAAGTGATTGATCGTACAGGAGGGCTCTCGGTATTCGAGGCCTATGCAGCGCTACTCTGGGAGGAGGATTTGACCTTAAGCTCGGTCGCCAACAGATTGTCTTGGACGAAGATCGTATCTTCGGTTCTCTTGACTGGCATCCTGCAGGACGGGCTCATGACGCGGTGAATATCAACTGGAGACCTGTAGAGAACCTCTACCTGCGCTCTTTCTTCGCTTTCAACCAAAACTACTTGAGATGGCAAGGCTGCCACTGACAAAAATCAATGGCAATGTAAACAACCCTAAGGGACAATACTTCACTCCTGGACAACCTTTATCAGCATATGGAAGCCCCTACATGCTCACTATGCTTTCACTCCAGAGCAGCAACTTTCCTTCCTTTTGCCAACTTAGGACTACGCAACGATGACAAAGCGGATTACAACATGCAAACCTTTGGCGTACACTACCGCGGACGTTCCGAAAGCCTATCCTTGAGCCTACAAACAGGAAAAACAATACAGGAGCTACTAAGGAAGCCTATCTCTTGGCTGCCATGGTAGGATACAAATTCCTCCCTTCACTATCGGCGACCATGGGTATAGATTACCTCAGTGGTAACAATACTACAGATAGCTCTGACAAGGATAAGGTATTCACCCCTTTCAGTGGCACCAACCATAAGTTCTATGGCTTTATGGACTACTATTATAAGCTATGACCCCCAAAGGTAGGACTTCTCAACCATATATCAGTGCCACTGTAAAGACAAGTGAGAAAGGAAACCCTTTCTGCTACAGGACACTACTTCCGTTCTGCAGGCAAGATAGACGGAAAAAAACACATCACTTAGGTGTGGAAGCTGACTTAGTATATACCCATAAGCTACAACCTTTTGCCTCTCTGCAAGTAGGCTATTCCGTACATAAAGTATCAGGTAGCTACAATACCTTACGCGGTTTTTCAGCCACTCGCCCTTGGCAAGATTGGTTCTGGTGTAGTATCAATATCAACCCTACGATGCTTAAGCTCTAAAGAGAACTCAAGAAATGGCTGCCTTGTCATAGGAAAAAATTTTCCTATTCTGATTATTTTTCGTACCTTTGTGGCGCAGCCTTTATTTTAAGACTCTTGGGCTGAATAGTAATATACATGTAATGAAACGATATACCGTCTTAGGAGGAGGCTCTTGGGCTACGGCCATAGTAAAGATCCTTACCGAGAACCTTCCTCAGATCACTTGGTACATGCGCAATGAGCATGCTATAGAGCATATCCGACAGTACCGCCACAACCCCAACTATCTCTCCTCAGTGGAGCTCCATACCGAGAAGCTTCACCTGACAAGCAACATCAATGAGGCTATAGAAGAAGCTGATTATATAATCTTTGTCATTCCTTCAGCCTTCTTGGTACAGGAACTCTCCAAGCTCACCCTTTCACTCAAGGAAAAGGTAGTATTCTCAGCTATCAAGGGGATTGTTCCCTGAATCGGGCTTGGTAGTAGGGGAACACCTGATACAAGCCTATGGGATCAACCCACTAAATGTAGGGTGATCACAGGGTCCTGCCACGCAGAAGAGGTCGCGCTGGAGCGACTCTCCTACCTAACTATCGCTTGTGAAGACCTTCTCAAGGCCGAGGAAATGGCCTCTGCCCCTACGCTGTACCTTTTATCCGCACCAAGATCAGTGAGGATATCATAGGAGTAGAGTATGGAGCCATGCTCAAGAATATCTATGCCATCGCGGCGGGAATCGCCCATGGCTTGGGCTATGGGGATAATTTCAGAGTGTGCTAATGAGCAATGCCATACGCGAGATGGAGCGCTATGTGGATACCATTCACCCTATAGCACGCAACATCAACCAGTCGGCCTACTTGGGAGACCTCTTGGTTACAGGCTACTCCGCTTTTCAGTCGTAACCGCCTCTTTGGTAGTATGATAGGTAAAAGGGTACTCGGTGCGCAGTGCCTTTATGGAAATGAATATGGTCGCTGAAGGATACTATGCAGTCGAGAATGCCTACAAGATCAACCAGCGACAGGCATTACCTGCTTACGCTCTATTCTCAACGCTGTATACAAAGTACTCTACCACACCACTCTGCAGTGAAACCTTCCAAAAAAACTCACTGAAGAAATGGACTAATAGAGTGAAGAATCTTGGGAGATACAAGTTATCTAAATAAAATAGGAAGTGAACTGCAGTTCACTTCCTATTTTTGTCTACTTCGTAGTGTATTCGCCTGTACGGCTCTCACTTCATTTTTCACTTATTAATAGTTGTCTGTCGGTGCGACAAAGACTTCTTCTTTGTGTTTTACCCCACTGATACGCTCTTGTAGGTGTTGGAATATTACGAAGAGTACCGGAATGACGATCAACCCAAAGAAAGTACCGATTAGCTGACCTATAGCGGCACCTGTCGCTACCGAGCGGTTACCTGCGGCTCCTACCCCTGAAGCAAATACCAAAGGTAATAGCCCCACAATAAAGGCAAAAGAGGTCATCAAGATCGGACGCAAACGAGCCATCGCTGCATTGATCGCTGCCTTGGAAAGACTCTCACCATGTCGGCGCCTTTGTACAGCAAACTCGACAATCAAGATGGCGTTCTTAGCCAAAAGCCCCATGAGCATAATCAGTGAAATCTGGAAATAAATATTATTCTCCAAGCCAAAGAGCCATTGCCCCAGATATGCCCCAAAGATACCAAAAGGCAAGGACATAAGTACTGAAAGCGGCAAGATATAGCTCTCATACTGAGCCGAAAGGATAAAATAAGTAAATATCAAGCTCAAGAGGAAGATGACAATCGTCTGTGAACCTGCGTTTTTGCTCCTCGCGGGTAAGACCGGTATAGTCAATTCCATAATTACTATTGAGCTTCTGAGCAGCTACTTCTTCTATTGCTTTTACCACATCCCCTGTACTATAGCCTTCGTTGGTAGCCGCGGATATATCCACTGAAGTATAGAGGTTATAACGACTAATTGCCTGAGGCCCAAATACACGATTTAGGGTTACATACTCTGATATAGGCGCCATCTCTCCTGTACCTGTCTTCACAAAGAGATTGTTGAGACTATTGACATCCTTACGATCTTCGGGTAAGGCTTGTACCATCACACGGAATTGTTTTCCGTATAGCGTAAAGTCAGTAGCATAATACCCTCCTATATAGTTCTGTAGGGTAGAAAGAATGGTACTTACCGCTATTCCTGACTGCATGGCGCGTTCTACATTGATATCCATCTGATACTGAGGAAATCGATATTGAAAGAGGTTTGAGCATACTGCACTTCTGGGACGTGCATTAAGGGCAGCCATAAACTCTTGAGTAGTCTTATTGATCTCGGTAACATCGGCACCCGACTTTGTTTCAGCAAGGCAAAGAGACACCCTGCTCCCCATACCAAATCCGATACAGCAGGCGGCTGGAAGAAAAGAATACGTGCATCCTTAATCTTAGATGCTGCCGCAAAAGCTTTTGCCTATGATAGCATCTATACTTTGGTCAGGGTGCTTAGCACGTTCCTCAAAAAGGCTTTGAGGGTTAAAAAGCCCATACCATTGTTACTACCTGTCCCCAGAGAGCATCCCATTCCCTGTTACAAAAGGTAAAAGTTTTCCACTCCAGGAATCTCATTGAGGTCTTTGCTTACCTCGCGCAACTGATTGGCTACACGCTCCATAGAAGCTCCAGGAATCATAGAAGTATCCATCAGTACGAAGCCTTGGTCTTCGTTAGGCACAAATCCTGTTTGTAAGTTCTTGTTATGCAAAGTAAATTCCCTCCCTGCTATAGCAAAGAGCACTAAAGGTGACCCACTTATGACGAAGGAAGAAGGTAAAAGTCTGTCCGTATCTTAGCGTAGCAGCATCAAAAGCTATATTGAACTTATGGAAGAACTTTACCCATCCATGATTTATTCCTGATATTCTTTGTCTCCGTGCGGGTTTTGAGGAAGAGAGAACAGAGTACCGGACTGAGAGTAAGCGCATTGACTGCCGAAAATAAAGATCGAAACAATCAAAGTAACACCGAATTGCTTTATAGAATACCCTGTGGTTCCTTCAATAAAGGTAACAGGTACGAATACCGCTGCCATCACCAAGGGTAATAGAGATAATCGCTCCTGTAATCTCGTTCATAGCCGAGATAGTTGCAGGTTTAGCTTTTTCTCCCGTATGTTCCATCTTGGCATGAACGGCCTCGACGACGACAATCGCGTCGTCCACCACATATACCAATAGCCAATACCAAAGCAAACAAAGTAAGCATATTGATAGAATACCCAAAGATATTGAGGAAGAAGAACGTACCCACGATGGATACTGGTACCGCAATAGCTGGAATCAATGTAGAACGGAAATCTTGTAGGAAAAGATATACCACCAAGAACACCAAAAGGAAGGCTTCCAAGAGGGTAGAAACCACCTTTAGAAATAGCAGCATTGAGGAAGGTATTCACATTGAAAAGTTAATCGAATAAGTCACCCCTTCAGGAGTGTTTTCTCGATAGACTTGAGGTATGTTTCTATGTTCTGTACCACTGCATGCGCATTAGCCCCTGGTGTCTGAGAAATTCCCATGGCAATAGCTGGGCGCCCCTTACTCTCGGAGAAACTTGTATAGCCCATGGCATCAAGCTCCACCTTTGCTACATCTTTCAGACGAAGGATACGCCCTCCTTCCATAGCTTTAAGTACAATGTTTTCATACTCGGAAACTTTATTATATTTTCCCTTGTACTTAATAGTATATTCGTAAGAACTCCCACTGTTCTGCCCCAAAGTACCGGCAGCCGCTTCCAAGCTCTGAGAAGAAATAGCTGCAGTAACCTCTGTTGGGTTCAGCTTATATGCCTGAAGCTTCTGTGGGTCCAGCCATATACGCATAGAGTAGTTTTTCCCACCGAACTCCTCGGCATCACCTACTCCAGTGATACGCTTGAGTCCTGGAATCACATTGATCGCCAAGTAATTCTCCAAGAATACCTCATCTATTTCAGGGTTATCCGAGAAGAAAGTAAGGAACATCAAGTTACCTGCCTCACGCTTCTCTACGGTTACCCCTGCCTGTTTTACCTCAGCAGGGAGAATCGCATTGGCATACGATACACGGTTCTGTACCAACACCGCAGCATTGTCTGGATCCATTCCATTTTTGAAATATGCCGTGATATTCGCTGAACCACTATTGGAAGCAGAGGAGACAATATAGTCCATATTCTCCACCCCGTTGATTTGTTCTTCGAGTGGAATTACTACCGCCTTGAGTACTGTCTCCGCATTGGCACCTCCATAGCTTGCCCTTACCGATACGGTTACAGGCGCAATATCTGGGTATTGTGATACAGGAAGTGAAAGGATTCAATACCCCCAAGATCACTATCAAGATAGAAATTACCGTTGATAGCACCGGTCTGTTAATAAAACTTTTTATCATAAAACACTAATTATTCTTTGTTCGTTTTTAAATTATTTGACGAATTCTCTTTGAAGACGAATTCTCCTCTTTGAAAGGGACGAATTCTCCTCTATTGAAAAGGGCAGTGTCCTCTTTGAGGACAATTGTCCTCATCGAAGGGCAATTGTCCTCATCAAAGGGCGAGTGCAATTCGCCCCTACAGCCCTACTAAAATTCTTGGCGGGTAGGGCGTAGCGTAATCTCGTTGATAGCTACCTCTTCGGGTTCGTAATGGCATAGCTATCGCTCTGGCCACGGAGGAGGCAGGAATCTCATACGCCTTATAGAAAGCTTGTATATTCTCGCTGGCTTCAGGGTCGGAGCTGCCGTACTTGAGTTCGCTCTCCACTGCCCCAGGGTAAAGAGTGGTTACACGGATATTATCCTTAGCCACTTCCACACGTAAGCCCTCGCTAATGGCTTTGACGGCAAACTTGGTACCGCTATACCGTACCACGACCCTGCTGCCACTCGCAAGCCTGCCACCGACGATAGGTTGATGATGTGCCCGCTGTGCTGCTGCTGCATCGTAGGCAATACCGCCGCGATGCCATAGAGCACCCCTTTACATTAATGTCAATCATCTTGTCCCATTCTTCCACTTTGAGTTTGTCCAAAGTGGCTTGTGGCATAATCCCTGCATTGTTAATCAGTACATCGATACGACCATACCTCTTGAGTGTCTCTTGGGCGATACGCTCCACATCGCTTTGTATGGCTACATCGGCGACTACCAGAAGGGCTTCGCCTCCTTGTGAGATGATTTGAGAAGCTAATTTTTCCAGACGCTCCTTACGCCGAGCGGCTAAAACTACCTTAGCTCCATATTTTGCCAAGAGCAAGGCAGTAGCTTCTCCCAGGCCACTGCTGGCACCGGTGATAATCACTACTTTATTTTTTTGATATTTTCGGTCATAATTACTGTATGTTACTTTGTCTGATTGTGGATAAAGACTTCTGTTGCTTTACCCTGCGAGTCGAAATTCTCAGGGGAGAGCCATTGCTCAAGAGCGCGCTTGTTAGCTTCCCATTCCTTATCTATCATAGCAAACCAAGCGGTGTCGCGCGAACGCCGCTTTGTAAACCACTGCCTGCCTGAATGTGCCCTCATATACAAAGCCCAAGCGCTCCGCAGCACGGCGCGAAGGTTCATTAAAGGCTGTCACACTTCCATTCGTAACGCCTGTATTGAAGGACTTCAAACACATATTTTGCCAACAAATACTGTGCCTCTGTAGCCATACGCGTACGCTGTAAAGCCGGCGAATAGTTCACCCACCCCACTTCTATCACTCTGTTTTTAGGGTCTATACGCATTAGGGCGAGCGTACCCACTGCTTTTCGCGTTTGCTTATCTACAATCGTCAGAAAATAAGGGTCGGCAGAGGCTTCCTGCTTGGTGAGTAAAGTGTGCAACTCCTCTTTGTTCTTTGCAGGAGCTATAGATAAATAAGTCCAATCGGGCATCACGGCATTGGCTTCCAAATAGAAATCACTCAAATCGTCTAAATGTTTGGCTACCGAAAGAGGTTCCAACAGACAATAATTTCCTTCTAAGAGGGTTATATGAGGGGTTGCTCCTACTGAAAAATCAGGTAATGCATCCCCTATGGGTTGATTGTATTGGTTTATGATCATAAAATTAATATCTTTCATCGGCTATTTTTGCCAATCTATCTTATATAGAAAATCTTTCATTGTCATTATCTCTGTTTCTTCAAAAGTTTAGTACTAACAAGTCATTATCTTCTGTAATCAGATAGTCCAGAAGCATCTCTTGCTAAACAAAAGCAAAAATTATCCTTTTTCATCTCGGCATCGAAATAATATCATCAGTAGTAACTTCTACAAAATCGGCTACTTCTTCTATCATCTCTACCAATTCGCTAAGTTCTTCCAAAGGAAAAATCTACGAAACTTAGGACGCTGAGCAACTTCTACAAACTCCCCCACTAACTCACTGCTGAAAATAAGTTGTATCCTCTCTGAAAAGAAGCTATCTATCACGGAATAATCTCGAGAAATAAGAAACCTAATCCATAGATTGGTATCTATAATTACTCTTTTACTTCTTTTTCTTCATAACGTTTTGCCCTTACTTTTTCTACTTCCTTGGTAATTTCCTCCAAAGAGGGCGCATTGGCTTCATTTTTCTTACGAAAACGCTCTATTACTTGTAGAAAAGGATTGCTTTTTCTATCCTAATGGCTATTAATTGTAAATCACGAGGTTTTTTTAATAATTCCTCTGCTTTTAGGATTGAGTATATCTATCGTTAAAACACTCATTGTTATATTGTTTTTGTTAGTAAAAATATTCATTATCACATTAGATAATCGGTTGATACGCCAAAGCATTTGTCTACCACTTCCTCGACAGTGGGGTCGTAGGAGGAAATATCCATAGTGCGGGCGTTGTAGTTTTCCGGATAGAAGAATAACGAACTGCCCTCGGGTGAGGTACATTGCGATCGAAGCGCTCCATTAGCTCCTCTTGGCGATCGTCATCGGTTTCTTCTATGATTTGGTATCCCTAATTGTATGAGTTCTTCTCGGGTCATTCGGTAAAAAAATAAGTTTTTTTATACTATTTAGAGGCAATCGTTCTCAGTGCCTTTTTACAATATACTTTGGTTTCTTTGGTAGGACTTTCGCGCTCCCAACGCTCACAAAGAGCTGTTACGAAATCAGGGCGGGTTTTGCTGGCATCGTTCAGCCAGTTCCCTACGCTATCTTGCACATACTTTGCCTTATCGGACTTCAATTTGTCTAATATAGGCAAATACACCTCTGGTTTTTCTTTTCAAAGGCTTCTATATGAGCACACCAAACACCCCGCGGACGCAAGGCTTCTGTGCTAAACCTACGTATATTCTCATCTTCGCTTTCTGCCCAATGGGAAAGAAAAAGCGATTGAAAAAGTCTAAATGCTCGCTCATTTCGGGGCGTAATGCCATCCAAATGATTTCACGAACGCCAAAATGACTATCGGCTACCAAAGGTTTTTAGTTTGTGTAGCTTATCTTCTAAAGGGAATTTCGGTATGCAAAGCCACCCAAATAACAAGCATAACACCGCACCGAATCGGATAAATGCGTACTGATTTGTAAACAAAAGGCTCATAAAGGTCAGTATTTGCATATTTTTCGTATAACAATGCTACCTATGAGCTTAATCGTATTCATTGTAGAAGGTTTCTTTTTGCTGATTGATTTGGCAAACCAACTCTTCAATGATATTTTTATCAATCCCCAAAGCAGGAAAAAAACAGATTTTTACCAGCTGAGAATGATCTACAGCCAGCCACTCGGTAAGGTTTACCGTTTCTATACGCCCCGCATTTAATAACGAAAGCACTTCGGCAGGTATATCTACTGCCTTTTGAGCCCCTTTTCTGTTTTTGATTTCTTCGGTCATAAACTTAATTAATGTGTTAATTGATAGTTTTGCTAATTCTTATGGTGTAATAGTAACGATTTTTCCCTCACGGCGCACCACAATCTTTTTGGTTATTCTTGCGTTTTTTTGGGCAATCATTCGCTCATAAGCAAGGTCTAAACCCTTTAAAAGTTTATCTTTTTAGACCCTCTTTCTTAGTTATTTTATCTTTCATAATTATTTTTTTCATTTATTTATTTTGAAAAATAATAATCCCACACTGTTTTTTGATATATCAGCAATTATTTTTTTCGTTAGTTGATGTATTTTCTTTGGAATTTATCACAAAAACAGATATGGTGTAGTATTCGTCATCAGGTAAAATGATGATTCCCTACATCATTGGTAGCAGCCTGAATTCCAGATACAATGCCAGAAGTCCCTGTTTTTATGGGCAACGATAACATCTGGAGGAAGCAGGGATATGAGCCTGTCTGCTCCAGTAGCGGTCTCATACATGATTCTGAATAGAAAATCTCTGGAAGATTCTGAAATTATCCCACCATTATAAAATTTCTGCAGAAGCCTGCTGGAGGCGTTTGCGGTTGTATAGTTTGAGTAGATAGATTTCCCATTCTTATTCATTTCTTCTTCATTGTATTTTATTGCAAAATCTTTGATACCCTTGCTCTCAATGAATTTCTGGACAATATCAACTCCTCCAATCAGCCTCAGCAGAATGTCACAACCATTGTTATCGCTCTGAGAAACAGTGTATTCTATGATTTCTCTCAAAGGGATATTCACATTGCCATTCGGATATTTATCACGAATGGGGCTCCAAAATATTCTCAAAAGTTCTGATTTCTTGACAAAAAAATATTTTGTTCCAAATCCAAAATACCTCTGTCCACCAAATCCAAAACTGCCAATGCAATGTGAAATTTGAACACACTAAGCATCGGAACTTTTTGTTTCCGTTAATATTTACTTCTGTTTTTCCTTTTGAGTTCATCACAGATACTGCCACAAGGGCATTCTTGCCTTGTATAATCTTTGTGATGTCTCTTTTTAAATTTTTTTCTCATCAGTAAGTTTAGCAGGGTTGTACTGTGACCCATAAACTCCCGAATAGTTACTGTTGCTCAGTCCCAGATACTTCTGAGCCGATAGATTACTGGCAGCTACTCCTCCAAGGAATAGTCCCGCGATAAGAATTTTTTCTCTTCATTTTTTTATAGTTTTTAATCTGAATATATTTTTATTTTTTTCTATTAAACTTTCACGATGAAAATTTTATTCCTTCCCATCCCTGTCTTCATGAAATTTCTAATGTTCTGATGATTAGTCCCTTGCAAATCTCCTAAAACATCTTTTCTGTAGAAATCACAAACAAAAAAATAATGTATTTTTTCTCATTTAAACCTAATTTTTTTCGCAAAAGAAAAAAATTTTTACAAGAACCATTATTTTTGGTTCTCTTCATTGAGAATTTCTCCATTTTGAAAAGCCGTAGGAACAAAGTCATAGTGTTCATCGATGTAATCAATCACCTCATCGAATGAAATTTCCTCAGAATTTTTGTTTTATTTTATCTAAAAGATTCATTTTCATTTATTTATTTTTGAAAAATAATAATCCCACACGGTTTTTTTGATACATCAGCAATTATTTTTTTCGTTAGTTGATGTATCTTCTTTTGGAATTTATCACAAAAACAGATATGGTGTAGTATTTGTCATCGGGTAAAATGACAATTCCTACATCATTGGTAGCAGCCTGAATTCCAGATACAATGCCAGAAGTCCCTGTTTTATGGGCAACGATAACATCTGGAGGAAGCAGGGATATGAGCCTGTCCGCTCCAGTAGCGGTCTCATACATGATTCTGAATAGAAAATCTCTGGAAGATTCTGAAATTATCCCACCATTATAAAATTTCTGCAGAAGCCTGCTGGAGGCGTTTGCGGTTGTATAGTTTGAGTAGATAGATTTCCCATTCTTATTCATTTCTTCTTCATTGTATTTTTATTGCAAAATCTTTGATACCCTTTGCTCTCAATGAATTTCTGGACAATATCAACTCCTCCAATCAGCCTCAGCAGAATGTCACAACCATTGTTATCGCTCTGAGAAACAGTGTATTCTATGATTTCTCTCAAAGGGATATTCACATTGCCATTCGGATATTTATCACGAATGGGGCTCCAAGTATTCTCCAAAAGTTCTGATTTCTTGACAAAAATATTTTGTTCCAAATCCAAAATACCTCTGTCCACCAAATCCAAAACTGCCAATGCAATGTGAAATTTGAACACACTAAGCATCGGAACTTTTTTTGTTTCCGTTAATATTTACTTCTGTTTTCCTTTTGAGTTCATCACAGATACTGCCACAAGGGCATTCTTGCCTTGTATAATCTTTGTGATGTCTCTTTTTAAATTTTTCTCATCAGTAAGTTTAGCAGGGTTGTACTGTGACCCATAAACTCCCGAATAGTTACTGTTGCTCAGTCCCAGATACTTCTGAGCCGATAGATTACTGGCAGCTACTCCTCCAAGGAATAGTCCCGCGATAAGAAATTTTCTCTTCATTTTTTTATAGTTTTTAATCTGAATATATTTTTATTTTTTTCTATTAAACTTTCACGATGAAAATTTTTATCCTTCCCACCCTGTCTTCATGAAATTTCTAATGTTCTGATGATTAGTCCCTTACCAAATCTCCTAAAACATCTTTTCTGTAGAAATCACCAAACAAAAATAATGTATTTTTCTCATTTTAAACCTAATTTTTCGCAAAAGAAAAATTTTACAAGAGCCATTATTTTGGTTCTCTTCATTGAGAAATTTCTCCATTTTGAAAAGCCGTAGGAACAAAGTCATAGTGTTCATCGATGTAATCAATCACCTCATCGAATGAAATTTCCTCAGAATTTTGTTTTATTTTTATCTAAAAGATTCATTTTCATTTATTTATTTTGAAAATAATAATCCCACACGGTTTTTGATACATCAGCAATTATTTTTTTCGTTAGTTGATGTATCTTCTTTGGAATTTATCACAAAAACAGATATGGTGTAGTATTTGTCATCGGGTAAAATGACAATTCCTACATCATTGGTAGCAGCCTGAATTCCAGATACAATGCCAGAAGTCCCTGTTTTATGGGCAACGATAACATCTGGAGGAAGCAGGGATATGAGCCTGTCCGCTCCAGTAGCGGTCTCATACATGATTCTGAATAGAAAATCTCTGGAAGATTCTGAAATTATCCCACCATTATAAAATTTCTGCAGAAGCCTGCTGGAGGCGTTTGCGGTTGTATAGTTTGAGTAGATAGATTTCCCATTCTTATTCATTTCTTCTTCATTGTATTTTATTGCAAAATCTTTGATACCCTTGCTCTCAATGAATTTCTGGACAATATCAACTCCTCCAATCAGCCTCAGCAGAATGTCACAACCATTGTTATCGCTCTGAGAAACAGTGTATTCTATGATTTCTCTCAAAGGGATATTCACATTGCCATTCGGATATTTATCACGAATGGGGCTCCAAGTATTCTCAAAAGTTCTGATTTCTTGACAAAAAAATATTTTGTTCCAAATCCAAAATACCTCTGTCCACCAAATCCAAAACTGCCAATGCAATGTGAAATTTGAACACACTAAGCATCGGAACTTTTTTTGTTTCCGTTAATATTTACTTCTGTTTTCCCTTTTGAGTTCATCACAGATACTGCCACAAGGGCATTCTTGCCTTGTATAATCTTTGTGATGTCTCTTTTTAAATTTTGTTGAGAAAAACAAAAATAAAAATCCCAAAAGACAAAAAGAAAAATATTTTTTCATTTGTGTTAATTTTTTCATTTGTGTTAATCATTTGTGTTAATTATCCTAATGCGTCGTCTAAAACAAGTGTTTTTATTTCATTACCTAAAACGGTAATTACTTGATTGTTGGAAATAGGTCGCAAATCTATTCTTCAGAATAGTCATTTACTACTTTTTGAGAAGATTCCTTAAAAGGAAAGTTCAAATAATGAGGCAATAAGTAAAAATCTACCAAATGTAAGCCTGAATAATCAGTAAGTTCAGGAGCTTTTTGGGTTCTGTCCATATCGCTAACAAATTCAATATTAGGTGAAGCAATAACAGAACCCGCCGAAGTGCCTATGTACAAATTTTCCGTTATTAATTTGTTCAATAAGTAGTTTGTCAGCTCCTTTCTTTTTTTAGTTCCTGCATTAGGTAGAATGTATTCCCTCCAGAAATAAAAATATAATCATTCCGCTCTAATGTGGGCTACCTCTTCGGTAGTAGCGGTAGAAACTTCTAATTCTTCTATGATAAGACCCTAATTTTTCAAAGGCTTTTCTATCGTCATTAACATAAAAACGCACTTTTTCTACCAAACTTGCTGTTGGAATAAATGCTAGTTTCTTTCCTTTTACGGGTTCACCTGTAAAATCTTCAAATAATTCTGCTACTGAACTAAATGATGAGGTTAAAAATAATTTTTCATTTGTGTTAATTTTTCATTTGTGTTAATTATCCTAATTTTTGGCGTCGTCTAAAAACAAGTGTTTTTATTTCATTACCTAAAACGGTAATTACTTGATTGTTGAAATAGGTCTTAGATCTATTTTCTGTGAGTATTCGTTTACTACTTTTTGAGAAGATTCCTTAAAAGGAAAGTTCAAATAATGAGGTAATAAATAAAAATCTACCAAATGCAACCCCTGAATATTCTGTTAGTTCAGGGAGCTTTTTGGGTTCGTCCATATCGCTAACAAATTCAATATTAGGTGAAGCAATAACAGAACCTGCCGAAGTGCCTATGTACAATTTTCCGTTATTAATTTGTTCAATAAGTAGTTTGTCAGCTCCTTTCTTTTTAGTTCCTGCATTAGGTAGAATGTATTTCCTCAGAAATAAAAAAATATAATCATTCGCTCTAATGTTGAGCTACCTCTTCGGTAGTAGCGGTAGAAACTTCTAATTCTTCTATGATAAGACCTAATTTTTCAAAGGCTTTTCATCGTCATCGACATAAAAACGCACTTTTTCTACCAAACTTGCTGTTGGAATAAATGCTAGTTTCTTTCCTTTTTACGGGTTCACCTGTAAAATCTTCAAAATAATTTTGCTACTGAACTAAATGATGAGGTTAAAAATAATTTTTCATTTGTACAATAATTGCTGTTATTGGATAATTCAGACAGGGCTGACCTGTCGGACGAGTCGGACGAGGGAGACACGAGCTGTTTGATTGATAGGGCGAATTGTCTTACATACTCTGCTTCGCAGACTTTTGCCCCTCTCACATACCACAAAAACGATGTTACGAATAATCAAAAGTAATAGCACAATACGGGCTTACGGGCTCGTACATCATAATGATATAGCCTCCTGCCCCTACCCAATGGAAAGCTGTTGCCTCGGCTACAAGATAAAAAGGGTTTCCTTGGTAAGAAATGTCAAACACTACCTCATCATCTTCTATGTATCATCTCAAAAAGCCTTTCGGATATTCCTCGTCTTCAATAGTGGAGCACCAGTTACCATACTGAGGCTATCCTCCCAATATCTCTAAATAGTTTTCCTTATTCAGTTCCTCTTATATTCAGGATAACGCAAATTCACCAATGCACCATATTTGGCTACATTTTCTTGCTTTTTCATAGTTATCAGCCATTTCCTGTAGGCTTCCTCTTCTTCGGAGTCAAAATCCCAGTGGTGAATAGCAGTTCGTTCAAAAATATCCTTCCTTGCCGAGGAACTCAAACTTATTATCATCGGTTAGGCGGAAAGCCAGCCAGTTAGGCGCGGTATATTCATTGTGATATTCGTGGTATTATCGCCTATATACCCTCGTAAGGCTCAAATGGAGCGAGCATATACACCTTTTGTCCTGCCCAATCAGGATTGATTTCAGCTAAATCGATACTCATCAGGGGCAAAAATGATTTTTTTGAGCCACGGTTGTCTTTTACAAAAATGTCTTCTGCTTTAGGGAAGGCCTGCAAATGGTCGTTCAATTCTTGAATTTCTTCTCTTGTTGTCATAGTTTTTAAATTTCTGTCCTTCCCAAAGGGGAAACAAAGTAGTCTTTAAAATCTTAATATTAGTAAAGTGGTTTTTGCCTGTGCGGCTGCACTTCCTCCAACCTCCACCTAGGGCTTTGTATAAGGTAATACCGTATTGCATACGGGTAAATTGGGCATTGGCAACACTGAGTTCGGCATTGAGGCGATTTACTTCGGCGGTGATTACCTCTAAATAATTCACCATACCGCTATCAAATAACTGTTTGGAATAGTCCGTAGCTTCTTGATAGGCTTTCATCTCCTTGTTTTTAGCTCGATAAATTCTGTTTGGTTGGAAAAGTTCTGCATCGCATCGGATACTTCCTTACCGGCAGAGAGTACCGCCTTCTTGAAATTGAGCAAAGCGGTTTCTTGTTCTATCTGTCTCACTTCGTATTGGGTACGAATCTGTCTTCTGTTAAGGATAGGTTGTGCTAATCCTGCTACAAAATTAGCAAATATGGACTTAGCCGAAATCCATGTATCCAATTCGAGTAGGAAATACTCCACGAGCCGAGAGTGTCAGCGTAGGGTGAAAGCAGCACAGGCTACATTGGTCATCTCAAAGGCGTTGCGCAGGCTGAGTTCTGCACGTGCTACATCAGAGGCGATTCTGAAGAAGCTTCACTGCATATCCTTGCTGGAAGTTGGTAGGGAAATTTTGCTCGGCAAGCGTGGTGCGCTCTATCGTATGCGGTTCTTCCCCAAAGGAGTACACAGATGGTATTCTCCAATGCCCATACGCTATTCTTGATAGAAATGAGTTGTGCCTGAGCATTGTATACCAAAGCCTCTATTTGCTTGGTAGCTACTTCGGTAGTGGAGCCCGCCTCCTTGAGGGGCTTGGTGGTCTCAAGCTCTTTTGGCGGAAATCAATGGTTTGTTCCAGTACCTTTTCTGCTCATCAAGCATCAGCAGTTGGTAATAAGCCGTTGCCAAGGTAGCCACTACCTCGGATTGTACGGCTTTTTGTTGCCTCTACAGTAGCAAGGTAAGAAGCATAAGAAGCGCTTTTGTGCAGAGAGCTTACCCCAGATATCAGCTTCCCACGAGGCTGAGCCTGTGAGATCCCATAGGTTGCCGTAAGTACGTTCGCCCACACCTCCTGTCGCATTGATAGAGGAAGTAGCGCGGGTATAATTCGCCTGAGCAGCAAGGGTAGGGATAAAAGCGGCTTTGCTTTGCTGAGGTACGCCTGAGCGGAAGCCACATTCTGCATCGCTACACGTACATCAAGATTGTTGAAAGCGCCTGTATTGATATATCCTTGAGAGTAGCATCGGTGAAGATGTTACGCCAGAGACATTGGCACTGCTAGAGACTATCCGTAGGGATATTGTCCGTCACGGAAAAGTTTTTCATTTACGACATTGGGACGCTCGTAAGTTTTGCGACCTGCACGCAAGGTAAGGATAAGAGCTACAAAAGCCGCTGCGAAACCTTTATAAATGATTCTGTTCATAATCTTAATTTAGATAATAAGTAATAGGTAATAAGGGTTTTGTAATATTAACTATTTTTGTTTGTCTTTGATATGTTCATTATAGTAATCTTCAGTATAGCTTTTTCTACCATTGGAGACTATTGCCTTAGGAAAAAGGTTTCTTTTTCTCATCGAAAACCCTTCCTGATACGGTGATTTGTGCCACCTGAAAGCGTAAAAGAATAAAAATATAGTAAGTCGGGTCATAGCTTTTTATTTTTAGTGTTTACAATGATTACGCCATAGGCTGCAAAGAGAGCCATATATGGAGGCTTGTTGTGCATCCAACTCTATTATTTTCTCTATCTTCTTATTTCCTATTTTAGTAAGAAAACTCTTTTTATTTTTCATGTACTCCGTCGAGAACAAACAATTTATCACAAGGCGAACCAAATACAGCAAGTGCTAGAAGCTCTTGGTCGTCTGCTTTCAACAGGAGGTGTTGTACAGAGTTCTAACTTTGCTCTTTTGCTTCTTTTTACAACGAGATAACAATCCTCCTATATTTTTCAGGTTGTATCGCATTCCAGCGACAGGCTTCAATCGTGGTATGCCTGTACTATCAGTGAAGGTTCAGGTCCCCTATCGTTTGTTACGCACTTTGATATTATGGAGGATTCCTTCTTTGTCTGTAACTTTCCCTGGAAACCACTATAAGGGCGATACGTTTTGATAGAATTCTCAATTTCTCTATAATGTCGCTCTCTTCTATTGAGCTTTCTCTCATGCGGAATATCATAAGAGCTTCCAGCCTTGCTAAGGGTTTCTTTAGTGATATATATAAAAGCTCCGTATTTTTGCGCTACTGCCAAAAATATTTTTAGCCTCTTCTCTAAAACAGCAAGATTTCTGCTATCTCATCGGTTGTAACCTTTTTATTCTTCAAGCTCCATCTGCTCAATTTCTTCCCATCGATAATACAAGAGGGGACTCCGTTAGAAATTCTCCTATCCTTTATGCCCCCTTTTGGTTTTATCCTCTTGAGCCATTAGGGCAGGACAACAATGCAAAAAATAAAAGAAACTTCATAACAACTCAAAATACAAAACTGAAAACTTAAAACTCACTATATAATTTCCAGTTCTCTCAGTGAGGTCCTATACCCTTTGGATACGCTTCATCAGCTCTACGAAGTCTGTTTTCAAGTCTATCAGGCGTCCTGAACGGATATCAAACACAGCCATGAACGTGAGGGTACTGGTGATGAGGTATCCCTCCTGTAACATGAGCCATTTTCGCCACGTTGATACACTGTTCTTCCACATTGAGCTCTATGCAAACGATCATAACGCTCCTTAGCAGGTGATGCTATCGAGTTCGTCCTGATGTGCGATATACATCGCGATGGTTCTGAGCCAGGTTGAGTAGCCCCAAGTCTTTGGCTCACATGGCGGCTTTACCCTCCGCAATCATAATGCCCAGACGATAATGTACTTCACTTGCGGGTGTTCCACGGCATTATGCAACCGCTGTAGAACTCATATCAGCGTATTGACCACATTGGCAATATTGCGATGGACAAAGACATCGCCAGGACCTAGTCCATCAGTTCCTCAGCGATACGCGGCTATCCGAGCAACCAATATGAGGGAAGTCAGGGTTTTGTTCCTTTACGAGTTTCTTAGAAAAATCCTTATCTTCGCTAGTTTTCCTTTCGACCCACTGGCGATTGTTCTCAAAGATGGTTTTGTAAGTATCCATAGTAATGATTAATGGTTAATTGTCAGCGGTTAATTAACTCAACGGCTCATTGACTCCTTAGAAATATAGGCGATGGCTTTTGACAATACTATCCATGAAAACGGGTTGAGGGTTACCTTATCACGCAGTGCATGCCCCATTAAGTCCTTGTACGATGATCCATCGCCTGCCTTGAGGCCACTCTCTACCTACCGAAATTATCTAGCACGACTCTTGAGGGTTACCACTACCTGCTTGATAGTATTGTCTTCTACCTTGTAGGCAAATATCTTCCCTTGTTGCTCGAATACCGCCACTTCAGGAATTACCAGAGAGTTGTCAAAAGTCTGTGGAATAAGGATGGTACCACTATTTCCATTGGTAAGTAAGTGTTCTGGGTTAGGGAAAGTAGCACGGATCTGTATAGATCCTGTAGTAGAGTCTATCTGTCCTGTTACTGTTTGGATCTTTCCTTTGTGATTATACTCTTTTACCATTGGCCATAATTAAAGATACTTCGGAAAAATTAGTAATGCCATAGTTGTAGCTCCTTTGCCTGAGCGAGGAAGAGAGATAATCCTTTTCGTTCATAGAAAATAGGCATATACATCCTTTACATCGAGAAACAGTGGTCAGTATAGTGTTATTGGCAGTTACAAGGCTCCTTCACGGTACTGGATAGCTCCTACCACTCCACTTACAGGTGCTTTTACGACAGCAAATCCGATATTGCTTGCCACTTCGTTATAGGCACGCTTGGGCACGCTGTAGGTTGGCCTGAGCTGTTTCGAGCTGCACCTGCTTACGATATTCTTTTTCCACAAGAGGGAGAGTCTGTTCACCTCCACAGGAGCTACCTCTACCTGTGCCTTGGCGGAAGCTGCTGATTGGTTAAGGGTTTGTGTCTCGAGCTGGAACATAGGCTGCCCTTGGTGCACTGTCTGCCCTTCGTCCACAAGTACTTTGGTGATATATCCAGAAATTTTGGCCTGTACAGGGCTATTGACCACCCTTCTATATTGACAGGGAAAGAGAGGTTCAGTGGTGCTCTGCCTCCTACTGTAATGGTGAGGCAATACCTTCTGAGTGGCTCCATACCAGCGCCTTGTTGTTCTTGTCCTTTTTGCATCCCTGCAGTAAGGACAAGCATACTTACAAAAATTAAAAACTTTATTCATTATTGAATTTCTAAAGTTTTCATATTATTGGTTAATCTCTACTTTTTCATCTTTTTGACTTTCAGCACTCCTTGACTTTGAGAAATGTGTTTTTGTCTCTAAGGATTTTCTTTAGATTCTAATAGAAAACCATTGATATTCTTGTATTCATATAAAATCTCTGATCCATATTTAGCAAATTCTTTTTGAGAGAGCTGTTGGAGTTGCTGCTTCATAAAAGTAAAAATAAGAGTATCTGTATCTTTTCTCACCTGTAAAGTCTTACAAGAAAATAACATAAGCCCCTATACGATCAGGAAAAATTATTCATTTTTATAATGTTTACTATTAATGTCCATCCTTATACTTGTATTCTATAAAACATTACAGAAATAAAGATACACAAAGGTTATTGCAAAAGAGCATGGGTTGCTCAGTTTCGACTGAGAATAGTGCCAATATAGCACCGATGATAGCACCGATAGCGAAATCGGAACATTCCTATAAGCAATTGGCGGTACCTGCCGTGCGAGGGAATAACTCAGGACAGCTGCATTGGCATTGCTCGAGACGATAGAGACCATCCCTACGATAGTGCTACTCCAATGGCGAAGGCCATGGCCCCCAATGAAAACGCACAGAATGCCAAGTGAATACCTGATCAGCTGTATCCAAAGCCCGATCCTTAGGATACGTTCGGTACCTAAACGACCTACGAAGCGCCCCCAAGAAAAAGTAGCGATCATCATCACGCCTATATTCAATATAAAAGTATCCAAAATTCTTAGGTGCTACTCCATAGACTCCTGTATAAACCAATGATCCTGAAGTCAAAAAGCAAAAACATTCCTGAATAGGAAAAAGCATTGGTAAAAATATACCCCAGTACTCTTCCTATTGGTCGCTACTGTGCGATAATTACGCAATACACCCTATGATATCCAAGGGAATGCGTCGTTCTTTGGGCAAAGACTCTGGGATGCGCAGCCATACCAAAAGAGCAGCGAGCAATCCCCAATACTGTCAATAGGTAAAAATGAGCTGCCAATGAAACCAATCGGCTATATACCCTCCCAAAATAGGAGCTACCAGAGGCGCTACTCATCGTTACAAGCATGATCATAGACATCATCTTGGAGAAGGCTTCATATTGAAAAGGTCTCTAAGTAAAGCACCTGCAACCACCGCAGGGGCTGAACCAAAAAGCCTTGCAAAAGCGCAATATATAAAAATGATATAATTCCCCCACCTGTGTAAGCCACAAGGCAATCACTGCCGCTACGATCACCCCTACAATAATAGTAGGCTTGCGGCCATAGCTATCCGAAAGTGGTCCCCAGAGCAATTGTCCCAAGGCAAAGCCCAAGGTAAAGAGGGACTGAGGTCGTCTGGATGCGCTCCTTGGAGACATGCAAGTCCGAGGCTATTGACCCAAAAAGATGGTAGTACATATCTATCGCCAAAGGAGTAAGCATAGAGAGCAATCCTAAGATTAAGATAAAAAGAACGTCTGTATTATAGTTTTTCACGTATATCTTCCTGTTTTTAGTTTTTCCAAAAATCTTCAGTAAGTGATTCCATTTTTCTCGAGATAATCAAGCAATATCCCCGTTTTTCATTCTTCTCTCCAGGAAGCGATCTGTATGTTGAGGATCTTGGTCATCGATATATTTTTCTAAAAACGAAGCGTAAAATCCCTTTCTGTTCGAATCAGTTCGAGAAATTCGAAAATCGCTTGTCAAAAGGAAAGGATTTGAAGTATTTTCTTCGCTTTCCCTCCCTTGGTGTCATAGTAGATCAGCCCCTTGTCCAAAAGAAAATTGATATTGGTAGAAAGCGTGCTCTTGCTGGCCTGCAACCTCTCTATAAGATACTCAAAGGTAAGCCCCTCTGCACAGCCCTCAATAACCAATACAGACAATATCTTAGCTGCCATAGGAGATACATGGTGCTCTTTCCTAAAAAGCTCAGACATCATCTCGATAAGAGTGTTTTTCAATATTCAATGTTCAATGGATTAATGTTCAATGATTAATGCTCAATGATTAATGCTCAATGATTAATCACTATTGGTATTAATAATTATTTCTAGAGCAAAGATAGTTATTTAGTTCTATGGTTTGCGAACCAAAAATATAATCTTTTGTTAAAATGATTAATAGAGAGTTTATAAAGCCTTACTATCAGTCATTTGCCTTACAAAATATTTTTCACTTTTTCTCTTTTTCGTTTCTCACTCAAAATCGTACCTTTCGTATCCTAATTTTCAAAATTTGATACTATGTAGTCATTTTTACCCAACATGTTTTATTATGGCTTCCCTGTAGTATTACTCACCACAACCGATGAGAAAGGGAATGCAAATATTACGCCTATCAGCTGTACCTTTACCCTAAGTACCCATGCGGTAATGGCTTTAGTAAAGCTCAATAAGGCTTATGAGAATGTACTTGTTGTCCCTGAAGTAGTCTTTAACCTGCCTACAGCTTCTATGTGGGAACAAGTGGATACTATAGCGCCCTATACAGCCAAGAATCCTGTACCTGCGCAGAAGGCAGACAAGTACACCTTTTGCTCAGGACAAATTTTGCTATAGGAGGTTTTACACCACTACCTTTCGCAGAAGGTGCGTCCGCCTGTATTGCTCAGTGCCCTATACAAGCCGAAAGCCAAAAGTGACAGAAGTCATCGACCGCAATGGTTATGTATTGGTAGAGCTTGAATTCGTTGTAGTTCATGCGGAAGATCATTTAGTTATGGACGGAGACAAAATCAATCCCTTAGCATGGAATCCACTAATCTATAACTTCAAGCATTACTATGGCTTAGGAGAACACAAAGGAGTAAATTTTGCCTTGAGATCTCAACAATGATTTATGGAAATCAATAAATTGTACCCTTATAAGCAATAAATTGTATGTTATAAGATGCAATGAAATTGCGTCTCTACTACGACAAGGAAAGTATCGAAGTAGAGACGCAATTATTGTGTTTTAACAAATTAGGTATTATCCTCAATCATTAACCATTAATCATTGATTACCAGATTTTGACCTATCCTGAGGAGCTCTGTAGAGCTTTATCACCTGTTTTCACCTTGAAAGCCTTATACCAAGCCTCCACATTGGTTAGTGGTGCATAAGCACTGGATATACTGAGGAGTATGAGGGTCTGTTTTTACCTGATTGAGTAGGTGTTTTTCAGTGAAAAGCCACGCCACACAGTCGCTCAAGAGATAAAAAGCGTTCCTCTTGGGTATATCCACTTTATCTTTTGTACCTTGCCATGCTCTTTGAGGTATAGCTGTAGCGCATCATAAGCGATATTAACCCGCCGAGGTCGGCTATATTTTTCGCCATTGGTAAAGATTCCATTGACAAAAACTCCTTTAGCCACTTCATATTTATCGAACTGAGCCGCGAGAGCCTTAGTTGCTTTTTTGAAATTTTCCTTATCCTGAGGGTGTCCACCAGTTTTTAAGATTTCCATCCCCATCATACTCTGCTCCACTATCATCGAGATCCATGGGTCATCTCATGCCCAATCACGGCACCTATACCACCGAAATTAACCGCAGGATCTGCATCAAAGCTAAAGAAAGGAGCCTGAAGGATAGCTGCTGGGAACACAATCTCGTTGTTCATAGGGCTGTAATAAGCATTGATTGTTTGTGGAGTCATACATGCCAGCGGGATTTGTCCACCTTTTGTCCTACATCGGCCAAGTTCTCCTTATAGCGCCATGCACGGATACTACATACATTGTCAAAATAAGAAGCTGTGGAGGCTGGTGCTATCTCCAAGCGAGAGTAATCCGTCCACTTATCAGGATAGCCAACCTTCACCCCAAATTTGTTCAACTTGGCAAGTGCTTTTTCCTTAGTCTGAGGGGACATCCATTGTACCTGTGGATATGCTGGGCAAAACTTCTTCTGAGATAGTCAATCAGTACCAACATTTCCTCCTTAGCCTTAGCAGGAAATACCTCTCTACATAGAGCTTGCCGAAGGCCTCCCCTAAGAGCCCATTGATTATGCCCAAGGCACGCTTGTTCATAGGGCGTTGTTGCTGTTGTCCCCTGAGATAGCGGGTATAGAAATCGAAAGAGAGTTCATCCAATGCACTGTCCAAAGTATGGAGGTTACTGGAGACCTGCTGATACTTGAGGTAAGTCTTGAGCAGTGGGATATTCTCCTGAGAGAGAAAAGTATCATACGCCTTGTACAGACGTATCTCAGGAACGATAACCCTATCGGTCTGTACCCCTACTGCGGAGAGATATACAGGGAGGTTCACTCCCTTAACCAAAGAAGACAAATCCTTGATTGATACAGGATTATAAGTAATGTTAGGATCCCTTCTCTCCTCATTGGTATAGATGAGCTTAGCAATACGGCGCTCCATATCGACCAACTCTTGTGCCTTCTGAGCAGGGTTTTTCCTCTCCAATCATAGAGAGTACTTTAGTGACATATTCTTGATACTTGGCAATGGTCTTGGTATTGGCCTCAGAGTCCTTTTGGTAGTAGCTTCGAGAAAGCCCTCATGAGAAGGCTCCAAGATAGACAGCATTCATCTGAGAATCCTTTTTGTCGGCAGAGACACTCCAGTTACAGATAGGGTTTTCCCTTGTGGTGTCACTTCAATAAGGTATCGCTGCAGGTCAGCCAAAGACTGTATGGCATCAATTTTCACAAAACACTGTCCCAGAGGCTTGAGTCCCTCAGCATTGCGCCGATTCCAATCGAGATATGAGGCATACAAATCCTTGATTTTCTGTCCTTCGCTTCCTTAGAAAGTCCTTCTGCAGAAGTTCGTCCAAGATCGCCAAGCACTGTTCGTCGGTCTTATCTCGAAGGATTTGGAACGTACCCCAAGTAGACTTATCAGCGGGGATTTGTGCTGTTTTAGCCCATTTGCCATTGACAAAATTATAGAAATCATCCTGAGGGCGTACTGAAGTATCCATAGTAGAAAGGTCTAATCCTTTTCTATAGGATCTTTTTTAGATTGTTTTTGAGAGCCACAAGCCACTAAAAAGCAACAGAGGCAAGCAAATAGATTTTTCATGTATTTACAAATTTTCCGCACAAATATACGAATTTTAATTGTAATTTACCAATGGTTTTTATGAATGATTTTTACTCCACAAAACCACTAATAATCCTTAGTGCTTTATCGATAGAAGTAATCTTATCAAAGGTAATAATCAGCCTTAGCCCATTGCGGTTTCCTTCTGATTGAGATGACATTTATCCGAATTCGCTGGACAAAGGCAAGCTCTCTGGAAAGCCCCACTCTGATAGAACTTACTCTGCTGATCCGCAATAAAGTATCCCAGCATCTTGCCCTGCTTCATCACTAAGCGCTCTATCCCCATCTGAGTGGCCAACCACTTGATACGTACCGAATTGAGCAAATCCTTTGCCTGTGGTGGCAAGGCTCCAAAACGGTCAATAAGGCGATATTCATACTGGAGAGCTCCTCTTCGTTCTTAAGATTGCTCAGCTCATTTATAGGTTCTAGTCGCTCAGTAATACTATTGATATAATTGTCTGGATAGAGCAACTCAAAATCACTATCGAGCTGTGTATCTGTAAGATATACCGACTGCTGAGCCTCATCGGCATAGAGCTCGGCAAACTCGTTTTCCTTCAACTCAGCAACGGCTTCTTGGAGAATCTTCTGATAAGCATCAGAAACCCTATATCGTTGATAAAGCCACTCTGCTCACCCCCAAGTAAGTCTCCAGCTCCACGTATCTCCAAATCCTTCATAGCGATATGGATACCACTCCCCAAATCCGAAAACTGTGCGATAGCCTGCATACGCTTGCGAGAATCCTCTGGTAGCTCTGAGAGGTTCGGAGTAATAAAGTAGCAAAAAGCCTTTTTATTACTACGCCCTACCCTACCCCGCATCTGGTGCAGGTCAGAGAGCCCAAAGTGCTGTGCATTATGGATAAATATGGTATTGGCATTGGGTACATCCAATCCGCTCTCAATGATAGTTGTTGCCACCAGAATATCATAATCACCATTGATAAAAGCAAGCATCACTTCTTCCAACTGTTTGCCTTCCATTTGACCATGCCCTATCCCTATTTTTGCATCGGGAATCAGTCAGCTGAATCATCCCTGCTACTTCCTTGATATTCTCTACCCCTATTGTGTATGAAGAACACCTGTCCTCCACGCTGTAACTCATAGGCAATCCCATCGCGGGATCACCTCCTCATTGAAGGAGATAATCTGGCTTTCGATAGGATAGCGATTGGGTGGTGGTGGTAATCACCGAAAGATCTCGTGCTGCCATGAGACTGAACTGTAAAGTACGCGGAATAGGCGTAACTGTAAGAGTAAGTACATCGATATTCTCCCGCAAAGGTCTGAAGCTTGTCATGACCCTACACTGAATTTCTGTTCCTCATCTATAACCAATAATCCTAAGTCCTTATACTTCACTTTTCATTGACTATTTGATGGGTTCCTATAGTATATCTACTTTTGCCTGAGGCCAGATCAGCAAGTACCATTTGATTTTCTCCTTAGCTGTACGGAAACGGTTGAGTACTCAACCCTTACAGGGAGTTCCTTAGCGCTCACAGAAAGTCTGGTAATGCTGAAAGCCAAGATCGTAGTAGGCACCAGTACAGCTACCTGCTTGCCATTGTCCACCGCTTTGAAGGCGGCACATGTAGCCACCTCCGTTTTCCCAAAGCCCACATCACCACAGACGAGCCTATCCATAGGGCGTGCACGCTCCATATCTTGTTTTTACCTCGAGTGTTGCCTTACTCTGAGTCTAGAGTATCTTCATAGATAAAGAAGCCTCCAATTCTTTCTGCAAATAAGAGTCCGGCAGCAAGGCATACCCCACCGCCTCACGCCGCTTGGCTATAGAGCTGAATGAGGTTGAAAGCGATTTGCTTAACCATGCCTTGGTCTTCTGTTTGAGTGCTTTTCCATGCAGAGCTTCCCAACTTATATAGGCGAGGAGGAGCTCCATCCACTTACCATTATCTTGCTAATCTTGTGCAAAAGAATGAATGCTTACAGTGACATCCCTATCTCCATAGATGAGCTAGATCGCCTCTTGTTTTTACCTCTATATCTATTTTCTGTAAGCCCGCATATTTTCCTATCCCATGATCAATATGTGTCACGTAATCTCCTATAGTAAGCTGATGGGTTCCTTGAGTGTAATAGCTTGTTTTTAGCATAGCCATTGCGAATATTGAACTTGTGATAACGCTCCAAGATCTGGTGATCTGTATAACAGTTTATCTTATTTGCTGTATCGGTAAATCCTTCTGAGAGAAAGTTCCAAGAGCTCATAAAGGCACCTGCTAGTGTAACTCTTCGAAGATATCCAAGAAGCGCTGTGCTTATTTGGGCACTTACACAACAAATATAGTGGTAGCCTCATTATACTTTTCCTGAAGTGCTCGATCAGTAATTCGAGATCTCTTATTGAACGAAGGCTGAGGCCGCATGGCAAAAGAGACCCTTGCCAACTATTTCTGTGGGGTTGTGCGGATTGACCCTCACCACATACCGCTGTGCAAAATCCTAAGTCCTTCTTGTGCATTGCAGAAAAGCTCCTCAGAGTGAAGGAGCAATTTCTCCCTTAAGAGCCGCAAAGGCTTCTTGTGCCTTCTGGTACATCTTTTTCACTTAGGGCAAAGAGTTCAAAATCTTGTACAAAAATCAATGTCTCTTCAGGCAGAGAGAGGAAGAGGTGCGCTGCTCTCCGGCGACCTACTCTATATTGGAATAATAACTACCGAGGATACCTGCTGGAGAGAGAGTTGTGTCTCCCACATCGAAGGTACGGATACTCTCCACCACATCAGAGAGAACTCGATACGATAGGGGTATCATTGGAGAAGAGAATACATCGACAATGCTCTCGTACAGAGAACTCCCTGGCTCACTGACAAAATCCACCTGCTGGAACTGATACTCAAAGAGTGTCTCATTGAGTGTATCAAAGAGATGTTCCCACTTGAGCGTCAGTGTATTTTTGTCCAACTGCTGGCGAGTGAGTACTTTTTCAAAAAGAGCTTCGCTATAGAAACCACCACCCTTGCCCCTTGTTGGAGTTGGGAGAGCACTTCTGCTCTTAGGAGCACATTGGCATTGTCCGTTTTCCTCTGTCTGATAAGGGCGGCGGTAACTACTGGGGAAAAAGAGTACCTGCTCCTGCCCTAAGAGGAGCTCCAAATCATTGAGTAAGTAGGCGGCTTGCTCCTTGTCATCTTCTACAAAGAGAAGGGTCTGCCCTGTCCTTTTGAAAAATATCGAAAAGAACAAAACTAAAGGGGAAGAACCTACAAGATTCTCTGCAAAACAAGATGTTTTTCCCTTTGATATATTCCGATAACTGATGATAAGGTTTCCCTTCCAAGAAGGAGGAAAGCAGTAGTTCTTTGCTCATTGTCTGTATAGTCCTAATAGTAAGGTTTTAAGGAAAGGCAAAAGTACAACTTTTCTGAAGAATCCCCAAAGAAGAAGAGAGAAAATAGTTTAATTAGGAAAAGGCTACCCTTGTGGGCAGCCTCTTTTATAAAGAAAGACACCAGTTGTAACAGCTATTTCTCTTTGCCTAATCTACCTCTCTTGTCATTGAGAATTAAGGTTTTTCTTTTGCAAAGCTTCCTTAGGAAGTATGTAGGTATGTCCACTCTTAGGATTCCACTCCTTACCATTAAGCCATGCCTTATAGACTTTTGGAATGCTACAGCACCTGGGCACAGTAATGTATTCTCCTGAGAAAGTCATAGAAATAGGCTCAAAATTAGGAATTTCAAAAGAGAAATTAATAGTACGCTTCCCCAAAACCCTTTTCATATCATGCAGAATAGCAAAGTGAAATGAATAGTATCTTTTATAACCTGAGAGTAAGTAAATTGCTTTTGCTCTATTTTTCTTTAGCCTCATTCTCTTCATACAAAAACAAACTGCAAAAGAACCCTCTGGCACTAAAGTCTTATCTATAAGAATAACAGCTTCCTCATTAGGTGAATCGTAACATGTCCAGTCTCGAGGCTGATTCTCTTGTTTGTTTTCTTTGTGACAAGCCCCAAAAAGCCAATATCACCACCAATAAATATATTACTTTATTCATAATTCATTTTTAATATTTTTATAATGCTTATATCATATGGGTATCTATCTGAGAAAAGTCTACCTCTCTTTATCACTGAGAATTAAGGTTTTTCCTTTTCAAAGCTTCCTTGGGAAGTATGTAGGTATGTCCACTCTTAGGATTCCACTCCTTACCATTAAGCCATGCCTTATAGACTTTGGAATGCTACAGCATCTGAGCACAGTAATGTATTCTCCTGAAAGTCATAGAAATAGGCTCAAAATTAGGAATTTCTAAAGAGAAATTGATAGTACGATTTCCCAAAAACCCTATCCATATCATGCAGAATAGCGAAAGTGAAATGAATAGTATCTTTTATAACCTGAGAGTGAGTGAATTGCTTTTTGCTCTATTTTTCTTTAGCCTCATTCTCTTCATACAGAGACAAACTTCTCCAAAAGAGCCCTCCGGCACTAAAGTCTTATCTATAAGTAATAGCTTCCTCATTAGGTGAATTGCAACACCTCCAACCTATATCCTTATCTTCTTGTTTCTTTTCTTTTGTGATCAAGCCCCAAAAGCTAATATCACCACCAATAAATATATTACTTTATTCATGATTCATTTTTAATATATACTATTTATAACCCTTACATCATATGGGTATCATCCATCTGTGGATAGTTTCCGAAAGATCTTTTAATATTATATGGTACTTGAGCTACCCCCTCTTTTTATGATTGAGGTTTTTGGCTTTTTGATATTAGGGAAGTATTGTAGAGAAATTGATTCTCTCTTCGGTGGGCAAATGAAGATGATAGCCCTTGAAAGAAATATCCTTTTCATGATAGTTATAAATTAATTTTTCTCTTTAGATTTGGTCTGACAAAGATACGTTTTTAGTCTCTAAAAACAATTATTTTTAGTTTTTAGTTTTTACCTGCACTCTTCTATAGATCACCTTGATTTTTATCTAATTTAAACTAACTATAAATTAGTTGTGTTTTAATATTTTTGTTGGAGATAAAAGAGAATATCGTATCTTTGTAGCTCTGAAATTATTATTAGATAATTTAGTTATTTTTAGAAACTTATATTTACAAAATATGCAAATATTCAAAACTTCCGTAGCAAGAAAAGTGGCGATGGCACTCTCGGCATTTTTCTAATCCTTTTTCTTAGTGATACACTTGGCTGTAAACTTCATGTCAGTGTTAAGTGAAAATTACTTTTAACATGCTCTCTCATTTCATGGGTACTAATCCATTGATTCAGTTTGCGATGCAACCTGTACTTCTTTTGGGTAGTATTCCACTTTGTAATGGGTTTTTGTTTTGGAGCTTCAAAACAAGAGCACGAGGCAACCAACCTTATTATAGTTACAATGGAGCGGCCAATGCTTCTTGGATGTCCCGCATATGATCATCACAGGGTAGTTGTGCTGGGTTCTTGAGCCCTTCACCTTTATGACTTCTGGGCTCCTGAGGATGGTTTACAAGTAGCATTGATTTCCAACGAGCCTGATGAGACTCGCTACTATGGCGAACTCATAGAGAGTTCCCGATCTATGCGTGTGAGGTATCTATGTGTTCTGCTTTGTATTCTTGTGCTACCTACTTACGGATTCAGTCTGCATTTCAATCATGGGCTGGAAAGATGACAAGCGTAAAAATTCATTAGCTGCTTAGGCAAATGGTATTCTTTCCTTATCTGTGGAAGCTTCATTGTGTAGCCCTTTTTCCATTACATTAACTCCTTAATATAACACATATGGTACATTAGATTCCAAAATACCTGAAGGTCCACTTGCGGACAAATGGACAAAATATAAAGACCATATCAACCTTGTAAACCCTGCTAGCAAGCGTAATATAGATATTATCGTAGTAGGGACAGGGCTTGCAGGAGGCTCTGCTGCAGCTACCCTTGCTGAACTTGGGTACAATGTGAAGGCTTTTGCCTACCAAGATTCTCCTCGCCGTGCACACTCTATTGCTGCTCAAGGAGGTATCAATGCTGCTAAAAACTATGTGGGGATGGCGACTCCAACTATCGCTTTTTCTATGATACTGTAAAGGAGGTGACTACCGTGCCCGTGAAGCGAATGTATACCGCTTGGCGGAAGTATCTGGAAATATCATTGACCAATGTGTGGCTCGAGGGGTTCCTTTTTGCTCGTGATTACGGCGGACTCTTAGACAACCGTTCTTTCGGTGGGGTACTCGTATCTCGTACTTTCTATGCCAAAGGACAAACAGGACAACAGCTCCTCTTGGGGGCTTATGCGGCTATGAACCGACAAATAGCTCGTGGTAAGATGAGATATGTACAATCGCCGTGAGAATGATGGATGTGGTTATCGTGAGATGGCAAAGCTCGTGGTATCATCGCTCGTAATATGGTTACTGGTGAGATAGAGCGCCACTCGGCTCACGCTGTAGTTATCGCCTCAGGAGGATATGGTAATGTATACTTCCTCTCCACCAATGCAATGGGTTTGTAATGCTACTGCCGCTTGGAAAATCCACAAAAGGTGCTTTCTTCGCTAATCTTGTTTTACACAAATCCACCCTACTTGTATCCCTCGTTCTGGAATTATCAGTCTACGCTAACCCTTATGTCGAATCCTTGCGTCAATGACGGACGTATCTGGGTACCTAAGAAAATGGAGGATGCTGTAGCTATCCGTGAAAAACGTAAAAACCTACCGAAATCCCAGAAGAAGACCAGCGATTACTACTTGGAACGTCGCTACCCTGCCTTCGGTAACCTTGTCCCTCGTGACGTAGCCTCTCGTGCAGCCAAGGAACGTTGTGATGCCCGGCTATGGAGTGAATGAAACAGGAGAAGCTGTATACCTTGATTTTTGCTTCGGCTATCGAACGTTATGGTAAAGACAATGTAAAAATCCATAGGTAGAACCTACCAAGGAAGAAGTAACTAAGCGCGGCGAGAAAATTATTGAAGCTAAGTATGGTAACCTCTTTCCAAATGTATGAGAAAAATCGTTGCAGAAAAACCCTATAAGACTCCAATGATGATCTGCCCTGCTACCCACTACACCATAGGAGGTATTTGGGTAGACTGCAACCTGATGACTACAGTACCTGGGCTTTACGCTATTGGAGGCTAACTTCTCTGATCATGGTAGCCAACCGCTTGGGAGCCTCTGCACTTATGCAAGGATTGGCCGATGGATATTTCGTATTGCCTTATACCATAGGTGATTACCTTGCAGCTGATATCCGTACTGGGAAAATCCCTGCCAATACACCTGAATTCGATGAGGCTGAGCGAGTAGTGAAAGAACGTTTGGCTCACTTTATCAATCAAAGGACCACTCTGTAGATTACTTCCACAAAAAACTTGGTAAAGTAATGTGGGACAAGGTAGGTATGGCGCGTAATGCAGAAGGCCTCAAACAAGCTATCAAAGAGATTCGTGAGATTCGTGAAGAGTTCTGGCGCGATGTGAAAGTACCTGGAGAGCTTACCGGAATGAATGTACGAGTTAGAAAAGCTAACCGTGTAGCAGACTTCCTCGAACTAGGAGAGCTCTTTGCCAAAGATGCACTCGAGCGTAATGAATCCTGCGGAGGTCACTTCCGTGAAGAATACCAAACACCTGAAGGAGAAGCGCTCCGTGACGATGTAAACTATGCCTATGTAGCCGCTTGGCAGTACACAGGTAATCCTACAGAGTAGTGAATACCTATAACCAAGCGAAGAGGTCTTACACAAAGAGCCTTTAGTATTCAAAGATATCGAACTTAAACAACGCAGCTATAAATAACAGGGTAAAAGATAACGGGTAATGGTATTACCTGTGGCTCTTCTACCTAATATCTAATAAAAACTGATTATCATGAACATGAGATCTTACCCTCAAAATATGGCGACAAAAAGACGCGCAAATCAAAAACCAAATGGTAGAATATAAAGTCACTAACATCTCTGACCATATGTCCTTTTTGGAAATGTTGGATATTCTCAACGAACAACTCATAGAAAAAGGAAGAGCCTGTAGCTTTTTGACCACGACTGCCGTGAAGGTATCTGCAGTATAGTGCTCTCTCTTTATCAATGGAGAAGCGCACGGACCGAGATCGTGGTATTACTACTTGCCAATTGCATATGCGTATGTTCAAGGATGGGTGATACTATCACTATCGAACCATGGCGAGCTACCGCTTTCCCTGTAATCAAAGACCTTATGGTGGATAGAAGCGCTTTCGAGCGTATCCAACAGGCAGGAGGTTATATCTCTGTCAATACTCCTGGGAATACTCAGGATGCCAATGCTATTCCTATTCCTAAGCGTGATGCTGACCGTTCCATGGATGCTGCCGCTTGTATGGGTTGTGGAGCTTGTGTGGCTACTTGTAAGAACTCTTCTGCTATGCTCTTCAGTGGCAGCTAAAGTATCTCAGTCTCCCTACTCCCACAAGGTAGAGTGGAAGCTACGAACGTGTGCTCAACATGGTCAACCAAATGGAACACGAAGGCTTTGGTAACTGTACCAATACAGGAGCTTGTGAAGTAGAGTGTCCTAAAGGTATTTCTTTGGAAAATATCGCTCGCCTAAACCGCGAATACCTCAAGGCAAAGTATTCAATAGGTACAGCTCTCGCACGCGATTATACATAATAAGAAAGAGGCTGTCAAAAGTTCTTTGGATAGCCTTTTTCTAAACAGAGGCTGTCCGAAAAGGGTAGCCTCTTTTATATATATTCTGTGAGTTAATTAACGTATCAGGAATGTGCAGAGTCCGATTCCGACCAAGCAGGACTACAGCTACCGCAATAAGTCCTGGCAACATAAAACTATGATTGAAGTAGTATTTCCCTATTTTTGGTAGTCCCTGTAGGGGTCAAAGTTCACTGTGGCAATATCCGAAGGATAATTAGGAATAAAGAAGTAAGCATAAGTAGCGGGCATAATTCCTATAAGCAAAGGCACAGGAAGCCCCCATAGTAATGGCCACAGGGAGCATCATCTTGGCTGTAGCCGCCTGACTATTGATCACTATAGAGACCATAAAAGAGCAAAGATAAATGTCCATGGATGAGGCTTGTACCATAACAGTAATACCATCTTTGAAATAAGGCATAGCGCATAGGTAAAGTAAGTATCACTCATCCAGCAATCCCAAAGATAGCCACACAGGCTGCCATTCCTGACTTGAAGACCACTCCTTCGGGAACAGAGCTGACAGAAGTCTTACAAGTGGTAAGAATAATCCCTCAAAAACAGAGCATGACCATTTGGATAATAACTCCCATAGGAACTACCATCTGGGTAGTTACTCCTTCCTGAGCACCTCAAAAGTACGGATATCCTCATAGAGCGCCAAGACCACAATCAAGACAATAGAAAGAAAGGAATATATATACCGCATTCTTAGAGGTTGTGGGATAAAAATCATTTAGAGTAGTCTTGGTACTGTGAGAATCTGATCCCTATAGATGGGATCCTGTAATCACGTTGGTATTCTGGATCGGCCTCTAATTCTTGCCACGACGAAGACTGTAAAAGCACATAGCCATCAATCCTAAAAAGTAGCAGGCAGAGTTACCGAAAGAATATTGATCAAAGTAAGTGACTCCCCCTTGTTGATGAAAGAGATCCAACAACCCTTTACCTAAATATGCGGTAACCACTGCTGAGATGGGACTGGCTGTAGGGTGCTAACTGAAGCTACAAAGCTGCTGCCATAGGTCGCTCTGGGCGAATCTTATTCTTCAGTGCAATATCGCCTATAATAGGCATAATAGAGTAAACTGCATGTCCTGTACCAAGCATAAGAGTCAGGGGTATAGGTAGCTATAGGTCCTAAAAAGGTAATTTGCTTAGGATTCTTCCTAAGAATCTTCTCAGCTACCTGTAGCATAAACTTTAGCCCCCAGTGGCCTCCAGTATGGAAAGCACAAGTAACTACCGCCAAGATAGTGAGCATCACCTCGATAGGAGCAGAAGCAGGAGGCATACGGAAAACAAAAACCTCAATGACAAGTCCTATCCCTGAGATAACACCTAATCCTATTCCCCCATATCGAGCTCCCTATAGAAATTCCTAAAAGGAAAAGAAACTCAAAGATCAATATATATGTATTCATAGCTAATAAAAATTAATTTCTATTAGAATTTGTTCTATAACCACCTCTTTGTCTCAACATTTCCTTTTCTTATGGCCACCAGTGAGGTTATCTTTCTTATCTGCTGACAAAGGTAATTATTTTTGAGAAAAAAAGATTTTTGTAAAAAGAAAACTATCAGCACTCCCCTCTTTGTAATGATCGCTCATGATACTCCAAAAGCTACCCGAGCCAAGTCCTTATGAATAAGAGTCTCTGCCTGAGTATCTGAGATATGATCATCTAGTCAGGGAAAGTAACCTTTTTCAAATGCAAAAATAAAAATTTATGAATACCACATACTATTAGTGTACTTTTTCTTCATTATTTTTTGTAATGCGAGAAATATGTATTATTTTTGCACTACGAAAGATAACATGATACTATGCGCTACTTAGGGGCTTATTTTTTTCTGCTTTTTTTATTGTTGGTTGGTTGTTCCTCCAAGGAAGAAGCTACCGATCAAAGTGGACTATCTATTGGTAAAAATCCTTCCCTACTCTTTCAGATACACCATAAGGATCAGTTCGTCAATCAGCTGATTCACAATGATTTTTGGAAAAACTACTGAGTATTACCCCAATCAAAATGTGCAAAATCTCCTGCGTTCTCTTCCTGAGGACGATCATATTTAGGGTAGCCTATACCCATGATGGGGAGTATACCTAAGCGCCACTTTGGGGAAAGCAAGACAGCCTGAGTGTCTGGAAAAATCCTCCTCTGGAAAGTTAGATTCACTAACTGTGGAAAATAAAAAGTGGTATTATATCACAAAAGACAAAGAGATTCTTATCAGTTCCCTCAAGGATATATCCTTCCCTGAAAACCCTGTGGTACGCCAAAGAAGCCTTTCACAAAGTAGCCAAGACCATTAGTGGAGAAGTACCTGCCAATATATTCCTCGCTCAGAAGAAGAACAAGGAATTCATAGGGGATCTTTCCTGAGCGCATTGTCAAGCACCTGGATGGGTGGACAGCTTGGGATATCTACTTGGAAAAGAACACTCTACGCATGAGCGGTTCTCTACTACGCTTGGCAGATAGCCTCCCACAATTGCCCATGGTACCCTCCCAGAAGAACACTATAGAAACCTATGCTGTTATCCCACAAACGGCTCAAGGGATCAGCTGTTTTTCCTTTGAGGAGACTTGTTCCTGAAAGAGTTTTATTTCGATTTCCAACAGGATATTTCCTCAGTTACCTTCTTTGACTTCGAGAGATTCTGTGGCAGTACTCCGCAGCTCAATCCGGAAGAAACCTTGCGCTACTTCACTATACTCAAAGAGCGAGACCTTCAAGGAGAAAACCCTTCATCATATAGAAGAATTCTCGGATATACAATCCTTTTTTCTCTATCTTCGAGCGGAATTTACAACCTAAGTACCTGTGCCGAAATGAGGAAAACCTTATCTTTGCTCAAAACAAAGAAAGCCCTTGAAGCACTTATCAACACTATACAAATGAAGCAGACCCTCTCCCAGGAAAGTCCTTTGAGGGCGCTGCAACAGAAGAGTAGCAACAAAAACTCTTTCATCACCATAGAAAATCTACAGGAGCAAAAGATTTTTCAGCTAAGTACGCTTCCTTAGCACAAAGATATGCCTATGCCTCGCTGACAGATAAACCCACAGGACGAGTTCTACCAGCTGACCCTGACCACCACCGCCGATACTGGGGCTCCTCAACCGCTACGTCCACCACTTCAGAAGAGAGAGAATAAATGAGGTGCTTCCTCATCACCTTGGACAAGAAGCTCTCACTAGCCCGTCTTCGTTACCAACCATCATACAGGACAAAAAGTGGTGATACAAGATGCTGACAATCAGCTATACCTTATAGGAAATGATGGAAAAATTCTTTGGAAGCAGCTTGATGCCCCTATCATAGGAGGAATCCATCAGGTAGAATCTTTTCCAAAATGGATTCTTACAAATGACTTTTCAATACAGCTTCTTCCCTTCTGGATACTGGATCGTAATGGCAGATGTGGTAGCCCCGTTCCTATCTCGTATAAGGAAAAACTACTACCCTTACAAGTATTTGATTATGAAGAAATAGAGAATATCGCTTTGTAGTATGTTCCCGAGAAGACAATTCGCCTGATCGACAAGCGAGGGGATATAGTAAAGGGATTTGAGAAAAGTCAAGTGCCTAATGGTCTTGCTCAGACACCTCAACACTTTAGGATAGCTGGAAAAGATTAGTGTCTTCCCTGAAAAGAATGGTACCCTGATATCCTTCACCGCAATGGTACAGTACGTATTCCTATCTCTCAGAAGTTTGATTTCTCAGACAATCCGATAAGTACCTACAAGGATTTCTTTTTGCTTCACCACCAAAGCAGGCAAATTATTTTTGTAGATACTAACGGAGGGTACGTTCCAGAATCTATAGGGAAGGTAATTTTGGCTTTGATTGCCAAAGAGATGTAAAAGTACTCCCATAGCAATATCCTAACCATCAACCAAACAAAAGTAGAACTCCCCTATGCTGACTACTCCAGGAGCTAAAGCTTCATTGGGAGTAGAAATCCTGTTATTTCTGTCTTTGATCGCGAGAATAGTCGTCTTTATCTATTAAATACACAGGGAGAGATCTGCTCACAGTTTCCTGTCTTTCTCTTTCCCAAGCTGATGTAACTCAGGACAAAGGAAAACTTCTATTAGCCTTTCTCAAGGAAAAGAATGTGCTCTGTGTAAGTGAGCAATAGAAAGGAGATAAGTTTTATTTCACGCGTGCTATTGAGATACCATCGCGAATAGGAAAGCAAGACAGTTTTCCAAGCGAGATCTGTAGCCAACCGCTGGTTATACTCCATAAGGATTTGGGTATGTTTATCGCTTTCCTTGAGAGGTTCTACGACCTTTCCACTCCAGAGAACATTGTCGGAAAGAATCACTCCTCCATGGCTCATTTAGGCAAAAGCAGCCTCTAAGTAATTGAGATAATTCTTCTTATCTGCATCTATAAAAGCTATATCAATCCCTGTCTCGAGGTAGGAATCACCTCAAGGGCAGGTGCAAAGTGTACTACAATCTGCTCTCTATAAGGACTTTGTGCAAAATATTTGTTCATCTCTTCCAGTTCTTCATTGACCTCAATGGTATGTAGCACCCTTCTGGGGCAGGACCTTCAGCTAAGCAAAGGGTAGCATATCCTGTAAAGTACCTATTTCCAATATATATTTTAGGTCTTATGAGTTTGGAGAAAGACTCAAAACCTACCTTGTAGGTGTCCACTAAAGCATGCAGGCTGTAGTACGCAGGTGGGTTTTCTCGATTAAGAGCCCTCAGTAGCACCAGGCTCTTCTTGACTATGATATTGGCATAGTTTTCTAAGTCTTCTGAAAGAAAATGCCATATAACTAAAGTGTTTAAAATAAAAAGAGGCTATTCAAAAAGTCTTTGTGGGCTAATCGTCATTAATAGGCAAATTGCTGATTAATGAGCGAATTACTATTAATGAACAAATTGTCATCAATGAGCGAATGCTATTAATGAGCAAATTGTCATTAATGGAGCGAATTGTCATTAATGGGCGAGTGCAATTCCTACAGAGCACAATGTATAACTTTTTGAATAACCTCTTATGATTAGTCGAATATCACTACTGGATAATAGTCATTTCATCTACTATATGTTTAGCTCCTCCAAAAAGTATCTATCACCAAACACATGCGGATATCCACTGCAATAGTTCTTTGGGTTTTTATCGAAGATAACATCTCCATCATAGCTTCTATATTACCATCAAAGCCAAACCATGAGTTCTCACTACCATTCATTTTGGGAAGACCAGAGTTTCCTCCTGTGATGTCATTGTTGGTAAGGAAGCATACATGCATGGTACCATCTTTGTCAAGATAACGACCAAAGTCTTTCTTTTCATACATTTCAACAAACTTCTTAGGCATATCGAATTCAGCATCCCTGGTTTGTATTTTTCGAGCATGGTTTTGAAAGTGGTATAGTAGTTTCTCTTCACATCATGATTGCACTTATCCTTAGGAAGTGATTTTACACTTCCATAAATGTAAAACGAAGGTGAGTTAGCATCTGGGTAGAGTATTGGACTCACTAGAATCACATTCCCTTTACATATTTTGCGGGACCCTTTTCTTAACCATCTTTCAAGGCTTCTGATTGAGAGTTGTAATACTTGTCAAACATCGCACAGCTATCTGAACCATAGGATCACTCTGAGCGCATCGGAAGAAGGATTGTTCATGAAGTTTTCAGTCTTTGCTAGTAAAGATCTACGAGCAAATACCTCAGCGAACTTCCTGGAAATTTCCATTGATGGCTTTTATCTGAGCTATTTCTTGAGGAATATCAGTAGCCTTATCAGCATATAGCTTAAGGTTATCCGCGAAAAGGTCAATTTCGGCAGGGAGGTAAGAACTCATTGTAATAAGTATCAATTCCTTGTGATACGTTCTCTAATCTGTTGTTTTCTTGGTCAGAAGAAAAATTAAGATAGGTATTGAGTTGTTTTACATATCCATTGGCAGAGGGTACAATACGGCTTGCTCTGAAGAAAAGCAACAAGTAATTATGATTAGCTGCTTCATGATTGGTTTTCGAAATAAGTAAAGCTAAGTCACTCAACCATTACCATATTCTGCTTTATTTTCAGCCTTATTAGCCCAAACAGCGATCTGCAGCCCTTAAGATCAGCTGTCTTGTGAGCTGTAGAGCATCGATCATACCTTGTCTGTTTTTCCAATAGTTAGCTAAACTGGCATGCGTGAGCATATTTTAGGCGTACTGCTTTTATCCTATCATATGTGCTTTCATCGCGTCCATAGCTGTTTTTGGAAGCCTCTGCCAAGACAGGATAACTATATTTCACTTGCTGATCCACCCAATGAGAAGATACCCAGCGGTTGGTACGGCCAGGGGTAACCTAATATCATCTGCAAAAATCATTCTCTTGTTACTCCTTTGAGGGGTTACATTGAGATATGCTTTCATAGAAATATTATTAGGAGAATAAGGTGCAGGGTTACCATCCTTATCTGTATATACGCGGAATACAGAGAAGTCACCTGTATGGCGTGGCCATTCCCAGTTGTCTGTCACCACCGAATTTTCCTACATTTTCAGGAGGAGGTACCTACAAGAGCGAACGTCTTTAAAATCTTGGTATACAAAATAATAAAAATTCATTAGCTGAAAGAAAAGAACGTACAGACAACATACTTACCTCCCTCACTATTTTCTTTTTGGATTTTCTCCATTTCTTGATTAAGGGCATCCTGACGTTCCTTTTCACTCATAGAAGGTTTTTACTACTGAGAGCATACGATCAGTAACATTGTCCATACGTGACAAAAGAAACGCACATAAAGACTCTTTGGAGGAAGTTCTTGAGATCTATCCTTTTGACATAACCATCTTTCAAATAATTGTGTTCTGGAGTGGAAAGTCCTGCTATAGCACCATAACCACAGTGGTGATTAGTAATTACCAATCCATCGGGAGATATGATACTAGCAGTACACCTCCATTAAAAATGCACAATAGCATTCTTAAGGCTATCATTGTCTAATAGACTGTGAATCTCTTCAGCGTAAGCTGGAGACCTTTTCATGCGTGTCTCTCTGTTCAAACGCTTGATGAACATCAGAAACTACATCCCCTCATCTGCTCTTATTACACTGGGTAATAACAAGAAGAAAGAGGTTACTAAGGAAAAATAAGTTTTCTCATCTGAATATGTGTTTATTTTTGAAGGTCAAAATTAGTAAAAACAGGTATAATCGTTAATTAAATGTTATTTTTATCTATAAATATTAAAACACCTTAAACCGAAAATTTTTCTTGTGAAATACTTTATCATTACAAAAGAAGTTTATATATTTGCCTTTGGAAAAAGCAGAAAAATGGGATTATTGATTTGATAAAATAAAAAGTTTGACGAAACAGATTTAAAATCAATAACTTACAAAAAGATATTGGTTAGATCCTATTTCTACTATCCTCATTCCTACACCGATTGGGAGTGAGCAATGCTGACCGTTTTTAGCAAAATCTGCCGATGATAGGCCAATCTCACCGTGATGAGTTCTGAAGAACCTATCAAGGGAGAGATTACTAAACCTTTTCGAGAAGCTAAGGAGACTAAGGAATATAGAAAGAGATGGTTTCACGGCTCTGGATGAAACTACCTCCAATGAGCGCTATATAAGCAAAAACCTTTCAAACTTATGACGAGGTAGAATACCACTCACCTGTGCCAAAAAGATTGATGACAAGCGCAATTATCACTGAGCTTATCCACCTACAAAGACCCTTATAGCCTCGAAAAATGAGAGAGTTGGTGGACAAAATAGGAATGAGTATACAGTACGTAGCTGACTTCACCGCCTTTTTGCCGAACGCTTAGTACCAAAAATCCCAATGTACAAGTAAGGAAAACCAAAGGATTAGAGATGGAGTGGATGCTTAAGAGTGAACCAGGACAGCTCATCACCAGCTTCTTGGACAATGCCTATGCTGAATATTGCATCGTGGTGACTTCTATCTAGGTGAAAATCATGAAAGTATACCAGCTCTATCCTTGAGGACTATTCCCTGAGGAAAAACCAAGCCACAACCACAACCCACACCCTAAGCCAGCGCGAAAAAGCCCTGACAGAACCCGGCCCTGAGGAGGAACTATAATTGTCAGCCCACTCCACCTCCTGTAGAAAAAGTAAAGAAGAACCTAAGAAAGAGGAGGTTACAGCAAAAGCAGAGCCTATCATAGAACTTTCTGGAGGTATGAGACTGTTGCAAAAGAACCTGTTACCCCACAAAACCTACAGACAAAGGAGGAGATTGTAAAGAAGAAAAAGAACCACAGAACACTCAAGAAAAACACAAGAAATGCCTGCCATGGAAAGAGCCCCTGAATCTATGGCTAAAAAGGCAGGAAGGTCCCATTTTCCTGATATAAGCAAATTCGTCCCTCAAGCGAAAGTTGGGGAAGAAAAACAATTACGAAAACTCTATCGATATCAGTGAGTCACTCCAAAGGATATCCCTCGATGTAGCTATCAACTTAGATACTACCCAAGAGACTCCCTACTGCTATGACCACACAGAGCCTACCAGCTCCCTGCAGCTCCTGAGGGAGCTCACTGCAACTCTGTAGAGGGAGCCTCATGAAGAGCCTCTTGGATAAAAATGCTACAGAGTAGTCTCTGGCGATATCATCATCAAGAAGGAAAGAGATCTTCCCACTGGTGAGAACCACCTCTTTTTATCAACGACCAAAGAGAGAACTCTGACCTACTCATGAAAATATCAATAGTGAGCTTGGGTAATCTACTTGGTACGCAACGAAAAGTAAGTCTGACCACTGGAGACCTCAAGAACTACAAAACTCGACCGATTGGCCCTCAAGTCCGCATACTGGAATCTCATAGACCAAGTAGAGGTAGGGGCAGAGGAGAGCAATCGCTACACTATCGTAGCAGATGGTAAGTTCGAAGCCAGCTTCTTGGTAGTCTCTGAACTTTGGTCAAGGACAATATCCTGTAGAAGGAACCATTACCATAGAGTGCCTTCCGAACAATGTATTGCTCATCACCGATAGTAGAGGAATGCTGCTGGATATGAACTGGATACGCCATCGTGTGGCTCAGGCTTGTGATGAGTAACATCCCTATCTCAGACAAACTTTTGAGATAAAAGAAATACACTTATCCCTTTGGAATTCTAAAAAGACTTATGAAAACTATATTTTTCTTACTCATAGGATCCTCTTGTGCTCTGTGAGAGTCAAGAGGATGATGCGCTTATCCTATTACTCAAGAACCAGAAAAATCAAAATCCTTTTTGGAGGTTTTACCTGTCGGAGGAAATATAGTAGCTTCTTTGGTGATAATGTATGGGAGAGTATCCCTCTCCCTCGTATAGGATACAAAGCTTACAGACGACTTAGAATTGGCTTTTCCGTAAACTATAACTGGCAGAAGACAAGCTATAGCCAATATATATAGGCTTAGGCCCCGCTGAACTGACTATTTTCGTTCTGCCTATGTACATGCCTCCCTACCAACATTATTTCATCAAACAAAAATTTGACAGACGAAAGAATCCTATCATGACAGAGATTATACCTATGCAGGAGGTGGCTATATCCAAACCCTTAGGAGGGAATGTTTACCTACAAAGTGGGCTTCTCTTACATGTAGCCAGCAGATAAGAGTATTTTCTCTCTTCTGGATTCTCCCCTCTGTAGGGTTATGTTAGTCTGTAACCCTTAGCTTAGAAAAAGACGAATGGATTGGATATATGATATTTTCAATTCTCATACCTGGACTTCACTCAGATGAGTTTGGATATTTTGTTATCATATATCGTTTCACTCTGGTATACAAACGTGTCTTTATCCGAAATTTGTTTTGTTCTTTGTTAGCTGCTTTTCTATTACAAAACCAGCGGTCTATTCTGCACTTCTACTGATATTCAGCACTATAGACGATTTCTATTTTGGCAAACAAATAGATAAGAGTGAGAATGAATCAAGCGGAAGTTCTTCGTTACCCTCAGTGTCGTTCTGAACCTTACTGTGCTGAGTTACTTCAAGTATGCTTGTTTCTTTACGATACCTACAATACCATTTTCACACACCGATCACCAAGGTATTCAACTGTTGGCTTATTGAAATGGATTTTCCTCCAAGGGTGCTTTCTGTGTAGATGATTGTGCTTCCTGTAGGTATTTCCTTCTATACTTTCCAGACCATTAGCTATTACAGTGGATATCTATAGGCGAAAACTCAAGTCCTTGGATTCTATTTTGGATTTTGCTTTCATGTCGCCTTCTTTCCTCAGTTAGTAGCTGAGGTCATTGTCCGTGCAGAAGAATTTGTCCTCAGATACTTCTGCCCTACAGGAAATCACAGCACGGGACTTTTAACCGAGGTACCCACTTTTATCTTTAAGGGGCTGATTAAGAAAATGCTTTTTGGCCAACTTTATCGCTGTGGGGTTTTTGGATAGAGTTTTGAGATGCCACCATGTATTCAGGGTTTACGAACCTTATGGCCTTGAGGTTACTCTCTACAGAGTATATAGAGATTTTGCAGGCTATACGGATATAGCTATAGGAGCGCCCTTACTGAGTGGGCTTTGGGCTCCCCTCGCAACTGATTCCCCTTATAAGGCTATCAATACGGGGACTTCTGGAAGCGCTGGCATATCTCCTTTCCACATGGCAGGACTACCCATATATCCCCTGGGAGAAACCATGTACAGGATCATGGGCATCGGTGGCCATTGCTTTGATCTTTGTCGGTAGCTCTCATTGGAGTTAGTAATCCCTATTTCTCATTGATTATAGGCTTTTGCTCTTAGGAGGCACCCTATTAGCAATGAAAGCACTCGTTTTCAGCACTATATCACTACCAATATCAACCTAATGCTGACCATGCTCTTAGGGAGGGCTCTGGCATGGCGCCTCGCGGAAATATATATCCTGTAGGGAGGATCAGTAGCTTGGGTGTTGTCCTCTACAGCTCTGGCGCAAGGTAAGCCCTTGTGGGAGCGCATTCCACCCGTTGGCTGGCACACTTCTGGAAAGTGTTCTCTGCCTTCCTCTTGTCGTCTTTGTCGTCGTCTCTACTTCCGTGGAAGACATGGAGCCATATCAACCAATGGGTCGCGGAGCAGAGTATGGAAGAATAATATGGACTGTGAGCACGAAAGTGAGTCGGTCAGAGTGTTATGGTGCTTCAGAGAAGCCTTCTTGAAGACTGATGATCTTAGGCTATACTGTACATTGGCTTCCTCTGAGTCACTCCAAAGGACAAGGTAGAAACGGGCCTATTACCGCAGCAATCTTTGGGTAAAGGATCCCGTCCTTGAATGGTTGTGGTAGCTGTAATCTGTTATCAGACTTTCTCCAATGATGCTCGCATATTCTTCTATTTCCAATTCTAAGACAAACAAAGACTAAAATTAACTTGTAAGTGTTACCTCATTTTTGACCACGCTTTTCGCGAGCCTTGTCTGTCTCCAAGAGAAATCACTTAGAACACATTCCTATATAGTTGATATAAGCATCGTGAGGAGATGCATAAGGAGATACTTTCTTAAGACGTTGTTCCAAAGATATTATCTTGTTACTCATATAGTTAGAAAGTGATTACTACACCGCAATCGACTATAGGTACGATGCAAGGCTTCATCTGGAATATTTTCTACCTTAGAGACTTGGGGCGCGAGGTTCCTCGAAAGCATTCTCTTGTAGTTCATTCCAGCTACATGAGTATTATCTCGCTCTTCATCTGTCAAGAGATGGGATTGGAGTGCATAGATGAGCTACCATGGCAGGAAAAGTTTCCGCCACCTGCCGAAGGGGTAAGGAAAGCATACTGCTCCTCATCCAAGATATGTTGTGGTAAGTAAGCGCAAGAAATCAAAAATGCGAGCCAGATGCTCTATGCCGAAAGCCTGATAGCCGGAAGATTTAGGTTACCATCCCCTCCCGCAGAGGGCTGGCCTGCCCAACGAGCATGACCACTACTGCGGTCGAGGATATTCATCCAATCCCCTTGAGGAAAAGCTGAAAATATCTGTCGCTTGGGTTTAGCATGAGCAATATCTTTACCTTGTCATTATTGGGGTGATGAGTGCACGAAGTTAGGATTGCGCCAGCGGCATGTGCTTCAGCCCTTTCGGTGAGTATGTTGTAGACCCCAAGCGGGCAATACGTTCCCCTATATGCTATCGCGGAATGAGATTAGGGACGTATGTGCGGAAGACTGTGGGGAGGCATGACCAAAGAAAAGTTCTCTCATTCGCTGAGCGCGATGCGGCGAGGCGTCCTTTTCGAATTCTGTGGTGGTGTTGGAAGGAGGGAAAGGCGAATGTGCGCAAGGCTCGCAGAGAAGCTCCACACAGCCTGTTTTGGCCAAAAGCCTCACCTACGAATCACCTCTGGGAGCATGCTGATTCTAAAGAGTTCAATAGCGCTTCCCGATAAGGAAAAAGCGCCTCAAAGCGTCGCTGTGTTGGGCGATAAGCTCCAATAAGAGATGTCGCAGGAGAATAGTCTCACGATGCCAACTGTTCTGTCTCTGTACGATCATCGTAATCATAATCATGTTGACACTATATCATGACACTGGCTGAGCCTGTTCAGGTGACAGAACTTCAAATAAAACATATCCCTTTCATAGTTTGTCTTTCTTTGAAAGTAACAAATAGCACGTCTCAATTATACGCAACTTTGTAGCTCACTTACCCAAGCTATATCATTGTAACCGATAAATGCTTTTTAACCTCAGCAGCCTCACTGAGAGCATTGACCTCTGTAAGTCCTTCCTTTTGGAGCGATTGGGCGGGTTTGGATGAGGCCAGTACTCCATAAATAGCATCGGCCAAAGCATCGATGTCAATCACAACAATCGACCTTGATGGCATGTTGCAATCACCTCCGATACTCCTGATTGCTTAAAATAATCGTAGGCACTCCTATTCGCTTATAGCCTCGAGGGATACCAAAAGGGTTCGATACCGAGGGCATCACGCGCCTACCACATCACTATATAGCGGAACATACGTTAGCACATCTGTTCCTCTTAGAAATCACTGTAAAATGAGAAATGTCCACCGAGCTTAAGCGTGCCACTCGCTTCCCACCGAAGAGGGTCATTTTGTCCCATTACCAGCCATGACAAAATGTGCATCGAGGCAGGCGCTTGTGTACACCTGCACGGCAGCCTCTATAAAAGTAATTCTGGCCCTTTCTGCAAGGTGATACGCCCTAAGAAGGCCAACAATCTTCTTAGTAAGCGCACGAGGAGGAAGGTCTAACTGCTCATCGGAGAAAATCCACTGCATTGTGTACCGTACTCACTTTCTCTGGAGCTACTCCATACTTCTCTATCACTCATAGCTCGTGTCCAATCGCCCTGAGTGATCACACTGATCCACTAGTGCATGCCGCTTTTTCTATCTCATATACGATAGAATTGCGGTGTGCTCCTCTATCGTATTGCAGTGGCATGATACATGAACCACCAAGGAGCTTACCACTATGCGCTTGGCCAAGATCCCGCCTGATATAGGTCAGCCAATCGTGAGCATGAATAATATCAAAATCATGTTGCTCGCTATGGTCCTGCTACCATGAGGCAAGTGATACCTTCTTCCAGAGGTTTCTCCGTATTTCCCAGAAATGAGAAGCGCTTATTGTGATACCTATGTTCTAGTGGTCACGTTCTTCCTCCCAATAGGAAGCAAAAACTTCTGGAGAGAGATAGGGACGCAGTGTAGACCCTATTTTCCATGAACTTAATATGCTCTGCATGAGTTCTGAAAGGAATAATCCTCAGCATCTCTTCCTCGCTGGCATTGATAGCTGAGCCGCTTGAGGCGTCTTCGTGCCGAGGCCTTGGGCATCTACAGAGAGAACCTCTACCTCATTCTTGGCCAATCCTTTGGTAAGACCAGGGCATGCAGTACCTAAGCCACTGGGCTATGGGAGAAACCCCATCAAACATGAGTACTTTTATCTTCTTCATATAATGATTGTTTTGGGTTTATTTTGCATTTTTACATTTTCTTTATATTTTCTTCTCTATAGCATAGATAAGGTGATACTACGGATAATCTCGGCTGTATTTCTCGCTTGCGAGATACATCCATGACCTATAAGGAGGGATTTCCATCACTAGAATTCTGATATAAGTCTATGCCATAGTTCTGTATCTCTCATCGAGCATGGCTTAGGAGCTGTTCTGCCTCTGCTACAAAATCTTTTCCATAGAGCTTCAGGGCACTTCGTATAGAAGCTCAATAACCTATGATAAATTCCCCTGGTAGAAATGGCTTCTTCTTGTTCTCGCATACTCCCCTCACAGCATCACTCTGTAGCGCTTGTCATCAGGAGCCAATGTACGCAGTCCGCGGTCATTAAACAGTTTGTCCTCAACTCAAGTCAATAATATGCTTTTCTTTTGGCTTTTCTTTCAGTGGGCTATAATCCAGCGCACAAGCAATGATCTGATTAGGTCTGACGGAGAGATCCTGGACTGCCCTCATCCTGCCAATCGGCCAAAGTACCTCTTGTGTTCATTCAGAAAGTCTGTACGAACTCTTGAGCTATCTGGGCGGGATACGCTTCCCATTGGGCTACAGTCCCTATCATCTGCTTCTTGAGCCAAAGTTAGGGGCATAGGGATGAGCATTGTACCATGAGCATTCACCTCTACTATATACTACATGTCGCTCTACAAGAGGTTCCCTGTATGCGTGCCATTCATCCAGGTAAAGGGGGCGGTGATAGCGCTGAGCATAGATGAGCTTATTCTCAGTCATGTGTGACAGGGGAAAAGTACGTCCATCTCTATAAAGCCTCAAGTACTGAAGATAGAGTATGTTTGTAGCGTTCCCAGAGCATTTAGGAGTATCTTTTGCCCAGTGTTCACTACTGCTGGGTGTCCAGAAAGAACCATAAGGGCGTCCGGATTGTAGTTCATTTGGTGCATGGCTGCTGATCAGGCGAGAAAAGTCTCTCCTTCTGGTATTGCTGCATGGAGGAGGCACCCGCTCAAAAGAGCCCATATTGCCTGAAGCACATAATCGAGAGAGAGATAAAGTATTACGCCCATAAGAGAGATGCCATGGATAACCTGCCTTGATACGTGTTTCCGTAAGTTTTTCTATCACAAACTGGTTGGCAGCATACTTCAAGCAGTTCTCGAAACTATCGAGGCGCTCCTCTGCTGGGCTGCCTTTGAGAAGTTCATGAGCAAAAGAAAGCAACCTCTTCCTCCTTAGTCGATGCTGAGAAGACAGCAGGTATTTCATAGCAGGGTGAGCTCCATATACCCTGGCACCAAGAGATCTTCCTGATAATCTCCTCCGCGTGCTCTATCCTTGCTATACTGGATATGCTTATACCAATGCTTTCGCTGCAGGTAAAGTATGCTCGCCACTAAGCTGCATATGGAGGTCAAATCCCTCATAGAGCCTTGGTGGCAATTCCTGTAGACATATTCATATATCGGTACAAGCACCGTATTCTCTACCGATAGCGCATGAATATCACGAAAAAGCCAAGAAAGGTTTTCAGTCGCAACTGTGTACAGCGTCAGCTCCTCCAAAAGTGTCATAGCGGATAAGCGCGGGGTTGCCCGATGAAGCATCATAATATCCTTGCGTAGACTTATCCCTGCCACTTGATAGGGTGATAGAATAATCACTTATTGAGCCGAGGAGACAATATCACTATGCCTTAGAAAGAAAAGTATCAGGGTATTCATGGATAGCAAAATTAAACTCATGTCATTGACCACGTCGTCTCATCCAACGAGGAGAGCAAGAGATGGTTACGCCCTTCGAAGGCATCAATCGGCACTACCAAGAGCCCATGGTAACGACTGGTATTGCAAAGGTGAGAGTGGTGGATAGATACCCTCCTTCTCGGTTGGTGCGAGAAACTCTCTCTGTAAGAGCAAATTCTAAATTTACCAAATACGCTGTTTGAAACTTTAAAGCCATTAGATTAATGATTAATGGTTAATTATCAATTGTTAATGAATATACCCTATGGAAGGACGAATTGTTCGCCTTATAAGAGTAAATTGTATCCTAATACTTTTAGTGCTCGTACGAGCTTGTAGCTCGTGCCTAATTTTTACTCAACTTTGCTCCAGTCATGGACCCCATTGATAAAGTCTCGCTTTTACAGCATCGTCTTGGTAATAGCCCATCATCAGGTATTTCTCCCTAGGTAAGCTCCCACCAGCCACACTGCATTCATGCACTATAGAAATAAGGTTCATCCTTATAGATAAAGCTATCCCTTCAGCCACACAAGGAAAGACACCGAACATATCATGCAATTTCACGAAAATCTATCATTTTAGAATGCTTCATTACATACTTTATAGTCTTTTCAGGATAGACCAACCTCTGCATTCCTTGTAATCCCCTGAAGACCGCTCATGGGGCACTTTTTCTTGTGTAGCAGCAACAATTATGATCATCCTTGAGCTGTTTTCTTCGCTTAGTATTAGTTAGAATATCAAATAATTCACCCTTGTTAGAGGATTTCCCTAGCTACTTTCTTGGGGTAAAGCACTGCAGAGTCATTCTGGTACAGCTGAAAATTATTAGTAACAACAGACACCAAACTTTCATCATTCTTCATTTTTCACTTTTCACTATTCTCTCTTTAGTACCAACCCTATACGGGGTGGGATATATGAGAAACAAGGTTCTGATGGTTTTATATATTGTGTAAAATGTTCCGTTTGCTCATTGATAAGCCCTCTGTCCACCAAAGGCAGGATTATCCGTCATACACATAGGTATGTTGCCTGCATAAATAGGGAAAAGTATAGTCCACAAAAGCCTTTGTGGGGATTACTAAAGCACAAACAACTAGCCTCCCCTACTGAAGACCAAAATCTGCTTTTTCTATGTCTGTACCTGTACCTGAGGAGTCTCTCCCAGAAGAGAGCTTTCCTAACAAAATGAATCATGGCCTTATCAGCGTTGAGATACTTGAACTTCAGATTAGGATCATCCACAAGGCTCCACTGTCTACCGTGCATGAGCATAACTATCACAGTTTCCCATACCGGGAGAAAATCTATCCCTCAGGATGTCCCCATTCATTACCCATAAAGTTAAAGATACCCTCCTCCCTGAGGTAGTGATGGTCACCAGGCGTATCACCTTGTGCAAAGCAATCGCACGGTCTATCACAAGATTGTGATCAAAGACACTATTCGGGATATAGATTTCCTTGTCCGTAAGGCGAAAGAAAATAGTCTTATCACCTACAAGCGCTTGGTCATGGCTCTCGGCATAGCTGATGGTCTTTTCCTCCTGCCGCTTATTGAGTCAGTTCATAATAAATATCCCCTACATGCCACTTATGGTCCCAGTACTGCTTGATGAGCTGATCCAATAATCAGGAATCCCCATACTGAGCTTATAGTCAAAGCCCATGCCTCCTTCTTGGATGAGGTGCTGCTACCCCCTGGCATACCACTCCATCTCCTCGGCAATGGTCAAGGCAGAGCCATATGCCTGATGAGTAAGCTGATTGGCCAGTGCCAGATAGGAATACATCGTTATCCTCATACCATCAGTATAGACTATAGTCCGTAAAGGCCTTTCCCGAAGCCGCGATCGTAATAGAGCATACTGGTGACCCCATCGAAGCGGAAGCCATCGAGTGATATTCCTCAAGCCAGAATTTTGCAATTGGAGAGTAAAGGAAATGTACTACTGAGAACACCATAGTCAAACAGCAGAGAACTTAGCGGGATGCCTGCTACGGCTTCCTCTATGAAAATATTGGTATTCGGTACCATCAGACTCAACCTCAGCTTCATTGCTCACCGGTGAGAATGTACCAGATCCAAGATGACCCTAATTCCCCAAGCCATGTGCGGCATCGATAGGTTCCTTTGAGCTCCTCAGGAGTCCCAGCGTGAGCTTACTGCAGAAAAAGTTGGATACCTGATAGCCAAAAGAACCACAATAAGGATGCTCCTGTATGGCCATAAGCTGAAGTACATTGTAACCAGGTTGGCTATACGAGGGAGCACAAAGAGGCGAAATTCGATAAAAGATACTCACCTTCTGTTGTTCAGTGTGCGCTATATGTACCCATAAATCAGGAGGTTCTCCCTTGGGGCGTCAAAATGTTTCCCAAGAATAAGGGGTTTCAGGTTGCCATACTTGGGCTGAAAACCTTACTATCAGGATCTTGTGCAGCACGCTTAGTGTGGGAGGCAGTCGCTCTCCCCCTCCTCCATCACCACTCAACCAAGAGCTTATAGAGCATACCATGAGAGGTGTTTCCTGGGTAAGTGTAATTCCCAATCTTCTCCCTACTTGGGTGAAGAGGTAGTCCGTATGTTTCTTCCAGTTATTCCTCAAAGAGTAGAAAAATAGCTGTTGCATGAGGGTGCCCATTCCCTTAGCACCCACTCCCTTACCTGTATAGTGTGGCCGCAGTACAAATACGAATTGACTATCCACCAAACAGGGGCTGAACCCTGTAATGGTTGTGCTTTTTGCAGGGTCAGAACTGTCTTCTCAAGAGATTTTCTTGTAAGGAAGTAATAGAGTATCACCATCATACAACATATTATGTGTTCTTTAGAATTGAGAGTGTAAAAATAGTAGTAGATAAATTCCACTATTAAAGAAAGTATAAATTTAATGATTAACGAATGTATTCAATAATCCATAATCCCCCTTACATTCACAAGGGAAGGAATCAACTCTTTAGAGGGAAGAAATAAGGAGGGATACTATATTAGGTATAGTATAGAATAAAGATTGGTCGTTTTGATAAAACGTAACTAGCACCACTTCTAAAAGTATAAAACATTTGTATAGAGAGTTTAGAACAGAATCGACTTATTGGGAGAGTTACAAGTTCCCAAAAGAAGCGTACTATGGCGTACAGACACGGCGCGCCTTTAGAAATTTCCACATTTCAACAAGCAAAATGAATGATTGTCCTGAGTTCATCGTGCTTTTTGCTTTTGTAAAATTGGCAGCAGCTCAGGCCAATGCCGCCCTGGTGTAATCCCCTAAAATAGACTTAGAGGCCGCCATGAAAAAGCAGCTCATGAGATCATTGATGGTAAGTTCCATGACCAATTCCCATAGACATGTTCCAAGGAGGAGCTGGTACTTCGTGAACATGAATACTACGAGTAATCGCTAACCGTGCTTTGGAAATTCTTGGCTTCGAAAAAGGAGACTATGTACACTACTACCCCCAATGACCATGTAAATGGTTCTCAATTCTACCAATGATTCCTACCCTACTGCTATCAAGCTTGCAGTATTCAATATGAATAAAATTTTGGTAAAAGCATGTACAAGCACTTGCCGATGCTTTTCCGCGCTAAAAGAGAAAAGGAGTTCGCTGATGTGATCAAAATGGGACGTACCCAGCTGCAAGATGCTGTGCCTATGACTCTTGGACAAGAGTTCGAGTCCTAGTGAGTATGAAGCCGAAATCGCTACCTTGAACAAGACAGCAAATTCATTACTCCGAAATCAATATGGGAGGTACTGCTATTGGTACCGGTCTGAATGCCCCCATGGTTATGCTGCTAGTGTGCTGAGAACTTAGCCAGCCACTGGAGGCATTTGTACTCTCACGACGGTGAAACAACTCCTGATACCAGCGCTTATGTATTCTACTCTTCAGCATTGAAGAAATTCGCTGTAAAACTTTCCAAGATATGTAATGACTTACGTCTGTTAGCTTCTGGTCCTCGTGCTGGAGCACGAAATCAACCTCCCTCCTATGCAACCCTGGTTCCTCTATCATGCCTGGTAAGGTGAAACCAGTAATCCCTGAAGTAGTGAACCAAGTATGTTTCAAGGTAATTGGTAATGACCTTACTGTAACTTTCGTGCTGAGGCCGGACAATTGGAACTGACGTAATGGAACCTGTAATCTGCCGAAGCTATTATGGAATCCATCGTTTCTCTTCCAAAATGCTGTAGATACATAAGGACAAATGTGTAGTAGGTATCACTGCCAACCGTGAGGTATGTCTCAACATGGTATAGTATCGATATCGTAACCGCTCTAACCCTCATATAGGATATAGAACGTACTAAGATTGCTAAAGGCCTACAGACAGGCAAAGCTGTATGTGACTTGGTACTCGACCACGGATTGCTCTCCAAAGAAAAGTTGGATGAAATCCTTCGATCCTAAGAACATGATTGTGGCTAAATAGTTTGTGAATACATCAATCTGAGAGAGAGGTTTGCAACTTTTCCAGGTAGCTCTTGATATCTTCTCTTTCGATTTGAACTCTGTCTCACAGGAATAACTCTTTTGCCCTACCGATAATGTGTGCAGATTTAAAATAAAACCATGATTAACTGCACTCGAAAAGGCAGGTATGGAAGAAACTTAATCATAGCTGCAGGATGTGGTGTGCAGAAAGCTATCTTCAAGCGGCTCATGGGGAGTGACTGGAAAGTAGATAGTAGGGATTCCTGGAGGCAGTCTCCCCGAGCCTACCTATAAGCTTGATATGCTTGGACAGACAGGACATGCCGGAAAGCTGTTCGTATGCACTACGATCCTCAAAACGATCGGCTACTGGGATATCTTGGAGATCCTCTGGAGGGAGCATGCAGCCCCTACCCTCAACCGACAGGAGGACACTTGGGGAGGGCAGTACCGAGCGTCAGCTCTGCTGCACCACCTGCTGCCTCAGCAGCAGCAACAGATGGCCCTCAAAAGCGCGAGAACTTATAGAGACAGTCTGGAATCTTTGGTGATCCTATGGTCACTGAAAGTCCTGCACGCAACTATCTTTCACCCTGCCATGAGGAGGTATCATAGTCAGAACTATTGCGAAAACAGTACGGACAGAGGTTGGTAGCCATTTTTCTGTACGCACCTCAGATCAATAAAGAATACCACAGCGCTTTTGAAAGATAAAACCGAGTACGCCAAAATTTGAGAAAATGAGAGACAGAGACTCAAGAGAAACTCTGTGAGAGGAGATATTCTACCAGTAACTATCGCTTGTTGGAGCCTTAGCAAGGAAGTTGGTATCACCCGCTAGTGGCAAAAGACCTATGGCCCAGCTGCTATTTATTATGCTCGGGTGCACCTTGAGGCGGTGACAGCAGGTATATGTATTTCAGAGATCCAATGGGAGAAAGCCAGCGAGATTCTCAGCGAGTGCAACCTTAGCCAAGTGAATCCAAGCTCATTGTTTCCCGATATGGATGGGACACTCCTGGATACTAATCACAGGTTGCCCCAAGACTCATGTATGTATTCCAGTCTCCTCCAAAAGAGAGGTGTCTACTTCTGTGTGTAGCCAGTGGAGTGCAGTACCTAAGTCTGCTCGTTCTTTGCTCCTATCAAGAACAAAATGGCTTTCATCTCCAGAAAATGGAGCTCTGTCAGTGTTAATGGGAAAGAGGTATGCAAAATGCTGTCAGCCCCTACCATATCCAGCAAGTAGTCGCCGTTACAAACAATTTTCCAGGTATGGCTATAGGCTATCGCCAAAGAAAAGCTACCTATCTACTCCCTACCACTCCTATGCAGAGAGCAGGTAAATATATACCACCATACTGTAGAGAAGATAACGAACCTCTCCCAGATTGATGATACCATCTCTCAAATCACTGTATGACTATAGGAGCCAGGGTACTCTTTCCTGCCTTTTCTTCCCTTTCTGAAAGGGCTCAAGATCACTATTTCAGGAGCTACTGGATGGTAATACCAATGAAGGAAGTAAAACACAAAGGTGCTTATTAACCGCCTAAAGAATTTTTAGGAATTTCGAAATTATGGCTTTCAGGAGACTATCTTAATGATTTAGAGCTACTTAAAAGAGCTTCCTACAGCTATGCTATGAAGAATGCTCAGAAGAAGTAAAACAAGTAGCCTTCTGTAAAACTAAGGATGACAACAACCATAATGGGTGTTAAAACTATTATTTGTGAGTGTTAAAAATGCCCATATCTTCTTAAGGTGATTCTAAATTCCTGTAGGGTAATTACTGATAATATGTGCATTTTCCAAACAAAATTAAGGATTAACTAAATAATGAGAGAGATGACTTATCCCATCAAAGAAGACGTACTTTTGCCCGTGAAATTTCAAGCACTCTCCTTCACCTTTTAGGAATAATGGGGTCAGTCTTGGAAGAAAAATAAAAATGCATATTACTCAAAAGACAAATTACCATACCGCGAAATAACGTATATTTGTTTCAGCATGGATCACAGCCGGTATTGTCATTCTTCTAACTCCTTTGTAGGCAAAAGAAGTGACCTTCATAACAACACCCTGAGTAGATGCTCCCTACTAAAGAAGTAGTACATGTGGTTTATACAACCAGCACAGAATACTTCTCCTCCTCCTCGCTTGGTATCACTACTGGCATTACAAGCAGTTTCATCAGTTCAAGGAAAAATGGGATACCGCGGAATCTCGTAACAACTATTTTATTACCAACCACTTGGGCATATGGGAAAATACCAGTTTGGCAGAGTCTGCCTTAAATTCTTTAGTGTTCCAGATCAGTTTTCTAATAACCCTCCCTACAAGAAAATGTTTCTATACAAGTCTTGCTCACAACAAATTAAGGCTTCTGGCCTTGAGATTAATACCTTTTGCAGGAAAAAACTTTTGCAGGAGTATATGTAGCGAATCAGGTATCTTGTGCTTACCTTTGGGAATAATAGTGTAAATCCTTTTTCAAATCCAAAAGGCAAAAGCCCATATTAATAAATTACCAATGGCACAACCATTACCAACTATATGAAGGCTTTCAGAACATTATCACAATGGTAATATGCAATCGATGAGATAAGATTAATGGTTGGTTAATGAACCCTATTCATATGGGCACTACAATCATAAAAATCAGAACTTATATAACAAAAGCCGATAATAAACATTGTCAAAGCCTTTTCTCGTTACCGAAAATCTTCTTTACAACATTTTTATATAAATATTTGAATATCAATACAACTATAACTTTTTAAATACCTATGAAAATATTTTAAAAATATTTTAGTTTATAAAATAAACTTATTTATCTTTGCAGCGTATTTAAAAATATTTTAATCTATATCATCATGGAACTTCCTAACCTGTCGATAGCTTGAAGATTATTCAAGATATCATCCGTCAAAACAAAAGTATGAAAAACGGCTTCTTCCTTATGCACCTGGGTGTATGGAAATCCTTTTCAAAAGAGTTGTACAATTTGTGATGCTCATACAAGGAATTATTATCCAAAATACTCTTGGATAGGCTGGGGTGTGCATTTAGGATTTTCATCTCATTCTTTATGAAAATGAGAGAAGCATAGAAACCGAAAGAACAAAGAGTACCGACCCTCTCGACTGGCTTGGTTGAGGTGGCTGGACTGGGAGCTATCTCCATTTCTGCTTGCATATAGCAATTGGAAAATTACTGGGGTGCCCTATTGGTGATTACTTACCTTTCTCCTTTGTCTCCTTAGCTATTGCCTTGCAGAATCTCCTATGGATTGTAACTTCTATCACTTAGAATCATACTTACCTATAGTGTATTCTTGAATTATGGTATTGCTCTACCACTTTTGTGCTATATTGGCATCTGTTATTCTGACCCAGGATTCAATTTTATTCTAATTATAAAAAACAGAAGAATGTTCGGTAATTTGAATCTATCTTACATTCTCAGTTGAATTATGCATAGTTTCCCTACTTATAGCGAGGAAAAAGCTGATTTTGCTCGGAGCAAAAGGATTACAGGCTACTTATAGGAATATATCTGTGCACAGATACAGAAACTTGAAGCTGTGGGGTATATCTCAGTTTGCCAAATCCGTTCAAGGATAATTACCCCAATGCAAAAGTCCTCACTGACTCACAGGGGCTACTCCTTTTAGAGAGTTATGTGGAAGCTGAAAAGCTATATTACATGGTCAATCGTTAGTCCTTAGTGGATTTAGTCTCCTACATATAGAGACTAACCTGAGGACTAAAAATAATTAAATCCTTCCTTTCTAACAATTTATTTTTGTTGCTGTTTAAAATTACACTTCATGTGTTACAAGAGATTCTCTTAGAAATGCCAAAAAGGCAATAGCTTCAAGGCACTATATTAACAAATAAATATAGAGATCAAAGCTTACTCCTTAAGGAGTTTGAGGAGATTATATGATTGTCTTTTTCCTTTCTTAAACTCATCAAAGGCAAAACCTGAACAAATAGGGAGGTCTTAGGAGCTTGTCTTACTGAGCACTTGGCTGGGTTACCCGCCTATATTGATGAGGCTTGAACCTTACCATTGCCGATAGTTACTTTCTTTCTTTCTTTGGAGAAAGTAGCGGCTCAAGAGCACTATGGTACTACCCTATTACATCAATCAGGCATCTAGCAGCCACGGGCTCACTTGGCCAAGATATTGGGCTACAGGTGGCAGAGTGTATAAACTCAGATAATCAATGATCGTGGTATTCATGTTTGTAAGTCCCATGATTGTGGCAACTCTTTGGTAAGGAAAACCCCAGTACCAGGGTTAAGGTGATAAACTTGTTGGGAAGTATGTACTTTTTGAAAAAAATTAAAAACAGACAGACATATTTATAATGAGTTTATTAATTTAATTTTTTCTTCGGATCGAATAATAATGAGCTAGATTAAGAGAATGAGTAGAAGAATGTCAAAAATTGGAAATAAAACTAAAAGAACAATATAATTTGAAATCTCAAAATATGAATGTAAACAATAGATAAATAAATAAAAGTTAAGTATCTTTGGGAAAGCAGTAGAAATTGAAAGACATTATATAAATAAGCCTTTATTAGATTTTAAAATGAAACTTGCCAAACTGAGTATTTTCCTATATGCCCATAAGGGTTGGTAATAAAATGAATTGTTACAAGGATTCGCAGTATCCATTTTTCCTTGAAACTGATGAGAATCATTGTAATGCTGTGGTGATACCAAGCGAGGAGAAGTATCTGTGCTGGTTGTATAACCATATACCTACTTCTTTAAGATATCCTCTTAGGGTGTTATGGTCACTTCTTTTTGCTAAGGAAGGAGTTAGAAGAATGGTAATAATGGCCAACCGATCCATGCTAGAATAAATGAGTCATGAGCCATGGTAAGGTAATTTCTTTTGGGTAATATGCATTTTTATTTTTCTTCGAATGACCTCTCTATTATTCTAAAAAAGGTGGAAGGAGAGTGCTTGAAATTTCACAGGAGCAAAAGTACGTCTTCTTACGGATAAGTCAATATCTCTCATTCAAGTTTAGTTAATCCCTTAATTTTGTTGGAAAATGCAATATATTAATAAAACAATTACCTACATTGGAATTTAGAATCATTCTTTTAAGAATAAGGGTATTTTAACACTCACAAATAGTTTCTTTCTCCATTATAGTTGTTGCCATCCTTAGTTTCATAGAAGCTACTTGTTTTACTTCTTCTTGAGCATTCTTCATAGCATAGCATGAGAGAAGCTCTTTTAAAACAACTCGTCATTAAATGATCTCCAAAAGCTGCGTTCACTGGAGAATTCTAAAATTCTTGTAAGGCAGTTACTGCACTTGTTTTACTCTTCATTAGTATCAATTCAGTAACTTCCTGATAGTGATCTTGAGCCCTTCTTGTAGGAAAAAAGGCAGGAAAGAGTGTTCTCTGGCTCCTATAGGGTCAAGGATAGTGATTTGAGATGGTATCATCAATCTAGGGAAGTCTGTTATCTTCTCTACAGTATGATGTGTGTTGCCTGCTCCTCTGCACTTAGGAGTGGTAAAGGAGTAGATAGGTGGCCTCTTGCATGGGCCTATGTACATACCCTGAAAATTGTTTGTAACAGGCGACTTCTTGCTGGATATGGTAGGGGCTGATGGCGTTTAGTATACCTACTCCCATTAATATGACCAGCTCCATTTCTGAGATGAAGCCATTTGTCTTTGATAGGAGCAAAAAGAACGAAAGCGAGCTTAAATTGCACCTTCCACTGGCTCTACAAGTGATCCACTCACAGGGGTTTCTGAATACACCACATGAAGTCTTAGGGCAACTCGTGATTAGTATTCAAGTGTCCCATCCATATCGGAAATAATAAGGACGATCATTCTTGGCTAGTTAAGTTCGCTGAGAATCTCGCTGGCTTTCTCCATTGATCTTGGAATACTATACCTGTTGGTCACCGCCTAAGGCACCATAGCCAGCAATAGCGGCTGAGCCGCGGGTCTTTTACAATAGAATTGTCTAGCTTCTTCCCAGGGCTCCAACAGGCATAGTTACTGTAGGAATATCATAGGTTTCTTGAGTTCTGTTTTCATTTTCTAAATTTTGGTATTCCCGGGTTTTATCTTTTCAAAAGGTTTGTGTATTTTATTGATCTTAGGTGCGATAGAAAAAGCCACAACCTCTGTCTGTATTGTTTTCATAATAGTTCTGATGATGTCCTCCTTGGCAGGGTAGAAGATAGTTGCCGGGTAGGTTTCAGTGACTATAGGATCACTAAAAGATTCAGACTGTTCTACTGTTCCTTGCTCTTGAGATATCTGTTGCTGTTTGGGGTTGAGGTGAAAATGACTGGTGATACTGTTCTCCTATGTCGCCTCCA
>BNJS01000957.1_pt1 | contig 79181 bp, 50 predicted proteins | sample 8540461 | NCBI WGS metagenome assembly BNJS01 (sample SAMD00202454, study PRJDB9452) | human saliva metagenome | isolation source: human saliva | place: Japan
ACAGATACTGAAGGAAATGCGATTGAAGGTAAGCCAAGTGTTAAAGCTGAAACTCAAAGTCCAACAGGTAAAGAGTACAACACAAACACACCAGACTTGAAACCAGAAACCATCACAACTGCCAATGGTGATGTTTATGAATTCGTGAAAAATCTGAAACATCAGCTCCTGAAATAGGAAAAGTTAATACGGGAGTTACAACAGTTGAGTATATTTACCGTAAAGTCATAACAAGTTATGTGAATGAAGAAGGAAAAGAAATTAATCCTTCAGACAAAGGAACGAAGGATAAGAAAGACATTCCAGAATACATCTTCAAAGAAACGAAGAAAGACGAAAAAGGCAATACAACGCATGTATACCGTCAAGTCGTAACAAGTTATGTGAATGAAGAAGGAAAAGAAATCAACCCTTCAGACAAAGGAACGAAGGATAAGAAAGACATTCCAGAGTACACATTCAAAGAAACGAAGAAAGATAAAGATGGAAATACAATCCATGTATATACTAAGAAATATTCTTCAACGCCATATTCACCAACACCTTCAACTCCAAGTAATGAAGAAAGTAAATCAACAGTTTGGAAAGATACTGAAGGTAATGTTCTAAAACCTCAAGAAGATGGTACAAAAGATAAGGGAACATTTACTGGCTATGAATATGTCAAGACTATTTTAGTTGGAAATGTAACAACTCATATCTTTAAGAAAGTGACTACTCCAAGTCATGATGAAATCCCTTCTCATTCAGATGTTCCTGGACAATCAGATAAGCCAAATCATTCAGATGTAACAGCAACATCAGATAAATCAACTCAAATAGCGACTTCAAATGAATCAACATTTGTAGATGGTAAACGGGAACTTCCGAATACAGGTACTCAATCATCAACTTCATCTCTCCTTCTTGGAGCTCTAGCAGCAATAACTGGCTTAGGATTAGTTTCAAGACGTCGTAAAGATGATAAAGAGTAAGAAATGGTATAAAGCGCAATAAGTAGCTTATCTATCATTCTGAAGTTTATGATAATCAAGAAAAGCCTTTCCTCTATTCTTAGGGGAAGGGCTTTTTGAAAGTAGGATGTGTAGGTAAGGCAAACCCCAATAACGAGGTATATTGAAAAATCTCCAGACTAGAGAACTCACTGATAGTTCCTAATCTGGAGATTATTTTTTTACTCTTCTTTCAATTTCGCCAATTCCTGTGCAAGAAGTTTAAGGGCGACTTGTGGGTTGGCTTGGCCTCTCGTTTAGCAAGTTCGTTAAAGAGTTCTTGATTGGCATTGAGGCTATTGAAAAGGTAGATTTCTTAATTTGAATGATTATTAAACTATATTATAACCTTTAAAAATCATCTAAGATATACTTGTCGTTATTTACTAGAAGTTAGCTTCTTTATGGAATGATGTTCAATGAACCAACCTACAATCCACCCCGTCGCTAACAAGTAATTTTCGAAAGCACCGATAGCATTCACGGGAGAATGATACTCCATAAAATTGAGTAAGTGATTTGTTCCTATTCCAATCCCGCCGCTGATGAGGGAGAGAAGCACAATTCGTAAATAGAACCAATCGTATTTAATATTGACACCGAGAATAATAATCAGTACAGCTAGGTTCCATATTCCAATTTCTCGTTGCCAACCAGCAGCGATTCCGTACCCTGAGTGACTTCCCATATATGATGGAAAGAAAATTTGTAGTATAGAAGCGCCTAATATAGCGATGATGACTAAGACAAATAGCAATCGTAAAAATTTATTCATTTTCTCTTCTTTCTAAAGTAGAAAAAGGTATATAAAAGTCTATTATTCATCTTCTTTCAACTTGGCCAATTCCTGTGCAAGTAGTTTAAGGGCAATTTGTGGGTTGGCTTGGCCTTTGGTTGCTTTCATAAGGAAGCCTGTGAAGGCCTTGTCTGCGTTACGTTTACCTGACTTGAAGTCGGCAACTGCGGCTTCGTTATCCGCAAAGACTTGGTGGATGATTGGAATCAAGACAGCTGGATCTGAGATTTGAACCATGCCAGCTTTTTCCACGTATTCACGAGCGCCACCACCATTTTTAGCTAGGTGGACAAAGACTTTCTTGGCAATCTTAGAAGAGATCGTGCCGTCTTCGATGATGGCAATCATTTCTACTAAGTTTTCTGGTGTCAATTCGATTTGTTCCAGCGTCTTGCCTTCAGCATTCAAGAATTGAGCGACTTCCCCTTGGAGCCAGTTAGAGACTTGTTTGGCATCACCACCGAGGGCGACAGCTTTTTCAAAGAAGTCAGAAGTGACTTTGTTTGCAGTCAACTGGCTAGCATCGTAGTCTGACAAGCCAAGGTCAGATACGTAGCGCGCACGGCGTTCTTTTGGAAACTCTGGCAATTCTGTACGCATTTCCTCAATCCACTCATCTGAGATTTCAAAAAGTGGTAGATCTGGTTCTGGGAAGTAACGGTAGTCAGCAGCCCCTTCCTTGACACGCATGAGGATGGTTGCTTTATTCGCTTCATCGTAACGGCGTGTTTCTTGGCGGATTTGACCACCTGAGCGAAGGATTTCAGCCTGGCGTTGGACTTCGTATTCAAGCCCCTTACGAACATTTGAGAAGGAATTGAGGTTCTTCAATTCAGTCTTGGTACCGAATTTTTCTTGACCATAAGGACGAAGGGAGATGTTGGCATCCACACGCATAGAACCTTCTTCCATCTTAACGTCAGAAATGCCAGCATACTGGATGACTTCTTTGAGGGCAGTCAGATAAGCGTAGGCTTCTTCTGGCGAACGCATGTCAGCTTCAGATACAATCTCAATCAATGGCACCCCTTGGCGGTTGAGGTCAACATAAGAGTAGCCATCTGTACCGTGGGTGTTTTTACCAGCATCTTCTTCCAAGTGAGCGCGTTCGATACCGATTTTCTTAGTTGTACCGTCTTCTAGCTCCACTTCAATCCAGCCGTTGTGACCGATTGGCTCATCAAACTGAGAAATTTGGTAGGCTTTTGGATTATCAGGGTAGAAGTAGTTCTTGCGGTCAAAGTGCATCTTTTTGTGGATGTCCATGTTGAGGGCGAGAGCGGCCTTGATACCGGAATCGACAACACCCTTATTGAGAACAGGAAGTACTCCTGGGAAAGACCAGTCAATCACGTTGGTATTGGCATTTTGGTCATTTCCAAAGTGGGCAGAAGTAGGTGAGAAGATTTTTGAATTGGTGTTGAGCTCTACGTGGACTTCAAGTCCAATGACTGTTTCAAAGTTCATTAGTTGTCACCTCCAAAAATCACGGCTTGTTGTTTGTGGTAGTCTGTTGTTGCTTCAAAAGCAGCAGCAGCTTGGTAAATGGTTTCCTCACAGTACTTAGGACCGATCAATTGTAGACCGACTGGTAGCCCTTGGGCAAAACCTGCAGGAATCGAAATCCCTGGAAGACCTGCCAAGTTGACAGGAATTGTCAAAAGGTCAGCCAAGTACATAGCAATGGGGTCATGGTTGAGTGAATCCAAGTCGTAGGCAACGCTTGGAGCGGTTGGTCCCAAAATCAAGTCGTAATCCGCAAAGACTTTTTCGAAATCTTGGATGATGAGGGTACGAACTTGACCAGCTTTCTTGTAGTAAGCATCGTAGTAACCTGATGAAAGGCTGAAAGTACCTAGCATGATACGGCGTTTTACTTCTTCACCAAAACCTTGGCTACGGCTGTTTACATAGATTTCATCAAGGTTGGTTGCATCTTCTGCACGGTAGCCATAACGGATACCATCAAAACGTTGCAAGTTTGACGAAGCTTCTGATGAAGCGATGATGTAGTAAACGGCAACCCCGTATTTAGAGTGAGGCAGGCTGACTTCTTCAACGATAGCACCGAGTTTTTCAAAGTGTTTGGCCGCATTCAGGATAGTTTCCTTAACCTCTGGGTCAATTCCTTCACCGAGGTATTCCTTAGGCAAAGCAATTTTCATGCCCTTGATGTCTTGACCGATTTTTGAAGTAAAATCGGCAATGCGGACAGGAGCAGAAGTAGAGTCTTTGGCATCTTGGCTGGCAATAGCGTTAAGCAAGAGGGCATTTTCCTTAACAGTAGGAGCAAAGGGCCCAATCTGGTCTAATGAGCTACCGAAGGCAATGAGACCGAAACGAGAAACAGTTCCGTAGGTTGGTTTGAGACCAACGATCCCGTTGAAGGCAGCAGGTTGGCGGATAGAACCACCAGTATCAGAACCAAGTGACAAGCGGACTTGTCCAGAAGCTACAGCTGCAGCAGAACCGCTTGATGAGCCACCAGGAACCTTGTTTGGTCCCAAGCGTTTTTAGTTGCTCCGTAGTGTGAAGTCTCACCTGAACCACCCATGGCAAATTCGTCCATGTTAGTTTTCCCTACGACAATCATGCCTTTAGCCTTTGCATTAGCAACCGCAGTCGCATCAAAGATAGGCTCGTAGTTGTAGAGCATTTTTGAGGCAGCAGTTGTCAGAATACCGTCTGTAGAGATATTATCTTTAACAGCAAGAGGAATTCCTGAAAGGACATTATCAGCGTCAATTCCAGCTTCATCAATGGCTTTAGCTTGCGCAAGGGCTTGCTCTTCAGCGATGGTAACGAAAGCATTGATAGCTGTCTCACGAGATTTGATATCTTCAAGCGTTGCTTGGGTCAATTCTGTTGCAGAAATTTCCTTAGAGACAAGGAGATTGTGTAAGTCTTCAATAGTTTTATTGTTGAAAGTCATTAGGCATCTCCTCCATCGTCTAGGATAGCTGGTACCTTGATATAGTAGTTGTCTTTTTCAGGTACGTTTTTAAACAAGCGGTCGCGGTCTGTTCCTTCTTCGGCCACATCAGGGCGGAGTACAGTCTTGCGGTCAGCCATGGTCGTAGTAGGTGCGACACCAGTTGTGTCAACTTCGCCCAGCAATTCAACCATGTCAACAATTTTAGACAAGGTAGTCGCAAAGGCAGCAGTTTCTTCTTCAGAGAATCTTAATTTTGAAAGATTGGCAACGTGTGTTACCTCTTCTTGCGTAATTTTCATCTTGCATCCTTTCGTGAAATGATGATTTTTAGTCTGTTCTATTTTACCATATTTTCCTATAAATAAGGGAGGGAAAGGTGAAAAAAGACAGGTATAGGATGGAGAATGGTTTTTTGAAAGAGACAAAAAAATAGCCGTCCTAACTTTGGCGAGTTAACGAGCTATTTTTTAGTTATGTAATTACAGCCACCGTCTTAAATGGCTCTGTGGGGTGTTGTTGACGAAACACCTTTTTCTATATTTATTGTAACATTTATTTTAAAAATTGTAAGGGGAATTGGGCTCCCTAGTATTTGGATAAGTTGAGTGGAAACTGAGTAGAGGAATTAAAATTGCTAGATAGTTTTTTATCGTTTATTAGCAAACTAAGATTCTTTGATTTTAATATGCACTCTTTTGGTATTCATTCCATAGAGCCTGAAGTTCATCTGCGTTTTCTAAAACATATTGCCTGATTATTTTTAGGTCTTTTGCCTTTAATTTACCATCTCTCAGTTCACCGTTCAGAAACATTGAGCCGACCTCTTCTCCGTGGATATAAATGTGAATATGTGCTTTTTGACCTTTATGGTTATGTTCGTTAGGACGAATTTCAATACCATACTTTAGGAAAGAATATTTAGGCATGTAATAATCCCACGTAATCCTTCCATGTTTCAAGGTAGTTATCGCGATTCAACTCAATTTGCTTTTGAGCAAAACGAATATCATAGTCTGCCAAGTCCAAATTTTCCAATACTTCTCCAGTTAGAATACTAAAGGTTCCAATTAATTCATCGTCATCATACATGCGTAAAATAGGGTTGCTTGGATTCTTGTAAATATCATCTTTTGTCACTTCTAAATTAGTTACACCAAATTCCTTGAACATGATTGCTTCTCCTTTTTCTTTTATTATATCATTTTTGCTAGAATTGTCACGGTTTTCGATATATTTGACTATAAGGAATAGCTTTTATTCAAGTATAGTCTGACATAAAATAGAAATTGAAAAAAATGCTAAAATCCGATATAATGGAATGTTGAAAGGAATGGTAAAATCCAATGTAGAAATCATTCTTAGCTAATGAAACAAGAAAAATAGAGAATCAAAGAAAGAGAACTTATGAATATGCAAGAAGAAATTAAGAAACGTCGTACCTTTGCCATCATCTCTCACCCAGACGCGGGTAAAACTACCATTACTGAGCAGTTGCTCTACTTTGGGGGCGAGATTCGTGAGGCTGGTACGGTAAAAGGGAAGAAAACAGGAACTTTTGCCAAGTCTGACTGGATGGATATCGAGAAGCAACGTGGGATTTCGGTGACTTCATCTGTGATGCAGTTTGACTACGACGGCAAGCGCGTGAATATCCTAGATACACCAGGGCATGAAGACTTCTCAGAAGATACCTATCGTACCTTGATGGCGGTGGATGCTGCAGTTATGGTCGTGGACTCTGCCAAGGGTATTGAGGCTCAAACCAAGAAATTGTTTGAGGTTGTCAAACATCGTGGCATTCCAGTTTTTACCTTTATGAACAAGCTGGACCGTGACGGTCGTGAGCCACTGGACCTCTTGCAAGAATTGGAAGAAGTCTTGGGCATTGCTAGCTATCCGATGAACTGGCCAATCGGTATGGGGAAAGCTTTTGAAGGCTTGTATGACCTTTATAACCAACGTTTAGAGCTCTATAAAGGAGATGAGCGTTTTGCTAGTCTAGAAGATGGGGACAAGCTTTTTGGTAGCAATCCTTTCTACGAGCAAGTCAAAGATGATATTGAACTTTTAAATGAAGCTGGGAATGAGTTTTCAGAGGAAGCTATTCTGGCTGGAGAATTGACACCAGTCTTCTTCGGTTCGGCTCTTACTAACTTTGGTGTGCAGACCTTCCTTGAAACCTTCCTCAAGTTTGCTCCAGAACCACATGGACACAAGAAAACAGATGGTGAAATTGTGGATCCTTATGACAAGGATTTCTCAGGATTTGTCTTTAAGATTCAAGCAAATATGGACCCTCGTCACCGTGACCGTATTGCCTTTGTTCGTATCGTGTCTGGTGAATTTGAGCGTGGTATGAGTGTCAACCTGCCCCGTACTGGTAAGGGTGCTAAACTGTCGAATGTCACTCAGTTTATGGCAGAGAGTCGTGAGAATGTGACCAATGCTGTGGCAGGTGATATTATCGGGGTTTATGATACAGGTACCTATCAAGTTGGAGATACTTTGACAGTTGGGAAAAACAAGTTTGAATTCGAACCCCTACCAACCTTTACGCCTGAGATTTTTATGAAAGTATCTGCTAAGAACGTTATGAAGCAAAAATCCTTCCACAAGGGAATCGAGCAATTGGTACAAGAAGGAGCCGTTCAGCTTTATAAGAATTACCAAACAGGTGAATACATGCTAGGCGCTGTCGGTCAACTCCAGTTTGAAGTCTTTAAACACCGTATGGAAGGCGAGTACAATGCAGAAGTTGTCATGAGTCCTATGGGTAAAAAGACAGTTCGCTGGATTAAGCCAGAGGACTTGGATGAACGCATGTCGTCAAGTCGTAATATCTTGGCCAAAGACCGCTTTGACCAACCAGTTTTCCTCTTTGAAAATGACTTTGCCCTTCGCTGGTTTGCGGACAAGTATCCAGATGTAGAGTTGGAAGAGAAGATGTAGATCGCCAAAGTTACTTGATTGTGTAACAATCTAAGTAACTAACGCCAAGTTTCTATGGAACTTGGCTAGGCGCTCCACTAGTAAAGTTTTACGAATATTATCGATTCGTAAAACTTTACGTCGTAAGGGTAAGGAAGCGAACTAGCTAACTGCCTTATTAACTTCGTTTGGTAAATAGAATCGATTTGCCAGACGTCGTGTCGTAGTGTAACAATTGGCTTACCTAAACGCTCCACTAGTAAAGTTTTACGAATAATATCGATTCGTAAAACTTTACGTCGTAACTGGTAGTGAGTGGTCTAGCTAACTGCCTTACTAACTCATCGGCGAAAAATAATCGTTTTCGCCTCTTCGTGTCGTGGTGTAACAATTGGCTTACCTAAACGCTTCACTAGGCAAAGTCCACGAATAATATCGATTCGTAAAACTCCCCGTCGTAATTGGTAGTGAGTGGTCTAGCTAACTGCCTCATTAACTCCGTGTCGTAATCTAATAATCGGTAACTGCTATGGCTGTTTACCTAAACGCTTCACTAGGCAAAGTCCACGAATAATATCGATTCGTAAAACTTTACGTCGTAATGGTAAGGAAGCGAACTAGCTAACTGCCTTACTAACTACGTTTGGCAAATGGAATCGATTTGCTAAACTTCGTGTCGTGGTGTAACAATCTAAGTAACTAACGAGGCTGAGAAAAAAGTTTTTGAAATCAAAAGAGCGTATAGTATCAGGTGTTGAACACCCTTGATATTATGCGTTTTATTTTACTTCATTTTATTCTAAAAATTGAGTTTTTTTGAAGACTATTATCGTTGGTTTCTATATAAGTAGAATTATTAAACTCTATCTTCTATTTAGAAAAAAAATGTGTTGTTTGATTGAATATGTTGTGGAATATTTTTTTGATTAATTAGATAACTAAAAAAATTTTTAAAATTTCAGAGAGATTGAATATATTCGCAGATAAATTTAAAAAAATAACTAAGGGTTGTAATTTCGAAAAAAATATAGTGGTATCAGTTTGAGTTATTGGAGTGTTTCGATGTGTATATCGAAACAGGTGTTTATTTATTCGTTTTTTGATTGGTGCTTGATGTATATATCATATTGACCTTTATTTGCATTTGAAGTATACTAAAGAGTATGATTAAATTTGATGAGAATTTGAGTTTTTTTGTTTGGGAAAAGGAGTAGAAAATGTTTTTTAGACGTCAGAATGGTCGTTATAGAGAGACAGACCGTGTGACACGTTATAAGTTAATTAAATCAGGTAAACATTGGTTGAGAGCTTCAACCTCTCTTTTTGGTTTGTTTAAAGTTATGCGAGGTGGTATTGATACGACTCAAGTCATGACTGAAGTAGTAGAAGATAAAGATAACCATTCGATTACAGGATTGGATATTATAAAGGGTATAGCTGCTACAGGAGCTGTCTTAGGTGGGGTTGTTGCGACTGAAGCTAAAGTTTTCGCAAATGAAGCAGTAGCTTTGGAAAAAACATTAGAAAATCCAGATTTATTGGTTACAAATGATACAGTAGTTTTAGGAACCACTTCAAAAGTAGATACAAGTAAGGTTGTGAGCGAAAGTTTATCGATTTCTCAATCTTTATTTACTAGTGTCTCAGAAAGTATGAATTCTGTTTCTAGCATTTCAGAGAGTATTTCGATTTCTAGTGCTTCAGAGAGTGTTTCAGCAAGCGCAAGTATAATGGATTCGATGACATTGTTAGGTTCTTCCTCTGTAAATACTAGCCAATCAACTGTACCTATAAGTAACTCGGTTTCAACTACTATGTCTGAAACAGTTAGCGGATTGGAAGTTCAATCCGAAGAGATATTAGGCAAAAAAGGATTATCTAACTTATCTCCTATATCTGAATTGAGGCTTGCTAAATTGGATAGAGGGCCATTTGAGGAGAATGGAGGCATCACTAGCCTTGTTGGAGCTACAGCTGCTACATTATTATCTTCAGAGATTTCTACTAAACAACAGGATGAAAATCGTAAGAAGCTTGCAAAACTCTCAGCTGAAATGGGTGAGTACCTAGCAAAAGCTGTAGGATTGCCGAATGCGAACTCTGCCATTAGCAAAGTGAATGCTGCTGTTACGGAGATTGAAAAAGCCTTGGCAGATCCGACTAGTGATTTGATATCAGTAGTACAAAAAGCGAATCTAGCTCGTAATTCCATTGTCAATGCCGTTTTAGGTGCACATTCAGGTCAACGTGATAGTCGTAACGGACAAGCGCTAGAGAGAGGAGCGTCTCCTAGGGCATCATTCTCTAGTCATGGAACGACAGCTTCAATTGAGTCTGGTAGATATGATAGAAATAGTAATGAAGTTGTTTGGCGTATCAATATGCACGCGAACAGTGCCTTGCATCATGTAGGGCTGATTGCGGATGTAGATCCTAATACGACTATTACTCGTGTGACCTTTAATAATGGACAAGAAATGGAGAAACGTGGTGGCTCAGGAAATGAGTATGTTTATGATATACGCCACGATAAACAAAGAAACCTAGAAGCAACGATTGAAGTTTATGCCACTGTAAATGATAAGTCAGCAACTGCAACATTGGATGCAAGGGGTTGCTACAAGTAGCCAACCATTTACAAGTGCGGATACTTTTTGGGGACGATACTCCTTCTATGCATAATGAAGTAGCTACTAGAGTATCGCATGCCCCACGTATGAGTAGAAGTATAGCAGTTCCTAATCGTGCAGCAGGTCAGAGCCGTGCAGCCTCTAATCCGCCTACGATTACGATGCCATCTGATGTCACTTTTTATAATGATGATGCCGTCACTAATTTTCAGATACAATTACGTGATGATAGAGGGATGGATAGAATCAGTGCTTCTGCATCCAATGCTATTATTACAGGTATAACTTCCCCAAACTATCCTGCTACTATTAGAAGAGGGCTAGGGGATTTGTGGACTTATGACTACAGAGGAAATCGAACAGGATTCCAAAAATCATATAACATTGATATAACAGGAACAGTTGGTCGTAAAGGTACTGCTTGGGAACCGTATAGACCAGGTACTTATCCTCTTGAATATACCGTTACAGATATTGATAATCAGACTGCTAGAGCTGTTACCAATTTCCATATCAAAGGATTCAATGAGCGACAAAATCCTGTGAGTGGCGCGACTGTCGCAGTAAATGATAAAACAAATTTAAGTCCAACAGAAAGAAATCAAGTCTTGGCTAATTTTAAAACAGCCAATGCTAGCATTCTTTCAAGTACAGACTACAAAAAAGGAACTGAAGAAGGTTCAATCAGTCTATCTAATAATGGAGATGTCACTATTACTTATCGTGATAGAACATCGGATACAGTTAGAGATAATGTTAAGTATGGTGTAGAGAAAGCGACTGACACATTCTATGCAGTAAGTGATGAGTCGCTGTCTAATATAAATCTAAGAAGTCTTGTGCGTCCAGTTGGCGGAGCTTCTGACTTCCCTAGTGGGACAAGTTTTGCATGGAAACAAGGTCAAGCTCCTACAATGACAGCGATGAGGGATCCAGAGAACCCTAGAACTGCAACCTTAACAGTAACCCACCCAGATAATACTACTACGGATTTAACATACAATTATAGAGTTTATCAAAAGATAGAGACTAAAACCAATAATGGCGTAACTGGTCAATTTTATGCCTTTAAAGCAGTTTCAGGTGGTGCAGCAGTTGGAGGCGGCTATGCCAATAATATAGGTGGATTTTCAAATCTCTATATTAATAATGACTATCTTCCTTCGGGGACAACATTTGCTTATGAGTATCGTCTGAACAACAATGCAAGTGCACCACTAAGTAGTCGAACTGGGTCACCTAAATTTAGTGATGTCTGGCATACAACTGATTCTGCAGCTACGACACACCGTACAACCTATACTGCAAAAGCAACTTATCCAACAGGACGCTTTGGAACTCCGTCTGCACAAGATCGTGCTTTGACAAGTGAGACAAGCTTTACTTATACAGTAGTGGATCCAGTGGCTAAGCAAGAGTATGTTACAACAGTTGGGAACACAGCTCCACTAAATGACATTATTTCAAATCCTAGTAATGCACTTAAAAATTCTAATTCTAGTGTAGTGATTCCGAATGGGACAACATATGAATGGGTATCTAGACCAGATGCTTCAGTTCCAGGTATCTATAAGAAAGAAGCTAAAGTTACTTTACCACAAGGTTCAACAACTCAATCAAGAAATTCTACAAATGTTCCTGTTGCTATTAAAGTAAAACCAAACCCACCACAAATCTCAGCAGATCAGGTGACGAATACAGGTGGTCTTCCAAATAAAGGAATTACTGTCACAAATGCTCTACCAAATGCGCAGGTCACCTTGACAATCGGTGGTAAAGTACTTCCAGCTAAAACAGCAGATAGCAATGGAAGAGTGACATTTACTGCAAGTGAATTAGCAGACAGTAACGGTTTGCTTCCAACGCGTCCACGGCCAGATACAGTACCAGTGACTGTTAAACAAAGTAAGGTATTTACAAATCCTGTAACGAATCGCAATGAAACTTTGGAATCAGAAGTAAGAACAGTTGAGATTACAGCTGAAGAAGAAAGCCACAAGTTACTGATACAGTAGTCAAAGTAAAAAACGCAGATAATACATGGTCGGAAGCTCGTAAAACGATGGTCGATGGTATTCCTGTATATACTTTCTATTCTGGAGATTCATTAGAATTTATAGCTAAGTTCAAAGATAATAGCGGAGTCATCAAAAACACAGAAGTTCGTAATGGAGGATCTGGGAAACCGACAGTTAGTCTTTTATTTAATGATACATGGGGAACAGCAACTGTTAATAAGGTAACAACTAAGACGACAGCTACTAATAGTCAACCAGCTACGACAACCGCTACAGCGGAGATTCATTCTAACTTGAGCTATGCCCCTGGCAATACAATCACACGCTCTATTAATGCAGAGGATTTTGCAGGTAATCGTTCAGACGGAACTATCTTTGGTTTGAAGCAGGGTGAGTTGAAGGATAGATTAGGAGAAGAAACAGTTCCTCCGATAACAGTTCGAGATATTGCTAATTTAACCGAGAATGATAGAAATTCTATTAAGGCAGCTGTTGAAAGGCTTATCCACAGAATAAACATCGTATCAGAACCTATACTCAACAGAGCAATGGAAATGTGCTGATTACCTATAAAGATGGAACAACCAGAACAGTCACTCCTAATCTAGAACAAAATTATCAAACAAAATCAGATCGCTTCTACGCGGTTGCTGGAGAAAATGCGAATAGCTTGACAGCTCGTAATTTTATCAAATCTGCTGATGGTACAGAATTACCTGCAAATACAAGAGTAGTTTGGAAAAATGGAGCTCCAGATTTATCCACACCAGGTGATAAAACAGCGACCTTGACGGTTACTGACTCTAAAGGTATAAGTAAAGATATTACCTATAAATACACAGTTCATCAAAAGATAGAAACTAATACTAAAGATGGTGTTACTGGTCAATTCTATGGCTTCAAAGGTGGCACTAATGGTCGAACTGCTAGCGGTAGCTGGTCCAACAATATAGGTGGCTATACTAACTTATATACCAATGTTAGGGATCTTCCTGCAAATACAACATGGACCTATGAGTACAAATTAAATAGTAACTTAAATGGTACAGGCGCATTACAGAAAACACCAGTTGGTGGAAAACCAGAATTTAGTAGTGTTTGGAATAATACTCAAGCGCATCAAACAGAGTACCGTGTAGTAGCGACTTATCCAACAGGACGCTTTGGAACTCCGTCTACACAAGATCCTGCTTTGACAAGTGAGACAAGCTTTACCTACACAGTAGTGGATCCAGTTGCTAAACAAACTTATGAAACAACAGCAGGCAATATGTCTCCATTGTCCACTATTAGCACGACTCCAGGTGAAGCCATTACAAATACTGCTAATACACCAGCAATACCAAGTGGTACAAGCTATGAATGGGAAACCCCATTAAATGAAGCAGCTGTTTCTACTCCAGGTTATATTACTAGAAAAGTTAAAGTAACCTTACCACAAGGTTCTACTGATACAGCCCGTAACAGTACACTGGTTCCAGTAACGATTAAGGTTAACTTGAAGACCCCACAAATTGCAGATGATCAAGTTAAACAACAAGGTGGTCTTCCAGGACGTAGTATTACAGTAACAAATGTAAGTCCAGGTGCAACAGTTACCTTGAGAATTAATAATCAGACTTTCGAAAAGGTAGCTACAGGAGATACAGTAACCTTTGAGAAAGAGAAGCTAGCAGCTGCTAACACTCCTCAAGGCCTTCTTCCTGTTGGCACTGTTACTGTAGAACAGACGATGAACGTTAGAAAACCAGATAATAGCATGGAAACCTTGCGTTCATCTAGTTCAACTAGTATTACAAGAGAAGAAGTGCCTCCTAAGGTTAAGGTTAAGGTAGAAGTTTATGACGCCGTAAACAAAGTTTGGGTAGAAGCTGAGAAGGATACTACGACAGGTAAGAGTAAAATCTTTGCTGGAGATACCTTCCGTGTCATGGTTGAAACGACTGATAATAGTGGTAAGGTTACCAACATTGAGGCATGGAATGATAATAGTTCAGGTATCGGAAATCCAACGGGTACCTCCCTTTTAGGTTCAGATGTTCATACTAATGGTTCTGCTGTAGAAGGTGGTACAGGTGGTGATTTCACTGCAAGTGAAGAAAATCCTCAACGTCGCCAAGTAATTACGGATGCTACTTATAATCTAAATAAACAATACAGACCAGATGGGGATGGCAGTCAAGCAAGTGGTAATACTTGGACCCGTTATATTCGTGTGAAAGATTTCTCTGGGAATGAGACACGAGTTGCCTATGGTATTCAGCAAGCACCATTGAGTGAAAAGTATACTCCAAGTACACCTGATACGATTCAGGTAACAAATAAAACGAATCCTTCTCCGAAAGATAGAGAAGAGATTAGTAAAGCAGTAAGAACGAAGAACGCAGGTCTACCAATTAGTAGAGTTGATGTTGCGGCGGATGGTTCAGTGACGGTTGTGTATACGGATGGTACGAAAGAGCCTCTAACAGTTGTTCTATCAAATGAGAAGTATAGTACCTCTCTATCAACAAGTGTTGTATCATCAACATCAGTTTCAACGAGTGTAATTACATCTAGATCGACATCTGAGAGTGTGATCACCTCACGCTCAACTTCTGAGAGTGTAATCACATCTAGATCAACATCTGAAAGTATAGTATCTTCACGTTCTACCTCTGCTTCTACATCGACATCAGCAAGTACATTGACATCAAGAAGCGTTAGCCAAAGTGCATCGACAAGCGCGTCTAAGTCAGTCTCAATGAGCGCAAGTCAATCAGCAAGTACAAGTGCGAGCCAGTCAGCTTCAACGAGCGCAAGTCAATCCGCAAGCACAAGTGCGAGCCAGTCAGCTTCAACGAGTGCAAGTCAATCGGCAAGTACAAGTGCGAGCCAGTCAGCTTCAACAAGTGCAAGCACGTCAGCAAGTACTTCAGCTTCGACAAGCGCAAGTACATCAGCTTCAACAAGCGCAAGTACCTCAGCAAGTACCTCAGCCTCAACAAGCGCAAGTACCTCAGCAAGTACATCAGCTTCGACAAGCGCAAGCACGTCAGCAAGTACATCGGCTTCAACGAGCGCAAGTACGTCAGCAAGCACGTCAGCTTCAACAAGCGCAAGTACATCAGCTTCAACAAGCGCAAGTACATCAGCTTCAACAAGCGCAAGTACGTCAGCAAGTACATCAGCTTCGACAAGCGCAAGTACTTCAGCAAGCACGTCAGCTTCAACGAGCGCAAGTACCTCAGCAAGTACCTCAGCCTCAACAAGCGCAAGTACGTCAGCTAGCACTTCAGCTTCAACAAGCGCAAGTACCTCAGCAAGTACATCAGCAAGTACATCGGCTTCAACGAGCGCAAGTACATCAGCAAGTACATCGGCTTCAACAAGCGCAAGTACATCAGCTAGCACGTCAGCTTCAACAAGCGCAAGTACGTCAGCAAGTACATCAGCAAGTACGTCAGCAAGTACGTCAGCAAGTACGTCAGCTTCAACAAGCGCAAGTACCTCAGCAAGTACATCGGCTTCAACAAGCGCAAGTACCTCAGCTTCGACAAGCGCAAGCACGTCAGCAAGTACATCAGCTTCGACAAGCGCAAGTACTTCAGCTTCAGAGTCAGCAAGTACATCGGCTTCAACGAGTGCAAGTACATCAGCTAGCACGTCAGCTTCAACAAGCGCAAGTACTTCAGCTAGCACGTCAGCTTCAACAAGCGCAAGTACATCAGCAAGTACATCAGCTTCAACAAGCGCAAGCACGTCAGCAAGTACATCAGCTTCAACAAGCGCAAGTACGTCAGCAAGTACATCGGCTTCAACAAGCGCAAGTACTTCAGCAAGTACATCAGCTTCAACAAGCGCAAGTACTTCAGCTTCAGAGTCAGCAAGTACATCGGCTTCAACGAGTGCAAGTACATCAGCTAGCACGTCAGCTTCAACAAGCGCAAGTACATCAGCTAGCACGTCAGCTTCAACAAGCGCAAGTACATCAGCAAGTACATCAGCTTCAACAAGCGCAAGCACGTCAGCAAGTACATCAGCTTCAACAAGCGCAAGTACGTCAGCAAGTACATCGGCTTCAACAAGCGCAAGTACATCAGCAAGTACATCGGCTTCAACGAGCGCAAGTACATCAGCTTCAACCAGCGCAAGTACATCAGCAAGTACCTCAGCTTCGACAAGCGCAAGCACGTCAGCAAGTACATCGGCTTCAACGAGCGCAAGTACATCAGCTAGCACGTCAGCTTCAGAGTCAGCAAGTACATCGGCTTCGACAAGCGCAAGTACATCAGCCTCAACAAGCGCAAGTACCTCAGCCTCAACAAGCGCAAGTACGTCAGCAAGTACATCGGCTTCAACGAGCGCAAGTACATCAGCTAGCACGTCAGCTTCAGAGTCAGCAAGTACCTCAGCTTCAACGAGCGCAAGTACATCAGCTAGCACGTCAGCTTCAGAGTCAGCAAGTACATCGGCTTCAACGAGCGCAAGTACATCAGCTAGCACGTCAGCTTCAGAGTCAGCAAGTACATCGGCTTCAACAAGTGCAAGTACATCAGTAAGTACGTCAGCAAGTACATCAGCCTCAACAAGCGCAAGTACCTCAGCCTCAACAAGCGCAAGTACGTCAGCAAGTACATCGGCTTCAACGAGCGCAAGTACATCAGCTAGCACGTCAGCTTCAGAGTCAGCAAGTACATCGGCTTCAACAAGTGCAAGTACATCAGCAAGTACTTCAGCTTCAACGAGCGCAAGTACATCAGCTAGCACGTCAGCTTCAACAAGCGCAAGTACATCAGCTAGCACTTCAGCCTCAACAAGCGCAAGTACGTCAGCTAGCACGTCAGCTTCAACGAGCGCAAGTACATCGGCTTCAACAAGCGCAAGTACGTCAGCAAGTACATCGGCTTCAACAAGTGCAAGTACATCAGCAAGTACGTCAGCAAGTACATCAGCTTCAACGAGCGCAAGTACATCAGCTAGCACGTCAGCTTCAGAGTCAGCAAGTACCTCAGCTTCAACGAGCGCAAGTACATCAGCTAGCACGTCAGCTTCAGAGTCAGCAAGTACATCGGCTTCAACAAGTGCAAGTACATCAGTAAGTACGTCAGCAAGTACATCGGCTTCGACAAGCGCAAGTACGTCAGCAAGTACATCGGCTTCAACAAGCGCAAGTACCTCAGCAAGTACTTCAGCTTCAACAAGCGCAAGTACCTCAGCTAGCACGTCAGCCTCAACGAGCGCAAGCACGTCAGCAAGTACATCGGCTTCAACGAGCGCAAGTACGTCAACAAGTACATCAGCCTCAACGAGCGCAAGTACATCAGCTAGCACGTCAGCTTCAACAAGCGCAAGTACGTCAGCAAGTACCTCAGCTTCAACAAGCGCAAGCACGTCAGCAAGTACATCAGCTTCAACAAGCGCAAGTACATCAGCTAGCACGTCAGCTTCAACAAGCGCAAGTACATCAGCTTCAACAAGCGCAAGTACTTCAGCTAGCACGTCAGCCTCAACAAGCGCAAGTACGTCAGCAAGTACATCAGCTTCAACAAGCGCAAGTACATCAGCAAGTACATCGGCTTCAACAAGCGCAAGTACATCAGCAAGTACATCAGCTTCAACAAGCGCAAGTACATCAGCAAGCACGTCAGCTTCAACAAGCGCAAGTACGTCAGCAAGTACTTCAGCTTCGACAAGCGCAAGTACATCAGCAAGTACATCGGCTTCAACAAGCGCAAGTACATCAGCAAGTACTTCAGCTTCGACAAGCGCAAGTACATCAGCAAGTACATCGGCTTCAACAAGTGCAAGTACATCAGTAAGTACGTCAGCAAGTACATCGGCTTCAACAAGTGCAAGTACATCAGCAAGTACGTCAGCAAGTACCTCAGCCTCAACAAGCGCAAGTACCTCAGCCTCAACAAGCGCAAGTACGTCAGCAAGTACATCGGCTTCAACGAGCGCAAGTACATCAGCTAGCACGTCAGCTTCAGAGTCAGCAAGTACATCGGCTTCAACAAGTGCAAGTACATCAGTAAGTACGTCAGCAAGTACATCGGCTTCGACAAGCGCAAGTACGTCAGCAAGTACATCGGCTTCAACGAGCGCAAGTACATCAGCTAGCACGTCAGCTTCAGAGTCAGCAAGTACCTCAGCCTCAACAAGCGCAAGTACGTCAGCAAGTACATCGGCTTCAACGAGCGCAAGTACATCAGCTAGCACGTCAGCTTCAGAGTCAGCAAGTACGTCAGCAAGTACTTCAGCTTCGACAAGCGCAAGTACGTCAGCAAGTACATCGGCTTCAACAAGCGCAAGTACGTCAGCAAGTACATCGGCTTCAACGAGCGCAAGTACGTCAGCAAGTACATCAGCTTCAACGAGCGCAAGTACATCAGCAAGTACTTCAGCTTCGACAAGCGCAAGTACATCAGCAAGTACAAGTGCATCAACGAGCGCAAGTCAATCAGCTTCTGAATCAGCATCGACAAGTGCATCAACGAGCGCAAGTCAGTCAGCTTCAGAGTCAGCATCGACAAGCGCATCAACAAGTGCGAGTCAATCAGCTTCTGAATCTGCCTCAACAAGTGCATCAACGAGCTCAAGTCAATCAGCTTCTGAATCAGCATCGACAAGTGCATCAACAAGTGCAAGTCAATCAGCGTCAGAATCAGCATCGACAAGTGCTTCAACAAGTGCAAGTCAGTCAGCGTCTGAGTCAGCATCGACAAGTGCATCAACAAGTGCAAGTCAATCAGCATCAGAATCTGCCTCAACAAGCGCTTCAACAAGTGCGAGTCAATCAGCTTCTGAGTCAGCATCGACAAGTGCTTCAACAAGCGCAAGTACATCAGCAAGTACATCGGCTTCAACAAGCGCAAGTACATCAGCAAGCACTTCAGCTTCGACAAGCGCAAGTACATCAGCAAGTACATCAGCTTCAACAAGCGCAAGTACGTCAGCAAGTACATCAGCTTCAACAAGCGCAAGTCAATCAGCTTCAGAATCAGCATCGACAAGTGCCTCAACAAGTGCAAGTCAATCAGCTTCAGAATCTGCCTCAACCAGCGCAAGTCAATCAGCATCAGAATCTGCCTCAACAAGTGCAAGTCAATCGGCATCAGAATCTGCCTCAACAAGCGCAAGTCAATCAGCTTCTGAGTCTGCCTCAACAAGTGCAAGTCAATCAGCATCAGAATCTGCCTCAACAAGCGCAAGTCAATCAGCGTCTGAGTCTGTTTCAACAAGCACTTCTGTCTCAGTAAGTATCTCAATGTCAGTATCTGAATCAACAAGTATGGGTGACCCAGAAAGTAATTACAGACCAGATGTGAGCTTGAGTGAAAGCATATCAGAGTCACAAAGTGTTAATGTTTCCTTATCTGAATCTATCTCAGCATCAGTTGTAACCTCTACTTCAGTAAGTCAATCAACTTCTATGAGTACAAATGTTACAAATTCAGAAAACTCATCAACACCAACAAGTACGACAAGTCAAGAACAATCAACAGCTCAGCCTGTTTCACAAAGCACAGCTGCTAGCTCCAAACAGCTATTACCAAATACTGGTACAGAAGCATCCAAATCATCTGTACTTTTAGGAGCTTTGGCAGCTGTAACTGGTCTAGGTTTGTTTGCGAAACGCCGTAAACATGATGATGAAGAATAATTGATTTGAAAATATGTAGAGCGTATTTTTAACCCGATTTATAAAACTCCCTTAGATGATCTTTCATCCAAGGGAGTTTTTTCATTATGTGACTATTGCTTCGTTCCATATTATTGAATCTAGAACAGGACAACGCAATGCAGTGCAGTGCAATTTCTATAGTAGGTTGAAGCTAGAACAGTACGCAACGATTCCTAAAACATTTCTAGAAATTAATCTGATTTTCTCAATCGATTGATTTTCATCTTATTTCAATCTACTGTAGCAATGTTTTAGAAAATACAATCTATTATAAGATAGGCATGAATTTGCAGATAATACCAAGAACAACAGTAACAAATCTGTGTTTTCAAACGTCATTTTTGCGGAATTTGAAAGTGATAGAAATAAAGCAAAAAAATCAAAGGGGAAATTAGTCTCTACAGCTCAAAATCCTAATTTGAGGATAAGGGGTTGGAGAACTAAAGAAGGGATTCGTGATGAAGCGCTGTTAATCTGACTTGCTTTTTAATCTTTGAGGAGTATGATTTCTAAGTTAAGCAATGTAGGCCTATGTTGGATAGAAATCTGATTGTTAGTATAGTTGATTTCTAGCAAGAAATTAATCTTGAAATAAAAATAAATTTTTTTATGAGAAATTGCCAAATCTTGCTATGTTTATTTTTGTTAGTTCGCTTAGTAGGTAGAGTTTGTGTTATTAAGAGGAATGGGTATTTTAGGAGATAATACATTATATTAATAAAGTATTTTTGTGGAAAAATTTATACTGGATTTTTGTAACGAAAAATTTAATATTTCTCAATTAAAACATAAAAAAATAAAAAAAGTTGGATAAAAATAAAATTTTTAAACACTTTCTGACGAACGAAATAATATAAATACTTAATAATTATAAAAAAATCCTAATTCAGTTAAACTAATATAAAAAAATGCTAGGTAAAAATGTTTTTTTGGGGTATTGAAATATTTGATTTATTAACGTATAATATAGTTTGGTATTTTATTGACAAATGCACATAAATATAGAAGGAAGGGGATCTAAAACATGTTTTTTAGACGCCAAGAAGGTGAATACAGAGAGACCGATCGTGTCACTCGTTTCAAGTTAATCAAGTCAGGTAAGCATTGGTTACGTGCCTCGACGTCTCAATTTGGACTTTTTAGAGTTTTACGTGGTGGTGTAGATACACCATCTATTAAAGCGGATTTAGTAGATACTTCAGAAAACCAGAATTTAACAGGCTTGGCGATTATAAAAGCCATAGCAACGACGGGAGTCGTGTTGGGAGGAGGCATTGCCACTCAACATGCTTATGCTGAGGAAAATACGAAAGTTCTTGAGAAAGAAATCGGTACAGATGAAGCCTTGGCTAATTTAGGTTCCGCTGTTATTGGAAATAAGAGTGAGGTTGCAAGTGATTCAGCAACTCCAAACACACACTCTGAATCTAACAATGCCAGTTTGGAGGTATCGACAAGTACAAGTACTAGCTTAAAAGTTTCAGAATCAGCAAGTACAAGTACAAGTATCAAGGAATCAATTTCTAACAGCACTAGTCTGGAAGTGAGCTTGTCTGCAAGTAAGGCAATTACTCAATCTGGAGCAACTTCAGAAAATCTAGTTCATTCTATTTTGGGTCAAGGTTTGACTTCACAAGCTTTGACCAAGGAAACAGTAAGTTCTCAGACAGCTACAGCTAATCAAGCTGCAACGACAGCAACTAGTTTGGTGGCAACAAATGTAGCTGAACAGACGATTAAGGAGACTACAGCTACTGCTAAAGATGAAGCCGTTTTATCAGCTAGTATCGAATCTAGTCTGAACTCTTTGGCAAAAATTGAGACTAAATTGGATAGTTTGACAAATCAAGCTTCGGAAATGGTTACTACAGTTGGAAAAGCTGCTGTAGTTGAATCAGCGGCAACTGGTGTCAACAAAAAAGCTGAAGAAGACCGCAAACGTCTTTCTAAGATTTCAGCCTCTATGGGTGAATACCTAGCTAAGTCTATCGGTTTACCTAACATGGATTCAGCAGTTACTAAAGTTAACGCAGCTGTAACAGCTATCGAAGAAGCTTTGAAAAATCCAAACGCTGACCTTACAGCAGTTATCAAGCAAGCTAAAGCTGCAGAGGCTTCTATTGCCAATGCGGTTCAACGTGCTACAAATGGAAAACGTAGTGCTTTAAATGGTACGCTAATGGAGAGAGGATCACAACCTCGTGCCATTAATACACAGGTTGGTGCACGTGCGGTAGGATCGGCTAACGAGGATCGTCCAAATGGCGAAAACTTAAAATCTTACGTATCTGGTTATAATGGTTCTGCAGAAAATTATTTGAGAGATCACGTGGCTGTTGCATCGGAGCCTGTATATGATGCAAATGGTAAAGTAACCTCTATCATTTGGACAGTTATTGCCAATCCGCTTGCTAATCGTGGTTATACGAATGTGATTAAGTGGGTGCAGGTTCCAGACCAGGTGGAGATGCCTGATACTATTACCACGTCAGGTTATAAAAATCAAATAACAAGTACAACAGTAAAACCAAATGTGAATTTCGCTAATCTTCCTGTTGATACGACCAATCCGCTTAACTTGCCAGATAAATTTGGTGAGACTGTTGCAGGTGGTGGTGATGGATTTGCTAAACAGGGGTCAGAAACATACGATAGAAATCAGTTTACAAGTGGTAAAGGCCTTGTTTCTCTCTATCATCCAGATGAATCTAAAAACTTGCTAAAAGCTTTATCTGATAATAATGACCAGTATAAACGCCCTATATGGAACGAAATCTCTCCAGCAATCGTTCCGCGTATTTCAGACCCACGTGTTATTTGGCAAACGGTTAATATCGGTGGAACACAAAGTGAAGTAAACGTAACACGCTTTGAAACAAGAGTAAAACCAGGTGTTACTGGTGAGCAAATAAAAAATATGAAACTGTTATTTGGTTTAGGTTCACCAGGTACGACCTTTGCAACGGTGGGGCTCCACACCAATCCTCTTGGGATGAGCTACGAACAAGCTTATCCACTAGCCGCAGCAGACGGTGGGAAATATTTTGTTAAACAAGTGGAAGAACCGTATATTACCAATAACTATAATGATGCAGGCTTGAAATGGTGGTATGAGGGCTCCGCGTCAAATGCCTTTACGGATCCGAACCAATATTTAGTAAGAAAAGGTACTAATGATTATGGTGGTGATAAGTTACCTAGTAACTCACGAATAGAGTGGAGAGATTCTAACGGTCAAACAATCGAGAAGAAGAATGTTGGACGCACTCCAGGGGTCTTTAACAATAAGATACATGTAACCTTCCCAGATAATACAACAAAAGATGTAGATACTCAGTTTATCGTTAAGCCTTACGCGCCAAAAATTACGAGTAAATTTGTAGAAGGTAAAGATCGTCAAGATATTCAGGTTGAAAAAGCAGCCCCAGGTAAGAAAGTAGCTCTTTACCAAAATGGAGTGAAAATACTAGAGGAAACAGCAGATAATAATGGACGTGTAACCTTTAGAAATGTTAATCTACAAAACAATGCAGACTACAAGACTCAAACGGTAGTTGATGGACAGCCGCAATATACAGATAGAAGGGGAGCCTCTAAGACGTCTGTTGAATCTGATTTTAGTAATGTGATTCGAGCTGTCAATATTGACTCAACTGGACCAGTTATTACAGCAGGGGACAACGGACGAATCAATTTAACTGTTGGACAACCAGCTAATGTTCGCTTGTCAGCTTCTGATGTAACGACTGGTAATTCAGGTATGAAGACCATTACTTACGATGCAAGTAGGTCTACAGGAACCAACCTTGATAATTCGACTACAAACTTTAACAATGTTTTGACAGCAAGCCCAGCTGTTAGAAACAATGACGGTTCTATGTCAATTACTTTGACAGGTACTCCTTCTAAAATTGGTCTTTATGAGAATGTTAAGGTGACGGCTACAGACGCGGTTGGAAATCCAACTGAGAAAACTGTTACAGTTGCCGTTAAACCAGCTTCTCCAACAATTGAAACAGATCTTGACAATAGAGTTGGACAGAGAGCGAATGTCGTAGTTAACGTCGGATCAAACATTCCGAACGGTTCAACGGTTACTCTTCAGGGGCCAAACAATACAAGTCACACAGGTAGAGTTTCAGACGGGAAAGCAACGATTACTGTTCCAAATGTACAGGCTGGTTCATATGTAGCCAAGACAACTGTAACCTTACCAAATAACAAGGGAAATTTGGAGTCAGAATTTGGAGATCCTGCAGTCTCAACTCGTGATGCTATTTCTCCTGTTATTAAGGGAGTTCCAGCCAATAAAACAATTGAAATTGTTTCAGGTGATTCTGTCGATGTGCCTCTAACCGTTTCAGACAATGAGACAGGTAATTCGGGTATTAAATCTTTCAGGGGAATGCTCCTGGCAAACAGCTCTCCGATAACTGATCCTAGTGTTGGTTCGCTTTCGCTAACTAATACTACAAATGCTGATAAGACGATTTCGAGTCGAGTTCGAGGAACTATTAATAAAGTTGGACTATTTCAATACTTCCTTTCTGCAGTAGATGGGTCAGACAATGTTGGCCCAGAAACTTTGCAAGTGAAAGTTCTTCCTAGTCGACCAACTGTAAGTAAAAATCTAACCCAAGAAGGTGGTATGCCATCGAATATCACGGTAACAGATATTGATCCGCAGGCCACTAAGGTAACAGTGACAGTAGGGAATAAAACGTTTACTAAGCCGATTACAGCTGGTACCCCTAGTGTAACTGTTACACCAGCCGAGCTTGGTTTCGAGAATGGCTTGTTGCCAAACAATGCAACAGTTACTGCCAAAGTTTCAGCGCCAGGTTTAAATGTTAGTGCTAGCACACCGTTTGAATCTGCAACAAGTGAACCTGTAAGCATCACACCTGAAACAGAAAAACCAGTTATTAACTATTCATTTGAAGTGTTAGATAAGACAACCAATACTTGGAAACCAGTTCCTTCTACGCTTAACTCAGAAGGGAAACAGGATTATTCTATCTATTCAGGCGATGAACTTCGTGTCAAAACCACCGTTACAGATAACAGTGGAAAAGTTAAGACGGTCACATTTGCGGACAGAACAAGTTGGAAAAATGATTTGTTCGCTCTTCCTGCATGGGGAACAAGTACAGGCGGAACCTTTAGAGATACCGTGACGTCCGCATCGGAAACAGCTCCGTATGAGGGAACATCTACTGTTACGTTGAAAGAAAATCTTGTATGGGCGCCAAATCAGACACTTACTCGTCAAATTAATGTTGTCGATGGAGCAAATAACTCATCAAGTACAGATGGCTTTGTTCTACGTCATGGAAGTCTAGCAGTTAAAAATGCAAATCTCAATCCAGCTGAAAAACCAATAGTCAATGACTTGAGCAATCCAACAGGTCCTGAAAAAGCAACTCTGATAGCTAATATTAAGACAGCTCATGGTGTTGATGGTCGTATCAAGAATGTTACGATAAATGGCGATACTGCAACTATCCAATATAAGGATGACACTACTCGTACACTCAAGGTGGCAGATATTGCTAAACCAAAAGCTCCAACGGTTACAAATGATTTGTCAAAACAAGGTGGTCTTGTCAAGAACATTACGATTACAAATATTGAACCAAAAGCAACGTCTGTTACGATTAAAATCGGAAATGACACTTATACAGTCGATAAGCCAGCAGGTGCAACTAATCTGACAGTAACTCCTGCAGAACTTGGTTTGAATGTATTGCCAGCCAACGGAAGTGTAAAAGCTACAGCAAACATTACGGACTCTAATGGCGTTACAACCCCATCTGCTGAAAGTACAGGTGTCAATATTACTCCTGAGACGGTTAAGCCAGTAGTGAATACAGTTGTAGAAATTTACAATAAAGCGACTAAACAATGGGGACCTGCTCCTAAGACAATTTCAGGTGGAAATCCAGTATATACTTTTTATGCTGGTGACCAAATTAGATTTACAACATCAGCTACTGACAATAGTAACTATATAAATAAAACGACGGTTAAACAAGTGACTAATAGAGTTGACGAGGTTCAAAATGGAAATGTTTTGAATGATGCTTTTGGAAATGCACTTGTATCCAATATTGCTTCTATTACAGATGCCTCAACTACAAATCCAGCTAGCCTAGTTGCAGAGGGGACAGTCAAAGAAGAACTTCAATACAGCACCAGAAATAGTACGACTCGTTCTATTACAGCTACAGATGTTGCAGGAAATGAGTCAGTAGGAAATACATTTAAACTTGCACAAGGTGATTTAGCAGTAAGAAATGCTAACTTGAATCCTGATAAGAAGATTAAAGTTACAAATCTGGCTATTTTAACAAATCCGGAAAAAGCAAGCATTGTAGAAGCAATCAAGAATGCCCATGATACAGATACACAAAAAGAAAAAGATCGTATCAAGGAAGTTACCTTCGAAGGAACTAATGCCAAGATTACCTATAAAGATGGTCAATCTCGCACCAAACCAATCTCAGAATTGGCAATGGAAGTTAACCGACCAGTTGTTGAAAATCTAACTGGACGTGGAGGCCTGCCAAATCAAACCATCACGGTAACTAATGTTCTTCCAGGAGCAACTGTAACCTTGACAGTTGCAGGTAGACAAATTGAACCTAAAAGAGTAGCAGATAATGCTACTAGCGTAACCTTTACTGCAGAAGATTTGAGAACGGCTTACACCGCAAACAATGGTTTGCTTCCTTTAGGTAATGTTACTGCAATCCAAAGTGTACCAGCAGGTCCAAATACAAATGAAGTGTTGACTTCAGAGCAAGGTACTGGGAATATTACTAGAGAAACAGTTAAACCTGTTGCTAGGACAACTGTGCAAGTAAAAAATCCTACAACTGGTAAATGGGAAGACGTTCCATTCGTAATTGAAGATAATGCTAATAAATATACTTTCTATGCAGGTGATCAACTGCGCTTTATTACTACATTTAGTGATAACAGTGGAAAGATTGACAAAACTGAAGTGAAAATAGGTGATAGCAGTGGTAACACTACTATTACCAGCGGGAATATACTTGATGATAGTTGGGGAACTGCAATTCTAAACAATGTCAATAATGTTTCTACTACAGCCACGGAGGATAGTCCTCATACCATTGACACTGGTGAGAGTAACGGTCAAATCAAGTTAGATTTGAGATATACTATTGACAGACAAGGTAATCCTAACAATAGGATAAAACGTTCGGTTATAGTTAGAGATCCTTCTGGAAATTGGTCTCAAGGAAACAATCTTAGACTTGCTCAAGGAAAATTAAGTGAAAAATTCCGAGGTGAGAAGCCAAAAGTTGCGGTTCAAGTAAGTAATACGACTACTTTGTCTGAAGATGATAAACAAGAGATTCTTAAAGCGGTAAAAGCATCAAATCCGCAAGATGCAAACCGTATACAAGGCTATAGAATATCAAATGATGGTACTGTGACCATTACTTATAAAGATGGTACAGAGAATACAGTAAAACCAGACTTATCTGACTCTGACTATAGATCGAAATCAGCAAGCGTAAGCGCGGTAGCTTCTACGTCAGTTTCAACAAGTCTAATCACATCTAGATCGACATCTGAGAGTGTGATCACCTCACGCTCAACTTCTGAGAGTGTAATCACATCTAGATCAACCTCTGAGAGTGTAATCACATCTAGATCGACATCTGAGAGTGTAGTATCCTCACGTTCTACCTCTGCTTCTACATCGACATCAGCAAGTACAGTGACATCAAGAAGCGTTAGTCAAAGTGCATCGACAAGCGCGTCTAATTCAGTCTCAATGAGCGCAAGTCAATCCGCAAGCACAAGTGCGAGCCAGTCAGCCTCAACAAGCGCAAGTCAATCAGCAAGTACAAGTGCGAGCCAGTCAGCTTCAACGAGCGCAAGCACGTCAGCAAGTACAAGTGCGAGCCAGTCAGCCTCAACGAGCGCAAGTACGTCAGCAAGCACTTCAGCTTCGACAAGCGCAAGTACGTCAGCAAGTACATCAGCTTCGACAAGCGCAAGTACGTCAGCAAGTACATCGGCTTCAACGAGCGCAAGTACATCAGCTAGCACGTCAGCTTCAACAAGTGCAAGTACATCGGCTTCAACAAGCGCAAGTACATCAGCAAGTACTTCAGCTTCAACAAGCGCAAGTACGTCAGCAAGTACAAGTGCGAGTCAGTCAGCTTCAACAAGCGCAAGCACGTCAGCAAGTACATCGGCTTCAACGAGCGCAAGTACGTCAGCAAGTACATCAGCATCGACAAGCGCAAGCACATCAGCAAGTACATCGGCTTCAACAAGCGCAAGCACGTCAGCAAGTACTTCAGCATCGACAAGCGCAAGCACGTCAGCTAGCACATCGGCTTCAACAAGCGCAAGTACATCAGCAAGTACTTCAGCTTCGACAAGCGCAAGTACATCAGCAAGTACATCGGCTTCAACGAGCGCAAGTACGTCAGCAAGTACATCGGCTTCAACAAGCGCAAGTACATCAGCAAGTACTTCAGCTTCAACAAGCGCAAGTACATCAGCTAGCACGTCAGCTTCAACAAGCGCAAGTACGTCAGCAAGTACTTCAGCTTCAACAAGCGCAAGTACGTCAGCAAGTACATCGGCTTCAACAAGCGCAAGTACATCAGCAAGTACATCGGCTTCAACAAGCGCAAGTACGTCAGCAAGTACATCAGCTTCAACGAGCGCAAGTACATCAGCAAGTACATCGGCTTCAACAAGCGCAAGTACATCAGCAAGTACAAGTGCGAGCCAGTCAGCCTCAACAAGTGCAAGTACTTCAGCTTCGACAAGCGCAAGCACGTCAGCAAGTACCTCAGCTTCAACAAGCGCAAGTACATCAGCAAGTACATCGGCTTCAACGAGCGCAAGTACATCAGCAAGTACTTCAGCTTCAACAAGCGCAAGTACGTCAGCAAGTACCTCAGCTTCAGAGTCAGCAAGTACATCGGCTTCAACAAGTGCAAGTACATCAGCTAGCACGTCAGCTTCAGAGTCAGCAAGTACATCGGCTTCAACAAGTGCAAGTACATCAGTAAGTACGTCAGCAAGTACATCGGCTTCGACAAGCGCAAGTACGTCAGCAAGTACATCGGCTTCAACGAGCGCAAGTACCTCAGCAAGTACTTCAGCTTCAACAAGCGCAAGTACATCAGCTAGCACGTCAGCCTCAACAAGCGCAAGTACGTCAGCAAGTACTTCAGCCTCAACAAGTGCAAGTCAATCAGCTTCAGAGTCAGCAAGTACATCGGCTTCAACGAGCGCAAGTACATCAGCAAGTACCTCAGCCTCAACAAGCGCAAGTACATCAGCAAGTACTTCAGCTTCAACGAGCGCAAGCACGTCAGCAAGCACATCGGCTTCAACAAGTGCAAGTACATCAGCAAGTACTTCAGCTTCAACGAGCGCAAGTACATCAGCTAGCACGTCAGCTTCAACCAGCGCAAGTACATCAGCTAGCACTTCAGCCTCAACAAGCGCAAGTACGTCAGCAAGTACATCGGCTTCAACAAGCGCAAGTACATCAGCAAGTACATCGGCTTCAACCAGCGCAAGTACGTCAGCAAGTACATCAGCTTCAACGAGCGCAAGTACGTCAGCAAGTACATCGGCTTCAACAAGCGCAAGTACATCAGCAAGTACAAGTGCGAGCCAGTCAGCCTCAACAAGTGCAAGTACTTCAGCTTCGACAAGCGCAAGCACGTCAGCAAGTACCTCAGCTTCAACAAGCGCAAGTACCTCAGCAAGTACATCGGCTTCAACGAGCGCAAGTACATCAGCAAGTACTTCAGCTTCAACAAGCGCAAGTACTTCAGCTAGCACGTCAGCCTCAACAAGCGCAAGTACGTCAGCAAGTACATCAGCTAGCACGTCAGCTTCAACAAGCGCAAGTACATCAGCTAGCACGTCAGCTTCAACAAGCGCAAGTACATCAGCAAGTACATCAGCTTCAACAAGCGCAAGTACGTCAGCAAGTACATCGGCTTCAACAAGCGCAAGTACATCAGCAAGTACATCGGCTTCAACGAGCGCAAGTACATCAGCTTCAACCAGCGCAAGTACATCAGCAAGTACCTCAGCTTCGACAAGCGCAAGCACGTCAGCAAGTACATCGGCTTCAACGAGCGCAAGTACATCAGCTAGCACGTCAGCTTCAGAGTCAGCAAGTACATCGGCTTCAACAAGTGCAAGTACATCAGTAAGTACGTCAGCAAGTACATCAGCCTCAACAAGCGCAAGTACCTCAGCCTCAACAAGCGCAAGTACGTCAGCAAGTACATCGGCTTCAACGAGCGCAAGTACATCAGCTAGCACGTCAGCTTCAGAGTCAGCAAGTACATCGGCTTCAACAAGTGCAAGTACATCAGCAAGTACTTCAGCTTCAACGAGCGCAAGTACATCAGCTAGCACGTCAGCTTCAACAAGCGCAAGTACATCAGCTAGCACTTCAGCCTCAACAAGCGCAAGTACATCAGCTAGCACGTCAGCTTCAACGAGCGCAAGTACATCAGCAAGTACATCAGCTTCAACAAGCGCAAGTACGTCAGCAAGTACATCGGCTTCAACAAGCGCAAGTACATCAGCAAGTACGTCAGCAAGTACATCGGCTTCAACAAGCGCAAGTACATCAGCTAGCACGTCAGCTTCAGCAGTCAGCAAGTACCTCAGCTTCAACGAGCGCAAGTACATCAGCTAGCACGTCAGCTTCAGCAGTCAGCAAGTACATCGGCTTCAACAAGCGCAAGTACATCAGTAAGTACGTCAGCAAGTACATCGGCTTCGACAAGCGCAAGTACGTCAGCAAGTACATCGGCTTCAACAAGCGCAAGTACCTCAGCAAGTACTTCAGCTTCAACAAGCGCAAGTACCTCAGCTAGCACGTCAGCCTCAACGAGCGCAAGCACGTCAGCAAGTACATCGGCTTCAACGAGCGCAAGTACGTCAGCAAGTACATCAGCTTCAACGAGCGCAAGTACATCAGCTAGCACGTCAGCTTCAACAAGCGCAAGTACGTCAGCAAGTACATCAGCTTCAACAAGCGCAAGCACGTCAGCAAGTACATCAGCTTCAACAAGCGCAAGTACATCAGCTAGCACGTCAGCTTCAACAAGCGCAAGTACTTCAGCTAGCACGTCAGCTTCAACAAGCGCAAGTACGTCAGCAAGTACCTCAGCTTCAACAAGCGCAAGTACATCAGCAAGTACATCGGCTTCAACAAGCGCAAGTACATCAGCAAGTACATCGGCTTCAACAAGCGCAAGTACGTCAGCAAGTACTTCAGCTTCAACAAGCGCAAGTACATCAGCAAGTACATCGGCTTCAACAAGCGCAAGTACATCAGCAAGTACTTCAGCTTCAACAAGCGCAAGTACATCAGCAAGTACATCGGCTTCAACAAGCGCAAGTACATCAGCAAGTACGTCAGCGCAAGTCACGTCAGCGCTCAACAAGCGCAAGTACGTCAGCCTCAACAAGCGCAAGTACGTCAGCAAGTACATCGGCTTCAACGAGCGCAAGTACATCAGCTAGCACGTCAGCTTCAGACGTCAGCAAGTACATCGGCTTCAACAAGTCGCAAGTACATCAGCAAGTACGTCAGCAAGTACATCAGCTTCGACAAGCGCAAGTACGTCAGCAAGTACATCGGCTTCAACAAGCGCAAGTACATCAGCAAGTACATCAGCTTCAACGAGCGCAAGTACGTCAGCATCAGCTTCAACAAGCGCAAGTACATCAGCAAGTACCTCAGCTTCGACAAGCGCAAGCACGTCAGCAAGTACATCGGCTTCAACGAGCGCAAGTACATCAGCTAGCACGTCAGCTTCAGAGTCAGCGCAAGTACATCGAGCTTCAGCAGTGCAACTACAGCGCAAGTACGTCAGCAAGTACATCAGCCTCAACAAGCGCAAGTCATCAGCATCAGCCTCAACAAGCGCAAGTACGTCAGCAAGTACATCGGCTTCAACGAGCGCAAGTACATCAGCTAGCACGTCAGCATCAGCAGTCAGCAAGTACATCGGCTTCAACAAGCGCAAGTCACATCAGCATCAGTACTTCAGCATCAACAAGCGCAAGTCACATCAGCATCTGCAGTCAGCTTCAACAAGCGCAAGTCACATCAGCATCAGACTTCAGCCTCAACAAGCGCAAGTCACGTCAGCTAGCACGTCAGCTTCAACGAGCGCAAGTCAATCAGCATCGAGTCTGCATCAACAAGCGCAAGTCACGTCAGCAAGTACATCGGCTTCAACAAGCGCAAGTCATCAGTCAGTACGTCAGCAAGTACATCGGCTTCGACAAGCGCAAGTCACGTCAGCAGTCAGCATCGGCTTCAACAAGCGCAAGTCACTCAGCAAGTACTTCAGCTTCAACAAGCGCAAGTCACATCAGCATCAGCACGTCAGCCTCAACAAGCGCAAGTCACGTCAGCAGTACTGAGTCAGCCTCAACAAGCGCAAGTCAATCAGCATCAGAGTCAGCAAGTACATCGGCTTCAACGAGCGCAAGTCACATCAGCATCAGCACGTCAGCTTCAGAGTCAGCAAGTCAGCTCGAGCTTCAACGAGCGCAAGTCACATCAGCATCTGAGTCAGCCTCAACAAGCGCAAGTCAGTCAGCAGTCTGAGTCAGCCTCAACAAGTGCAAGTCAATCAGCATCAGAGTCCAGCAAGTCACATCGGCTTCAACAAGCGCAAGTCACATCAGCATCAGCACGTCAGCTTCAGAGTCAGCAAGTCAGCATCGGCTTCAACAAGCGCAAGTCAGTCAGCATCTGAGTCAGCCTCAACAAGCGCAAGTCAATCAGCATCTGAGTCTGCATCAACAAGCGCAAGTCAATCAGCATCTGAGTCAGCTTCAACAAGTGCAAGTCAGTCAGCATCTGAGTCTGCTCAACAAGCGCAAGTCAATCAGCATCTGAGTCAGCTTCAACAAGCGCAAGTCAATCAGCGTCTGAGTCTGCATCAACAAGTGCAAGTCAATCAGCATCTGAGTCAGCATCAACAAGCGCAAGTCAATCAGCATCTGAGTCAGCATCAACAAGCGCAAGTCAATCAGCATTCAGAATCTGCATCAACAAGCGCAAGTCAATCAGCATCTGAGTCAGCATCAACAAGCGCAAGTCAATCAGCATCTGAGTCAGCTTCAACAAGCGCAAGTCAATCAGCATCTGAGTCAGCATCAACAAGCGCAAGTCAATCAGCATCTGAGTCAGCATCAACAAGCGCAAGTCAGTCAGCATCAGAATCTGCATCAACCAGCGCAAGTCACTCAGCAAGTCCCTCAGCAAGTACATCAGCATCAACCAGCGCAAGTCAATCAGCATCAGAATCTGCATCAACAAGCGCAAGTCAATCAGCGTCTGAGTCAGCTTCAACAAGCGCAAGTCAATCAGCTTCAGAATCTGCATCAACGAGCGCAAGCCAATCAGCATCTGAGTCAGCTTCAACAAGCGCAAGTCAATCAGCATCTGAGTCAGCTTCAACAAGCACTTCTGTCTCAGTAAGTATCTCAATGTCAGTATCTGAATCAACAAGTATGGGTGACCCAGAAAGTAATTACAGACCAGATGTGAGCTTGAGTGAAAGCATATCAGAGTCACAAAGTGTTAATGTTTCCTTATCTGAATCTATCTCAGCATCAGTTGTAACGTCTACTTCAGTAAGTCAATCAACTTCTATGAGTACAAATGTTACAAATTCAGAAAACTCATCAACACCAACAAGTACGACAAGTCAAGAACAATCAACAGCTCAGCCTGTTTCACAAAGCACAGCTGCTAGCTCGAAACAGCTATTACCAAATACTGGTACAGAAGCATCTAAATCATCTGTACTTTTAGGAGCTTTGGCTGCTGTAACTGGTCTAGGTTTGTTTGCCAAACGTCGTAAACGTGACGATGAAGAATAATTGAGTTAAAAATACCTAGAGAGTATTCTTATCCCGATTTATAAAACTCCCTTGGATGATCTTCCATCCAAGGGAGTTTTTTTCATTATGCGACTATTGATTCGTCTCGTTCTGTAGTGAATCTAAAATAGGACGACGTAGCTTCTAAAGTGTGGCTTCTAAAGTGTAGCTTTTAAACTAATGTTATAAACTGGATTTGAATCCCCCAATCGATTTATTTTCATCTTAATTCAAGCTACTATACACCAAAAAACTTCAAGCGCCATACAATAAAGGTATTGAAGCCAATTGTAAAGTGGAAGTAGAAAATGGGATACAAAGGCTTATAGTCAATTTCATGGAGATTTCATCAAGGTTTTTAAATGCTTTTAGAAGGAATCTATATTGCAAAATAGTGCTATTTTTGGTATGATTATGTATTGGATAGTAGAATGTTTTTATTAAGTTTAATAGTATGAAATGGTAGGTATTATGAGTAAGAAAGTAATTGTTCTTGCAGCAAATCAAGCGTATGTGAGCTATTTAGAAACAACAATTAAATCGATATGTAGCCATATGAAGCAGATTAAGTTTTATATCCTAAATGAAGATATTCCAACTGATTGGTTTCAGCTAGTAGAGAATCATCTTGAAAAAATAGATTCAGAGATTTTAAATATTAGATGTTCTTCAGCCATGTTTCAGGATTATAAACTTCCAACAGCGCATTTAAACTATGCTGCTTATTTTCGTTATTTAATTCCAAAGCATGTCCCAGAAGACAGAGCCTTGTACTTGGATAGTGATATGATTGTGACACAGGATTTATCAGATTTATTTGAATTGGATATGCAAGGTTATCCTGTTGCTGCAGTTGAGGATTTACCAACAACATCGGACAAGTTTAATTCTGGTTTATTATTGATAGATAATAAAAAATGGAGAGAGGAAGATGTTGCGAAACAGTTATTTGATTTGACTGCTCAACATCATCATGAGGTCTATGGGGATCAAGGAATCTTGAATCTCGCTTTTCAGGATAATTGGTATCGTCTTCCTCTAACCTATAACCTTCAAGTGGGGTCAGATAGTCAGCAATTTACACTGGGAGATATGGCTTGGTATGATCTTTTTAAAGGAAAACCAGCAGTCATTCACTATACTACAGGCTTGAAGCCATGGCATCAACATCATTTTAATCGATTCAGAGAAGAATGGTGGTTTTACTATGGATTGTCATGGGAGGATGTTCTTCTTAGAAAATATCCTGCAAAAGAAGGATGGAGCGCTCTTGTTTCAAAACCACCTTATCAAACAGCTATTTACACGAATACCGTGAATTTGCATGAAGCAGAGAATTTGATCAAAGCTCTTCCACAAGTGAATTTTAATATTTTGGCCCATTGCTATTTTGCACCAGAAATTTTAATGTTAGAAAAGTATAAAAATGTAACCCTTTTTCCATGCTTTGATCCTTTGACGCATGAAAAAGTGTTCAACCAGTTAGATTTTTATCTGGATATTAACTATGAGGGCGAAATTTATAACATTATCCAAAAAGTAGTAGATAAGGGAATTCCTTTCTATTCTTTCCAAGCAACAAATCATGCACAAGAAATATCTCACTATGTTTTTGAAAATCAGGATGTTCAAGGGATGATTCAGCATATCAAAAACTATTTGGATACCCTAGAAAATAAGGAGAAGGAATGCAAACAGAACCATTAATCAGTGTTATCGTACCAGTCTACAATGTAGCACCTTATCTAGAACTAGCCTTGGATAGTATAAGATACCAGTCTTATCAAAATTTAGAAATTATTTAATTAATGATGGTTCAACGGATGATTCAGAAAGTATTTGTAAAGATATTGCAGCTCAAGATGAAAGATTTAGATATATTTATCAAGAGAATGCGGGAGCATCAGTTGCACGCAATAGGGGACTTGATCTAGCAAGTGGAGAATATATAACCTTTGTAGATTCAGACGATTGGTTAGAAAGAAATGCTATCGAGTTTCTTTATCAGAATCTTATAAAGTATGATACAGATATAGCGTCTGGAAACTACAATATGTATCATGATGTGAATCAACAATTTCATATTAAGGTTTTTGATGGCGATTATAGTGAAACACTCTATGATAACAGAGAAGATATTGTTAAACAGATTGCTGAACAAGAAATGAGAGATATGGCTTGGTCAGGCCCTGTTATGAAACTTTTTAAGAGAGAGTTATTTGATGGACTACGTTTTCCTGTTGGAAAAAGTGTTGAGGATACTTTTATTATGTATAAGGTCTTTATCAAGGCTAAAAGAGTTATACATATAGAAAAGGCGATCTACTGGTATCGTATTGGTCAGGAAAGTAGTTTAAATAGTCTTTGGAGTGAGAAAAGAGTTATCGACGAAATGATGGCCTGGGATGAAAGGTTAGCTCTTATAGGTATGTTGGGATATGATATATCAGGTCATAGTTTTTTGTATCATTGTAGGGCGACTCGTGCGCTTGAAAAATTAGAAGAGGCAGGTTTACAGAAGAGCGAAACCTATCGAAGAGTAAAAGAAAAACTCTACATCCTTTCAAGAGAATGGGAAAAGTAAAAAATGTTTGTAATTGCAAAAAAAACAGATGATAAAGTACCGAAAATTAAGGAAATTTTTCAAAAATTAGAGAAGCCGTTAACCGTATTCTATGTTGATTGTTTTGATGATCTAGATCGTCTTGAACAAGGGGAGTTAACAGCGCTAACATACTTTCTAATGAAAGAAGAGGGGCAACCTCTCTTTTTTAACAATTTACCTCTGCCCCCTTACTGGGAGATAACGACAGATGGTTTAGAAGGCTATGTATATGATCAAGGTAAAAAGAAAGCAGGAATCCAGTTTCGTCAACCACAATCAGAACGTACTGTTGCGAGAGTCTACTGGTATGATGAAGAAAAATGTATCTGGATAGATTATTACAGCGCTTATGGTTGGAAAGTTTGTCGTGAGCTTTTAGATGAGGAAGAAAAGAGTATACTGAGAACGATTTACAACTCAGAAGGGAGAGAACTTCTGGTAGAATGGCTACAACAAGATAAAATAGCTTACTTTGATTCGCAGAAGAATCCGACTATCTATCCGAATCGTCATTCTTTTCTCCTTAAAGTATTAGAAGAGATAGCAGAGAGAGAAGATATTTTAATTTTGGGAGAAGAGGTTCTCTCGCTTCTTCCCTCAAGCAAGAAAGACAATTACTATTATTTGGCAGATGATATAAGAGAGGCTGATAAGATTGCAGACCGAGTTCATCAGGTTTTAGTAATGTCTCCTAGAGCTTCTGATCTTTCTCCTTACACTCATTTATATGGTTTTACCCTAGATAAGCCAGTTCCAGTTAAACCACAAGCTATAATCGTTACAAATTCTGAATGGATAGAAGGCTTAGAGCAATTATTGATTCAGTTCCCAGAGATTGATTTCCATGTGGGAGCAGTTACTGAGATGGGAAGTCGTATTACTAATTTATCCATTTACCCTAATATCCATATCTATCCTGGGATGACTTATCAACTTTTTCAAGAACTACTTGATAGAAGCAGTTTCTACTTCGATATTCAGTATGATATTGAAATTTTTGCCTCTTCTTTACGTGCAGTAGAAAAAGGTGTATTACTTTATACATTGGATAATCTAACTCATCACGAAGAATATAAACAATTAGAAACCTGTTACGATACAATAGAGTCTCTTATTCAGAATGTCCGCCAAGTTTTAGAAAATCCTGATAAGTATCATCAACTATCTAGAAATCAGGCTCAAATATTAGGAGTAGCTAGTTTAGAGGATTATCGTAGTTTATTTGACAGATGGGAGAGAAAAAATGACGGTTTATAATTTTAATCTACTCTTAGGCTTTGAAGCAAATGGTGTAGATGTTGCCCAAGCCCATCGTTTGCAGTTGTTTCGTAGTTTAGATTTAGATACTCGTTTTGTTTTTACTCAGTGGCCTCATTCTGATCAGTTAGATTATTTTTTATCAAAGGGTTATGATTATGAAGAACTGTTATTTGCCCAACTTCTTTTTACGGATCAACAGAGTGCAGCACCAACTCTTTCTCCACATGAACTAGAAGAGCAACTAGGTTTAAATACTTCGCAAATCATTCATGAGACAACTTCAGGAAGAACTTATCAGTTGAACGAAGGAGAGTTACTTGTTTTCGTATATGACAAGAAAGACTTCTCTAAAGTGCAGTTTATTGAATATTTTTCAGGGGGATATTTACTCAAAAGAGAAACCTATGCCGCAACAAAATTAGTAACAGATTATTTCATTTTAAATTATCAAAATGGTCACGTTTTAGCTGAGTTAGGAAGACGAGTCTATCACAATTTAGATGGAAGTGTCGGACTAGAAGAAATTTAGTCAATGGGAAACAGCGTTATTTGCTTCAGAATGAAAAATTAATAACACATGCAGAATTGATGGAAATCTTTGTTAAAAAACTTCAATTGAAGGCAAATGATATTGTGATTATGGATAGAGCTTCAAATATGGATTTTGCGCGTCCTTTATTGGAGCAAGAGTCAGGAGCTCGGTTGGGATTGGTATTCCATTCTGAACATACTTTTGGAAATCAACCTTTTAGCTATGAATATTATTACCCTGTAAAATATGCTCATCGTTTTGATTTTATGATTGTTTCGACTGACCTACAGGCAAAAGTTTTGAAAGAATCTTTTGAGAAAGAGGGTAAGGAAGCTCCTAGGATTTATGTGATTCCTGTAGGGAGCCTGAAACAGTTACACTATTCTGAGCAAGATAGAAAAACTACCAAAGTGATGACGGCATCTCGACTGATATATTCTAAGCGCGTGGATTTAGCAATTCGGGCAGTCGCATTGGCTCATGAAAAAGGTGGAGATATTGAGTTTTCAATTTTTGGACGTGGCATAGAGTATGACAGTTTGGAAAATCTTATCCAAGAATTAGGGGCGCAGGAGTATGTTCATTTAATGGGCTATGCAGATCTGACAGCTCAATATTTGAATCATAGCATTTATCTGACAACTTCTTTATCTGAAACATTTGGTTTAACCTTGATGGAAGCGACTGGAGCAGGATTAGCTATGGTTGGTTTTGACTTGAGATATGGAAATCCATCCTTTATAAAAGATGGTTTTAATGGCTATCTAGTTTCTTTTGAGGATAAAAGTGATCAAGAAAGAGTAGAAGAAATTGCTCACATTCTCTTGAAACTGACTTCGCAAGACTTATCTAGCTATCAAGAAGCTTCCTATCATCTAGCAAGCTCATATTTAGAAGAAAATATTCTAGATTTGTGGAGAGAATTTTTTAGCAATGAGTCATCAATTTCTTTTCAAGAATAAAAAGGAGATGGAATCGTGACAGAATTAATAAGTATCATTGTACCTATTTATAACGTTGAGGAATATCTTAAAGAGTGTCTAGATAGTATCCAGAAACAGACCTACCAAAATTATGATTGTATCATGATTAACGATGGATCAACAGATAGTTCTAGAGAAATAGCAGAAACCTATTTAGTAGATAGCCGTTTTCGACTAATTAATCAAGATAATCAAGGCTTGAGTGCTGCAAGAAATACAGGCCTTAGGAACCTTAAGGAAGAGTCTTCTTTTGTGGCTTTTGTTGATAGTGATGATTATCTTAACCCCTTATTTTTAGAAAAATTAGCAGAACAAATCTCAGAAGATGTTGATATCATAGAAGGATCAATTCAAAGCTATAAAGAAGGTATCTACTATAATCTTCTTCAAATTCATCAAGATAAGTTGGTTTTGACTACTGTAGAAGAAAGTTAGAACAGCTTTGGTTCCAGGGGGTGAGGATTAGTGTATTCCCTAAATTGTATAGAAAAAGTTTGTTAAACGACAACTTTTTTCCTCAAGGATTCATTTTTGAAGATTTAGCAGTTATTCCAGAGCTAGTCACTCTTTCAAGAAAATGGGTTAAGATACAGGATGTTCTTTATTACTATAGAATCCGTGAAAATTCAATTACAACGAAATCATTCTCTGAGAAAAATTTAGATATTTTTAAAATTCTTGAGAAATTTGATTTATTCTTTGTAGATGCAGATCTCAATGTAAAGCTTTGGGCTGAAAGATTAAAATATGGACAATTAAATCATCAATATCAAACAACAGTATTAGAAGATAATCCTTATGCTTCGAAATACCAAGAAAAACTTGAAAAGTTGATGCTTAAAATAAAAAAATATGAGAAGAGAGAAGTGACAGGAGAGTTGATTAGTATCATTATTTCTGTCTCTAATACCGAGTCTTATTTACGTCAGTGTTTAGATAGTCTTCTTAATCAAACTTATATTAGTTTTGAGGTTATTTTGTTAAATGATGGCTCGAAAGATTCTTCGGCTGCTATCTGTCAAGAATATGCTGAGAAGGATAGCCGCTTTAAGTATTTTGAAAAAGAACAAGATAGTATCTCCTCTTCTTATAATTTAGGAATTGAAGCTTCAAAGGGGAACTTACATTACCTTTATAAAATCAGATGATTGGGTAGATTCAGATTATCTAGAACTACTTTATGCTACTATGATTGAGGAGAAAGCAGACATAGTAGTTTCAACTTATAAAACTTTTAATGTGGATACAGGTTTATTGGAGTATCATGCTTATCAGAAAGACTGTACAGAATCTATTTTCAATAAAAAGGACTTGCTTCTTGCGCTACCGAGGTTAGATAGGGATTCTTCCTTTAGCTATGTTTTTGGAAAATTAGTATCTCGTATCGCTTTAGGAAAGATTCGGTTTAACGAAAGTACCCAGTTGGGAGAGGATATGGAGTTCTGGTATAAGCTTTATCTTGTTTCTGAAAAAGTGGTCTATCTAAATAGAGATACTTATACTCTCAGAAAATATAGTGGTATTCAGAATTATCTAAGTCCAGAATTCGTTTGTAGTGATATTCAACAACGTCTACAATTTATATCAATTCTTGCAGCGAAAAATATAGATGTAAAAGACTATATTGAAAATCTCATCTTGCTTTTAAACTATAGAATTGGTTTTTTAGAAGGCAATTCATCTACATCGAAAGATATGAGATGGTTAAAAGAAACGTTATTTCTACTAGGAGGAGAATAGTTAATGATACCAGATTTGATTAGCGTAATTGTTCCGATTTATAATGTTGAGGACTATATACGACAATGTTTTGATAGTTTACTGAATCAAACCTATCAAAATTTTGAAGTTTTGATGATTAATGATGGCTCTCCAGATAATTCAGCTTCTATCTGTCAGGAGTATGCGGCTAGAGATTCTCGTTTTCGCTATTTTGAAAAGGAGAATGGTGGTATTTCAACAGCAGTAAATTTAGGAATTGAACATTCACAAGGAGAATATGTTACACTAATGGACCCAGATGACTGGGCAGATAACGACTATCTTGAAGTTCTGTACAATGCTATTGTTCAAGAAGGAGCAGATGTATCGATTTCAAGTTATAAACGCTTTAATATGAGTGATAATTGCTTTTATTTTCATGCCTTTACTAAAGAATATGGTAAAAAAGTTTTTACGAATAAGGAGTTTTTAGAAAGTTTACCAAATTTGGTAGCTTCGGATTATTCGTTTTTTATTACATTTAGTAAATTAGTACGAAAAGAAATGATTGGTCTCATTCGCTTTAATGCTGACACTAAACTGGCTATGGACATGGAATTCTGGTATAAAGTATATCTTAAAGTGAATAAGGTGGTATTTGTGAATAGAGATACTTATACTTATAGAATACATAGTACGTCAGCTGCAATAATTTAACTGTTGAAAAGCTTAAAAGTAGTATGCAACATCGTTTAGCTTTTATAGCTATCCTTGCTGCTCGAGGAATAAATATAGAGTCTTATGTTCAAGATTATATAAGACATTTATATGATGTAATGGCAGTTATTGAGAATCAAGGTTTAGAAGCAGATGAAACGTTAAGGTGGATTAGGGAGATGATGTATCTTTTGACTTTCAAGAATGAAGAATAGAGGCTAAAACTGTCACTATATAACTATTTGCTGGATTGCTAGCATAAGAGAAATGGATAAATAGGAGATGAGAAGTGGATCAGGAGCTTATTAGTATTATCGTTCCAATTTTTAATACTGAAAAATATTTACATCAATGTTTAGATAGCATATTGAGCCAATCTTATGGAAACTTTGAATGTTTATTAATAAATGATGGTTCAACAGATGCTTCTGCTAGCATTTGTAGAGAATATGTTGCTAAAGATGCTCGTTTTCGTTATTTTGAAAAGGAGAATGGTGGCGTTTCCTCGGCACGTAATTTAGGAATCGAACGTTCGGGGGGGGCGTACATTACCTTTATTGATTCGGATGATTGGGTAGAGTTTGATTATCTAGAAGTTCTGTATTCTGCCATTATTCAAGAAACTGCTGATATATCTGTATCTTCTTATAGGACGTATGAAATGTCTAAAAATCGGTGGATTTTCCATGCTTTTGAACGAACGAAACATCAAAAAGTGTTCAGTAGGCAGGAATTGATGAACCAACTAGTATTTTTGGATAGTATTGATGGTTCTTTTAGATTTGTTAGTTGTAAATTAGTACGTAAAAGTATCTTAGCTGGGATATGGTTTAATGAATCTACTCATTTAGGTGAGGATATGGAATTTTGGTTTAAATTATATCTAGTTGCTGAAAAGGTAGTTTTTTCGAATAGAGATACCTATATTTATCGTAAAAATTTTACAACCTCAAAATATGCTACTTTGAAACATATTCGATCTGATATGCAACAACGCTTAAATTTTATCGCTTTTCTTAGAGCTAAAGGGATGAATACAAATAATTTTGTAAATAGTCTTGAGGTTGAACTACACCATATAAAAACAAACTTAGAACTTGATCAATTTGAACATAGGGAAGTGATAGGGTACATTGAAGAGGTTCTGTTGTTGCTAGAAGTGAATATAAATCCTTAAATCCATAAGATTGTTAAGAAAATTGAGGAGCAGGGATAAATGATAGAATTTTCATTTACCTAAGACGATATTTTATCATAAAATAGATATACTGCTGACTCAGTTTTTCATACAATAGAGGAGATAGAAGTATATTTTCTGAATGGAAGAAATGAGTTAATTCCTGAAAGATAATGTTTGAAAAATGAGAAATTAAAGTCTATGTACTCGGTGGATAAGACCTAGGGGAGAGTAGAAAAATTAGTAGTTATGAGCAGATTTTTTCTGCTTTTTTTGATATAATTATTATATTTGGGAATTAATACTCAATGAAAATCAAAGAGCAAACTAGGAAGCTAGCCGCAGGTTGCTCAAAACACTGTTTTGAGGTTGTGGATAAGACTGACAAAGTCAGGAACACATATCTACGGCAAGGCGAAGCTGACGTGGTTTGAAGAGATTTTCGAAGAGTATAAATAGAGTGATTTTAAAGGTTCTATTCCTTTATTCAACTATTGTTTGAGCTTGTATTTTTTAGTTAAGTTATTTAGTTTTAAAACAAGATTTACCAAAATAAAAATGCATAAAATATAGGGTAGCTAAGTTGGCTGATAAAGATTGTTTTTTTGTTTTCATAGATATCTAGGCAAGTATCCCTACTTACAAAAAGGGGTAAAGAGTAACATTGTAATCATGTGTAGAAAGGGTCAATTATGAAAAATATATTTTCATCCATCATTTTAAAAAAACTGAGTATTAGTTTTTTTCTATTATTTATATATGTAGTGGGTAGTAGAATTAGTTTACCTTTTGTTGATTTGAATAGTAGAGATTTTCTAGGAGGAACGACCGCTTATTTAGCATTCTCAACCGCTCTTACAGGTGGGAATTTAAGAAGTCTCTCCCTTTTTTCTATTGGTCTTTCACCATGGATGTCTGCTATGATATTATGGACTATGCTCTCCCTTTTTAAGGGACTTGCTGGAAGTGGGAAGGAATCACAAGATAGACGACAGATGTACTTAACTTTAGTGATTGCTCTTATTCAGTCAGCAGCTGTAGTTCTAAGTTTACCTATTAAATCATCCTATTCAACTGTTCTAGTTTATATCTTAAATATCAGCCTGTTATGTGCAGGTAGTTTTTTCTTGATATGGCTGTCAGATATTAATGCTAGTAATGGTGTTGGAGGAGCGATGTTAATTTTGCTTACCTCTATGATTATTAATATGCCCCAAGATATTATTAATTCTATTCAGATATTAACCCCTCCTGCCTGGGTTGTCATTTTAATGGTTTTATTTGCACTTGTTTCTACCTACGTCAATGTCATTTTATATCGTGCTCGTTACCGTGTAGCAGTAAATAAAATTGGCTTACACAGTCGTTTTAAACGTTATTCTTATTTTGAGATGGCCTTAACTCCCGCTGGAGGAATGCCTTATATGTATGTTATGACCTTTATGACTCTGCCAATTTATTTTTTGATGTTACTTAGAATGTTTGATTCTCATAATCCACTCTATGCAACATTGATAGGGGAATTTACAATGGGGAAACCTTTGTGGATTTATACTTATCTTTTGATGTTGTTTGTATTTAACCTTATATTTGCTTTTATTAGTATGAGTGGAGAGCAGATAGCTGACTCTATGAAAAAATCAGGTGAGTATATCTATGGGATTTATCCTGGGGAGGACACGAGCCGTTTTATTAATCGATTAATTTTTCGATTTGCCTTTATAGGAGCCGTGTATAGTATTATTATTGCAGGGCTTCCCATGCTTTTTGTTTTATATGATGAGCGTTTTTTACGCTTGACAATGATTCCAGGTCTTTTATTTATGTTGCTTGGAATGATTTTTATGGTTAGAGAAGAACTGATAGCTCTGAGACTAAATGAGACTTATAAACCATTAATTTAGGAGGACAGTATGTATTATTTTATTCCATCTTGGTATGGTTCAGGGCGACAGTGGCATGCGGATATTACACCGTGGTATTTTAGCTTCTTCAAACTAGAATTTGACGATACTTTCAATCAGATTCGTTTATTTCAGAGACAAGAAATTACCTCCCACCTAATGATATTAGCTTATCATCCTCATCTACGCTATTTTTTACATCGTCATGGTGTTTTAGAGGCATCTGTTTATTCTGTGTTTGATGACATGCAGGATTTGCACGATCCACATGTACAAGTGTTGAATATGTGGGATATTGAATGGGATAAAGAGTGTGAATTTCTATATAGTCCCTTTGCAATCACTGTTTACAAACAAGGTAAACGGTATGCTCAAGTGGAGCATGGAACGGAAGGTTTCATAAGTGATATTCAATATTTTCATGAAAATGGTCAGTTACTTGAACATTATATAATGGATGATCGTGGCTTTGTGTCGAGTGTGATTTATTTTAAAGATGGGGCTCCATCTTATCAAGACTATTTGAATTTGAAAGGAATTTGGCAATTTAGAGAGTATCTACAAGAAGATGGCAGAGTTGAAGTAAATCCTATTTTTTCTTATCAATATAAAAATACCAGTTATAAAAACATAGGAGAATTGATTGCGGAATTCTTTGAAAAAAGACTCTTACAACAATATAAGGAGGATGATATTTATATCCTGCCTTCTCACGAGAAACATAATGAATTTGTCTTATCTCGTTTGTCGGAGAATAGTACTAAAATTTTGAGTCTTTTTATTGGCCGTAATCCTCAGGAAAGTTTAAGCGAATTGGGTGCTTTTTGTAAAAAGTTGATTTAGTTTTAGTGGATAGAGAGGATAGTCTTCAACAGTTGCAGAGTCTCTATCCTGAAAAAATTGCTAAATTTCAACATCTGTCTCCTTTCGATACTCGTTTAAGACTTGGAAAAAGTCAAAGAAAGAAAGAATCGATTATTTATTTCCATCTTAATTTTGAAGAGGGACTGGATGAAGAAGGGATTTATGAAGTTCTATCATTTGTTGCTAAGACAGACGATACAGAATTAGTTTTTGGTACTTTTGCAGCAAATCAAGAACAAATGAGTCAAGTTGAAGAGTTGGTACAAGAAATTATTTCCGAACGTATCCATGTAGCCAATTTTGAAAAAGAATCAGATTATGGAGAAGCTGAGAATCCATTGGAAGAAAATGAGAATCAGAATTTACGTTATCAATTTATAAATATGCATGATGAGTCGGACTTGATTAAAAATTTAGAATATGTACGTTTGATTATTGATCTCAGCATTCAGCCTCATCTTTATACACAGATAGCTGCCATAAGTGCGGGGATTCCTCAAATTAATAGAGTTAAGACAGTTTATGTAGAGCATTTAAAGAATGGCTATCTTCTTTCGGAAGTATCAGAACTTCACAAGGCTATGTCTCATTATCTAGATACACTCAAGGAATGGAATCAGTCGCTAATTTATACAATTGACAAAATTAAAGAGCATACAGGAAAACGTTTCTTAGAAAAATTGCATTATTGGATTGGAGAAGTAACAAATGGTGAGGGAACATAAAATTTTACAAATAGGAATTGATAACTGGAAACACCATTATGATATTCCTGAAAATATGGATTGGTACTACTTCTGTCCAGATTCTCCTCGTGCTATTCGCAAAATGATGGAGATAGATAAGATTTCAAGTTTTCATGCTGTTTTGATAGAAGATGGGCGTTATTTGAGTGATTTGTTGCCTTTTTCTAAACTTAGATCCTTATACAGTTTTTTATCCTCAAGATTTTCAATCAAATGATTCAGATATTTTAGATTTACTGAAAAAACGTTGTGCAAGAGCTATTGATTTCTCCGAACCAGAAAAATTACTAAAAGATTTATCGACTTCTCTATTTGGAGGAGGATATGGCGATAAAATGAAACCTTCTACAATACAAGTTCACCATTCATTTCAAGGAAATGTATCTTATCAAGGGCATGAATATTTAGAGTTAGAGGGAGATTTTGGTGAGGAGTTTTCTCAGGTAGCATATTGGAGCTATAATATTGCTGTAACACGTAGTTTACCGATTGAATTATGGCTTGAATATGAAAAAAATTCAGGAGTTGAGTTTCGATTTCGTGTCAAAAAGATTTTTGAAGGATCGGTTGCTGATATTACAGAGGATCTTGTTTTTGAAGAGTCGGATTTAGCTTCTACTATTTTGATTGAGCAGACATATAATGCCTATTTGTCGCTTTCTATTGAAGCAAGAGGAAAGGGAAAACTAAAAATTGGAAATCTTCATCAACGTTGGAGTAGAAAACAATTCGGTAAATTCGTTTTAGGTGGAAATACTCTTCATGATCAAAAAAGAGATGAAATTAACTATTTCTTCCATCCAGGAGATTTTAAACCGCCTTTGGCTATTTATTTTGCAGGATATCGACCTGCGGAAGGTTTTGAAGGTTATTGGATGATGAAAAATCTGGGATGTCCTTTCCTTCTGTTTTCAGATCCTCGTATAGAAGGTGGTGCTTTCTATATAGGAAGTGAAGAGTTAGAAAGTAAGGTTAGAAAAACCATCCAGTATTACCTTGATTATTTAGGTTTAACATCTAGTGATTTAATTTTATCGGGGCTCTCTATGGGAACCTTTCCAGCACTTTATTATGGATCTTTTTTTGAGCCATATGCTGTTGTTGTCGGAAAACCTTTGACGAATATTGGAACTGTTGCTAGACGCGGTCGCTTGGATGCTCCTTGGATATTTAATACAGGATTTGATGTATTGAGCCATCAAACAGGTGGTATGACTTCTGGGCATGCGAATGAATTGGATCAGTATTTTTGGAAATCTTTCAAAAAAGCAGATTTTTCAAACACAACCTTTGGTCTGTCCTATATGAAGGATGAAGATATGGATCCTCAGGCATACGAAGAGTTAGTGGAACATTTATGTAATACAGGAGCTAAGATACTATCCAGAGGTACTTCTGGTCGACATAATGATGATACTGGGGAAAATGTTGCCTGGTTTTTGCATTTCTATCATATGGTTTTAAAAACAGGATTTGGACGAGGTGAGGTATGATTATCAGACAGAGACCAGATATCAAATGGGGAGACAGACTAAATATGTATATTTACGGTACGAAGGTGACCTATCATTCTGACTCTCATGTGAGCATATATAATCCATTAGTTCCTTCAGGGACTAAAATTCAAGGTTGGGTTTCGCATACGAATTATCAGGCCGCTCGAAAACAACCAAGCCTTCCATTGTTGAAAAGAAAACAAGAATATCAATTAATAATGAAATTTGACTGCCAACCTAAAAAAGGGGTGTACACATCAATTACATTTTTTGACCGATATGGTGATGTCATTGAAGAAAAAATTGAAAAACATAAAAGTTTTACGTTTACTTACCCTGAGGATGCCCACACCTATCAAGTCCATCTCTTAAGTGCTGGCTTTGAATCTTTGGATTTTTATTCTTTTTCTATTGAGGAGATTAATCGTGATTAAAGAGGTTTATCAGAGCTTTCAACTTAGAAGAGTTAAAAAAATTCTAAAAAAAATCAATGCCCTAAAGCATAAGATGGAATCTTTGTCGGACCAAGAACTGTCTGCAAAAACAGTGGAGTTTCGCCGACGTCTGGCTAAAGGAGAAACTTTGGACGATCTCTTAGTAGAGGCTTTTGCAGTTGTTCGTGAGGCAGATCGTCGGATTTTGGGGATGTTTCCTTATGATGTTCAGGTAATGGGGGGGATTGTTATTCATGAGGGTAACGTCGCTGAAATGAGTACTGGAGAAGGAAAAACTTTGACAGCAACGATGCCTGTTTACCTTAATGCTTTAACAGGAAAAGGGACAATGGTGATTACCCCGAATGCATATCTTGCCAAGCGGGATGCCGAGGAGATGGGAGAGGTTTATCGTTTTCTAGGTTTAACAATAGGAGTTCCTTTTGTAGAGAGTGGTAAAGATTTCTCTGTTGAAGAAAAGAGGGAGATGTATAACTCTGATATTATATATACAACAAATGGTAACTTGGGTTTTGATTATTTAAATGATAATTTAGCATCGAATAAGGAAGGCAAATTTGCGTCCCTTTGATTATGCGATTATTGATGAGATAGATGATATTTTGTTAGATAGCGCCCAAACTCCTTTAATTATCGCTGGAGCTCCTAGAGTTCAGTCTAATCATTATGGTATTGTTAATACTCTTATGACTACGCTAGTAGAAGGTGAAGATTTTATTTACAAAGAGGAGAAGGGAGAAGTTTGGTTAACGAAACAGGGAGCCAAGGAAGCGGAAAGTTTCTTTGGAATTGACCATCTATATAATGAAAAAAATGCAGTTTTTGCTCGCCATATAGCATACGCAATGAGGGCTCATAAGCTCTATACAAAAGATAAAGATTATGTTATTAGGGGCAATGAGATGGTTCTTGTAGATAGAGGTTCTGGACGTTTATTAGAACAAACTAAACTACAGGGAGGACTTCATCAGGCAATCGAGGCCAAAGAGCATGTCAAACTTTCTCCAGAGACGCGTGCTATGGCTTCTATTACTTATCAGAGTCTATTTAAAATGTTCAATAAGCTTTCTGGTATGACAGGTACAGGTAAAGTTGCAGAAAAAGAATTTCGAGAGACTTATAATATGGCTGTTGTACGGATTCCTACTAACCGCCCTAAACAACGAATTGACTATCCAGACAATCTATACGTTACTTTACCTGAAAAAGTATATGCTTCCTTGGAATACATTAAAGAATACCATGCTAAGGGGAACCCCTTATTGGTCTTTGTTGGCTCGGTAGAGATGTCTCACTTGTATTCATCGCTTTTGTTACGAGAAGGGATTGCTCATAATGTTCTGAATGCTCACAATGTGGCGCGTGAAGCACAAATTATCTCAGAGTCAGGTCAGATGGGAGCTGTGACAGTTGCTACTTCCATGGCAGGACGAGGTACGGATATCAAACTTGGTAAGGGAGTTGCAGAACTGGGCGGTTTAATTGTTATCGGAACAGAGCGGATGGAAAGCCAGCGTGTTGATCTTCAAATCCGTGGACGTTCTGGTCGTCAAGGAGATCCTGGCATGAGTAAATTCTTTGTATCTTTGGAAGATGATGTTATTAAGAAATTTGGTCCATCTTGGGTACATAAGAAGTATAAAGATTATCAAGTTCAAGATATGACACAACCAGAAGTTTTAAAAGGACGTAAGTATCGTAATCTTGTGGCTAAAGCACAATATTCTAGCGATAGTGCTGGACGTGCGGCACGTATTCATACATTGGAATATGCTGAGAGTATGAATATTCAAAGAGAAATGATGTATAAAGAGAGAAATCGATTAATAGATGGTTCTCGTGATTTAGAGGATGTTGTGGGAGAAATTATTGATACTTATATAGATCAAGTAGCTTCTTCAAACTACGAGAGTCGCGAATTGTTGTTTCACTTTATCGTAACTAATATTAGTTTTCATGTTAAAGAGCTTCCAGAAGATATTGATGTAACAAATAAAACTGCAGTTCGTTCTTTCATTAAACAGATTATTGATAAAGAACTTTCTGAAAAAAGAGCCTTACTTGAACAGCATGATTTATATGAACAGTTTTTACGACTTTCCTTGCTTAAGGCTATTGACTATAATTGGGTAGAGCAAGTGGATTATCTTCAGCAATTATCTATGGCTATTAGCGGTCAGTCTGCTGCCCAGAAAAATCCTATTGTAGAGTACTATCAAGAAGCCTATGCAGGCTTTGAAACCATGAAGGAACAAATTCGTGTGGATATGGTGCGTAATCTCCTAATGGGCTTGGTTGAAGTCACTCCTAAGGGTGAGATTATTACTCATTTCCCATAACAAAGAGGAATATATGACAATTTACAATATAAATTTAGGAATTGGCTGGGCTAGCAGTGGTGTTGAATATGCCCAAGCCTACCGTGCTGGTATTTTTAGAAGTCTAAATCTGTCTTCTAAGTTTATCTTTACAGATATGATTTTAGCCGATAATATTCAGCATTTAACAGCCAATATTGGTTTTGATGACGATCAAGTTATTTGGCTATATAATCACTTTACAGATATTAAGATTGCGCCAACAAGTGTAACGGTAGATGATGTCTTGGCTTACTTTGGTGGTGCTGAAAGTCGTAGAGAAAAGAATGGCAAGGTTTTGCGTGTTTCTTTTCTGATCAGGATAAGTTTGTGAGCTGTTACTTGGTTGACGAAAATAAAGACTTGGTTCAGTATGTAGAGTATGTTTTTAAAGGAAATTTGATTCGTAAGGATTACTTTTCTTACACTCGTTATTGTACCGAATACTTTGCTCCCAAGGACAATGTTGCAGTGCTATATCAAAGGACTTTTTACAATGAAGATGGGACTCCAGCCTATGATATCTTGATGGATCAAGGGAAAGAAGAAGTTTACCGTTTCAAGGATAAGATTTTCTATGGGAAGCAATCCTTTATGCGTGCTTTTATGAAATCCTTGAATTTGAACAAGTCTGATTTGGTCATTCTTGATAGGGAGACAGGCATTGGGCAGGTTGTTTTTGAGGAAGCGCAGGTAGCGCATCTAGCGGTAGTTGTTCATGCGGAGCATTATAGTGAAAATGCTACAAACGAGGATTACATCCTTTGGAACAATTATTACGACTACCAGTTTACCAATGCAGATAAGGTTGATTTCTTTATTGTATCAACTGATAAGCAGAGAGAAGTTCTGCAAGAACAATTTGCCAAATACACCCAGCACCAACCAAAGATTGTTACCATTCCTGTAGGTAGTATTGACTCCTTGACAGAGTCAAGTCAAGGGCGTAAGCCATTTTCATTGATTACGGCTTCACGTCTTGCCAAAGAAAAACACATTGACTGGTTGGTCAAGGCGGTCATTGAGGCACATAAGGAAATACCTGAATTAACCTTTGATATTTATGGTAGCGGTGGGGAAGATTCCCTGCTTAGAGACATTATTGCAACTCATCAGGCTGAGGATTATATCAAGCTTAAGGGGCATGCGGAACTTTCACAGATTTATAGCCAGTATGAGGTCTACTTGACAGCTTCTACCAGCGAAGGATTTGGTTTGACCTTGATGGAAGCTATTGGTTCTGGTCTCCCCCTAATTGGTTTTGATGTACCTTATGGTAATCAGACTTTTATTGAAGATGGGCAAAATGGTTATTTGATTCCAAGTTCATCTGACCATGTAGAAGACCAGATCAAGCAAGCTTTTGCAGCTAAGATTTGTCAATTGTATCAAGAAAATCGTTTGGAAGCTATGCGTACCCACTCTTACCAGATTGCAGAAGGTTTCTTAACCAAAGAAATTTTAGAAAAGTGGAAGAAAACAGTAGAGGAGGTGCTCCATGATAGAACTTTATGATCGTTATAGTCAGGAAAGTCGAGATTTACATGAAAGTTTAGTAGCTACTGGTTTTTCTCAATTTGGAGTGGTCATCGATGCAGATGGTTTTTTACCTGATGGTCTGGTGTCCCCATTTACCTATTATCTAGGCTATGAAAAGGGAAAACCTCTCTATTTTAACCAAGTTCCTGTTCCAGATTTTTGGGAAATTTTAGGAGATAATCAGTCAGCTCGTATTGAAGATGTGACGCAGGAGAGGGCCGTTATTCATTATGCAGATGGTTTGCAAGCTCGCCTAGTCAAGCAGGTGGACTGGAAAGATTTAGAAGGTAGAGTACGTCAGGTTGACCATTACAATCGCTTTGGTGCTTGCTTTGCCACAACAACCTATAGCGCAGATAGTGAGCCGATTATGACGGTTTACCAAGATGTCAATGGTCTGGAAGTCTTGCTGGAAAACCATGTGACGGGTGATATCTTATTGACTTTACCTGGTCAATCTATGCGTTACTTTGCAAATAAGGTTGAATTTATCATCTTCTTTTTGCAAGATTTAGGATTCGATAACCATCAGCTTATTTTTAATACCTTAGCGACTCCTTTCTTGGTTTCCTTCCATCATCCAGATAAGTCTGGCTCAGATGTCTTGGTATGGCAGGAGCCTCTCTATGATGCTATTCCAGGTAATATGCAGTTAATTTTGGAAAGTCATGATGTGCGTACTAAGAAAATCATCATTCCAAACAAGGCGACTTATGAACGTGCTTTAGAGTTGACTGATGAGAAATACCATGCTCAGTTTGTACATTTAGGTTACCATTATCAGTTTAAACGTGATAATTTCCTTCGACGAGATGCCTTAATCTTGACAAATTCCGATCAGATTGAGCAAGTAGAAGCAATCATAGAAGCCTTGCCCGATGTCACTTTCCGAATTGCAGCGGTGACAGAGATGTCTTCTAAGTTACTAGATTTGCTTCGCTATCCTAATGTGGTACTTTATCAGAACGCTAGTCTACAAAAATTCAAGAACTGTATCAACTGTCAGATATTTACTTGGATATAAACCACCATAATGAATTATTGCAGGCAGTTCGTCAGGCCTTTGAGCATAATGTGTTGATTCTTGGTTTTAATCAGACAGTACATAATCAGTTCTATATTGCTCCAGACAATCTATTTGAAAGTAGTGATGTTCCTGCTTTAGTTAATGCGATTAAACTGGCTCTTTCGGATATTTCACAAATGAGTCAGGCACTTGGGAAGCAAGGCCAACAAGCAAACTATATTGATTTAGTTCGATATCAGGAAACCATGCAAGCTGTTTTAGGAGGCTAACATGTCAGATGAAGATTTATTTTATAAAGATGTTGAAGGTCGTATGGAAGAGTTGAAACAAAAACCAATCAAGAAAGGGAAAGCAACTCGAGGGGAAAAGATTAGTCAGACCTTTTCACTCTTATTAGCGTTAATGATTTTAATTGGTTTGATTTCTACTTTGATAGGAATTTTGAGGTAGGGCTATGATTGAAATTCTCATTATTTTAGCTATTCTTTTATCCCTTGCTTTGATTGTATTGGTGATCATACAACCTCGTCAAAATCAGTTGTTTTCAACGGATGCAACTAGTAATATTGGGAAGCCGAGCTACTGGCAGAGTAACACCTTGGTAAAGGTTCTCACCTTGTTGGTGAGTTTGGCTTTATTTGTCTTATTATTGACCTTTATGGTGATGACTTATAAATAGAAGGGAACTTCGGAGATTTTAGGAGATTCTCAAAGTAGTCAATGAGATAATAAGTGATCATGTAACAAGCTTGTTTTCCCTTTAAGAGTTACAAACTTGTCGTTGTATTCCTGAAACTACCCTTTATTGTAAGTGATTAATAACGACTGATATTCAAAAGTCTCCAGATTAGTGAACTCAAAAGTAGTTTCTAAACTGGAGATTTTATTTTTTGTACTCATTCTGTATAACTTCATAGCTCTACAAAATATTTTTATTGTCTTTGTAAAGATATGTTAGAAGATTCGTTTCATAATTATTATACTCAATGAAAATCAAAGAGCAAACTAGGAAACTAGCTGCAGGTTGCTCAAGGCACAGCTTTGAGGTTGTAGATAAAACTAACGAAGTCAGCTCAAAACACTGTTTTGAGGTTGTGGATAGAACTGACGAAGTCAGCTCAAAGCACTGCTTTGAGGTTGTGGATAGAACTGACGAAGTCAGCTCAAAACACTGTTTTGAGGTTGCAGATAGAACTGACGAAGTCAGTAACCTATACACAGCAAGGCGACGTTGATGTGGTTTGAAGAGATTTTCGAAGAGTATTAGCTTTTAATAAACTGATAACAATAATGGTTGCTGGAGTTCCTTCGCAATTCTGGAAGATATCACTCCAGTCTTTTCTATCTATCTGTATCTTATAAACTATAGATTATGAAGCTATTTACTAACTGATCTGACCATATATCTCAAACAAAAAAAGTAATGAATGTTTTTATTTTTTATTAAGAACGTGATATAATGTATAAAGGAATATATGTTTACTTACAGTGCATATATATATATATATATAAGGTGGAAAGCTATGTTTAAATTATCTAGACAGCAAAAAGATCATCGTTATTTTTGTGGAAATAAATATGAGAAATATTCTATCAAAAAGTTAAAAGTTGGTGCAGCAAGTGTATTGGTTGGTACAGGGTTTTTATTTGGTTACAATTTAGATCAGGTAAATGCTGATGAGCAAAAGACTGAGGCAAGGACCACGGTAATACCAAAGGCTGGAGATACACCTCAATCTGCGGATAAGGTAGAGATTGCGACTGAACCAAAACAAGAAAAAGCTCCAGAAGTAGGTACAGAAACACCAAAATCTGGAACGAAAGAAGAGGCAGCTTCAGCAACAAGCCCTCAAGTGGCCGAAACTAATGAAACTCCTAGCACTAAGGAAATTCCTGCAATTAAGGAAACTCCTGCAACTAAGGAAGTACCAGAAAATAAGGTCAACAAAGTAGACAAAGAAATTGTCAACTCATCTACGTTGAGAGAGAAATTAGCAGATTTGGAAGCTCAAATCGAGCGTATCCGAGGGAATAAAAAACAAGCCTCTCAAATCCAAAATGCTGAAAAACTTGTTGCGGAAGCTAGACAATATTTAGAAGCTTTAGATACTACTCAAGCAGAAGTAGATGCGAAAGCAAAAGAAATTAGTTCATTAACAAATATCCTAAAATCAATTAAGGCTGAAGAAGTTTCAAAAGAAAACAAAAATAAAGACCGCCGTAATGGTAAAAAGATGGAAGAAGGAACTAGTTTTAGAACAGGGACTGAATCAACAAGGGGGGCTACAAATCCAATAACGACAGGGGTTGGAGCAGATGTGAAAGATGCGACAGAAACACCTGCAGTTAAAAGACCTCCTTATACAGATAGAAAAGTAGCAGAAGGATTCGCGAAGCAAATTGCATGGTTAGACTTTTCAGACGTGGACCACTGGAAAAATGTGGAGGTGGAAAATGGAACCGTAGTTCTAAAAGAAGGTTCGGAATATGAAAAAGAAATCATGCCTGATTACCGCATTAAGTTGAAGGTTAAATCATTAAAACCATTCCAAGCTACAGAAATCTATAGAAAGCGTATGGAAGCCAAAAATGCAACGCCTGAAGAAAAGGCAACATTTAACCCGAATGCAACTAATGGAATTTGGAACAGTAATAATCCAGCGAAAATTACAGCTACAGCTCAGGATCAGTGGTCTGAAATTAAAAATAATGGGATTGATACATTAGGGAAAAAGACCTCTATTGGGTCAGGCGATGGAGCTAATATTGGAATTCAATTCGAGATAAGTGGTACTTATAAAGGAAACACCGTTCGTCCTGCTGTTGTAATGGCTGATGCAGAAAGTGCAAACCCGGGAGAAAATATCGTTTTCACTACAAATGGTAAAGGTTGGGAACAGGTTATTGACTTAGAAAAAAATGGATCAAATGGTCATAGATACAAACCTGTAGATTTATATACAAAAAATTATAAAACATTCCCAGATGTAATTACTGGTAATGCTGATAAATTAGATGGTGCTTCTATCCAAAATGTAGGGAATGGAAATAAAATAGCCTATAAATATTTTACGAATCCAGACCAAGAAACAGGTGGTCTAGGTAGTGGCGTATTTGGACCTGGTGTAACAGCAGGTAAATATAGTGTCCCAGTTGTTATGACAAAAGGTGCTACTGAAGTTGGCATGTATGTTTTTTCTACTGGTGCACAAAAAGCTATGATTGGGGTTGCACCAATCGATGAAGGTGATGCGCCAGCAAGCTATGGAGAAGCAGTTCACACCATGAATACTAGAGATGGAATTACTGGTGATGAGGTAAAACAACCGTATTTAGGTAGTGAAAGACCAGATATGGATACGAATAATGTAAAGACTGGAATGGCGATGATAATACTGATACTAGAGATGAAGGAATTAACCAATTACTTCCTGAAAGTTTAAAAGGACGTGAAGGGGATATTATTAAGGCGAATGTATCTTCTAAAGGGTATTATACCTTGAATATTCAGGCGCACACAGGTGGTGCTGAAAAGGCATATATTCGTTCATGGATTGATTTTAATGGCAATGGAAAGTTTGATACAGATGAAGCTTCAGATATTGCAGAAATTACACAAGATGGTGATGTAAAATTAAACTTTAAAAATAAAACACAAAAGGACGCTGAAGGTTTACTTGAAGCTGGTACTAGGGTTCGTATTGCAACAAATAAAGCTGAAATTGAAAATCCAACGGGACTAGCATTCTCAGGGGAAGTGGAAGATTTTAAGGCGAAGGTTACTCATCCACCTAGAGGAGAAAGAAAAACTTCTGAAGGTGAAATAAAACAAACACAAAGTACAACAGTTCATTTCACAGCACGAGGTAAAAATGTATATGAAAAAGGTAATGTAGATGCGAAAATTGATACTACTGTACTACCAGTATATATTGATAACAAAACTCGAGAAGAGATCACTTTATCTGCTGAAGGAACGTATACTGTAAAAGGACAAGGTACGTATAAGTTTATTACTAATGGAGCAGATGTAAATGTGGAATTTACTCCAGCTGATGGTTTTGTAGGAGAAGCACACGGGATAACAATTCGTCGTCAAGATACGAACAAAACAACGACAGGATGGGGAGCAAATGATTCTGACTCTACATCAAATGTAAATGATGTAACAAACACAATGGATGGATTGTATATTCCAAAAGTAAGAATTCCAACAGTTACTCCAACTCCAAATAATGCTGAAAGTCGTAATATACAAGGACTCCCACAAAAAGGTAAACCTACCTTTACTGTTGTAACTTCGGATACTCCAGTTACTGCATCTGCTAAACATCAGGCAAAACTGATTGATCCTACAACAAATGCAGTTACAGACTCTACCAGTGTAGATGCTTTAGACCCAAAAAATCATAAAATTGGTACTTATAAGATAGCTCCGGAAACAGGGGAAGTGACATTTACTCCAACAGATATAACTTATACAGGAGAAGTGAAACCTGCTAGAGTTTCTGTGCCAGTTCTTATAGCTCATGATAAAGATGATAATGATTTTACAGTTGATAAAGAAGCAACGTATACTCCTAGAATTACTCCGGTAGCTCCAACTGCAGAAGCAGCAACAACTAGTGATGTTCAAGGGAAACCGCAAGTTTCAAGAATTGTATTAAATACAACAGAAGAGAATGTTGATAGAGCAAAAACTGTTAACTTTGATAGAGGGTCACAAACAAGTAATACTGGAGAACACGTTGAATTAGATAATGAATCATTAACATTACTAGATGGAGAAAGAGAAGTAACAACTCTTATAACAAATGATGGTGAGTATGTATTAGATAAAGTAAGCAAAACTATTACATTTACGCCGAAGAAAACATTTGTTGGACAAGCAACACCAGTAAGAGTACAAATCAAAGATGCCAATGGAACAAAAGTTGAAACAACGTATACACCAACAGTGATTGAAGTAACACCAACAGGTAAAGACTCAGCAACTTCAGGGCCTCAAGGACTGACACAAAAATCTCCAATCTTATTTAACGAAAGAGAGGAAACTGATGGAACAACTCTAAACTTTGATACAGGTCATGAAAGAGTAGCCCTAAAACCAGAAACGTTAACTTTACTAAATGGTACTGCTAAAGTTAAGAGTATCACTGTAGAGAATGTCGGAACTTATGAATTAGTGGACAATGCGATTACATTTACACCTGCGCCAGCCTATCATGGAACAGCAGAAGGAGTAAATGTTCAAGTTGAAGACGAAAATGGAACAGTTGTTACGAAAAAATATGTTCCAACAGTAAAAGAGTTAACAATAACTCCAGAAGGTAAAACAACGAGAAATATCCAAGGGGAAACTCAAGAAGGAACACCAGATTTCCCAATTCCAGCTGAATCGAAGAATAACGTTACAGTGACAAGTCGTAAACTAGTGGATCCTACCGATCAAACACAAACAGAAAAAGACAGCGTAACAGTAGCAGGAAAAGGAACATTCACAATTGATGGAAATGGAAAAGTAACATTCGTACCAGTTCCAACATACAAAGGTGATGTAGATCCAATTACAGTAAAAGCAACTGTAACAGTTACAAACGCTAAAAACGAAAGTGCAACTATTACATCAACAGCTTCTTATAAACCAATTATTGTACCTGCTGAGATTGATAAAGCACCGGCAACATCTACAAACTTACAAGGTTTAGAACAAACAGGTACACCAACATTTACACCGAAAACAATTGAAGTAGATGGGGTACAAAAAACAATTAGTGTTCAAGCAAATAGCTATAAACTTGTAAAAGATGGAGTAGAAAGTGAATCACTTCTAGCCTATAAAGCAGGAACAACTGAACAAATTGGTACGTATACAATCAATTCAGCGACAGGACAAGTGACATTTACACCAACAGATAAAACTTATACAGGAGCAGTAGCACCAGTAGATGTACAAGCAACTGGATCAAATGGAGTAAAAGTTCATACAACCTATACACCAACTATCACACCAGTAACACCAACAAAAGAGCCATCAGCAACAACTGATGTACAAGGTAAAAAACAAGTATCAAGAATTGTGTTGGATACAGTAGAAACAGATGCTGATAAAGATAAAACTGTGAACTTCAACAAAGGAAGCGAAACAGGTGCAAATGGTGAACGAGTTGAGTTAGATGCAAGTACTTTAACATTGTTAGACGGAACTAATGAAGTAACATCTCTTACAACAAGTGATGGTAAATATGAGTTAGATAAAGCGAACAAAACAATTACGTTTACTCCAAACAAAAACTTTGTAGGACCAGCTACACCTGTAAAAGTTCAAATCAAAGATGTGAATGGTACCAAAGTTGAAACAACTTATACACCAACAGTAACGGACGTTACAATGACAAGTGAGGATAAAGAGTCTTCTGCACCACAAGGGAAAACACAAACAGGAACTCCAACATTTACAGTTTCAACTCCAGAAGTACGTATTACAGGATATAAATTGTTAAATCCAACTGGAAACACACCAGTAGAAGGAAATGAAATTGAAGTTCCAAATGAAGGAACATATCGTATTAATCCAACGACTGGACAAGTAACTTTCATTCCGAACCAGGTTTCACAGGACCAGCAACTGGAATTTCTGTGCAGGCTACTGACGAAAATGGAGAAACAAAAGATGCGAAATATAAACCAACAGTAACTGCATTAACAATAACTCCACAACCTGCAACAACAACAAATATCCAAGGGGAAACTCAAGAAGGAACGCCAACATTCCCAGTTCCAGCTGAATCAAATAACGTTACAGTTACAAGTCGTAAACTAGTGGACCCTGCTGATCAAACAGAAAAAGATAGTGTAAAAGTAGAAGGAAAAGGAACATTCACAATTGATGGAAATGGAAAAGTAACATTCACACCACTTCCAACATACAAAGGTGATGTAGATCCAATTACAGTAAAAGCAACTGTAATCATTAGAAATGATAAAAACGAAAGTATAACAATTCCTTCAACTACAACATACAAACCAATTATCGTATCAGCTGAGATTGATAAAGCACCAGCAACATCAACAAACTTACAAGGTTTAGTACAAACAGGAACACCAACATTTACACCAAAAACTGTAGATGTAGATGGAACACCAAAAACAATTACGGTTCAAGCGAATAGTTACAAACTAGTAAAAGGTGAAACTGAAAGTAATACACTTCCAGCATACAAAAAAGGAACAACAGATCAAATTGGTACTTACACAATTGATTCAGCGACAGGACAAGTAACATTTACACCATCGGATAAAACTTATTCAGGTGAAGTAGCACCAGTATCTGTACAAGCAACAGGATCAAATGGAGTAAAAGTAGAAACAACTTATACACCAATCATTACACCAGTTACACCAACAGGTACAAACACTACTTCAAGCGGATTACAAGGGGAAAGTTCAAACTGGTAAACCTGTATTCAATGGTGGAGTGCCTGAAGTTCCAATGAATGATGAAGTACCAGCTACTTTAGAGGGTGCTGATCAAGATGGAAAAGTTGTTATAGCAGGAAAAGGTACTTATACAGTAGCAAAAGACGGAACAGTAACCTTTACGCCGGATAAAAACTTTGTTGGAGTAGCTCCAGCAGTGACTGTAAAACGTGTTGATAAAAATGGAACAATTGCTACAGCAACGTACACACCAACAGTAACAGACGTTTCAATGACTAGTGAGAATAAAACTTCAGAAGCACTACAAGGGAAAACACAAACTGGTACACCAGAATTCTCAATTTCTACTCCAAGTGTCCGTATTACAGAATACAAATTAGTTGATCCAACAAATAATACGCCTGTAGAGGAAGTTGAAGTAGAAAATCAAGGAACATACAGTATTGATAAAGCAACTGGAGAAGTGACATTTGTTCCAAAACCTGAATTTACAGGACCAACAACAGGAATTACGGTACGTGCAACAGATGAAAATGGCGAAACAAAAGATGCGACTTATACACCAAGTGTAACGCCACTAAAAGTAACACCAGAAAATAAACAAACAACGAATATTCAAGGGTTACCACAAGAAGCAACGCCAACATTTAAACTTCCAAAAGGAGTAACAAATGCTGTAGTTACAGAACGTAAATTGATAGACCCAAGTACTAAAGCTCTGACAAATTCTGTAACGGTAGATGGAAAAGGAACATTTACTATTAATGCAAATGGAAAAGTAACATTTACACCAGTACCGTCATATGTAGGGGATGTACCTGCCATTGAAGTACAAGGAACGATAACAGTCCTAAATGATAATAATGATAGTACGACAATAACTTCAAAAGCTTCGTACAAACCAATTATTGTTCCAATTGAGTTAGAAAAAACTCCAGCGGATTCTACAGAGGTTCAAGGATTAGTTCAAAAAGGAACTCCAAAATTTACTTCACCAGAAAGCGTAGAGATAAATGGAGTTGAAAAAACAGTTACTGTTAAACCAAATAGTTATAAACTTGTAAAAGATGGAACAGAAACTGATTCAATTCCAGCATACAAAAAGGATACTCAAGAAGTCATTGGTAAATATACAATTGATTCGCAAACAGGAGAGGTAACATTTACACCTACGGATAAAACTTATACAGGTGAAGTAGAGCCAGCAACTGTACAAGCAACAGGATCAAACAATGTAAAAGTACAAACAACGTATACTCCAATTATTAAGCCTGTAAAACCAGTTGGAACAAATGCAGGTTCAGAAGGAATCCAAGGTGCACCACAATCAGGAACACCAAGCTTCAGTCAGGAAATGAAAATATTCCGATGAAAGTAAGCGCAACAAATCCTGCTAAATTAGTAGATCCAGCTAATAACCAACCAATTGAAGCAACAGAAATTGATGCTAAAAATGCAGCTGGAGAAAAAGTTGGGTTGTACACAATTAATCCTGTAACAGGAGAAGTTACATTTACTCCAGAACCAGGATTCTCAGGAACACCAGTACCAGCAACAGTACAAGCAAAAGATGGTAATGGCACACCAACAACAGCAACTTATACACCAGTTGTAAAAGCAGCCGTACCATCAGGTGATAACCAAGTAAGAAGTGATATTCAAGGTGCAAAACAAACAGCAACACCAGTATTTACACCAGGTAAAAATACTGTAAATAATCAAGAAGTATCTGTACCATTTGAAGCAACAAGCAAAGCGAAATTAATCGATCCAAGTAAGACTGGAGCCGAAAGAGAAGTAACAACGCTTGTAGTAGAAAACCAAGGAACATATACAATTGATGACAATGGTCTTGTAACATTCACACCACTTCCAACATTCAAAGGGGAAGCAACACCAGTATCTATCGTTCGTAAAGATAAGAATGGAACACCTGCAACAGCTACGTTCAAACCAAATGTTGTAGGAGTAACACCAAGCGCAACTGAAGCAACAACAACGAAAGTACAAGGTGCAACACAAGAAACACCAGTAACCTTCACACCAGGTAAAGCAACGATTGGAACTGCAGAAAAATCAGTACCAATGGATCCAGCATCTTACAAACTATTAGGTGGACAAGAAGGTAAAACACCATTAGATACAGTTCCAGCAATGTCTGAAGATGGAACAAAAGAAGTGGGTACTTATACAATTAAAGTAGTAGATGGAAAACCAGTTGTAACATTTACACCAACAGATAAAACATATGCTGGAAAACTAAAACCAGTAACAGTTCAAGGTAAAGATACAAACGGAACAGAAGCGACTACAACGTATACACCAGTAATTACACCAATCGTACCAACATCAGAAAACGGAACATCAGAAGGACCACAAGGTGTTGAACAAACAGGAAGTGTAACATTCAATCCAGGTAAAGAACCAGGAACAGAAAATACACCTGTAGCCATTGATAAAACTAAGATGACTCTATTAGGAACAGATGGAAACCCAGTAGAATCATTAACAGTAAGTAAAGATGGTAAAGAGATTGGTACTTATACACTAGTGAAAGATCCAAGTGGCCTACCAACTGGAGAAGTGAAGTTCACTCCAACAGATAAATCATATGTAGGAGAAGTTCCAGCAGCAACGGTACAAGTGAAAGATGCGAATGGAACACCAGCAACAGCAACTTACACACCAACATTTACAGAAGTAAATCCAACATCTAAACCATCAGAAACTACAGGTTTCCAAGGATTGCCACAAACATCACGTGTAGTTCTAGATGAAAAAGATGAAGCAGATAATACAACTGTAAACTTTGATAAAGGTAACGATAAAGTAGCCTTAGTTCCAAGTACATTAACATTAGTGAACGCGGATGGAGCAAAAGTTACAAGTGTAACAGTTCCAAATGAAGGAACATATGAATTAAGTAATGGTGCAATTACATTTACACCACTACCAACATTCCATGGAAAAGCTTCAGGAGTAAGTGTTCAAGCAGAAGACGTTAATGGTAAAGTAGCTAAAACTACGTATACACCAACAGTGACTGAAGTAAGACCTGTAGGAACAGATGCAGGTTCAGAAGGAATCCAAGGTGCAGTACAAGAAGGAACACCAAGCTTCAAGTCAGGAAATGAAAATATTCCGATGACAGTAAGTGCAACAAATCCTGCGAAATTAGTAGTAGATGGACAACCAGTAGCTGATACTACAATTCCTGCAAAAGATGACCAAGGTCAACCAGTAGGAACATATACAATTGAACCAGCAACAGGTAAAGTTACCTTTACACCAAACCCAGGATTCTCAGGAACGCCAGTACCAGCAACAGTACAAGCAAAAGATGGTAATGGAACACCAACAACAGCTACTTATACACCAGTTGTAAAAGCAGCAGTACCATCAGGTGATAACCAAGTAACAAGTGATATTCAAGGTGCAAAACAAACAGCTACACCAGTGTTCACACCAGGTAAGAATACTGTCAATAATCAAGAAGTATCTGTACCATTTGAAGCAACAAGCAAAGCGAAACTCATCGATCCAAGTAAGACTGGAGACGAAAGAGAAGTAACAAGACTTGTAGTTGAAAAACAAGGAACATATACAATTGATGATAATGGAGTTGTAACATTCACACCACTTCCAACATTCAAAGGGGAAGCAACACCAGTATCTATTGAACGTAAAGATAAAAATGGAACAGTTGCAACTGCTACGTTCAAACCAAGTGTAGTAGGCGTAACACCAAGCGCAACTGAAGCAACAACAACAAAAGTACAAGGTGCAACACAAGAAACACCAGTAACCTTCACACCAGGTAAAGCAACAATTGGAACTACAGAAAAATCAGTCCCAATGGATCCAGCATCTTACAAACTGTTAGGTGGACAAGAAGGTAAAACACCATTAGATACAGTTCCAGCAATGTCAGAAGATGGAACAAAAGAAGTGGGTACTTATACAATTAAAGTCGTAGATGGAAAACCAGTTGTAACATTTACCCCAACAGATAAAACATATGCTGGAAAACTAAAACCAGTAACCGTTCAAGGTAAAGATACAAACGGAACAGAAGCAACTACAACGTATACACCAGTAATTACACCAATCGTACCAACAGCAGAAAATGGAACATCAGAAGGCCCACAAGGTGTTGAACAAACAGGAAGTGTAACCTTCAAACCAGGTAAAGAACCAGGAACAGAAAATACACCTGTAGCCATTGATAAAACGAAGATGACACTACTAGGAACAGATGGAAACCCAGTAGAATCATTAACAGTAAGTAAAGATGGTAAAGAGATTGGTACTTACACACTTGTTAAAGATCCAAGTGGCCTACCAACTGGAGAAGTGAAGTTCACTCCAACAGATAAATCATATGTAGGTCAAGTTCCAGCAGCAACTGTACAAGTGAAAGATGCGAACGGAACACCAGCAACAGCAACTTACACACCAACATTTACGGAAGTAAATCCTACAGGTAAGGATTCAGCTACTACAGGATTACAAGGCTTTGCTCAAAAATCTCCAATCGTCTTCAATCAAAAAGATGAAGAAGATAAAACAACTGTTAACTTTGACACTGGTCACGAAAAAGTTACTTTCAAAGAAGATACCTTAATTTTAGTGAATGCAGCTGGAGATAAAGTGACAACAGTTACTGTACCAGATGTTGGAACTTATGAATTAAAAGATGGCGTGATTACATTTACACCATTGAAAACTTTCAAAGGGGAAACTACAGGGGTAACAGTTCAAGTTGAAGATGCAAATGGTAAAATCGTTAAGCAAAAATATGTACCGAATGTAGTAGAAGTTCTTCCAACAGGAACAGATACAACATCCACAGGACTTCAAGGAAAAGTACAAACAGGAACACCAGTGTTCACACCTGGAGCCCCAGAAGTACCAATGGATGATGAGTCACCAGCAACATTCGAAGATGGAAACATCACGAAGACTGTAGATAAAGTCGGAACATATACAGTAGCTAAAGATGGAACAGTAACATTCACACCGGATAAAGCGTTTAGTGGCGAAGCGCCAGAAGTAACGGTAAAACGTGTAGATAAGAATGGAACATCTGTAACAGCGAAGTACAAACCTACAGTTACAAAAGTAACACCAACGGGAACAGATACAACATCCACAGGACTTCAAGGAAAAGTACAAACAGGAACACCAGTGTTCACACCAGGTTCTCCAGAAGTACCAATGGACGATGAAGTACCAGCAACATTTGAAGATGGAAATGTAACTAAGACAGTTGATAAAGTCGGAACATACACAGTAGCAAAAGATGGAACAGTAACATTCACACCAAACAAAGACTTCTCAGGCGAAGCGCCAGAAGTAACGGTAAAACGTGTAGATAAGAATGGAACATCTGTAACAGCCAAGTATAAACCAACAGTTGAAAAAGTAACACCAACAGGAAAAGATACAACATCAACAGGACTTCAAGGAAAAGTACAAACAGGAACACCAGTGTTCACACCTGGAGCCCCAGAAGTACCAATGGATGATGAGTCACCAGCAACATTCGAAGATGGAAACATCACGAAGACTGTAGACAAAGTCGGAACATACACAGTAGCAAAAGATGGAACAGTAACCTTCACACCGGATAAAGCGTTTAGTGGCGAAGCGCCAGAAGTAACGGTAAAACGTGTAGATAAGAATGGAACATCTGTAACAGCGAAGTACAAACCTACAGTTACAAAAGTAACACCAACGGGAACAGATACGACATCAACAGGACTTCAAGGAAAAGTACAAACAGGAACACCAGTGTTCACACCAGGTTCTCCAGAAGTACCAATGGATGATGAGTCACCAGCAACATTTGAAGATGGAAACATCACGAAGACTGTAGATAAAGTCGGAACATTTACAGTTGCTAAAGATGGAACAGTGACATTCACACCGAATAAAGAATTCGTTGGCGAAGCACCAGAAGTAACGGTTAAACGTGTGGATAAGAATGGAACATCTGTAACAGCTAAGTACAAACCAATAGTAGCTAAAGTACTACCAACTGGTGAAAGCTCAGAAACAGAAGGTGCGAAAGGAAAACCACAAACATCGACAGTTGTCTTCGATAAGAAAGATGAAGATAAATCAACAGTGAACTTCAATAAAGGTGATGAAACAGTTACCCTTAACCCATCGACATTAACATTGGTAGATAAGAACGGAAATCCTTCTACAGAAGTGAAAGTTCCAGGTGAAGGAACATATACATTAGCCAATAATGTCATTACATTCACACCAGAAAAAGACTTTGCTGGAAAAGCTACAGGAGTAACGGTGCAAGTAAAAGATATTAATGGTACATCTATTGATAAAACTTATACACCTACAGTTCGTGCTGTTACAACATTTGTAGATCCTTCAGGTAACCCAATTACAGTTGATAAGAACAATAAACCAGTTGAGTCTGAAGTAGATGGTTCTAAACAACCAACGAAAGATATCTATGGATATAAATTTGTTCGTACAGAAACTGATAATAAAGGCAATACAAAACATATTTATGAACAAGCTGAAGGAAAATCTGTTAAAGTAACTTATGTATCAACTACTGGTGAGACATTGAGTGATTCACAAACAGTAGAAACAAAAGATAAGTTTATTGGAACAGACTACGATGCATCAATTGAAGCGTTGAAACTTGAACGTATCGAAAAAGACGGCAAAGTATATCTATTGAAAGAAAGAAAAGTTGATTCAGCTACAGAAACTGGAAAACTAAGTGATAAAGAACAAACAGTTACTTATGTATACGAAGAAGTAAAAGAACCAGCTTCAAATCAAAAATATGGTAATGTAGTGGTTGTCTATAAAGACAAATTTGGACGTCCAATTTCAGGTACTACTGAATCTGGCAAAGAAGTTACAAGCACAGTAATTGATACACCAAATTCACCATTAACAACTAAATATGATACGACTGATCATAAACCTCAAACGATTACTGCTAAAGATGGTAAGAAATATAAACTAATAAAAGTATTAAAAACATCTGATGCAGAAAAATCAGAGGTTAAAGCTAGAACTTCAGTGATTACGTATGTTTATGAATTATTAGGCAATACAACGGAATACCCAGAAGCACATATCGGATTAGTTTTAGTAAACTATTTAGATGTAGAAGGTAACCCAATTTCTGGTAAAACACCAGAAGGTAAAGTTGTACCAAATACGGTAGTCGATACTGAGGCTGATTTAGTTGGTAAAGATTACGATACAACTGATCATAAAGTGTCAACGATTATTGTTGAAAACGGTGATGTATATGAACTTCTAAAAGTTTCAGAAACATCCGTTGAAAAAGGTAAACTTAAAGAAGGTACAACAAATGTTGATTATATTTACCATAAAGTCGTTACAAAATTTGTTGATGAAAATGGTAAAGAAATTCAATCACCAGAAAAAGGAAGAACTGATAAGAAAGATATTCCTGAATATACTTTCAAAGAAACGAAGAAAGACGCAAATGGTAATACTGTATATGTATATACTAAGAAATCTTCTTCAACACCTGTTACACCAACTCCAACACCATCAACTCCAAGTAAGGAAAAAGAAACTTTATACATAGATGCAAACGGTAAACCTCTTCAACCAGCTAAGAAGGGTCAACATCCGCAAGATAACATTCCAGGCTATGAATTTGTTGGTACAGAAACAGATGCAAATGGCAATGTACGTCATCTATATCGTAAGATTCAATCTACAATTCCAGTTGAGCCAGTTCAACCAACTGCTCCAACTATGCCTGAACAACCAGCACAACCAGAAGTGCCAACTAGTCCAGCGCAACTAGTTCAACCAACAGAAGTGAAAGAAGTTGAAGCTAAACGTGAATTGCCAAATACTGGTACAGAAGATCATGCTAGCCTTGCAGCACTTGGACTTCTTGGTGCCTTGAGTGGATTTGGACTTCTTGCTAGTAAGAAGAAAGAGGACTAATCAATAGCATTGATGTTCATTGTTTGTAGTGAACAAGAAATCCTTAAAACTGATGAATCAGATGATTCATCAGTTTTTTGGCTCTATGTAGGCGTGCCGTATATCTGAGGCATAAGGTAACCGCCCAATAACTAAGTATATTGTAAAATCTCCAGACTAGAGAACTCACAGATAGTTCCTAATCTGGAGATTTCTTATCTGCGCTTTTCCTATATGGTTTCATACTTCTATAAGATGTATTTATTCTCTTCTGTCTAACTTTATTTTTATAATTTTTCATCATTTTTTGACTTTATTCCCAATACTTATTCCAGATAAAATAAAAAAATCAAATTCTTTTTATTTTTATTGGTAAAAAAATGATATAATGTATCAAGTTATATATGTCTAGTCTATTATGCATATATATATATAAAGGTGGAAATTATGTTTAAACTATCGAGACAAGAAAAAGATCATCGTTATTTTTGTGGGAATAAATATGAAAAATATTCTATCAAAAAACTAAAAATTGGTGCAGCAAGTGTATTGGTTGGGACAGGATTTTTATTCGGTTACAATTTGGATCAAGTAAGCGCTAATGAGCAAAGTACTGAGACTACAACTATTGTAACATCAAAGGATGGAGATGGTGCTCAATCCACAGACAAGCTAAATCTTACAACTGAACCAAAACAAGAGAATACTCCAGAACGAGTTACAGAAACACCAAAATCTGAAACGAAAGATAAAGCAGTTCTAGAAACAAGTCCGCAAGTGACCGAAACTAAGGAAACTCCTGAAACTAAGGAAGTATCAGAAAATAAGTCAAACAAAGTAGACCAAGAAGCTGTTAACTCATCTACGTTGAGAGCTAACTTAGCAGATTTGGAAGCTCAAATTGAACGTATCCGAGGAAATAAAAAACAAGCCTCTCAAATCCAAAATGCTGAAAAACTTGTTGCGGAAGCTAAACAATATCTAGAAGTTTCAGGGGCTACTCAACAAGAAGTAGATGCTAAAGCTAAAGAAATTAGCTCCTTAACAACTATCTTGAAATCAATGAAGGCAGAAGAAACAGTAAAAGAAAATAAAAATCAAGATAGCCGTAATGGTAAAAAGATAGAAGAAGGTGTAAGTTTCAGAACAGATACAGCTGCGGGTACAGGTATCTCAGCGGATGTTGTAGATGCTACTAGTACGCCAGCTGCAACAAGAGATGGTTATACAGATAGAGCAGCTGCAGAAGCACTAACTAAACAAATTACATGGCTAGATTTTGGTGATGTTGCTAACTGGGAAAATGTAGATAATGAAGGTGGAAGAATCTACTTAAAAGAAGGTTCAATTTATAAAAAAGAAGTGATTTCAGGATACGTTATTAATATCAAAGTGAAATCATTGAAACCTTTTCAAGCAACAGAAATCTATAGAAAACGTATGGAAGCAGCTAATGCTTCAGAAGAAGAAAAAGCAACATTCAATCCAAATGCTACAAACCAACATTTTGGCGAAGGCAGTGGACCTTCTAGAGTAACAGCTAATGAACAAGATGGTACGTGGTCTGAAGTTCGAAATAATGGAATTAATACAGGAAATAAGAAAACAGCAATTGGAGCAGGTCAATGGTCAAATATTGGGGTACAATTTGAAATTAGCGCAACTTATAAGGGGAAAAACGTTCGTCCAGCAGTTATTATGAATGATTCTGAGAGTGCGAACCATGGAGAAAATATCATTTTAACAACAAATGGTAGCCCGTGGGAGCGAGTGCTTGAATTGAAAAAAGAAAGGTTTGTAGGAGGAACATTTACACCTACACCTTATAAACCAATCAATAATTATAATTTAAGACATGAAGATTATCCGCAATCAGGAGGTCAAAATAATGCGAATCAGTTATTAGGTGCAATGAGAGGAGATCTTCTAACGTTAGCTGATGGAACAAAATTTGCTCCGAAATATATGACCAACCCGGATCAAGAAATGGGAGGTCTAGGAACAGGAGTATTTGGTCCTGTAACTTCTTCTGGTGGATATAGTCTTCCAATATTGATGACGAAAGATGCAACTGAAGTTGGATTGTATATTTTATCACCAGGGATACAAACTGCTATGATGGGAGTAATTCCAATTGATGAAGGAGATGCTCCTGAAAGTTATGGAAAAGCATCTCATACAATAAATACTGTAAATGGTGTAACGGGTGCTGAAGTAAAACAACCATATTTAGGAAGTACACGACCAGATATGGATACTGGCACTACTAAAGATTGGTATGGTGATGATAATGATATCGATGCTGACGAAGGTGTAAATCAATTACTTCCTGAAAACCTTAAAGAAAGTGAAGGAAATATTATTAAAGCTAATATTTCTAAATCTGGGAACTATACATTAAATGTTCAAGCACATACAGGTGGTGCAGAGAAAGCTTACATTCGTTCTTGGATTGACTTTAATAAAAATGGTCAATTTGATGCAGATGAAGCTTCTGAAATTGCTACTATTACAACAGATGGTACTGTAAAATTAAACTTTAAAAATAAGAGATCAGCAGATGTAGAAACGTTACTAGAGGCAGGAGCAAGAGTTCGTATTGCAACTGAAGAATCAGAAATTGAAAATCCTACAGGAACTGCATTTTCTGGGGAAGTAGAAGACTTTGTTGCAAAAATTACACATCCACCAAAGGGTGAAAAGAAAACAACTGTTGGAAACATAAAAGAAACTCAACGTGAAGAAATTCACTTTACAGCTCAAGGTAAAAATGTATATCTAGAAGATCATCCAAATGCAGAAATTGATACAACTGTTCAACCAACATATATTGATAATAAAACTGGTCAAGAAGTGACATTAGCAAGTGATGGTACTTATACAGTTGAAGGCGAAGGTACTTATAAATTTGCTATTTCTGACAATGGAAAAGATGTAAAAGTTGAATTTACCCCAGCAGATGGTTTTGTTGGTAAAGCAAATGGTATTACAATTCGTCGTCAAGATACGAATAAAACTACAACAGATTGGGGTACTCCTGATGCTACAACTCTTCCAAATGTAAATGATTCATTAAATACAATGGATGGATTGTATATTCCAGAAGTAACAGTTCCAACTTCAGTAAATGCAACTCCAGTTAATGCTGAAAGTCGAAATCTACAAGGTTTATCACAAAAAGGGCAACCTACATTTAATGTAGAATCTGCAAAAGCACCAGTAACAGCTTCAGCTAAATATCCAGCGAAATTAGTAGATCCAAGAACAAATGCAGTTACAGAATTAACAACAGTAGATGCTTTTGAACAAGGAACAACTAATAAAATTGGTACCTATACAATTGTACCTGAAACAGGAGAAGTTACATTTACACCAAACAAAGATTTCAAAGGAATTCCAGCTCCAGCAACGATTTCTGCTGATGTAGAATTGACGCATGATAAAGATGGTAATATTACGAAGAAAACTTTAACAGCTAACTATACACCAACAATTATTCCTGTTGTACCAACTGCGGAAGCTTCAACAACAAGTGATATTATTGGGAAAAAACAAGTATCTCCAATCAAGTTAGATACAGAAGAAACTGGAGACGATAAAGGTAAGACAGTGAACTTCAACAAAGGTACTCAAACAGGACCAAATGGAGAACGTGTTGAACTAAATCCAGATACTCTAACATTATTAGATGGAGAAAATGAAGTAACAAGTGTTACAACAACTGATGGTAAGTATGAATTAGACAAAGCTAACAAGACCATTACATTTACTCCAAATGCAACTTTCACAGGTGTAGCTAAACCTGTTAGCGTTCGAATCAAAGATGCGAATGGTACAAAAGTGGATACTACTTACACTCCAACAGTTACAGATGTAACAATGGAAGGTACTCCTAAGGAGACAGAAGCACCACAAGGACAACACAAACTGGAACGCCAGAATTTACAGTATCTAATCCAGATGTTCGTATTACAGGATATAAATTAATTAATCCAATAACGAATACTCCAGTAGAAGATGAAGAAATTGATGTTCCAAATCAAGGAACATATAGAATTGATAAAACAACTGGGACAGTGAAGTTTATTCCAAAAGCAGGATTCACAGGGCCAGCGGATGGAATTAATGTACAAGCTGTGACTGATGTTGGAAAAACACATGAAGCGAAGTATACACCAACAGTAAATCCGTTTGTTATCATTGCTGTAAGTCAAGAGTCTAAAAATATCCAAGGTGTACCACAAGAAGGAACACCAACATTTAAAATTCCTGAAGAGCTCACAAATGCTTCTATTACAAGTCGTAAACTAGTTGATCCAACAGACGACACACCAAAAGATTCTGTAACAGTAGAAGGAAAAGGAACATTCGTTATTGACGAAACTGGAAAAGTAACCTTCACACCAGTACCAAGTTACACAGGTGATGTACCAGCGATTGAAGTGAAAGCGACGGCAACAGTAACAAACGAGAAGAACGAAACTGCAACAGTTACTCAAACAGCAACCTACAACCAGAAATTGTTCCTCTAGAGTTAGGTAAAACACCAGCTACTTCAACAAACTTACAAGGGTTAGAACAAAAAGGAACACCAACATTCACTGGAAATACAGTAGAAGTAAATGGTGAACAAAAAGAAGTAACGATTAAAGAAAATAGTTACACACTTGTAAAAGGTGGATCTGAAGTTACAACAACTCCTGCATACAAAAAAGGAACAACTGAAGAAATTGGTACGTACACAATTAATCCAGCAACTGGAGAAGTAACACTTACACCAACAGATAAGACTTATACAGGTGAAGTAGAGCCAGTAGTTGTACAAGCAACAGGATCTAATAACGTAAAAGTACAAACAACGTACACACCAACAATTACACCAGTAAATCCAACAGCAGAAGCTTCAAGAACCAGTGGAGTACAAGGTAAACCACAAACTTCTCCAATCGTATTAGATACAGAAGAAACTGGAGATGACAAAGGTAAGACAGTGAACTTCAATAAAGGAACTGAAAAAGGTCCAAAAGAAGAACGTGTTGAACTAAATCCAGATACTCTAACATTATTAGATGGAGAAAATGAAGTAACAAGTGTTACAACAACTGATGGTAAGTATGAGTTAGACAAAGCTAACAAGACCATTACATTTACTCCAAATGCAACTTTCACAGGTGAAGCTAAGCCAGTTAATGTTCGAATCAAGGATATGAATGGTACGAAAGTGGATACTACTTACACTCCAACAGTTATAGATGTAACAATGGAAGGTACTCCTAAGGAGACAGAAGCGCCTCAAGGTAAGACACAAACTGGAAAACCAGAATTCACAATTTCAAGTCCAGATGTACGTATTACAGGATATAAATTAATCAATCCAACAACGAATACACCAGTAGATGATGAAGAAATTGATGTACCAGAACAAGGAACATATAGAATTGATAAAACAACTGGTCAAGTAACATTCATTCCAAAAGCAGGATACACAGGAACAGCTGATGGAATTAAAGTTCAAGCAACAGATGAAAACGGAGAAACAAAAGATGCGAAGTACACACCAAAAGTAACTCCATTAACTGTAATTCCAGAAAACAAAACATCTAAAAATATTCAAGGTGTACCACAAGAAGGAACACCAACATTTACAATTCCAGAAGGTGTCACAAATGCATCAATTACAAGTCGTAAACTAGTTGATCCATCAGATAACACACCAAAAGATTCAGTAACAGTAGAAGGAAAAGGAACATTCGTTATTGATGAAACTGGTAAAGTAACCTTCACACCAGTACCAAGTTACACAGGTGAAGTACCAGCCATTGAAGTACAAGCGACAGTAACTGTGACAAACGAAAAGAATGAACCAGCTACAATTACTTCAAAAGCAACATACAAACCAGAAATCGTTCCAGTAAAACCAACTGCAGAAGCGTCAACAACAAGCGATGTACAAGGTAAAGTACAAACTTCATCAATCGTACTAGATACAGAAGAAACTGGAGATGATAAAGGTAAAACTGTTAACTTCAATAAGGGAATTGAACAAGGACCTAAAGGAGAAAGAACAGAATTAAATCCAGATACATTAACATTATTAAATGAAGCTGGAGAAGAGGTCACTAGCGTAACAACTCCTCAAGGTAAGTATGAATTGGATAAAGCTAATAAAACTATTACATTTACTCCAAATAAAGACTTCGCAGGAGAAGCTACACCAGTTAAAGTTCAAATCAAAGATGTAAATGGAACAAAAGTTGAAACAACTTACACGCCAACTGTTATCGAAGTAACTCCAACAGGTAAAGATTCAGCAACTTCAGGACCACAAGGAATTGCTCAAACATCACCTATCGTATTCAATCAAAAAGATGAAGCTGATAATACAACAGTAAACTTTGAAACAGGTCATGAAAGAGTTGAATTAAAACAAGATACATTAACATTAGTTAATGAAAATGGTGAAAAAGTAACAACAATTACTGTACCAGAAGTGGGAACATATGAATTGAAAGATGGTGCGATTACATTTACACCAGTTAAGACATTCAAAGGAACAGCTGAAGGAGTAACCGTTCAAGTTGAAGATGAGAATGGTAAAGTTGTTACGAAGAAATATGTACCAACAGTTACACCAGTAACACCAGAAGGTGAAAATGCTGAAACTGAAGGACCAAAAGCACAACCTCAAACATCAACTATCGTGTTTGATAAGAAAGATGAGGATAATGCTACAGTAAACTTCAACAAAGGTCATGAATCAGTAACATTAGATCCAACAACGACAACATTAGTTGGAAAAGATGGAACACCGACTACAGAAGTTAAAGTTCCAGGTGAAGGTACGTATACATTAGCAAATAATGTCATTACATTCACACCAGAACCAGAATTCGCTGGAAAAGCTACAGGAGTAACTGTACAAGTGAAAGATGTAAATGGAACAGTAGTAACGAAAACATACACACCAACAGTTCGTCCAATTACAACATTTGTAGATGAAGCTGGAAATCCAATTACAGTTGATAAAAACAATACACCAGTTGTACCTGAAGAAGATGGAACTCTACCTAAGAAAAATATCTATGGCTATAAATTAGTTCGTACAGAAACTGATAACAAAGGAAATACGAAACATATTTATGAGCCAGCTAAAGGTGAAACTGTTAAAGTAACTTACATTTCAACTACTGGAGAAGTATTGAAAGATTCACAAACAGTACAACCAAAAGACACATTAGTATCAACTGATTATGACGCATCAACTGAAGTCTTAAAACCAGAACGTATTGAAAAAGATGGAAAAGTATATCTACTGAAAGAAAGAAAAGCTGATTCAGCTTCTGAAACAGGTAAAGTAAGTGATAAAGAACAAACAATTACTTATGTTTATGAAGAAGTGAAGGAATCAGAACCAAAACGTAATTACGGAAGTGTAGTAGTAGTTTATACGGACAAATTTGGACGTCCAATTTCAGGTATTACTGATACAGGTAAAGAAGTAGGAAGCACTGTTGTGGATACACCAAATTCACCATTAAATGCTAAGTATGATACAACTGACAATAGACCACAAACAATTACTACAAAAGATGGTAAGGTTTATACATTGAAGAAAGTTACGAAAGACTCTGATGCGGAACAATCAGGTGTTAAAGGCAGAACTTCTGTTGTAACTTATGTTTATGAAATCTTAAATAATACTGAGGAATTCCCAGAAGCACATATCGGAGTAGTATTAGTAAACTATGTAGATGAAAAAGGTAACCCAATTTCAGGAAACTCCAGAAGGAAAAGAGATTCCGAATGTAGTAGTAGATACTGATGCAACATTAGTTGGTGAAAAATATGATACAACTGACAATAAACCTTCAGTCATTATTGCTGAAAACGGAGATGTATATGAACTTGTAAAAGCTTCAGATACATCAGTTGAAAAAGGTGAAGTTGTAGAAGGTGCAACAATTGTTGATTATATTTACCGTAAAGTAGTTACAACATTCGTTGATGAAAATGGTAAAGAAATTAAATCATCTGAAAAAGGAAGAAAAGATAAAACAGATATCTCAGGATATGTGTTCAAAGAAACGAAGAAAGATGAAAAAGGAAATACAGTCCACGTTTATCAAAAAGTTTCAACTCCTCGTGAAGAGAATGAATCTAAAGTAAACAAACCATCTGAAAAAGTTACATCATCAAATCCATCTACTTCTACACCATCTATTGATTCTGTTTTAACAACGTTTGTGGATGAAAACGGTAATGTGATTATCCGTGAAGAAAATGGTTCACATCCAGGTAGAGAAATAGAAGGATATGAGTTGATTGGTGTCAAACGAGATTCTAGAGGCAATGTTCGCAATGTTTACCGTAAGATTCAATCTCAAAAACCAGTACAACCGGTAGAGCCAGCAACTCCAGCAATGCCTGAACAGCCAGCTAAACCAGAGGTACCAGCAACTCCAGCACAACCAGTACAGCCAACAGAAGTGAAAGAAGCTGAAGGTAAACGCGAATTGCCAAATACTGGTACAGAAGACAATGCTAGTCTAGCAGCACTTGGACTTCTCGGAGTATTGAGCGGATTTGGTCTTGTAGCTCGTAAGAAGAAAGAAGACTAAGCTTTCTAATAGATATGATTTGTTTGCAATGAGCATATCATTCCTTAAGAACCTGGGATAAAATAGTTCTCAACCACAAAGCTAGAGATTTCGGCTCTTTGTCAACTGTAGTGGGTTGAAGAAAAGCTAAGATCGAGAAAGGACAAATTTCGTCCTTTCTTTTTTGATATTCAGAGCGATAAAAATCCGTTTTTTGAAGTTTTCAAAGTTCCGAAAACCAAATGCATTTCGTTTGATAAGTTTAATGAGATTATTAGTAGCTTCCAATTTGGCGTTGGAGTAGAGTAGTTGAAGGGCGTTTACAATCTTTTCTTTGTCCTTTAGGAAGGTTTTAAAGACAGTCTGAAAAAGAGGATGAACCTGTTTTAGATTGTCCTCGATAAGTCCGAAAAATTTGTCTGCCTCTTTATTCTGGAAATGAAAAAGTAAGAGCTGATAGAGATTGTAGTGGAATTTCAAGTCTTCTAAATAGCTCAAAAGCTTATCTAGAATCTCTTTATTTGTTAAGTGCATACGAAAAGTAGGGCGATAAAATCGTTTATCGCTGAGTTTACGACTATCTTGTTGAATGAGCTTCCAGTAGCGCTTGATGACCTTGTATTCATGGGATTTTCGCTCAAATTGATTCATGATTTGAACACGGACACGATTCATAGCACGGCTGAGATGTTGGACAATGTGAAAGCGGTCGAGAACGATTTTAGCGTTAGGAAAAAGTTTTCTGGCAATATCGTAGTAGGGGCTAAACATATCCATCGTAATGATTTTCACCTGACAACGAACGACTCTATCGTAGCGCAGAAAGTGATTTCGGATGATAGCCTGTGTTCTGCCTTCAAGAACAGTGATGATGTTGAGATTGTCAAAATCTTGCGCAATAAAACTCATCTTTCCCTTAGTGAAGGCATACTCGTCCCAAGACATAATCTCAGGAAGATGAGAAAAATCATGCTTAAAACAGAAATCATTGAGCTTTCGAATGACAGTTGAAGTTGAAATGGCCAGCTGATGGGCAATATCGGTCATAGAAGTCTTTTCAATTAACTTTTGCGCAATCTTTTGGTTGATAATACGAGGGATTTGATGATTTTTCTTGACGAGAGGGGTCTCGGAGACCATTATTTTCGAGCAATGATAGCACTTAAATCGACGCTTTTTAAGGAGGATTCTGGTAGGCATACCAGTCGTTTCAAGGTAAGGAATTTTCGACGGTTTTTGGAAGTCATATTTCTTCATTTGACTTCCACATTCAGGACAAGATGGTGCCTCATAATCTAGTTTGGCGATGATTTCCTTGTGGGTATCTCTATTAACAACATCCATAATTTGGATATTTGGGTCTTTGATATCGAGTAGTTTTGTGATAAAATGTAATTGTTCCATATGAATCTTTCTAATGAGTTGTTTGATCGCTTTTCATTATAGGTCATATGGGACTTTTTTTCTACAACAAAATAGGCTCCATAATATCTATAGGGGATTTACCCACTACAAATATTATAGAGCCGAGATTTCCAATTGCGGAACTCTAGCTTTTTTTATATTTAAGTTTAGATTTTTTTATCCCAGATTCTTTTTGGGAAATTATAGAAATGTATAGTAAGAGAGTTCTAACAAGGTATTGAAAAATCTCCAGACTAGTGAACTAAATTCATAGTTTCTAGTTTGGAGATTTTATATTTGAGCCACTTTTTTTGTATTAGTTCAGTCTAGGGTAAATGGACATCTAAAATATTTTTCATTTTTTTCTGTCTGATTTAGTATGACCGATTTCCCTTTACTTTCCATATTTTTGGTAAAAATCAACTTTTACTTGGATGAAGGTTTTAGCTTCACGTAGGAGTTGAAGAAGGGTGGCGCGAGTTTCAAATTCTTCTCTTGTCTTGGGTAGACTGCGGTTG
>BNJS01001343.1_pt1 | contig 79114 bp, 113 predicted proteins | sample 8540461 | NCBI WGS metagenome assembly BNJS01 (sample SAMD00202454, study PRJDB9452) | human saliva metagenome | isolation source: human saliva | place: Japan
AAGAAAGACAAAGAATATGCAAAAGTGTTTATTTAAAGGCAATCATCACAAATTCATTTTTTTAAAAAAATAAAATAGTATTTTTTTGTTTTTGACCAAATTTTTGATTCAAATTTTTGACCAAAAAAATTATATTTTGGTCAATGATTATAGAATAAAATGTCTCTGATTTATAGTAGTGCTAAAAAAAGGACTTCCTTTATTGGAATGTCCTTATTTTTTTATTATGGAATTGCCAAATGACGTTAAGGTTCAGTTCTATGAACTTAGAAAGAAAGTACAAAGCTTTTAATCAGCTTTCAAAAAGATTTGGTATGGATGTTTCTGGCTAAGGTATGTGACAAGGTGAACTGATCGTTATTGAACAGAGAGCGTTAAAAAAAGGGAAGAATCGTTACTATTCCACTGAATTAAAAACAAGAAATAAATCAACAAAAGCCTATATAATAACAAATGTATTAGAAAAATAAAAAGATTTAGTTCAGTGTAATGCAGAACCAAATCTTATGGATAAATTATTTGTCTAATTTTTTTAGGAATTATATCTCTAAACAATATCATTTAACAATTAAATTGTTAAATCTAGCTTAAATTTCTGGTTTAATTCATTTATTGTGTCACTATCATTATATTCCTTAAATATTCTCATAGCTTTTAGAACATTCTTTTTACCTAACTCTATTTGATTAGTTTTTTTATAAGATAAATACCTTTTTAGGAAGAGTAAATAATTCTTTTTCAAAAATAATATCCTTGCCTAGTAAGCAAATTTTCTACATCATCTATAAAAAAATTGAGCACTACCTAATAAATTATTTTTTTAATAATAATTCTAGGTTAAATAAATACAGGGAATTACTCTATGCGTTCCAGTATTAGTTTTTAAAAAAATATCGTGTTTTTTTGATTACTATTCTATATAGTAAGCTAATGTTTTTTTAGTATTCATAAAAAAACACTGAATTATAGAAAAGTTTTAGTTCATACTCCATCCAAGTATCTACAGAAAGCAGATATTTTATTAATTCATTACATTTAGATGAATTATAAGGAAGGTTTGCAAGACGATTAATCTGTTGTTCAGCAATCAATTTTATGTGATAATTGCATAAACTTTTTTTCATGCTTTTCTTTTAACTCTATTTTCTCCACTAATTCTTGAAGTAAAAATATATCTGAAGACTCTACAGCATGTTCTAATTCATCAAAAAAAGACATTCTTTTTTTGGAATAATAACAATGAACTAATTCTTCAAATTCTGAAAAATGATATTCCAAGACGATTTAACAGAATATAAAAATGATTAATAGATAATTTTGTAATGCCATTTTCGAAACGAGAAATAGTTGATTCACTAATTTCATTACATGATAAATCTTTAAGACGAAAGTTTTTTTGAAATACGAATATCCTTTTAAAACTGCTCCAAAAATTTTTCCATATTCATCCTCTTCCATTTTTTTGCAAAAAAATAAAACACTTTTTTTATTTTTTTGATATTATTATACAAAAATTAAAAAAAGAAAGGACAATAATATTATGAAAAAAATTTTATTGTCAACCGTTGCTTTACTAAGCTTAGCAGCCTCCTTGCCAGCAAATAATCAAGTTTCTGCTCAAGAATCCTCCTCTCAAACTACTTATAGTAAGTCAAGTGGAAATTGGCTAAAATCTGATAGCCGTTGGTGGTATAAGCATTCTGATGGTTCATATACTACAAATGGATGGGAAAAAATAGGTGGCACCTGGTACTATTTTGATAGTGAAGGTTGGATGAAGACAGGCTGGATTAAAGAATCTGGAAACTGGTATTATCTAGATGATAGTGGTGCTATGAAAACTGGATGGTGTTGGGTTTCTGGTAGCTGGTATTATTTAAATACTAGTGGTGTCATGCAAACAGGTCTACAGACTATCAATGGGAAACAATATTATTTAGCTGCCGGCGGTGCTATGCAGACAGGTTGGCACAATATCGGAGATGATACCTATTTCTTTTGCTAATAGTGGGGAAAAATCAAAAATATCAATCGTCGGGCTTTTAGTTTCTGGTGAAACATCTACCCGGCAGTACCTATAGCAGATGTTAATGCAATGGAAAAAGGTATTTAGTAACCAAAACTTTAGTGAAGTTGTTCGTTTCAGATAGAACTAAGTCCGAGATTATTGCAAAAATGCAAGAGCTTTTTTTGAATCTTCTACCGAAAGTGATGTGAACTATCTTTACTTTACTTGTCATGGAGGAAGAGACGGAAGAATCTATATTGGTAGTGATGGTTTAGCATTTTCTGGTTGGGAATTGGCGTCCATTTTGAAACAATACAAAGGTAAGTTTGTGGTTATGCTGGATTGTTGCTATTCAGGAACAATTATAAATGCAGGTAAATCAGATGAAAAGGCTGTCTCTGATGAAAAGGCTGTCTCTGAGTCTGAAGAAGTATTTGATGAACAAGAATTTTTTTAGCAGGATTTTCAACAGGAGATGTAGCAAGCAAGAATGGCGAAATGCTTGATTCTAAATTCCTCGTACTATGTGCCTCTTGGAAGGGGGAAGAATCGTATAGTACATATGGAGGTGGGAGTTTTGCCACAAGATACTGGGCAATGGGAACAGGCTGGAATCCTCTTCAAAATATAAAGATTTCGCCTGTAGCTGATGTCAATAAGAATGGAAGAGTTACTTTGGATGAACTCTATCAATATTCTTATAGTCAGGTTCTTGAAGTTATATCAAGAAGTAATAAGCAACAACACGTATCAGTTTATCCAGACAACAGTCAATTTGTTTTATTCAAGAAATAAGGAGGCAATAAAATGAAACTATCAAAAAAAATCACACTATTTGGTTTGTCTCTAGCAGGTTTAGCTATGTTTGCACTTCCTCAATCTGCTAAAGCTTTTGAGCTACAAGAGGTATGGCCTATTAAGAGTGGTGTTCAATATCAAGATGGCAAAATTCTCCGATTTAATAACGGCTATGAAGTAGATATTAAAGTATCAGATTTGGCTAGCAACGAAAAAATTGAATGGAAAGTCACTTTAAATGGCCAAGATCAGACTGTCAATTTTCTAGGTCAAGAAAAGGACAAGTCTATGGTTGGTACAGAGGGGCGTTACCTGAATTTCTATGTACCTTATGGCTATAGAGGAGATATCAAGGTAGAAGCCAAGAGCGGAAATGAAGTAAAGACCTGGTCCACTAAAGTAGTTGATGATGTATATAATGACGGTGGAAAGAGTGGTTACTACCGTATTGAAGAATCAAATGATCAATACACTTACCTTGATGCAAAATGGGACTATCAAACCAAGACTTACACTGCCACTTTACCAGAGACTATCAATGGTCAAAAAGTCTATGCTTGGGCAGATTATGACAATGGTGAGTTAAAACTGGCAAAACCAAAAACCATCAGTCATTCCTATAAGGGTGGGGGAGCTTTCCAAGAACTTTATCCAATTATAAAAGCAGAAAGCTGGCTAAAATCAAACCAAAACTGGTACTATCAAAAACAAGGTCAATTAGTTCAAAATTCTTGGATCAAGGATCAGGGAAGCTGGTACTTTATGGATGATGAAGGGGTTATGTTTAATCAAACATGGCTACACCAAGGTGGAAGCTGGTATGCCTTTAAGTCATCAGGAGCTATGATTTCAGCTGATTGGTTATATGATAATGGCTCTTGGTATTACCTAAAAGACTCAGGTTCAATGGCAACAGGTTGGCTTAAAAATGGTGGCTCTTGGTATTACCTAAACAATTCAGGTTCAATGGCAACAGGTTGGGTCAAAGATAGTGGAACTTGGTATTATCTAAAAGATTCAGGTTCTATGGCGACAGGCTGGGTCAAAGATAGTGGTTCTTGGTATTATCTAAAGAACTCAGGTTCAATGGCAACAGGTTGGGTCAAAGATAGTGGTAAGTGGTACTATCTAGCTTCATCTGGTAATATGCTTCGCAATACACGCACACCAGATGGCTATTATGTAGATGCCAGTGGCGCTTGAAATAATTTTAAAACAGAGAAAATCTACTGAGAAGGTAGATTTTCTTTTTTAGTTAATGAATATAGAATAAAGTAGATCAGGACTGGTCTATTTTATTCTATATTTTTTATTTGATTATTATAAATTCACCTTTTAAGTATGGTATAATAGTAACGAAATAACAGTTATTCTAATTTTTTCTCTGCTATAATTACATACAAGTTTTTATTTTAAAATGAGAAAAAAATGCCCTTTTATAGTACATAAGATTAATGAACCTTTTGAAACAAAAACGATATCTAGTGCCATAATTTGAAACCCTAATGAATTGTATTCTGATAATAGTTATTTAGTTCAGTCGTTGTACAGATCATTTTATTTATTTCCTCTTTAGATTAGCTCATTATATTGTAAAAAAATTATTTAGCTAATTAAGTACTTAAGAGATAAATTATTATATGGTTGAGTTTAGAACCAATAAAAAAAATTGTGTAAAATATCTAAATAAGCAAGTTTATTGTATCAAGGAGAACCCAAATGGAGTTAAAAAAAGTAATTTATTACAATTCTGTACCACAATTTTTTTAAAACCTAAATTAAATTATTTTTGCAAGAGATTTTTTTAAATGATTATTCTGTTCAGATAGAAGACATAGAAGCAGGTTCTAATTTTGAAGTTGATGTAGAGTATGAAGGCGATTTAGAAGTTTATTTCGTTAAGTTTATCTTTAGAAAAAAAGGTGGTGGTGTGTTTAGTGGTAATTTGAAAATGAATTAGATATTTATTGCAATAATGAACTCTCTGCAACTGTAATTTTTAGAATAATAAAGTGAAAAAAATATTATTCGTAGTAGACTATAATGTATATATATTGCTAAGAACGAGAGAGAATCAGTGATTCTTTCTTTTGTAATTTCAAATAAATTCAATGACGCTTTTATATGTGTTTGAAAAAGTATGTGATGGATTAAATTTCTACAAATTTTATAGAGTCAAAAAAATAACACTATCATCAGATAATGTTATTTTTGTTATCATTATAAAATTGTCTAGCTATTTCTTTAACATAGTTTTCATATTTTGCTGGAATTTCTGCATTCGAAATATAGTTTTGATAATTAAAACTTTCATCAATTGGGTATTCACTATTTACTAGACTCATAAAATCAAGGATTCTTCTTTTTTTCAGTGTCAGATTCAATATGATTTTTTTAAAAAGTCTCGATCTGAGATAAAGAGTTGTTACAATCATCATTAATGAGATGGTGTTTTTCGTGAAGAAGTATATTAATTTTTTCAATATCTGTTGTATCGGAACTAAGGAAAATAAAGTGTTTGTTATTTGCAAGTACATATCTCCCCTTACAGGATAAGTTGTCAAGAATGACAACTTGGCAGTTTAATTGCTCAATCTCTTTTATAACTTTATTTAGATTCATACTTATTTTTTATTTGCGAAGTAATCTTTCAGATAATTTTTGATGATTTCTCGGTCGTCATCTGTGATAGGCGTACCATCGAAAGCGACTGAATTATCAATAGCAGTATCTAAATCAATATCCGAATCAGGTTCAGGAAAATCAGTTTTCCCTAAAAGGTAGTCAGTTGAAACGTTGAAAAAATCTGCAAGTTTCTGAAGATTTTCTGCTGATGGTTTTCTTAGCCCTTTCTCCCACTGAGCATAACTTTGAGGTGAAGTTTGGAAGTGGTTTGCTACCTCTTTTTGAGTGAGTTTATTGTTCAGTCGAACTGCTTTTAATCTATCTTTAAATTCCATAATAAGTACCGTAATAAGAAATAATAAAATTATTTTTACAAAAAGTCTTGACAAAGTAATCATTTGATTATATAATAGTCAATGTAATCAAATGATTACATTTTTTTGTGATGATTGACCTTTGAAAAATTTAATAAAAAAACGTGTCAGGCAATGATTTACACTGACCAAAACACGAATAATTGATGTTGCAACTTTATTATAAGTGATTTATGGTTAAAAAGTCAAGTCTGTTAGTAGTTCTAGTTTTTTTATATCTACTAAGCTTTTTATTAAGATCACGTTGGGTATTTCGTCCTTTCGCCTTAGTAGATAAGTAAAGGGAACTGACGGCTGAAAAACAGTCAATGATACTTCGTAGAAGGTAGCTAGAGAGAGATAGTGAAGTCTATATGTCGTATGGTCGGTATGTGGGAGTTGAGTAATTAACTTTTGCTAATGCCTTTAGGTAAGAAAGAGGGGGTATTGAGTTATTCTTAAATTCGTGACTTTGACGAAGGTAGTAGGCTTAGAAGCTGAAAAATATGCGAAGATATGAGCATATAATAATTAGGAATCTTTAAAGACTTTGGATAAAAAGTCTTTAAAGATTAGAAAATTAATAATAAGTGTTATTGTTAGTTTTCACAAGAGAATATACTTGTATTCTTTTTATGTGAATTAACAATAGGAAATGAGGTGATAAAGAGTTATTCAAAAATTTATGTGCAATATACTATAGTTTTGAAGAATCAATGAATAGATATTTCAAAAAGATAGAATACAAAAATGAATTATTATTTTTTTAAAGTCAGTTGGGTAACTGGCTTTTTTTATTTGTAGAAAAGGAGAAAAATGGTTGTAGTAATAAGCGATCTCGTTCCCCTTCTTGAAAGTAACGAGATTAAAAAAATAAAAAAATATTAATAAAAAGGAGAATTAATAATAAATGTTGAAAAATCAAGAATTTAAGGCTTTACGGTTCTATTCGTAAGATGAAATCTGGTGGTGCTTTGTGGAGTTATCCTTGCACTTGCAATGTTGGGAATGGCTTTTTTTCTTCAACTGTAACTGCTGATGAGGTAAATGCTAATACCCCTGTAGCTATAGAAAAGAAAGCAGAATTTGAAGTTACGATTTCTCATGAGTCACTTGATAAAGCTATGACTGAAGCTAAAGAAGCTGGGGTAAATGTTGAAATTGATAATGAACAGGATAAAGGAGTTGCGACAAGTGAAACAGTCGTAAGTAAGCAAAAAGAAATTGAAGCTGACTATGCAAAACAAGAAGCAGAAGTCAAACAAAAAACGGACGAATTTAAGAAAGCTAAAACAAACAACGAAGCTGAACGTCAAGCAATTTTAGACGAAAACGAGCGTATCGAACGTGATAATGCTGAGAAAACAGCTGACTACAAAGAAAGCCTGAGAGCTCAAGAAGATTATAATAAGAAAGTTGAAAAAGGAAAAATACTGAACTAAAAAGAACAGTATGACAAGAATCTAGAAAAACTACAACAAGGAGCTGGCTTCTACAATAAGCAAAAAAAGAAGAACTTGCTAAAAAAGGATTGAAGGCTGAAAATACTCATATAAAAGTTTACGGCGATTATGATGAAAGTAAACGTGGAAGTGTAGGCTATTACAGCAACCTAACTGCTTCGTTTGAAGGAGTAGAAGGTTTAACTGCTGTTAAAGATTATATCGGACTTCATTCAGACACAACTATTAGTGGAAGTCGTGCAGACTTGCTCTCAAAAATGATGATGTTTTTGCTGAAATTGTGAATCCAAAAGCAGGTGATTCATTCACACTCCATAACGTTGCTGAAAGCAAAGAAGGTCAGAAAATATCTGCTCGATTTACTTTCAATAGTGTGGAAGCTGAGTGGGTTAAGGATGGCACGCCATTAAGTGCTACAAAGATCTTTATTAGAAAAGACAATGGTAGTGGTTCAATCAATTTCTTGTTTGGGAATCTAGTTCAATTTGACACCAAAATTGACTTTTTTGATGAAAAGTCAGGAAAAGAAGTTGGGATGGCTATCGCTGCTACTTTTAATGATATTGATTATGGACAAGAATTACGCTTTACCTATCAAGATGGTTCAGAAGGAATTGTTTTAAATCCAAATGGTTCAGAAGTTAAGAAAGTAAACCGTGATAATAAGGAATATTATAAAGGCGAATATAAAACCCCATGGACTCATGATGTCCCTGAATTGGGAGTAAAAGCAGGTGATCTTGGATATGCTAACGTAGGGGATGAATCAGATATTCCTCTAGGTTCGCTTCTTTCTGTTGGATATGGTTCTAAATTGAATTTTGCTTATCACAATGGAGTAGGTGTTCATGGTGAAGAAGAAATTGAATCAAAACGAGCAGAAGTTAAAAGACAGCTTGGTTCGGCAGGAAGTAATCTGACAGATGAAGATATTTTCTATCAAGATGGGTGGGCTGTTGGTATCTTTGGTAAGGCAAGTTCAACAGTTCCTGTGACTATTCTTTCTAAGCCACCAGTTAAACCTGAGTTAAAGAAAAAGGATACTAAAGAAATAAAGCTTGTTTTGAGGAAACCAAAAGGTTTACCGAATAAACCTGATGCTCCAACTGTAAAAATTAAATATAGACGCTTGCGAGTAAATCCTTCAACTCCAAAACCTGTGAAGGTTATTACTGATAACTTTGGAAACAACGTTGATGGCGCAAATACATTTGATAAAAATGTGAAATTCAGTTTGACAACGGATTACAAACCATATTCAACATTTACTGCTGATTCTAAAACTTATGGCAAGACTTGGGCAATGGTAGATGATGTACAAGATGGTGCTTACACGGTAGATGATAACAAAATCGCAATGAAGGATTCTACTGGTAAAGATGTTAAGGATCTTTTTAATATGTATCATGTTCTTTCAGAAAAAGAACGTACACAGGAAATTCAAAATATTTTGAATGAAGCAGGCTTGAATCCCAAAGGTGAGTTCTATATGTTTGTAGCGAAAGATTCGGCTTCATTCTATACGAATTATGTAAGACAGGCTAAGAATATCACGATTGATCTACCTGCTCACTTATTGGTAGAAAAAGGTCAAATTGTAAAGAACGATTTCCACCAAATTGACTTTGGAAATGGCTTTGTTTCTAACTTGGTAACTGTTCAAGTTCCTAACTTGAAACCTGAAAAACACGCTTTGGATCAAAAAGATAATTCTAAAGTTCGTGATGGTCAGGAAATTCAAATTGGGGAATACCTACGCTATCTTTTGGACGGTGTAACTGTTCCAGCGAAGCATGATACTCTTTATCAGTATGATGGCATTGATATGTTAGATGTTAGACATGATCGTTATACTGGCAATTGGTCAGGTATCATTCGTGGTACAGAATATGTTACTGAAAAAGACTTGGTTCTTCCTTATGATGTAGTCTTGGCTGACGGTAGAGTGGTTAAGGCAGGAGATAAGATTGTAAAAGGTTCTTCTTATGCTTTTCAAATTTGAGTTCGACCAAAGTACAAACTCTGACTTTATCAAGAAGATTGTTAAAGTAACATGGAATGAACAAGATGGTAAGTGGGCTTACACTATTGACAAAGAGTTCCTAAACCTCTAGGAGTACAAGGTACGTTTGATGCTGATTTCTATATCGAGGTTGAGCGTATCTCAAGTGGGAAAAATTGAAAAATAGATTTGTCAATATTGTCAATAGTCAAGAAATGGAGGCTAAAGTAGTAACACATACTCCAGAAGTTCCCTAATTCTCCTGAATTACCGAAACTACCTAAGCCAGTTAAACCGACTGAGCCATCTAAACCAGTTGAACCGTCCAAGTCAGTTGAATCCGTTAAACAAGAAGAATCTGTAGAATTTAAAGAGTTGCCAAATACAGGTACTGATGCAAGTTCTCTTGGATTGATAGGTACTGCTATTTTATCTGTTCTTGGTTTAGCTGGTCTTAAACGTAAAAAATACTAGTGAATATTGTGTTGTTGGGCGATAATAGAACAGGATTATCGTCCTTTTATTTTGTTTAAAAATGTAAATAGAAAAGGAAAATAAGAAATGAAAATTGAAAACTTTAAATTCAATCCTGAAGCGATTGGGAAGGCTAACTATGTACGCTCTGAAAAAGCGCCATCAATTATTGAAGGTAAGCCTTTTGAGGGGACACGACATATTGTGATGAATGGGAAACATGGTATGTTCTCGATTATCACTCCAAAAGATATGGCTACATATCAAGTAAATGAGGAAGTTGAACCTATTGAACCAACTTTCTTAGAAGATTATGTTGAAGGGACAAATTTCTCTGCTTCAACAAATGTATTGGCTAAAGGACTTAAACGTGTAGGAGGTAATAAATAATGGCTAAAAACGGACTAGAACTTGGAAATCGTGTAGAAATTTTTTCAAAAAAATATCGAATTTTGAATGACTTGTTGTTAAATCCAAAGGAAGTTTTAGGGAATTGTAAATTTATTAAGAATGAAGGGGCACAGTTCGTAAATATCGATCTTGAAACAGGAGAAGGTGATTATGATGGTGTTGAAGTTCTAGTGTATTCAGAAGGACAAGAAGACACTGTATTCTTAAAAGTAACTGAACAATCAGAAGAAGAAATTGATGCTTTAAATCTGGGATATCAAGAAATTATTGATTTTGATACTTTGTTGGTCGCATATCATGGTATGCGTAAGGCTGATCGAAATCAAGTTGAGCCTAATAAGCACCGATTCGTATTTGTAGTTGATAAGCTAAAAAAAGCTGCTACTAAACCTAAGCAGGATCAAAAACAAGAACAGAAACAAGAACATAAAGGGTAATTGCTAAAGGAGAAAAGATATGGGTTTATTTCCTGCATATAGGGGAATTAAGATTAAGCCTTATATGATAAATCTTAGATACTTTATCTTTTCTTTTTTCTTTTTAATATTTAGTCCTGTACTTGGATTCTATGTGTATCAAAATTTTGAAAAAATCAAGAATTTGGATATATTATCAATTGTTATCTCTGTGATTCTCTTGATTGTATTTGTTGTTTTTAAGTATCTATTTAACATGGTTTTCGCAAGAAAGAATATTCCTATTTCAAAAGTTGGAAAGACTATCTAAACTGGCTTTCTTTTTGAAAGAAAATGGATATTCTTATACAAAAAAGGTGAAAAGAGATTCAGGTACAGTTGATAAGATTGTGTTTCCTACTGTCTATTTGAAGCAGAATCGTTATGATTTGGATATTGCATTTAAAAATGGCTGGAAACAAGTTTTCAGGAAAAAGTTTAAAAAAAGATTGCTAGTGAACTTGAAACAACCTTTTTCATGGACTTTATGGAAGTTCAGGACGATATTAAGTTTAAGACTTATAAACTTGCCTATTCTGCGTTTTTGAATCGGATTAAGGTTACTGATGTCAACTATTCGGATAAAGGTATTCTATTAATGAAGAATCTTTATTGGAATCCTATTGATGATCCTCATTTATTGGTTGTTGGTGGTACTGGTGGTGGTAAAACAGTATTATTGAGAACATTGATTCGTGCAATGGCTAAAGTTGGTGTAGTGGATATAGGTGATCCCAAACAAGCTGACTTTTGTGACTATGGCAGAACAAAGAGCTTTTTGAAGGTCGTATCTCTTATGAAGCAGAAGATATAGTTTCTATGGTAGAAAGAGCAGTAGAAATTATGTTTGCACGTTATTCTTATATGCGCAAGGAACGTGCGAAGCATAGTGATAAGGATTTGAAGAAGTTCTATGAGTATGGTTTAGAGCCATATTTTTTAGTTTGTGATGAATACAATGCCTTATGTGCCATGCTTGATTTTTCAAACAAGACAGCGATTAGATAATGCTATGGGGCAATTCTTGCTTTTTAGGAAGGCAAGCTGGTTGCTTTTGGAGTAATAGCGATGCAGAAACCTTCGAGAGAAGATTTAGGTTCCAAACTGCAAGCGAACATTAACTTCCGTATTTCTGTTGGTCGATTGGACGAGGTAGGATATGACCTAGCCTTTGGGGAAGTCAATAGGAACAAGGAATTTAAGTATGTGAAATATCTTGCTGGTAAGCGTGTTTATGGTCGTGGTTATGCTTGTGTTTATGGAGAAGTAGCGAGGGAATTTTTATTCACCCTTACTTGAAAGAAAAATTATCTTTTTATGATGAATATGAAAAGATAGATAGAAGAGAAAATCCTTTTAATCCTATAGAGAATCCTAGTGCTGGATTATCTGAAGAAGAAAAACAAGTATTACAGGAAGAAATGCAAGTTAAAGAAGAATTACAAAAAGGACAAGTTAAAAAAGCTAGTTCTGAAATGATACAAGAGTTGATAGCTAGTAAAAAAGATATAAAGAAAGATGAAAATGATCTTGCAAAAGCAAGTGATGTATCTATGGATATTGGAGTTAGTTTTTCATCAGTTCAAAATTTACTGAAGAAGTTAGAAGAATTAGGAAAAATTACGATTATGAGGGAAGATGGAATAATTGTAATGAATCAGGCTCAGGTTCTTTTGGTTAGAGATTTGTTTGAGCTGAAAAAGTCAAGAACTCAAAAATGGTCTGATATTTTGGAAGATTTTCCATTTGATGAATACGAACAATGAGAAGAGGGGAGATCCCCCTTTTCTTAGTTTATAGGTAGTTGGTGTAGTCCAGCTCTCTAGTAGCTAGTAGCAGAAGCGAGGAAGCGAAGCAACGAGCGCCTGCGCTCACTAGCGCTCACTAGAGGGCTGGACTATACTAATTAACCCACCTATTCTAATAGGTGGGTAACAAAAGTTACAAAATGCACTCTACGCTTACGGCGATAAGGGATAGAGGTGTATCCCTTTGGTGATTTTTTGTATCCCTTTTGGTAAAAAATGGAGTTTTAAAGGAGAAATGGAAGGAAAAAAATTAAAAAAATTTAGAAAAGAACGAAATATGACAAGGAAAGAATTGTCATTAAAGACTGGTATTCCTATTTCTACCCTAAAAGCCTATGAAAATGGGTATAGAACATTGAAAAAGGAAGATTTCATAGAAATAAAAAAAAGCTTCAGTTTAAAAAACTGTGATACTGATCTAACAAGATACATGATTGACTATTTTAGATTTACTCTTCACAAAGAGAATGATGTCTATTATGTAGCTAAAGAATTTTTTGGATTTGAAATTATGTTAAATCCTGAAACAACTTCATTTATGAAATATGAATTGTTATATCGGTATGGCGATATTTGGTTTTTTGGTTTTAATTCTTGCTTTAGTGAGAATGGAGAAGATAAAAACAGAATTACAGTACAGTTAAGTGGTCAAGGATGCAGGCAGTTAGAAATGTATCTTGAAAGTAAAAATATAACTTGGATTGACTTCATAAAGAGATTTCAACAACGATATGGAGAAAACTTTAGTGTCACTCGAATTGATATTGCAGTTGATGAAATGGCGATGGAAGATACGAAGGAGAATTTTGATTTGTCAACACTAGTGACTAGATACTATCAACAAGAGATTGTTTCGCCTTATTTGAAGAGCTTTTCATTTGTCGGTGGTGGTGGATTTGATTTTGAAAATCCATTTGAATTAGAAAATAGACAAGGCTTATCAATCTATCTTGGTAGTCGGCAGTCTGAAATGTATTTTAACTTTTATGAAAAGAGGTATGAGATAGCGAAGAAAGAAGGAATTAGCGTATCAGCTAGTGTAAGGTTATTTGGAATATGGAATCGTTATGAAGCTCGATTTTCACAAGGTAAGGCAAGGTCATTCATTTCAGAAGTTTTGGCTGGTGCTGAGATTGCTGAATTAACAAGGTCAATTTTTCAAGGAGCGATACAAATCTATGATGGTACTGATGAACATGGATTTAGAAAGTATGATAGTAAGTGGCAACAACTCTTCGGCAATCATGAAGCAGTCAGACTAACAGTTAACCCTGAACCTTATTCGGTGGAAAGGACGATTAGATGGTTGGTAGAAAGAGTTTCTAATTCTTTATTATTTGTTTCTGAGATTGATCGAATGTTCATGCAAGAGAACATGAAAAAGATAATGAATTCAGGTGAACTTACACCTAGACAACGAAAAGAATTAGAGTTTCTTCAAAATCAGTTAGGGAGGGCAGAATGATTGACTATAAAGACATTGAAAAAATTGTATATTTGATTCCTGCAAGAAATTTTTATGATGGTTTGACAGATAGTAAATTAGCAAGAGATTATCAAGCCTATATTGAGTTTCAATCTCAAACCTATAAGGTGACAAAGAAGCGAAGTGATTGGGTTAAGTTGAAACGATTGATTACAGATTATGAATCATATTTAGCAGGACAAGTAGATGTTAAGAGAAAGTTACTTTGGTTTGGATTGTTAAGAAGGAGTAAAGAAGAAATGGGAATGGAGTGTTTAAAATTGATTGAACGATTTCATTTAGAGGAGTGGATGTGAATATGAAAGTTAAGAAACGTTCTCCAGCTTTATTGTTGAATAGTTAAAAAGCTAAAGAAGAAAAGAGGTATAAAAAATGGCTTTACAAGGAAAAGATAAACAGATTATTGAATTGTCGAATGAACTTGCAAAAAAACTGAAAGATCAAGAATTTAAGCAAGCATGGACTATGGCTGGTGAATTGAGTGCACTTCTTAAAAATGAAGAAGAATTGCAACTGCCGTATCATGTTCTCGAATGTATCAAGAAAGACCTGTCTAGTTATTATTCAATGAATAAGGAACTTAACAAAGTTACAAATCGAGCATTTGCGATTGGTTGTAGTTTTGAGCGTTCAGCTTCAATTTAATGAAAATTGTGGAGGAAGTCAATTATGGCTTCCTTTTTTATTTGGAAGGAGAAAAAATGAGTATTAAAGTTATTTATAGTAAGTTTTCTGATGTGCAAAATATTATACTTATGGAAAAAGTTTTTGATGAACCTGCAAAGATTATTGAATGCTTAGATGAACACTTTGACGGTGTAGAGTTTGGACAATTTGATGGGTGCAATCCTGACAATGTATATGTCAATTCGTTTACAGAAGTTGATACGAAGGAAGCATTGATTGATTTTGCTGGTATTTTGGATCATGGAGAATATGAGCAGTTAGTGAATGAAGATCGTTTGTCTGCTTATGTAGAAGAACATGAAGAAGAAATTGCTAGTCGTTTAGGAGATTCCTATGTGTTTCTCGGTCATGAAGGCGATAGTTGGTTTTTTTGTTGCAGTAGAAAGTAAAGGGGGAAAAATAAAAAAATGGATTTAATGGCTTTAGTTATTTATAGAGGAATCGCAAGACGAGTCCTGCTTCCATGCTCGAGTGAAGAAGTAGCTGAACGCTTTGGCTATGAAGGTCAAGAAATTGAGGTTACTATTGATTCGATTGAAGGCTTGCCTCCTTTGAATTGTGAAGGCTTAACTTTAGATTTAGCGAATGAACTTGCTGAAAACGTGGAAGATGTAGAAGAAGATCTGGTTCTATCATTTATTGAATCAAACAGTCCTGATCCAAAATATTTGGCAAGTGTAAATTTTGATGATTGTTACTTATATCCTGATGTTGATACGGATAGAGAGTTAGGTGAATATCTGGTTGAGGAACTTGGTGTAGAACTTTCTAAAGAAAAATTACTTCTTTATTTAGACTATGAAAAATTTGGTCGTGATGTTCGCTTAGAAGAAGGTGGTAGCTTTGTAGATAAAGGTTACTTTGTATCAAGATGATAGCAAATATAAGGGTTTTTAAGTGAAGGGAATTTTTGAATTTTCTGTGAACTAGATATTATGAAGTACAGTCAAGAACAAGTTCTTGAAAGAATAAATGAAAGAGGAATTGATAGAGATAGCTTTTTTTCATTTGTGGAATTACGGATTGGGAAGTTGATAAAATCATGTCGCTGGATGAAGTTTATTTGCTTAAGAAAGCGGTATTGGAATTGTATGATGGTGATGAGTTTGTTGTGAAATTTCAATTACAGCGTTATGTACCTGTAATTCAAATTGTGACTACATATTATAGATTTTGTTCTAAAGATGAAGCGCAAACTTTCTTTGAAGTAACAAAAAGAATTAGATTATCAATCTGTTGTCAATTATATCTGTGAGACTGGAAGTTGGGTAATAGCTTTTTCAGGGATTTGTGGATCAAGGAGAAATTTTTAAATACTCACCAAGGATTTTATAGAAAGGTTGTTCTTTGATTTTAAAAAAAAGAAAGGAAGAATATTGAGAAACTTTGAATTAAAGAAACCACGAAAAGTAAAACAAAAGCAAGTCAAGATGAAGAAGGTAAGTCAAAAAAGATCGAATCAGATTTTTTTGTTTGGCTTAGCTTTTTTTGTTTTTCTGTGTGGTTTGACAATATTTATTTCAATCAAGAGTGCTGTTAAGGTAAATGAAAGACTATCGAATGCAGCAGTCGTTGAAACAAAGAAAGAAACTGACCGTAAATTGGAACAGTTTTTAGATGGATATGTAAGTCGATATTTCACTTACAATTCGCAGGCTGGCTCGACTGATGATGATGTTTCAAAATTGAATAACTATTATGGTAGTGTTCCTGATGTGAAGAATCAAGGTCAGTTGAAACAAGAAATGTCAGTAGTTAGTGCAAGAATGCTGACAGCAAAGGACGGTATCGCTGTTTATCGTGTTGTTTATGATACGAAGAAAGATGATAAAAGTCAACGTGTAGGGATTGAATTTTCAATTCCTTACGGTGAGAAAGATGGAAAATACTATGTTGCTGGCTTGCCCTGGTTCACTCCTGTGAGTGATTTTAAGGCTGATGGGGTGGAAAAGAATAGTATGGTATCTTTGATTGCTAAAGATGATTTAGAAGAAGGAAAGCGCAAGAAATTGATTTCTTTCTTGGAACTATTCTTTAAGAACTATACAACAAGTCAAGCAAACCTAGACTTGATTTCAAAAGATATTAAGTCTATTGGTGGTGCGACATTCAAGAGTTTAGATTACTCATACTTTAAAGAAAAAGATGGTAAGATTCTTGCCTATGTGCAAGTAACATTTGAAGTTGCAGGTACAACTCATAGTGAGAACTTTAGCTTTGAATTACGAGAAGATAAAGATAGCTATTTCGTAGAAAAAATGGATCATACAATTCCATTAGATTATAACAAGAAAGATGATGAAGGAGAATAAAATAAATGGCATTATTTCAATTTTTTTAGTACAAAAAAACTCGGACTACCTGTCTTGGCTTACTTTATGATTACAAAAAGGTTTGGAAGCATGGAAGGATCAAAAAAACTAGGTAAATTGATTGTGATTGGCTTTGGTCGGTGGATTTCTGTACTATTTCATGGAAAGCCCTGAAACAGTTTTTGAAAGCTACAGCACCAATTTGGAAGTATTTGTCAACGATCTTTAATTAAGGAGATTAGATGGAAAGAAAAGACAAAAAGTTATATGTTCATACGACAGCATTTAGACAACCTGTGTGGGTTCATAAATTGAATGATGATTACAGTTTGCCCTTTGCTGTTAAGATGTCATCGATTGTCTATTGCCCTAGTGATTCTAGTCATTGTGTGGTTTTTTTACTAGGCTTTATTCCTTACTTGGATTGGGGTTGGCGATTTATGGGTTCTCTATTTGCTGGTTGGCGATTTGGGAATCTACTGGCAGATTACAAGTTAGATGGTAAAAACTCTTTTTTTCGATTCATTTATGAGTATCTGAAATTTTTGGAAGGAATACGATAGTCAAAGAAAGGAAATATATATTTGTAAAGGCATTAAACATGAGAAAGTGAGAATGATTAGGCGTGGAATTAACGAATAATATTTGGTCAATCGCTGATGGTTTGATTCTGCTGAAAGATGGTACGGTTTTGTCCGTGTTTGAAGTTGAGTCACAAATTGTCAATACGATTGAAGATAATAAGAAAGAAACAAGTAAAGATTTAGTCTATAATTGTTTGGCTAGTCTGCATGAGTACAATGATGTCAGTATTCATAGCTTACATATTGATTTAGAACTGGCGAAGAAGATTTCTTTATTGGCGCAAGATATTGAGCAAGGTCAAGGGACAAGTTCTTTGGGAAACTATGTGATTTCTACAATGAAGTCACGCTTAGAAGAAGAGATTAGCTACCTTTTTGAGTATAAGCATTATCTTGTTGTTCCTTTAAAGTCAGTCAATGTGACCTCTGATTTTTAAACTAACGATTGAGCAGACAATTGCAAACCTATCGAAAAAAATGTGTTGAAGATGGCTGGTTTTGAAGAACTACCAAAAAAATTGATTGGTGGAAAATATGGCAGAATCAGAAAGATATGGTTCAGACGAAACTTCATGTCTTGAATGTGAAGGAAGTTGCGAAAGCTGACTTGGAATTGTTGAATCGACTTCATTTTTCTTGGTGGTCAAAACCTATGATAAAGAAAGTGAGTTGATCGCTCTTGAAAACTCTATTGAGAATGTAGATGAAACGATTATTGAAGTAGTGGACGGAAACGCTTTGAAGTTGACTAATGGTCAGGAAACAAGTTACGTGGCGACAATTCCTGTTGTTTCTTATCCTAAAAATGTATCTTATCTTCATTTGCAAGAAGAACTTCAAAATCTTGAATTTCCTGTAGATAGTGTTTATAAGATTCGATTTTTCAACTCAAAAAGGTTTCTCTCTTTGTTTTCAAGGGCAAGAAACAAACGTAAGAATCTTGGGAATACGGTAGAGGAAACAGCAGAAAATGATGATGTTCAAAAGATTGAAGTCTTGGAAAGCCATCAGTTGCTAGAAGATTTTCAAGAGAAACATGATAATAAAGAATTGATGATTACCTATCTTCATACTTTGACAATTACAGCAGACAGTTTAGAAGAATTGAATCTTAAATTTGATATTCTGTTTGCACGTTTGAAAGAGTTGGAAGTTGAGGTTGTCAAGGCTGTTGCTGATCGAGTCTATTTGTTCTATAAGAGTAGATTGACAGAAATTCTTGATAACGGAAGGGAATCATTCCTTCAATATGGGAGTCTGCGTGGATTGTGTGAGAATCTAATGTTTACAACTAAGAAGGTTGGAACAGAAATTGGTTTTTTCCTATTGGTCGAGTGGATAACGAGATTTCCTCATGGTATGGAGATTTTCAAAATGCTCTTGATTCAAGTACCAATGTTGTATTTTCAAATTTGTTACAAGCTAACAAGGTTGGAGTTAAAGGGAAGGAAACAAGCAATCCTCATACAGCAATAACTGGATCAACTGGAAATGGGAAGTCATTCTTGACTAAGTTGTTATTTATTTTTCACTCTTTATTGAAAGTGAATAGTTTGTATGTTGATCCAAAAATCTGAAATTAAGAAACAATTTTTTTATCTGTTTTGGAAAAAAATTAAAAGAAAAAAAGGAAAAATTTAAAGAACTTCAAGAGTATATCGAGTCAATTAAATTTGTGACTTTAGATATGAAAGATAAGAAAAATCGTGGTGTGCTTGATCCATTCTCGTTCTTACAAGATGAAGCAGAATTGACTGAGTTAGCAACTGTACTTGTTGGCTCTGTATTGGATAAGGATACCTATATCAAGGTTCAACCATATTTGCTAGATTCGATTGACAAAGTGCTTGAACGAAGAAAAGCTGGTGAGAAAGTCGGTATGTTACAAGTCTTTGATGAATTGGAGAAAAATGAAAAAGAAGATGTTGCGACTGCTGGTTATTTCCTTAAACGGATTTCAAGAAATTCCTTGTTGTCACTTTGTTTTTCTGATGGTAGTCAAAATGTTTTGAAGGTTGATAATAAAATTACAATCATTGAAATTGCAGGCTTGGATATGCCTCAGGGTACGGATAAAGATGAAATGACTGAAACACAATTACGTAGTTTAACAATTATGTATTCTTTGACATACTTCTGTGCGATTTTTGGTGAACGTGAGAAAGATAAGGAAACAATGTTATTCCTTGATGAAGCATGGCAGATTATGTCAACTCCTGCTGGACGACAAGTAGTGAATCGTATTAAGCGTACTGGACGATCATTCAATAACTTTCTGGTGCTGGTTACTCAGTCTGTAAAAAGACTTGAAAACAAGCGAAGATGGAACTGGTTTTTGGTACAGTATTTGCATTTCCTGAACATTCTGAAACAGGGGCTATTTTTGGAACACTTACGAGTAGAAGATGATGATTTGTCACGTGCTTGGCTTGAAAATCAAAACAATGGGTCAATGTATCTATTATGATACCTTTGGTCGTAAGGAACGTATTACAGTAGATGGTACAATCTATCCTGAATTGATGGAGTTGTTTGAAACAGTAGAAACAGAATTGGTTGCAGTTTAAAGGGGGGAATATGAGAAAAAATATTTTACTAGTGTTTATTTGTTCATGCTTCCTTATTCCTATATTGGTTAAGGCGAATCCTGTTTCAGATTATCTTCCAAACAATAATTTCAATATTATTGAATTTGATAAGAATACCAATAAACCAAAACTGAAAGAAAGTTCTGAATCGACAAAAGAACTTTTAGACAATGCGAAAAAAGCAAAAGAAAAAGAAGCTGAGATAAAAAAGCAGAATGAAAGTAAAAGTAAGATGACTTATGAGAATTATAAGTCGAGAATGTCTGATTTCACAAGTAAAGCATACTTTGACAAAAAGTTCTTTGGATTTGATTCTAATATCAACTACTTTTTTAATTCGCTAGTTCAGGCTGTGTTTTGGGTTGGAAAACTGGTTTTCTATGTGATTGCAGAATTGTATAGCGCTGTTGAATCAATGAGTGATGTTTCTTCATTATTGAATGAAGCTGTAAAGAACTCTAGTAAGGTATTTTCTTCCTTGTTTAGTCAAGAACAATCTATATGGTTGGTGCTAGTATGGCAGTCTATCTATTGTATATATTTGCGACTGGAAAAGGAAGTTTCTTCAAAACATTGATAAGAATGTTGTTGATTTATGCTTGCATTGGAGTGTATTTTATTCAGTTTCCTGTTAATGGTCAAAATAAATATCTTTTGACTCATGTTTACGATGCTTTCAGAACAACCACTATAACTTTGAATGGTGAAATCACCAAAACGCTAACTGGTGAAAGTAAAGATGGAGTAGAAACATACTTTTCAGAAACATTGTTGAAAGGTTATAAGTATATGAACTCTCCTGTGAATGATAAAGGGGAGTTTGTACTTTCTGAAAAAGAGTTTGAAGATTTAGCTAGCTATAAGCAAGGTGACGGAGATCACTTGGTCGGTGAAAAGAAAATCAAAGATATTGCCAAAGATAAAGATCCTGAAAATAAGATGTTGAAAAATGAGTGGGGCTTAAAATTTATGTATGCCTTTGCTTCTGATGTCGATATTATCGTGATGGGAACGATTTATTTATTGCTCGGATTGTCACGATTCTTTTTCTTGATTGTATTTATCTTACTGATTGTATTGTTGCCATTTATTCTTCTAGTAAGTTTGTTTCCTAAGATGGATCATTTATTGATTGGATTCAATAAAAAAGCTATTTCAATGCTTGCTTTGTCGTCTATTATGCTATTAGCAACTACATTATTTGCTTTCTTTTACAATACATTGACTAGTTTTATATCTACTATTCTTGGTGGGGATTTATTAGTTACGGTATTTTTAAAAGGTGTTTTGTTATTCTTAATGTGGAAGTATAGGTATTCGCTTTTATCAGCATTTTCAAGAGTAACCAATAGTCCTGTTGGTAAGATTGGTCGAGAAATAAGTAATTCTCAATCTGTTCAAAAACTGAAAGAAAGATTGTCAAAATCAGGGAAGGATTCTTTTAAAGTCGGTGGTCAATTCGTTCGGGGGAGTTTAAAAATGGGTAAAAACACTTTGCAAACTCGTTTAAAAGATTTCCAGAAGGAATCGAAAGAACAAAGCTACTCACTATCTCCTCATAGTTTAGATATGAAAGAGTCATCTAATGGTGGAATTAGGCGAACTATTGATAGTGTGAGAGATAGTTTTTCAATTATAAGGACTGGTACAATGGGCACTGTTTCAGCAGCAAAAGAAAAAAGTAATCGCTCCATAGCTTTCTTGTATAAAATTCGTGCAAGCTCATTCAAAGATAAAGAATCTACAGAGTTTAAAAAATTAAAAGAAAAAAGAAAAACTTTTGTCAATAAGGCAAATAATCAACAAGTTAGACAAAAAGCTTATCGTCAGGAAGTAAAAAGATTAATGGGAAAACGATTGGGTAGCAAAATGGTAAATTCTAAGCCTAGTTCTAATCAAAGAGAAAGCCAACCTCAATCATTGAAAAAATTTGTAAAGAGAAAGACGAAGAAAGCTTCGAAAAGAAAAAATATAGAGAGTAGTGAAAGAAGTGAAAAAAAATGTTAAAGAGATTGAGAAACAAAAATTGAACAAAAAAATAAAGCTTAAAAAGAGGTAATAAGTGATGAAGAAAAACTGTTAAAAAAATATTGGTTTATTAACAGCTACACTTCTTTCATTATTTGTAACTATATTATTGATTTCAAGCGTTATTGGAGTTGTTTCTGCTGGTGGTTCATCTGATAGTACGACTGGAAAGAGAACACGTTTAACAGCACAAGAAGTAGCTCAAAAAAAGCGAATATCTCGGTGGAACGTGCAGAAGATGTCATTAAGATTCTTAACTGGCAACTATCTAAAGAGAAATTTACTTTTAGAGGGTGCTAGTGGTTCTCTTGCAAATGCTGAAAGAGAAAGTGGATTTGATCCTAAACTAACGAATCCTTCAGGTGGGGTTGCTGGATATTTCCAATGGTCAGGTTGGGATAATACTATCAATGGTGATAGATGGAGAAATGCAAGTTCTCGTGCTTTGGATAGTACAGTAGAGCTAGAACTAATGAGCTATGAATTAAATCATGGCTATAAAAAAAGTCAAAGATTATATGCAAAAAGGCAACTGATCCTTTTGAAAGTGCCAAGTATTGGTCTGAACATTATGAAGGTGTATTGTTATCAGACGGACAAACAAAACTAGAGAAACTAGAAAAGGACAGTAAGAAGTGGTATGAAGTCTTTAAAGGTACGATTGAATCAGACGGTTCATCAAGTAGCAATGCAATAGCAGGTAGCGTAGATGTGCCATTTGGTCAGGTTTCAACTGAATTACCTAGTGGTTTTTTTCAATTGATAAGGAAATAAATCAAGATGGCTATATCACGCAGTCTTATCCTTATGGTCAATGTACTTGGTATGTTTTTCAATAGGGCAAAAGAATTTGGAATAAACTTTGATCCGTATATGGGAAATGGTCAGGATTGGGCACATAAGGCTGGGTATGAGGTGACAAATACACCGACTAAAACATTCTGCTGTTTCGTTTCAAGGAGGGCAAGCAGGTAGTCATGCAAACCTATGGTCATGTTGCCTTTTGTAGAAGATGTTAAAGATGATGGCTCGATATTGATTTCTGAATGTAATGTGATTCAACCAATGCAAGGAACAGGAATTACTGATTATCGTGTCTTTACTGCTGACCAAGCAAAAAACTTTTTATATGTAATTGGTAAATAAGAAAAGAGGAAAAATATGAATAAAAAATTTGTAACATTGTTGTCAGTGGCTGTATTGAGTTCAGTCGCAAATGGAATTTTTAGCAGACGAAATTAATTTGGGTGGAAATAGTTCAACTCCAAATGATAATTCAGGTTTAGTAGTTTCAGAAAAAACTGCAGAAGCTCCTAAGGAGTCTACAGCGCCAACAGTAAATGAAAATCTAGATTTGGGTGGAAGTGTGGATAAAAAAGAGGACAAGGATAGTACAGGAGTAGTTGTAGAGCCGATAATGCCAACAGAACAACCAAAAGAAGGTAAATCATCTGATGAACTTGGAAAAGATACTAATAAGAATCAGGAACACGATCATACAGGAGTAGTTGTGGAGCCAACAAGTCCTTCTACCAATAAATCTAAAGAAGAAAAGCCTGTTGAAAATGTGGGTGATGATAAACAAGGAGATCAAAAATCTTCTGATTCAACTTCGGATAAATCAAAGGAGGGAGAAGAAAATACGAAACCAAATAAAGAAGATACTCCAGAAGTGAAGGAACAAAAACAAAAGGCAGAGGATAATGTTGGAGTAAAAGAAAAAGAAGAACCTAAACCCTTGAATGTGACTAAAGAAGAAATTAAGGAAAAACCTATCGAAACAAATACAGGATATAAGATTGTAGGCACTAATAAAGGCAAAGTAGTTGTAGAAGAAAGTGAAGGCAATTATGTAGAAAAAGATCCTTATGAAGTAGGAGCAGTCAAACAGAAAGATGGAACAATCGCTTTGAAAGATAAGGAAGGGGAACTAAAAGTTCTTCCAAATACTGGAACAGCTAGCACAATATTTGCAACTATTTGGGGATTTGTTGGTTTGATTGCAACATTTTTTGGAAAAAGAAAAGTAAAGTAGCACAAAATTAGTCAAGGCAGGGTAAGACTTGCCTTGTTTTTTGCTTGTTTAAGGAGTTAAAATGGATCAAGAAGAATTATTAAAAATCTATGCTGTGAAGTTAGCTAGTAGGTTGGGTGAAAATCAGGAATTTTTAGAGTTTATTGCTGACTCTGTAACTGATCATGGTATTGAAACTATGATAGTTGAAGTTATAAAAAAATGCGAAGTTTGTTAAAGTTATTTATGATTTTTGAAGGAGTCATGCTAATAAAAAAATTACCAAGAAGAAATTATGCGAGTGTATCTGTGTTAGTTGAGGAAGGCTACTCTTTTGATTTTTAGTAAAGGAGTAGCTTATACTTATTTTTCCTGATATAGAGAAGTTGTTAGAACAATTATAAAAATAATTGAAAATGTGATATAATAAAAAGAAAGTGAAAGGAGAAGGAATCATGATTAAAGAATTTGGTGTTACAAATCTAGAAGTCACAAAAGAGGATATTTTTTTAAAAAAATCCCAATAACCCTATTTTTTACGTATGTATGATGATGAAGAATTGATTGGAACTTTTAATATTCTTACAGGTGAAGTCTTAGAGGACTTGGACTTGGCTGATTATGATATTCGGTTTGCTCAAAAACAAATTGAATTGAATCGTGATAACTACCTTGAAACGTGGAAGGACTACGTGGGGTTGTTACATGCCCTAAGTATTCTTTTTTTGAAGTATGGTATTGAGATTCGTCCGAATGAGCATAATCATAAAGGTCAGAAGGCACATATTCATATCTATATCCATGGTGAGGAAGTAGGTTCAATGTTTTTTTGACTGGAGAGCTTCGAGATGGTAGATTGAAATCAAAAAGATATGAAGATTGTAAGGCAGTATGTTTTTAGAAAAATGCAGATGATCTTCAAGCTTTTATGGGATGAATATCAAAAAAAGTGCGTATTAAGAAAATAAATTCAAGCCAGAAATGGCTTGTGCTGTTGTTTAAGGAGTAGTAAATGAAAGAGTCGAAACAAGTATTTAATATTGAAGTTCCAATTCCTTCCAATATGGTTTTTGATCAGTCGTTCCGAGTATCTAGATTTAATACAGAAAGAAGAAATTGGTCAATGGTGGACTATTGATAAGGTTGAGGAATTATTGTCTATTAGTAAAACAAAAATTGGTCAATGATATTTTTATTGAATCCAACAATAAAAAAATGAATTAGATATTGAGCAAAAATAAAGAAGGATTTGTCTTATATCCGAAAAAGTAAGGGATCACCTTATAGATTTTTTTAGCAAGAAAAAAACAAGGGAATATTTTTGATAAAAAAATTATCAAAAAAATATTATTAATGTTATAATAGAATGGTGATGACTGCCATTCAGAAAGGAGTTAGTGTGGCAAGTTACAGACAGCGTGGAAAAAAACAAACTTTGGGATTACCGTATCTTTGATAAGCAAGGTAATGTTATTGCGACAAATTCGGGTTTTTAGAACTAAACGAGAAGCAATGAATGAAGCGCAAGAAAAAGAGAGGAAATTATTTCAATCAAACTATACAATACGATTTGATAGTAAGTCTACACTGTATGAGTTGTGGCAGGATTGGTATAATTTAGTGATTCTTCCATCAGAAAAGGCAAGTTCCACGATAGATACGTACTATGCAAGAGGTCAAGCAATAGAAAAAATATTCTCAGATATACCAGCAATGAGTATAAATCATCAAGAATATCAGTCACGATTAAATGAATATGGGAAAAAGGTGACTGCTGATCACTTGCGAAGAATAAATGCAGATATAAGATCAACAATAAAATTTAGTAAACGAGGTGGCTTGCAGATAACCGATATTACAGAAGATGTGAAAATATTTGGTTTAGAATCTGGCGATGTAGATGATAAATATATTCATAGTATTTTAGAATATAAGAAATTGTTGTCTCATTTGAAAGGCAAAATTCAATTATAGAGAATCAGTAATACCATATCTATTATACTTCTTGTTTAAAAACAGGATTTAGGGTGGGAGAAGGTATGGCTGTCTGCTGGTCTGATATAGATTTTGAAAATAAGTCAATTCGAACATATAGGCGATTTGTAGGGGATCGGCAAGAATTTGTACCTCCTAAAACAAAAACATCTATAAGAGAAATTCCGATTGATGATGATTTGTTTCTTGTTTTTAAAAAAACATTACAAATTGAACAAGAAAAAGATACTATTTGATCGTGAAGAATTAAAGAAACATGATTTAGTATTCTATGATAGAAGGTATAAAATACCTACAAATTCGGGATTGAATAAAAGTTTGAGAGCTTGTTTATCAGAACTTGAAATTGGTAATCAGGAAATGACAGCGACAGCAGGACGGCATACCTACGGTTCTTACCTTCTAGCTAAAGGGATTGACATCTGGGTTGTTGCAAGATTATTAGGGCATAAAGATATCCAACAGATTATTAAAACTTATGGTCATGTATTGCAAGAAGTAATTGATAAGGAGTATGAATTGATTAGAAAATTTATGCTGGATAAGGAAGAAAAAGAAAGCAAAAATTTTGACCAAAAATTGACCAAGTAAGACAGAAAGGCTTTAAAATAAGGTTTTGAGACCTGTTTTTTGGTTCCTGCAGGGGGCATATAAACTATTGATTTTACTGGGTGTCTGAGGTGTTTCGCCCCAAATTCGCCCCTAAATTTGAGAAAATGCCACGGATTTCTGAATTGCTTTCATCCTCTAATTCCTTCAACTGGTGAGCGTACACCTCGATAGTGATGTTCATATTCTCATGGCCAAGAATTTTAGAGATAGATAGTAGTTCAACGTGTTTTGAAATTAAGAAAGAAGCGTATGTGTGTCTAAGCGAGTGAGCATGGACGTTTCTTCTAACAATGTGCCTTAAACTCTTATTGACAGCGTTGTTTGATATGTTAGAGAAAATACGATTTTCTTTGTTATGGATCCAATGTTCTTTCTGGTAGACTTTAGCAATTTAAGTGTTTCATCGTCAAGCGGTATTTTCCTGATACTGCTTTTTGTTTTTGTACTTGCAAAATCAAGATTGGTTTTATAATTCCAGGTTTTATCCACAGTTAGTAGTTTGTTGTCATAGTCTACATTATCCCAGGTTAGCCCTAGGCACTCAGCAAAACGCATCCCAGTAACTGCGATAAGATAGATCACTGCATAAGATTGAACGTTCATTTTACGCTTTGAAACAGCTATAACTTTCTTGTACTCTTCAACTTCAAGAAACTTGGTTTCTTTTTCTATACCTTTATTTTGAGAAACTGCTTTGGCAAAGGTTGTGAAATCCTTTTGAATGATTTCCTCGTGAACTGCCATAGCTACGCATTGTTTGATATGGATATTCAATCTTTCAACTGTTGCTTGAGAGTGCGTTTCAGCAAATGTATTTAGAGCTTGCTGATAGGTTGAACTGGTTATGTTTTTAAGTTTCGCATCTGGGAACAGCTTTTCAATGTTGCGATTGGTAACTTGATAAACTTGCCAAGTAACAGGGGAAATATTAGGTTTCTTATGAATGGTTGCCCATTGTTTAAAGTATTCGTAAAGGGTAATGTCGTCTGAAATATGAGAGGGAAGTAGTAATTCTTGTTCTCGTTCAGCAGCTGCAATCTGTGCAGCCTTTTTAGTCGGGAATCCCCCTTTTTCGGCTTTCTTGTATTTTCCGTCGTGAGATTTATAAGAAATGCGATATTCCCATTTCCCATTTTCTCTTTTTCTGTATGATGCCATTGATTTCACCTCACTTTTTTGATAAAATGGGTACAGTAAAAAGGGCCGTTTAATGCCTTTTACTATCCTGATTGCCTCACGCTCAGAGTCGCCAAACTTTGCGAGTGTGGGGATTTTTAATAAACTAAAAGCCCTACTCATAAGAGCAGGGCTAGAATTGTCCTCTTGGGACAGTATCATATATTTTGTCGTCAAGCGACCTTATGATTTTATTCTAACCCCTAAATTTAAGAAAAAGTCAATAAAAATACTCGAATTTTAAAAATATTTTTTTCAGTGCCTCATTTATTTTGTCCATAGTATTATCGGAAAGTACAATACCATTCAAAAATTGAATTATTATTTTTGGGATCACGGAGTCTCATTTTACTAATTGTTGTAACCTGATTCAATAGAACGATGCTATCTTTATTCATATTTTGTGTTTTTAGGATAAATTTATTAGCATACTCCAGTTTATCCTTAAGTTCTGCAAGTAAGATTGCATTTTCTTTTGCTTCCTGTCGTATTTTATCCGCCTGTTCACTTGCGAAGTCTATATTTTTATTGATAGTTAGTATTTGCTCAATAGAAGAATTGTTTCTATCAAAATCCGGTGAGTTTTTGAGTGTTTCAAAAGCTTTTTTATTATCTTCGATTAACGACTCAACCATTTCAACTCGTTTGTGCAATTCATCATCTTTTTGAAAAACGATCATACAATTCAGTTAATTCTATAATTTTTCGATTAGCCTTTATTTATTAATAACTGAAATACTTCGTCGCCAATTGGAAGTTGAAAATATTTCAAATTAGATATATCAGTTGTTTCTTTTACAGAGGTTAAAGGCAATACATGAAGAAGATGGTTTGAACGTGCATCTATTTTATTAAGAACTATTGCATAATGAAGGCCTCCGTATTCTCTACCAACATTGAAACCAAAATCAGCATAAACTACGCTTCCTCTTTTCAAAGCCTGAATACTCTTTGGATTAAAAGTTTGTTCTATTTTTAAATATTTTGTCCAGTTCTCTACCCAATGAGCTATTTTTTCAGACCGTTTATTCTCTTCGTCGTTCATTCTCTGAAGGTGATGAAGATAATCCTCTAGCTCTTGTATTACCGTTGCAGTATAGACAGCTATTTCTTCATTTGTTCTATTACTTCCCATAATTTTTTCCTTCCTCATTAACTACCAGTTAATCGATAAAACTCTTCCTGAATCATATCTTCGCCCCAGGTTGTTGCGATTTGTTCCTCGATTGTTTTAAATGGCTTCAAAAAAAGCCTCCTCCAAGTAAATGGAGAAGACTTCTTCCGCATCAGACCCCGTAGAGTTACTGACACTTTTTCTTTAATTATCTCCATTTTACTGTATTGTTTAATTTCTGTCAAACGTCAACTTATTCTAAAGACTTATGTTTACTAGAATATAAAAGAAAAGTAGCCGTATCAAATACGGCTACCATCACGTTATGGATCTAAAATCCAAATGTAAACTTTTATGGAGCTAAACTCCTGATAGCTGTATTGTAATATAATTATTAAGAAATGTCAAGAGATTAGAAAAAGGTATAATTCTTTTAACTTTTCGTTAATTTTGTCCAATGTGTTATCAGATACTTTCATTTTTTCCGATTGGATCTAATCTATTTTTTTCTTTAAAATTCTATCTTTGCTGATTGTTTGAAGGTTATTACACTTGGCATAAGAACGCTTAATGTATTTTTATAGTATTGAGTTAATTCAATAACGTCAGCTATTTCTGATTGTGTTCGTTTAAGGTTGTCGTCATCTATTATCTTAGGTTGAATTATTTCGTTTGAAAATTGTTCTGTGTAAGCTTGGTAGACATCCGATAAGGCAGCTTCGGTAATTGCATTATTGGAATCTAAATATTTTAGGTAGGCAAATAATTCTTTGTGTAATTTTTCAATATATTCATCAAGTAAAATAGTAGGATATTCCGCAATAATTTCGTCTATGAGTACAGTATCTATTTGATTTTTAGATGTTAGAGGAATTACTGTGAGTGTTTTTTTATAAGGACTATCTACTTTGTCTAAGACAATCGCCCAATGATTATTCGATAATTCTCCGCCTATATTCACACCAAACTCTACGAACACAAGAGAGCCACGGCTGAATTTCCAATATTTTCTTTTTTGAGTCTTGGCTTCAAATAAGAATTGTTCAGATTGTCTTTTAACTGCTGGTGCCAGAAATCTGTATTTAGAAGATGTATGTTTTGCTTTACCAAGTTTATAGAGTTTTTCAACTTCTATGTAGTTTTGTTTGGTTTGTTCAAAATATGGATTTTCTTTATTCATTTTATTTCTCTCTATACACACTCAGAGTCGCCAAAGTTTGAGAGCGTGGGGATTTTTTTATTCTAAGATGATTTTGCCAACAGGAATAATATCTTTCTGTTTTGAAGACTTAGCGATTAGATCATATTGGTCAGCGGACTTTTCGTAACCGAGGGAAAGAGTAGTATTGTCGTCTGGTAACTTTTTAGCATATTCAGAAATAGACATACGAAGTAAAGTGATTGCATTATTTTGGTCTGTAGTGGCAGAATTAGAATAGACTGCATCCAGAGTTTCTTTTACGCTATCCTTAGCAGTTCCAGTTAGCAAAAACTCATGATTGAGTCATGCGGTTCGGTTGAATCTGAATCGATTAGATTATTTTGAATTTTTTTACGCTTATTGCTCCAGTTGATTCAGGATCTAATTTTGATTTAATTTCAGAGATTAAATCATCATATTTACTGTTATCTACTTTGGCTTTTGTATCTGTTGATGTAGTGTTTTTTTGCTCAGTTTTAGGCTGCTCTGTATTATCTTTTGAAGTTGACTGGCTATTAGAACATGCCACTAAAACACTAGCAGAAAGTAAGATAGTTGTTTTAGTTAGTAGTTTTTCATGGATATTTTCCTTTTTTAATTTAATAACGCTTGATATTCTTCCTTGACCATAACTTCGTCAGCTATGGTTTTTATTCCTCTCTATACACCCCGACAACTGCAAAAATCTTGATGTGTGTGTCTTCGGCTGGTGGGAAGTCTAGGATAATGTCTTCATACTTGTCATTGAGCGACACAAGGCGTAAGCGTCCGTTTTCGGTATATATTTTCTTGAAGTAAGAACGGTCTCCGTATGCGATAACTGCCAAATCTCCGTTATAGGTGGTCAATCCTTTATCTGCCAAATAGAGAATGTCTCCGTCTTGGTAGTCAGGTTGCATGGAATCTCCGCTGACTTTAGTTGCGATATCGTGGCGTGGTGGTCGTTCATGAACCTCTATAGTCTCTCTGTCTGTATCGTCGTAACCAAATCCGTAGTTAAATCCACAAGCTGCAGCCGTCTCAGATACTATCTCGACTTGATACAAGCTGATGAGGTTTTCCGATACTTCGTTTTTCTTCGTTTTTTCTTCATTCCTCTGCTCATCCCGTAGTCTCTCTGCATAGGTCAAGACTTTAGCTTGTCTTGGAGGTTTTAGTTCGTCGTAGATGGTTTGGATTGGGGAAGTATTAGAAGAAGAGTCATCGGCCATAGAATTATTAGTTACAAATCTAGGATCTAATACAGATTTAGGCACTCCAAAAAAATCTGCAATTTTTTGAACATTACCAGGGATTGGCAAAGAAGTTCCTTTTACATAACCTGTCAATGTGCTAGGCGGTATTCCTGTCGCTCGAGATAGCTCAGCTTGTTTACAATTTCTATCAGATAAAATTGAGTTAAGATTTGCAGAAAAGACCTTCATATCCTCTTTATCTTGAGGAGTTAATTTCCCTCGTCCTCTTGCCATATTTTTCCCTCCTATCTTCTTTACTATATAATACCGTTTATTTTCGGTTTTGTAAATAAAAAATTCGAAAAAATTACGAAAAAATTCGAAAAAACTATTGACATACGATTTAAATCGTAGTATAATTAAATCAAGCTTAAGGAAATAACAAAACAAGCAGGAGAAACACAATGAATAAAGGACTTACAACACAAGAACAGATCGCACTAGCAAAAGAAATCTTACAAGTTAAGAATCGCAGAGAACGCTCTCTTAAACTTGGAGAAATCCTAGATCGTGAAAAACTATCATCAGATGATATGTACGCATTGTACAACACACTACTAACAGCAATCAGAGTTTACGGCGATGTTATCGGATTTGATGATAAAGACTTTCAAGAAATGGCTCTTACAATCTTAGTTCTTGAAAGGTTGGAGAAGCGAAAGAAGCTAGGGTAGCGTAGAGGGGTGCGACTCCCCTCCTAGTTATTGCTCGAAAGAGTGAGAAGAATAAAAAAATAGAAAGGAGCAGAAGAAAATAAAATGCTTCATCATTATATTACAAAGTATAAAGAAAATGGGCGATGCTATGCAGAAGCTTGGTTTCAAATTGATATTTTCGGAAAAAGTTTTTGCTTATCAAAAAAACGCATCTGTTTAGATGCGTAGAGTGATCAGATTATTGTTTAATCCAACCATTACCTGGTTTTTGAGTTGGTGGTAATCTGTCGCCTTTATCGATATGAACGACACGACCACCAGGCACATTACCGCCACGAGGACCTTTTTCTACATAAGTTCCTGCAGGCTGATTATCTGTTCCAGGTTTTATCGGAGTCTTTGACATAAGACTGCTCCTTTCTACTGAAATTTTGACTAAAACGGGAGAGGTCTTAGTCAAGATATATTATAATACAAACATTTTTATTTGTCGATATATTGTATAGGAAAGGAATTGATGTGCTTGAAAAACACAACATATGGTATTTTAGATGTGGGATAAAATTGAAAAACAATTAAAAATAAAAGGCTGGTCGATGTACAGATTGGCTAAAGAATCGGGTGTCCATCCATCTAATTTTTCAAATCTTAAGGCTGGAAGATTAAAAGAGATGTCTTGGACGAATATGTGCAAAATCGCTGATGCACTGGAAGTCAGCTTGGATGAATTTAGACAGGAGGTGAAAGAATGAAGCAAGGGATTGAAATCAATATGAAACATCATGACCTTGTGTTGCTTGCAAGAAAAAACTACCCCATAATTCTGGTGGATGGCATTCCACTAAACGGGGTAGAGAAAATTGAATTTACACACAATGATTTTTGGGAAAACTGTTGCGTGAAATTAATTTTTAATGAAAATGTTGAAAGCAATCCTATTCCGTATAACGATATTAATCTATTAAAAAGATTATATACGAGTCCTGATAGAATAACCGTACAGGATGCGTTGAAAGAAAAGTATCAATAACTTTTTTACGATTAACGCCATCAAATACAGATTTATGAAGTTTGAACGACTCTTGATTTTTAGATTTCGCTAATTCATAGTGATCAATCAGGGTTTTTAAAATAACTTCATCCATTTCATCACCTCCTTTCTGACTACATTATAGCAGAATTGCGAGGAACAAATAGAAAAATAAGGAGGTAGGAACGTGCCGAAAATGACATTGAGAGCAATAAGAACAAATTATAGCTTATCTGCAAAAGAAGTTGCCGATAAACTTAACATTCATCAACAAACACTGTTGAAGTATGAGCATGATAGTTCAAAAATTCCAATGGATCTTTTAGACAAGCTTGCTCGACTATACAATGTCGAAAAGGATTTTATTTTTTTAGGCAAAAAATACGAATTAAATCATAGTTTAGGAGAGGTATGAATGAACAAGCGAGGTTCCAGAAAGGGGATTAAATATGAGGTATGCAGTATATTCTAAGAAATACTCACGAAAATTACACAGCTATCAATAACACTTTCACTCAAGACAAGCAACTGAAACCAGCCACAATAGGGATTTTGGCAGTCATACTGACAAATAAGTCTGATTGGGTTGTGTATCCTGATGAGATTGCACGACGTCTAGGAATAAGTAGGCGCACGGTAGATGAGCACTTTAAACTTTTAGAGAAAGCTGGTTATCTCAGAGTATATCGCTTAGGACTAGGTAGAGGTAAAGGCGTCACAGTACACAGATTTTTTTCAGATATGCCTATCTCAGATGCTTACTTTGAGTATCTGAAAACCAATCTTGAGAAAGAGTTATCCACAGAGGAAGAAAACTAGGAATACAGTTGGAAAAAATTGCCATGTGTAAAATTGCCATGTGTAAAATTGCCATGTGTAAAATTGCCCTCTAATAAGTACTAACTATACAACAAGTACTAACTATACAATAATCTAAGCCTAACGGCACTAACTTAGTAATAAATACTAACTTACAACAAACTAATACTTCTCTAAATAAATAAAAGAGAGGAAATTTAAAAATTTCTAATTTAGGACCTTGCAAAATAGGAAAGGAGAAAACATGAACGAACTAGAAAGAACAGCCCTCAATGAGATATTGAGGACCGTGACGTATATTGCTGAGAAGTTGGATGAAGTCGAGTTGACTACGTCATTTTTAAAAGGTAGCGTATATGCTTTAAAAGTTAGGACTGACCAGTTTGTTTCTGAGCCAAGTTCGCAAAAGCATTGAGTGACTCAGGGTTTTTAATCATTTCAGGGAGTATCAAAGCTAGCATACGCTCTTCCATAGTTTGTTCTGTCTTAGAGTGTTTGGCAACTTGTTCAGCTACCGTGTCAATAATAGTCGCATTGATTTTGAGTGATAAGATCCATGATGGCATCTAATTTATTATTTATAGTTGTCAAAATAGAAGTGTCTAGATTTGATGGAGAGAGTTGAGGAAGCAGCTTGGCTCTCAAAATCAAAAATTTCAATCGCTTCCTTTAGTCGATTTATTGCAGTGTTAGCTTTGTCTAAATCATTTGTCGCATATTTTATAGTTCTTAATGTGGTAACATCAAACGGGATAGAGTGCCCTTCTTCTATGATAGGAATGACGAGCTTACCAAGTGCTTGACGGTACCCAAATTCATAGAAAACATTGGCATTATGACCAGTCATATCAGCTATTACTAGGTCAGCGGTCTGTAAATATTCTATAATCGTTTGGTCGATTCTATCTACTGTAGGTAGTGAGTCAACACGAATAATATCAAACTCATCTTGCGAAAGAGCAGGTGTGATAATGTATTTTAGTACCGTATCAGAGTGTTTCCGAATTTCAGAGTTATCTTCTCCGATAGGGCAAACGATAAAACAGGTTTTTTTAGACATAAGATTTCTCCAATCATTTTATTTTCATTATACCAAATTTAGAAAGGAATACTATGAACGAAGAAGAAACAACAAATTATAAAGATAATAAGCAACAGAAGGTTATTTTAGAAGACTTGTTGATTTATTCTAAAGCTCTTAAAAATAGTGATTTTCATTCAAAGATTATTATCTCAGCGGATGGAGTTTATTTAGAGCAGACAAAAGAGTTTCACCCACTTGATGAAACTCTACTGGATTAGCTTACTTGTGTGTAAGGATGGCATTTAGACAGTCTATGAATATTAGAACCGACAGATCCAATCAAGACAGAGTTGTATTCTGATTCACTAACATGATGGTAGTGATAGATGCTACCGTTATTAAATTCAACTTCTAAGATTCCGCCCTGCCAACCAACACTACGAACATTAGTAGATGCAACATATTTTCTCAGCATATTTCTCTCCTTTCTATTGAATTTTTGACTAAAACGGTGAGAGGTCTTAGTCAATAATGATTATAACATAGATAACAGAAAAGCACAACATGTTGTTAATTAAATATATTTGTTTAACAACATATAGTGTTTAGAGGTGTAGAATGTGGGAACAGTTAAACAGAATAATGCAGGAAAGAAATTTGAATGGAAATCAATTATCAAAGATGTCTGGTGTCAATCGGAGTTTCTTTTCTGATTTGAAAAGTGGAAAGGTGAAATACCTTTCTTGGCCAAATATATGCAAAATCGCTGATACATTGGAGATCAGCATAGATGAATTAAGATAACAAAAAAAGCACCTGACGGCAATCAGGCGCATACTTAAATATTCAACATGATTATAACACGAAAGGAGCAAAAATGGAAGAGTTGATCCAAGCGATTGCAAGTCAAATCAAATTTACGGTATTGCAATCAGCAGATATTGAAGAAGCTTTCCCTCTGGAACTCAAGCGAAAAGATGTGGCTAAAATGCTAGGTGTTTCTGTAGATACGTTCGATGACCGTTTTCGCTACCAGAAAGGATTCCCAAATATAAATGACAAGCGTTGGCCACGAGATGCAGTCCGTGAATGGTACAACGCAAACTGGATGAATTTAACGAAGTGAGGATAAATATGAAATTATTAAGCAAAATCAAACTCAAGCACGAAGGCTTGTTTAAGGCAATCAACCTTGACTGGCGAGAGGTAGCGATCGAACTCATGAACGATCTATTTGAAGAGCGCAGGCGTCGCTTTGCTTTCGAGCAAGAAAACTATGATTTAAAGCAACAGTTGGCAGTTTATAAAGAAAAAGAACAGATGGGAGAACAATATGTTTAAAAGCACTAAAAACAATCAAAAATCAAACAACTTCAGAAAGAATTACACGCTTTCAGTTTAGCTTTTCTGACTCTGCAAGACATTGGCTTGATGCCAGAAACTGAAAAAAAGGCAAAGCAAAGGCTCAAACGATGCATGACATAAGCCACATGATCAAGGATATTCTAGACGGCAAGTCAGTAGATGAAGCCACGAAACGATTAGAAATCACAGTTGAAGCCAAAGAAGATGAAAAAGTGGAGCGGGAAGATGACAAAGATTGAACTTGAAAACCGTGTGTGGCTTTTTGGCCAATCACGAAGAAAAACGAATTGCTGGATCTCGGTTTGACGTCCAAAGCTAAATATGTGAAACGAGTTCTGGAACTCGGAAAGGTGTATGCTCATGTTTGATTATGACAGAGATATGATGCAGCCGCCTGAGCCACGAGAAGAACCGGATCCAAGCGAGTATGTGTACATCGGATGCGGTCAGTATCGATATGTGGGTGATGAAATATGATTCAGGAGCTACACGAAGAAATCGATAACTGGCGAGCTGAGTATATGCATCTCGGCCGAGAGATGGGGCGGATTATCAATGAACAACAAGATATAATCTTTAAACTACAAAACGAAAACAAACGCTTAAAGCGTGAAAATTGGAACTTTAAGAAGACTAAAGGAAGAAAGAAATGACAAACGAACTAACACAAAAACAAATCACATCACCAGTAGCTGCACGCATCCAGGAAATGCAGAAAGAGGGCTTAATGATCGCACAGAATTATAGCGTGAGTAACGCGCTAAGCTCAGCTTACTACGCACTTAAAAATTCAGCTAGTGGGAACCTGCTAGAAAACTGCACCCCTGAAAGCGTGTATAATGCCTTGCTCGACATGGTTACTCAGGGGCTAAGTCCAGCTAAAACACAATGCTATTTCATCCCTTACGGGAACGTGGTCAAATTGACCCGTTCATATTTCGGAACAATGAAAGTCGTTAAACAGTTGCCTGAAGTAAAAGACATCTACGCTCAGATTATCTTTAAAGGAGATGAGTTTGAAGCTGAAAACGTTGACGGGCGCTGGAAATTTGTCAGCCACAAGTCAAACTGGAAGAATCAGGACAACCCAATTGAGGGAGCTTATTGTGTGATTGAGAAAACAGACGGGGAGAAAATTCTCACGATCATGACAAAGAAGGAAATTGACAAGTCTTGGGCGCAAGCTAAAACTAAGAATGTTCAGAATAACTTCCCTCAAGAAATGGCTAAGCGTACGGTCATCAATCGTGCGGCTAAACAATTCTTTAACACATCGGACGACAACGACTTATTCATCGATGCAGTCAATCGAACTACTGCGAACGAGTATGACAATGAGCGTCGAGTGAAAGATGCTGAACCAGTGAGAGATAGCGTTGAAACATTAGACGACATCTTAAAAGCTCCTAGCGCGCCTGTAGAGCCCGACAACGTGGTGGATGGAGAATTTACCGAAGAATCCCAAACACCCCCAAAAACGGCTGAAAAAACGGCAAATCCTGACAAGTTAGCCTCTACCGAATACCCAGAAGATGAAATCCCAGATTTTGACGAAGTGTCAGGCGAAGTTTTGGAAGAAATTAGCTTGTTTGAAGGTAATACGATCAACGTCAAGGAGTAAGAATAATGACACAAGATTTACTTGGCAAAGATTACTATTCGGCAGCTTCTGCACGTCGCTACTGGTCTATCTCGCAATATAAGCGATTTAGAGAGTGTGAAGCGCGAGCGCTAGCAGAGCTGGAAGGAGAATGGGAAGACCAGAGAGACAACACGGCTCTCTTGGTCGGGAACATGGTCCACAGCTATTTTGAAAGTCCAGAAATACATAAGAAATTTATGGATGAAAACGCAGATGCCATGATTTCAAAGCCGGAAAGACCAAAGGTCAGTTGAAATCCGACTTCTTGGTCGGCCAGCGCATGATTGAGCGACTGGAAGCTGATAAGCAGTTCATGGACTACTATGTTGGTCAGAAAGAGGTTGCTGTGACAGGCAAAATCGAAGGTGTGGAATTCAAAGGCAAGATTGACTGTCTCAATGTCGAAAAGGGATATTTCGTAGACATCAAGACTACAAAATCAGACATTGACAGCATGGTATGGGTTCAGGACGAAGCAAGCGGACGAAACATTCAAGTCCGTTGGTTCGAGGCTTTGGGATATGTCCTTCAAATGGCCGCTTACAAGAAGATGCTAGAAGAGAAGTACGGCAAAGAGTTCACCCCTATTATCTACGCAGTGACAAAAGAGCCGACTCCCGACACAAGAGCCATCGTTTTTCAAACTCAGGAAAAGCTTGGCTATGAGCTGGCTGAGTTATCTATGATCATCCAGCGCCTTGACAAGGTTAAAAAAAGGCGAGGAGAAAGCAAAGCCATGCGGCCATTGTGAATACTGCAAAACGAAAGCTTTGAGCCAGCGTGTGGAGGTGATTTGATGATATATCTCTATGAAAATCATCTAGGTGGCTGGTACACTCTCGATCGCTACGAAGAGCCAGACTACTGCGAAACATGCAGGGAATGCGATGAGTATATCGGCTCATTTCGTAGCATGGAAGATGTTGCGCTGAAGCTTCTGAAAGAAAATGCTTCAGACGAGGAAATCCAGCAAATAACTGAATTGAAAGTGATTGTTAAGTTTGAAAAAATGAGGAAAGAAAATGATTAAAACAGTATTTTTTATCATCCGACTACCCACACGAAGAGGCGATTGACGATCAAATAAATAGCTGGCTTGCCGAAAATCCAGACATTAAGTTGATTGACATCAAATTTCAATCAAACGTGTCTGCTGTCGCTGACAGTGGAGTCAGCGGTGAATATTGGCATACATCCGCATTGATTATTTACAAAGTTCCATCTTAGGAACAATTAAAAAAAACCAACAAGCCGTGTATTCTTGTAAAACTGCGAACTAGAAAACGTCAATGAAGGTCATGTGACCTTGGACGAGCGACTGCCCGTATTTAGCCAAACTCACAACAACAGAGGCAGTCGCATTTTTTTAGAGATATGAACTTAAAAGCAGGCGATTTTGTAAAAATTTTAAAAAATGGAGAATTCTTTAAAATTGTACAAATCAAAAAAATCTATGGAGACTGTATTGAAACCAGTCACGGACTTTATAACAGAACTACACTTGCAAGTCGATTAGATGGTAGGTGCATTATATCTGGAATTGTAAAATGGGAGGACCAGGATGGAGTGGACGGATTGGGTGGAATGGGAACCTGAAACCAAAACGGACATCAAAACCAAGATTGAAAATGATGGGTACACTTTTCCGCATTATGACAAGAAAAATAACGGCGTCAAGTACGTCATCTCTACAATGGACATCAAACGAGACTGTCTAAGGCTTGGGGTGCCATTTGAAGATGTGTACCCTTTGCAAACTACACTTTTTTAACCAAAAAATCAAGGAGTATAATTAGCATGACTTTTTATGTTTATAGACAAAATAATTCTGGAGGATATTTTGTAGAAGATGAGAATGTTTCAGCACATGTCATCATAGAAGCCGAAAACGAGGCACAAGCAGATATTAAATTTGATGAAATCATTGATAAGAAATCAGAATACACAACTTATTGCCCTTGTTGTGGCAAGCGCTGGAGTGGTGTTGATGAAACTTATCAAAATGTAGAAGTTGACAGCGCTGTGGCTGAACAATTAAAGAAACACCGATATTATGACGAGGCTATTCTTTACATGGCAGATGGGACTAAGAAAAAAATTCCTTGGCTGATGTATGGAATGTATCAATATTTACAATGAATTTTTACAGGAGAAAGAACATGATAACTAAAACCAATGTCCCAAAAACGTCAATTGTAATCGAGATTGAAAATAAAGAAATCAAAATTGAGAATATGATTGGCTATGATATAAAGATGGTTTTTAGGAACCAGGATGCAGAACCGTCTTTAGATGAAAATGGGGGACGTTTTTGAACCTCTATACTGGCTAGACATTAAGGCGAAGCCTGAAGAGGACGTAGAATACCATACAAGTTTAGGAGTGAAGAAAGAAAAAAAGAAAACTAGCTGAGCTACAAATATTCTTTGAATATATCGAGGCTAACAAACAAAATCTTTTTGATCTCTGTGGATTGAGAGGGGAGCTTAGTTAAGATGAAATTGACCCTGAACATTGAGCCTAAACCTCAATCACGGCCACGGTTTGCGAGACGTGGAAATTTTACCACGACTTACGAAGACAAGGATATGAAATCCTGGCGCAATAACTGCCAGTTACTGATTGCTAATCAGTACATGGGTCAGCCCATTCTTGAGGGAGCTCTGAGGGCAAAGCTTAGATTTTACATCAAGCCTCCTCAGTATATTTCCAAGATCAAGAAGAACCAACATGCCCTCCTGGATGAAATCATCCCAGTAGGCAAAAAGCCTGACATAGACAACTACGAAAAAGCCCTTTATGACAGTATGTCAGGGATCGTCTTTCAGGACGACGGTCAGATAGCGCTACATGATGTAGGCAAGTTCTACAGTCTAAATCCACGGATAGAGGTAGAGGTGGAGGAAATGAGGTGGAGTGATGGAACGACCTGAACGATACCCATCTGGACGCTTCATTCTTGAACTAATTGAAGATGAAGATATTATCTTTAACAAAGATAGCGAATATCACAAGCAGAAGAAAAAAGAAAAGAAAAATCCCATTTTTAAAAGAAATAAGTCCAAAAATAGATGGGCGCTTTGAGGAGGTGACAGAATGAACCTTACAACAGATAGCACAATTGAAGACTTAGTTTTGGAAATCGGAAAAATTATCGTTGAGTCTGACGGTAAAACCAATACAACGATACTGGAGATACCCGGTCAAGACTTTTACTTAGAAATTGCGGTTAAATTAAAAGAGGAGGTGCAAGAATGAGGCCTAAATTTAGAGCATGGGATAGCGCAAAAAAAGAAATGTTTAAAGATACTTTTGCAATTACAGAAAGTGGGCAAGTTGTAATAGTTGAACAGGAAAGCGTCGTCTGCCATCCAGATTACGTTTTTGTTGACTATCTAGTCATCATGCAATCCACTGGTTTGGTTGACAAAAACGGGAAGGAAATCTTTGAGGGGGATATTATTGCAAATGGTCCAGACGTTATGTGTATGAAGAGACATAACACGCTAGGTTTTTATGTGGAGAAAAAAGGCAAGGTTGATTTTATTGCAGATTGTGCCGTTTTAGAGGAATTTGAAGAGGATGCTAAAGAGATTGCTGATAGCCTTGAAATCATCGGCAACATCTACGAAAATCCGGAACTTTTGGAGAAAGAAAAATGAAAATCAAAAAAATTGTAGCGGTTATTTCAGTATTAAGTGCATTGTTATTATTAACTGCTTGCCGCGAAAGTGAAAAGGTTTCTTACAACGTCAGTCAAGAAGCAGATAACTTCAACATTGTCCGTCGCGTGGCAGTTATTAACACTCGAACAGATAAAGTTGAGTTTGAGGTCATTGGACGCATTTCTGTAGAGACGGAAGCAAACGAAGGCAAACGTCTTGAAATCTTAGTTGAGACTGCAAAGGGTGTTTACAAGAAACACATGGTAAATCTAACAAGTTGGAATATGTATGTCGTAGAAGACCTTGAAGGCGCTGAAGTAGATCAGTACAAATATGAGGTCAACTACATGCCTGAAAGTATTATCCCGTTTAAAGTAACGAAAAAAGACTAAATAAAAAAGCCAAGACACTCTCTGCCTCAGCTATAATTTCAACAATATTATTATATCATAAAGGAGATAGAGAGTGAAGGCTAAAGAGCTTTTAAGCGAATTGCAGAACCTTGACATGGATATCCAGAGTCGTATCGACGAAATCAAAGAGCTTGAGGCTGGCCTGCTCTCAAGTCCAAAGTGGGCCGAAGCTAAAGTAAAAGGTGGGCAGACAAGAAAGATTGATGATGTGTACGCTCAGTTGATCACGATGAAAGACGAAATTGAGAAAGATACCAATGTTGTAATCAATAGAAAAATGGAACTAGGCCGCATGATTAACAAGCTGACCAATCCAAAGCATAGAACAATCCTTAGGATGACTTATATCAATAAAGGTACAGCTGACAGTATTTGTTATGACTTGAAAATGAGCCGTACAACCTATTACAGATTGAAGAATGAGGCAATTTTAGCCCTAGAAGAAGTTATCTGATGTCATAAGTTCAAAATGGGACTATTTGGGACGGCACGGTTCTAAAAATCTGTTAGAATGGTAGTATCAAGAATTGAAAAGAGAGGTCTCAGAATTGGTAGATGGTTACCTGTAATGTCAGGGGGCTGTAATGGCCTTGGAGGTTCAAGTCCTCCCCTCTCCTTTGAGTATTTTGTGTCCCAGAATGGGGTAGGCAGTAGGCTTAGCATTCATAATTACTCATTAACTTATTAAATGGTTGCAGTAGCAACTGGACCTCGCATGATTGCGTAGCTACTTATATCCTAGGTAAGTTATAAGCTAGAGGGTTTGATTCCCTCAGAGGTTTTAAAAGACTACAAAAAATAAAAAACAAATATAATATCTATCAGTTTGTAAGGTCAGTAGTCGCCTTGCAGTAAGGACATAGCTCAGTGGGGGAGCGATATGACCATAAAGGGTCTGAAACGTACGCAGGTTCGATTCCTGCTGTTCTTATGAGAGGTCTTGCATTAAGTCACACATTGTGTGGCTTTTTGTGTTGTGAAAGGAGGTAGCAATGAATGAACGTGAAGAAATAGCTATCAAAGAATTAAAAAATCACGCTATGGATTTGATGTCTGACTGGCCTGCCTCTAGGAATAGACAAAAATCCTTTGTGTTGGCTTACATGGCTAATGGTTTCCAGAACGCAACTCAGGCAGCAAAAGAAGCTGGTTTTAGTGAAAAGACTGCGAGAACATCAGCTTCAAATATGTTAACGGGAATGAACAATTATGAACATATTCCGCCAGTCGTTGAAAAACTCAAAAATTCCTTTGATGAGCGCAGGACGGAGCTTTCTTTGCTTAATTCGGTTGATATTCAGCAATTCTGGGCAAAAATTATCAGACGTGAGATTAAAGACGTCAAGCTTGTTGGTGACGGAGAGGGTTATCAATCAGTCAAGGAAGTACCGCCTGATTTGTCTGTGATGCTATCTGCATCAGATAAGTACGCTAAGACGTTAGGCATGTATCAAAACAACATCGATATCACTCAACGAACAATCGAAATCAAGGTAGGTGATTGGGATGCTGACGAAGACTAGACCCAAAATTAATATTGTCATTCAATATCCTAGCCGAGTATTTAATAAGCATATCTATGATAAGCTTAGCGATTACTCCAATTTTACAGAAGTTCATTACGGCGGCGCTTCAAGTGGAAAGAGCCATGGAGTTATTCAGAAGGTAGTTTTTAAAGCTTGTCAGGATTGGAAGCATCCACGCAAGGTTCTATTCTTGCGTAAAGTTGGATCTACTGTGTATGACTCCATTTTCGAAGATGTGAAGCAATGTTTGGATAAATGGCAGTTACTCGACAAGTGCAAGGTTAACAATTCAGCTTATCGTATTGAGTTGCCAAACGGTGCACAGTTTATTTTTAAAGGGTTAGATAACCCTGAGAAAATTAAGTCTATCAAAGGTGTATCAGATGTCGTTATGGAAGAAGCGTCTGAGTTCACGCTTGACGATTACACACAGTTGACTTTGCGTTTGCGGGATAAAAAACACTTGAAAAAGCAAATCTTCCTGATGTTCAACCCGGTGTCGAAGGTTAACTGGACCTACAACGCTTTTTTTATTAAGAAACCAAAAAATACGATTGTTTATCACACATCCTACAAAGATAATCGTTTTTTAGACCAGGTCACAATTGAGAATCTCGAGGAACTGGCTAACAGAAACGAAGCGTACTACAAGATTTACGCTCTGGGTGAGTTCGCAACTCTGGACAAGCTAGTCTTTCCGAAATACGAGAAGCGGTTACTGAATAAAAGCGAATGGGAGCATCTGCCAGCTTATTTTGGTCTTGATTATGGTTTTATCAACGACCCGTCAGCTTTGATGTACATCAGGATTGATGATGCAAACAGGAAGCTTATGTAATTGAGGAATTTGTAAGAAAAGGATTGACGAATGACAAGATCGCAGAAAGTATCAAGGCCCTTGGGTATGCAAAAGAGCAAATCAGAGCAGACTCAGCTGAAAAGAAATCGAACCAAGAATTGCGAAATCTTGGAATTCCTCGGGTTATCGATGTGCAGAAAGGTCCTGGATCGGTTATGCAAGGGATTCAGTATCTCTTACAGTACGACTGGATAGTTGATGAACGATGCGTGAAGCTGATTGAAGAACTGGAAAACTACACTTGGAAGAAAGACAAGAAGACGAATGAATACATCAACGAGCCGGTAGATAGCTACAATCACTGTATCGATGCAATTAGATACGCTTTGCAAGATAGGATTTACCAGTCTAAGAAAGAGATTGATGTTGATAAAACAATTGGTAAAATCAATAGAATGTTCAGGAGGTAATACGTGGGACAAAGTAAATGAATTCGAATACGGCATTGATATTTCAACTAAAGCAAGGACTGACAGCTTATATTTCAGCCGTCTGTCGAATGAGCAATTTAGATATACTTCAAGTGAGGATTTGTTAACTACAGACAAAGGCAAGAAAGCACTTCGAGACATGATCGAAGCGTTTTTTGATATCCAAAGAAAACGGCTGGATGTGCTTGAATCGTATGCTCAAGGAGATAACTACAGTATTTTGTCTGGCCGTCGTCGATTGGATAAAGAAAAGGCTGATTATCGGGTAAGACACAAGTGGGGCGGGTACATTTCCAGCTTCGCTACTAGTTATGTAATTGGGAATCCGGTCACAATTGGTATTTCGAAGGTGCTAATAAAGAACAGTTGAAGACGATTGAAGAGATTGAATGGCAAAATGATATCAATGCACTAAATAGTGACTTAGCATTTGATGCATCAGTTTACGGAAGGGCTTTTTGAATACCATTTCAGAGACAAAGACAGTATCGATCGTGTAGTACTAATCAGTCCTCTTGAAATGTTTGTGATCCGTGATTTGACGGTTGAACAGAATATCATCGCAGCAGTTCATTTGCCTATTTATGTAGACAAGATCAACATGACCGTCTATACAAAAGACAAGATGATTTCCTACAAGCCTTTTTCGATAAAATCAATCAGATTATCTGTTGAAGATACGAGAAAACACGAATATAACGACGTTCCGGTCGTTGAATGGTGGAACAACCGATTCAGAACTGGCGATTATGAAAGTGAAATCTCACTTATTGATGCCTATGACGCTGGGCAATCAGACACAGCTAATTACATGAGCGACTTAAACGATGCAATGTTGCTGATCAAGGGAGATCTTGAAGCGCTTGGCTTATCTGCTAGTGACATTGCTAAGATGAAAGATGCTAACACATTACTACTTCAAACAGGTATCAGCGCAAATGGACAACAAACAAGCGCAGATGCTGGATATATTTACAAGCAGTATGACGTGAGTGGCACCGAGGCATATAAGAACCGTTTAGCGAACGATATTCACAGATTCAGTCGTATTCCTAACCTAGACGACGACCGCTTCAATGCTACTTCTTCCGGAATCGCTTTGCTTTATAAGATGATTGGACTTGAGCAAGTACGCAAGAACAAAGAAACCTACTTTACAAAAGCTTTACGCCGGCGCTATGAATTGATTAGTAACATTCATAAAGCTATCAATAAGCCTTTAATTGAAGCAGACAAGCTGACCTTTACTTTCCATCCTAACATTCCTCAAGATGTTTGGAACGAAATCAAGGCTTACATCGAAGCTGGCGGTGTAGTATCACAAGAAACACTCATGAACAATGCTAGCTTCACTGATTATAAGACAGAACAATCACGAATCCTGAAGGAAGGCGGAGCCAGTGACGGCGAAATTAGTCAGATTGTAGGTGATGTACATGCCAAACAAGAGAGTGACTGAAAATCAACGTTATAACGCTGAGCGTAAAGCGCAAGCTGAGTTGATAAAGAGAGATATAGACAGAGACAAGGTTCTTACTCAGCTGTATCAAGAGTCTTTTAACAGATTGCAAACAGAAATAGATCGTTTTTACATGACCTACGCTGGTAAAGAAGGCTTGACCAAGCAAGAAGCCATGAAAAAAGCTTCTGAATTTGACGTCACAAAATTTGCAGAGAAGGCTAAAAAAGCAGTCAAGGAAAAAGATTTTAGTCCAGGAACGAATTCATGGTTAAGGACTTATAATCTGAAGATGAAGATCAGCAGATTGGAACTTTTGAAGGCAGAATTGGCCCTTGAAATTCAAAACCTTACCTTAGATGTAAACGAGGTCTTTGACAAGGCACGCAGGGACGAACATTTAGCCGAATTTAAGCGTCAAGCGGGCATCTTGGGTATTTCATCCAGCGGAGCGAAAAAACGAATGAAGAGCATTTTAGATGCTGATTTCTACGGACAGAAATTTTCGAGTCGTATTTGGGGTTCTAAAGGTCTGCAAGCGAACTTGCAAGGCGAGGTTTCAAGCTCTCTTAGTCGAATCTTTACTGATATGATGGGTTACAAGCAAGAAATGGCTCGTTTGGCCAAAAAGTACGAGACGAGCAAAGCGAATGCGCAGCGCTTGCTCAAGACGGAGATTGCTCGAATAAATGCTGATACTCAGCTTGCTATGCTGAAAACCAACGGTTTTACTCACATGATTTTTGTGGCCGAGCCTGGAGCTTGCGACATTTGTGGACCTCTTGATAAGAAGGCGATTCCTATCGATGAAGTGGAAAAGGGAGTGAATATGTTCCCAATGCACCCGAACTGTCGGTGCTCAGCCTATGGTCATATCAAGATGGATTACAAAGAGGGTGGGAGTACGCTGGATCAATTTGAAAAATGGAATGAGAGCGAAGACAATCTAATTCTTGAACAAACCGGAGAAAGCATTAAAATTGATTTCTCTAAACTAACAACTGAAGAAATCAACAATCTTGATTTCGATGATCTTATGAAATATTATGAATGGGTTGAAGAGCAAGAGAGATTTAAACAATTAGAAGAAAAAGAACGAATGAATATTTTCATGGATTCCTTTTCGAATGGGTTAGATTTGAAGCAAAAAACTCTTTCTAATTTTGACCATCATGCTAGAAAGTGGTATAATAATCACGTAGAGAAACAATTATCTTTTGGAGATATAGAATCGGCTAGCAATAAGATTAAAGACGTTTTAGAAAACAGCGAATTGTCTATGCGTTTCAAATCTGAAAATATTGATAAATTGATAGAATCAAAGCGGTTTATGAATCAATTTGAGACAGGAACAAGCGGAGGAACTATTAATGCAAATTATAGACGACAAGCAACGGAACAACTATTTGGAATAAAAGGTGGAAGATTTAAAAAGTCTGATTTTGAAAAATATGGATATTTTGCGAATAAAGACCCTTATGAAGATTTTCTATACAATTCAAAAAGTTGGGGTGGTGTTTCGCAATACGGAGATGTAATTGTTCGTTTTTTTCTAAAGATAAAATGTTATCAAGAACAACGTTCACTATAAATAATAGTTTAGGGTCCTGCTATCTATAAGGATTTAGTTGCGGATAATCCTAATTCACCTCATCTTTTAAGTATTGACAAAAATTATTTACAAAAGTATGTCGATCTTTTAAAAAATAAAAACGCAAGAACGCCTGAAGAACTAACAAAAACGTTAGGGATCAGATATGTCGAGGCTCAGTTCCACGGGGAAGTTGGATTGACAGATGTCTCTAGCATGTACTTCACTAGTAAAATACCAAATAATAATCAAGTTAAAACTTTAAAATCATACGGGATTGACGTTTTCGTGAAAGAGGGTGAAAAATTTGTTCGAGTTGAATAAAATCATAGGAATAGATGATAGTCGTAACAACATTCTAGTTACACTAACAGACGGTCGGTGTGCTCTTGTAGATGTAAATCGACGAGGTTTTGTTGTAGAAATTCTATTAGATTCTTTTTACAAATGGATGAGTTTTTCAGATGATTTCACTGAAGAAGATGTTAGTAACGTCAAGGCTATTTTAGCAAATCCAGAAGGCATTGGATATGGTCCACTTGCTGAAGAGTATGTAATTAATTCAAAAATAAAACGTGACTTTGATGAAATGAAAAAAGAAATCGGCTATGAATATTAAGCACCTAGAGAGATCTAAGTGCTTTTTTCGTGCTCAGAAAGGAGAATCTGATGAATAGGTACAAAAAGTTGATAGAATTGATTGAAAATAATGGCCTTGAAATCCAATCTAAGAAATGTTACGATCCACAGAGTGCTTGGCATAGCGAGGAGTTATGGATTGTCGATAAGAAGAAACAAAATAAAATTTTTGATTTATCGGGTAACGGTTACTGTTTTCATGACACTAAAGTTGATGAAGCTATTGAAGAAATTGAAAAGTATTTGGAGTTTAAAAACATGAATACTTTTGACGCTTTCAAAAAATGGGTAGAAAAGAATGCTAAGCCTTAAAAGAATGCTCAGAAAGGAGTAAAAACATGTTCATTTGGGAATGGGTGCTGATCGCTTTCGGGTGGGTGGTATCTTTTATCTTTTTGTTTATGAAAAATTTAAACAAAGAGTTCAAAAACAGAAAGTAGGTGATCCGACATCTTGACAGGCAGGAATAGACTGCTATAAATTACTGTAAATTGCTATAAATCGTGTCGAATTCGAGGCGGTTTTCTTATGCCCTAACCGTATGGAATTCCGTACGGTTTTTATATTGTCCAAACCGTGCTAAAGACGTTAAAAGTTGCATGAGTTCGGGGAGGTTGCCCGTCAAGCGTAGAAAGGAGCCTACTAATGGCAGAAGAACAAACACCACAAGCGGTTGATCCACAATCACCGGAAACAGTCGAAGGACAAGCTAGCAATCCGACACAGGAACCGGAAAAGATGGTATCAGTAGCTGAAATGCAACGCCGTTTGAAGTATATGGAAGATAAACATTCCAAAGATAAAGCGGACGCGATTGCAAAAGCCTTGGAAAAACACAAGGCAGAAAGTGAACTTTCGGGTAAAGAACTCGAAGAATACCGCCGGAAAGAAGCTGAAGCAGAAAAACAAGCTCTGTTGGATGAGATTGCTGGTTTGAAAAAAGAACAAACCAAGCGAGAATTGACAGACGAAGCCATCAAGACGCTTTCAAGTCGAAAATTGCCAGTAAATGAAAAAGTGCTCTCTTTTGTGGTCAAAGATACCGCAGACGACACTTTGAAGGCTATTGCAGATTTCGAAAGCATCATCAGCGAAATTAAAGCTGAATACACTAAATCCGAACCGCCGGGCATTTCATCATCTTTTGGTGGTTCAAGCTCAAAAAGTCAGGGAGATATCTTCCGTGACTCACGCATTATCTAAAAAGGAGAACGATAAATGACAGTACAAGTTTTTAACCCTGAAAAAGTTTTAGTTTCTGAAAAGAAGGACGGAACTCTTCACAAAGAATTTACAGACATCATCATGAAGGAAGTTGCTCAAAACTCACTTGTTATGCAGCTTGGTAAATATCACGAAATGGACGGAAAACAAGAAAAAACAGTTTATGTCCAAACTGACGGAGTTTCTGCTTACTGGGTAAATGAAACTGAAAAAATCAAGACAGATAAACCTGAAGTGATTCCGGTTAAGCTTAAAGCTCATAAGCTTGGTATCATCCTTCTTGCTTCTCGTGAAGCATTGAATTATACCTGGGAAAAATTCTTCAACGACATGAAACCTCAGATCGTCGAAGCGTTCTACACTAAAATTGACGAAGCTGGTCTTCTCGGCCATGAAACGCCGTTTGCTAATTCAGTGGCCAAAGCTGCCAAAGATGCAAGCAAAGTGATTGGCGGACCGATCAACTTTGAAAATATCCTGAAACTTGAAGATAAATTGCTAGATAGCGATGTTGAAATCAATGCATTTGTATCTCGTGTCTCTAACCGTTCTGCACTTCGTGAAGCTCGTGACGGCGACAAGAAGACAATTTACGATAAAGAAAACAACAAGCTTGACGGAATTGTGACTGTAGACATGAAATCTAAGAATTTCAAGAAAGGTGACTTGCTCGCTGGTAACTTCGACAATCTGATCTATGGTGTTCCTTACAACATCAACTACAAGATTTCAGAAGAAGGTCAAATCTCAACAATTCAGAACGCAGATGGTACGCCTATCAATCTATTTGAACAGGAAATGATTGCTATTCGTGCAACAATGGACATCGCAGTCATGATCACGAAGACAGATGCATTTGCTAAATTAACTGCTGCTGAAAATGTTTAGAAAGGGGTCTTGAATGGCTTACATTGTAACAACAAACATTATTGATACCAAAGACAACAATCGTCTTTATGAAAAAGGCGAGGTGTACCCTCGAGAGGATCTGATCGTAACAGATGCTCGTATTAGGGCTCTTTTGAAAAAAGGAGTTATCGAATCAAATGGCGAAGCAGGAGATGTTATTTTACCAACTGATGAACCAGTTGAAGAAGTAGAAGCAGGGGAGTAGTTCATGGAAAGTGCCCAACTTGAAAAAATAAAACGTCGGTTGGGTATTGATCCAGCCGACTCAAAAGAAAATGACTTATTACAAGATCTAGTTGATGATGCTGAAAGCTATTTTAAAGGTCTTACAGGCATAACAGAGATAGAAAGTAAGTATAATTTCATGATTGAGAATGTAGTTATAAACTGTACGGACGAAAAGGTTCTGAAGGAGTAACTTCTGAGACCGTGGATGGCTACTCAGTAACCTATCAAGACTGGGATAATTTATTCAAACCGTACATGGCTATTCTCAACAAGGATTTTGGATTAGATGGTTCCCAACGACAAAAAGGAAAGGTAATGTTCCTATGAAGACACCTCACCGTATTTCACTGTTTCGTGACGGAACCACACCCAAATATAATCCAGAAACGGATAGTTATGACGAAACTCCAGGAACAGAAACTATCGTACCTTGTCTAGTCAATTTCATTTCACAAGCAAAGGTCTTTGAAGAATATGGCAGTCGGTCTGAAAAGATTATGATTTGCCGATTCCAACAAGAGCAAGAACCATTCCAGTATGCTATCTATGATGGCGGTCGATATGAACTATTGGACGCAATTGATGCACCAATCAAGGGAGCTGTTCGGCTCAAGAAAGTAGGTGGTTGATATGGCAGGTGGAATGAAGATTGACTGGAAAGGTGTCGAGCAATTGACCACGGCCATCAAGGGCGCTGGAACTAAGGTCCGAGAACAATCTGGAAAGGTTGTGAGGAATAATGCTGAGAAGCTAAAATCTAAAGCACAAGCTAAAGCTCCAGAAGATACAGGTTTTTTGAAAACTCAAATCAAAACAAGTTATCCTGGGGAACTTGAAGCACATATTGATGATGAAGCGGCATACGCTGGTTATCAAGAATATGGAACAAGATTTCAGCCTGGTAAACCTCACCTCCGCCCCGCCCTTCGAGAGATTGAACCAACCTTTAAGCAGGATATGACCGATGTGATGAAAGGAGCGTTTGAAGATTGACACCCAACCATGCTATTTTTCGTCTGGTGTTTGCTGAAGGTCTCAAGGTGACTGACCGAACCTTTGACTATCTGCCAGATGCAGGGACGCAGTACCCTTTCATTTACGTTGGTGAAAGCTCCAACGATAATGAAACAAACTTTGATCTATTCGGCAATGCCACTCAGACAATCCACATTTACGCTACACGAAGGCAAAGAGCAGAGCTTGATAATTTAACCAGCTTACTCTTAAATGCTCTGAGAGGTTCTTGTGGAGCTTATGACTACGCAATTAACTTTGTATCTTGTAATCAGCAGGATGCACCAGATAACACAGATGTCCAACCTCTCATTCACCGGGTGTTGGATATCTCATTTTTTTATAACAAAGGAGACATTTAATGACTATTGAGGCAATGAACGGGAAAGACTTTCTTTCCTTTTTCCGTGCACTGAAAGACAGTGCAAAAGTAGATGCTGACCGCATCCGTTTCATGACTGAGATGACCCTCAACATGGAAAAAGAAACTGACACCAAAACGACAGTAGATGGTGTTGTTTCCTCTATCGCTGACGGTGAAAATAAACTTGAGTTCACCGCTTTGGCTTATCGTGACACCAATCCAGACATGATTGCCATGTGGAAACAAATGCGCCAATGGTATTTGGATGGTGAAACGGTCGAGGTTTGGAACGTTGACATCAAGTCAGGTAAGAAGAATGATGAAACTCAGAAAACGGAATACTTGGTGGACTATTTCCGTGGGAAATTCACCAGCTTTGAACTATCATCTCCAGCAGACGGCAAGGTTGAATTGACCTACTCATATACCATTGACGGAAATGGTATTTTTGACCATAAGGACACCTTGACTGAAGAGCAGGAAGCAGCCGTCAAGGCAGCACAATACGCTTACCAAACTTTGGCTAAGCAATATCAGTTTAAGATTTTCGGGCGGTTAATCCGCCCTATTTTTTGTAAGGAGTAAAGAGAATGATTTTAACAATTAACAGCAAAAACTATGAATTGACTTTCGGACTGGGTTTCTTGGCTGAGATGAACAAGCGTAAACCAGCAGAATTTGAAGGCATGAAAACAGGTTATGGAGCTATGGCTCTTTTCAATGTTGGTCAGTTCCTTGGTGATCCATTGGCATTCTACGATTTGATTAAAGCTGCAACTGCTGAGGCACCTCAAAAACCTAGCAACGAAGAATTGGAAGCGTATTTGACACAGCTGATTGTTGAAGGTCGAATCGAACAAGTCTTTACAAGCATTTTGACAGAAGTAAAAAAATCACCAATCCTGGCATACGCTATGAAAATCCAAGGAGACCAGGCTCCACAAGCGCCAGCTCAGGTACCGGTTCAAACGCAGGCACCGATGACAGCCGTAGAACAGGCACCGTTTCCAGTGACACCGACAAATACCACTACACCTATGCAGACTGTATCTCAATTCTGATTGCCAGAGCAGGACTGACATATCAGCAAGCTTACAACACCACCTTGGAACAATTTCAGGTCTATCACAAGGCTTTTGAAATTAGAACGGTGGACAGGCTTTATTTGATGGCGAAAAATGCCTTTTACAATCAGGCAGCCAAAGCTACCAAAGGAAAGGGCAAGAATATCCGCTCAGCCTATGAGAGTTTTGAAGATTTCTTTGACTATGACGCCGAAATCCAAAATCTCTTCCAACCAAACAAGCGAAAACGCAAGGGCGACCGCATGGCTGAGCTTAACCGTTTGATGAACGAATACCTAGAGAAAGGAGGGGATAGTTAATGGCATTTGATGTAACAGCAGTCTTAAAGGCTAATGTTTCGAATTTTACAAGTGGAATCAAGGAGGCTCAATCTGTTTTCGAGAGTTTCCAAAGTAAATCAAATCGAACCTTTGAGAATGTCGCAAATGGATTCCAGACTGCAGGTCTGGCACTATCAGCTGGTTTAACCGCTCCAGCTCTTGCAGGTATTGGGGCGGTTGTAAAAGGCTATGCAAGTCTTGAGCAAAACCTAGGTGGTACAGAAGCCGTCTTCGGTCAGTTTGCCAAGAGTGTACAAAATGATGCCAAGAGTGCTTATCAGACTATGGGACTTTCTGCCTCTGATTATATGGCTACGGCTAACAAAATGGGTTCACTCTTTCAAGGTTCAGGAGTGGAGCAACAAAAAGCCCTTGATATGACTTCGAAAGCCATGAAACGTGCAGCAGACGTGGCATCCGTCATGGGTGTTGACATGAACATGGCTATGGAATCAGTAGCAGGCGCAGCAAAAGGAAACTTCACAATGATGGACAACCTCGGTGTTGCCATGAATGCTACTACCCTTGAAGCCTACGCCTTGGAAAAAGGTCTCAACTTCAAATGGGAAACGGCAAGCAACGCTGAAAAGGCTGAACTCGCTATGCAGATGTTCATGGACAGAACCAAGCAATATGATGGCAACTTCCTAAAGGAGTCTGAAAAGACCGTTTCAGGTTCACTAGATGCCATGAAGGGAGCTTTTTCAAACTTTGTGGCAGGTCTGGGCAATCCTGAAGCAGATGTAGCAGAGTTGATGACCAACCTAAAAACTACCATTGTCAATTTCTCAAAAAATGTCAAAGGAGTTATCAAAACAATCTGGGACAACCTCCCTCTTGCTCCATGGCAAAAATGGGTTGCCTTGATTGCAGTCGGTGCTGGTCCTGTCTTACTAGCATTGTCTGGAATCATGAAGGGTATTGGTACCTTAAAAGCAGCATTTCAAGGCATTGGGGCGGTATTAACTAATCCGTGGGGACTTGCCCTAGTCGCCCTAGTCGCCTTGGTGGCTGGTTTCGTCCATGCTTATAAAAATTCAGAGAAATTCCGCAATGTTGTCAATAGTGTTGTTAGTGCTGTAGTGGCAAAATTCAACGAATTGAAGGCGAAAGCACAGCCAGCACTTGATTTCATCAAGAACGCTCTTGGGAAATTCAATGTAGGGGCATTTGCTCCGCTCGTTGGCGGTATTGGGTTGTTTATTGCCTCTCTCATGAAGTTGAAAGGCATCAAAATTCTAATCCGTTCAGCAAATTCAAACCTACTTTCCCTAAAATCCCTAATCCGTTTACTGGTCTAGCCAATATGGCAAAAGCAGCAAGTTCAGCGGTCAAAAATGCTTTTTCTGGACTAGGAAAAGCGATTGGATCAGCATTTAAGGGAATTGGAACGGCTATTTCAACGGTATTCCAGGGGATAGCCAGAGCTATTTCTATGCTCAATCCAGCTGGAGTTGTTTCGTTTGCAATGGGGCTTGCAGCAGTTACTGCCGCATTAGTTGCATTGAGTGCTATGCAGGGCATGGTCCTTCCATTCTTGCAGGGGTTGGCTGATATTTTTGTTCAATTGGTTGGTGGTACACTTCAAGCCTTTGCAAGTGCATTGGTGACTTTGGCACCAGTTATGACAACAATAGCCCAAGCCTTGTCAATGCTTTCGCCGTTGGTCGTAGCCTTTGGTATAGCATTTTCAATGGCGGCAACGGCAGTAGGTGAAGCGATTGCTCAAATTGTGACAGCTTTAGCAGGTGGAGTTGCTCAGATAATCGCAGCAATCACACCGATAGTTGCAATTATCAGTTCAACTTTCCTTCAAGTAGTTACGGTAATTACTAATGCATTTGTTCATATTGTTCAGGCTATTGCACCATTTATCCCGAATATCACACAGATGTTCACTACGATTGCAACAGTGGTGGCAAATGCCATTGTTCAAATTGTTCAGGCATTGGCGCCATTCATTCCAGCTGTGACCCAAATGGTTGAGGCATTGGCTCCGGTACTAAGCCAGATTGTCAGCGCCTTTAACAACCTTGTCAGTCAAATTAGTCCGATTATTGACAGTATCACAAACCTCTTTAAGACTCTTGGCGAACAAATCAGTTCCATTTTAGAGAGTGCTGGTAGTGTAGTTGAGTCCTTTGGTTCAGCTATTCGTAATGTCCTTGATGGGATTGCAGGTATTTTCGACAGTATCGGGAATGCTGCTAAAAATGCTGGTCTAGGTGTTAAATACATGGCTGAGGGAATTAAAATCCTTGTAGATCTTAACCTTGCTGATTTAGTAGGAACTTTAGCGGCAGTGGCTACTGGACTTGCTGCTATTGCAGCCTCAGGAATCGGTTCTGCTGGTCCTGGACTTCAAGCAGCAGGAATGGGCATGCAAATGATGGCAACATCAGCCCATATGGCCAGTGTAGCTATTCAAATGTTACCAACTGCCCTTACAACCTTATCAGCTAGCCTTGGAACTCTACCAGCTATGATGACTATGGCTGGTACTGCTATGCTAGCCTTTGCAACCAGTGCCCAATCCCCTGTAATGAGTTTGATGGCAATTGGGGCAACTATCACTCAATTTGCTTCCATGCTCATGACCATTGGACCATCTGCAACTGTAGCAAGTGCAGGGCTTGCAACCTTTAACAGTCAAGCCAATGCAGCAGGAAGTGCCATGCAAAGATTAGGTTCAGCGTCAACAACAGCATTAGCTCAAGTCACTGCTTTGGGGACCGGAATCACGTCTTCAATGGCTGGTGCAACAGCGGCAATCTCTAACGCAGGTATGCAGATGTCAACAGCGGTCCGAATGGCAGGCACTCAAATGACTGTAGCCATGCAAGCAAGCATGAACCAAATTAAGATGGTAGTCTTAAATGGTATGACGGCTATTGTGTCCGCAGTACGCAATGGTGGAAGCCAAATGGTTTCAGCTTGGCAATCTGCCGGACAACAAATGGTGTCATCTACTCAAAATACTGTTAAGAACATGAACAGCTCTTTGAGAAATGTCGGTTCTGGTGTCAACCTGTACTCTAACGGTACGGCTCTGATGGCAGGTTTGAAGTCAGGGATTGATGCAGGATGGGCACAGATCACAGCTAGTGTATCGAGTATGGCTCAGTGGATTAAAGACCACAAGGGTCCAGTTTCCTATGATAAACGTCTCTTGGTTGATAACGGTTTAGCCATTATGTTTGGCTTGAATCGTGGTATCAGCTCAGGTTGGCAAGAAGTCAAAAGTAATGTATCAAGTATGGCTGGTCAATTGTCAGAATTGGTACAGACCGGGATAGATGGTTCGTTTGATTTGCCAAACATGGCAGCTAACTTGATGAACAGTGTGACAGTGTCACATAATCCTCAAAGTGTCCAGCACAGCATAGACAATGTAGCTGGTCAGCAACGTTTGATTAAGAAGTTTGATGAACTGATTGACGAAGTCCGCAGAAGTGGAAATACATACCTAGACGGAAAAGTTATCAGTCGAAAAGTTGACCGCAACCTTGGTCAAAATACACAGTTAAGGAGTAGAACTTCATGGGCAACTTAGAAATCAATGAATACATTCAATTCATGGGGTTTAACTCCAAGAATGAAAAGTTATATTTAATGGAACGCAATGCCCCAACTCCAGATGAAAAAGAAATTCTCAAGAACCTCCCATTTAAGCAGGGGGTTCTTGATTTTTCAGCTTTATTGGGGTCGCGAGTATTTGAAAATCGTGAAATTGAGTATGTTTTCATGTTGTTTAACACACCATATAATCAACGTAAAATTGTAGAACGAAACATTAAGCAGAAGCTTATGGTACATCCACGAAACAAACTCTATGACACGCATGATTCCGATTACTATTGGCTCGGTAAGTGCAAGTCTGTTGAAGTAGAGAATGGTGAGCAATTCAACCAGCTTACCGTGACCATCGTTTTTGATTGTTACCCCTACATGATCAGTCATACCAACTATTTTGATGATCTTTGGGATGTTTTTGATTTTGATGATGATGTCGCCAATTATACCAAGTACACTGTCAAAGGGTCACTGGATTTCCATTGTTTAATGCTGGTTCTGTCTCTATTAAACCTAAAATCACAGCAGACAGCCGATTTACTGTCAAGGTCAACGATGAAGAACCAATCATTTTTGAAGCAGGTAGTAAACAAGACTATTACTTATCTTTGCGACCTGGTGTCAATGATGTCCATGTTGAAGGGACTGGGACGATTCAATTTCATTATCAGAAAGAGGTCATGGGATGATTGAACTTGGTTATCGGATTATCTACTACAAAAACCATGCGGACAAAGTAGGCACCTTGCTTCATGAAACCCAATTGGACGGCGATAAAGTATCGGCTGGACGTTTGGAGCAGTCTTTATCTGATATTGGTACATTTGAGTTTGAACTCATGTATGACCATCCACTGTACAACCAGATTGAACCTATCACGGGTTTGGTCAAAATCGTCAACAAATACGACAAAGAAGTTGAATTTTATGGACGTGTCCTAAAACCAGATGCAGGCATGGATTCGACAGGTTTATTTGCAAAGACCTTTGTTTGTGAGTCTGTTTTGGGTTATCTTCAAGACTCTACCCAAACTTTTCAGCGTGTACATAATAATGGTGTCGAGGACTATTTGAGACGGATTGTTGATGTCCACAATGGGCAAGTAGAGCCACACAAACAATTCAAAATTGGCCGGGTGACCGTTCCAAATCAATCCGACGTGCCCTACCGCTATATTGGTTATGACACCACTTTTGAAACTATCAAGACTTATCTTGTTGGTCGAATGGGTGGCTATATCCAACTACGCTTGGAAGATGACGGTATGTACCTGGATTATCTAACAGATGTCGGTCAAGACAGGTCTAGCCCTATCCAACTTGGTACCAATATTGAAACAGCACGCAGGGAGCTTGATTTGAGCAACCTTATCACCCGCTTAGTGCCTTTAGGTGCTGACCTGGATAAAGATACTCGAGATGAAGAAACAGGCCAATATGTTGTCCGTGAACGTGTCACAATCAATAGTGCCAACGGTGGCAAGAGTTATATCGAAGATGCAGAATTGGTAAGACAGTTTGGAATCATACAAAGACCTATGGATTGGACAGAAATCAAGGATGTCAGAATCTTATTGGAACGTGGCAAGCAGTATATGGCTAATCAAAAAATTGCCATTTCTGCCTGGTCTGTGTCTGTTGTTGAATTGTATCTTATTGACCATTCATTCGAAAAGTTTAAGATAGGCAATACTCATCCAATTGATAACCCACCACTTTCTGGGGTGGAAAGACTTCAGATTATCAAGAAGGTTATTGATGTCACCCAGCCCGAATCAGTTGATTTGACAGTTGGAGCAGATAGTATGACCTTATCTAAATTTCAATTACAGCAACAGGAGGCAACAAAGTCCATGGAAAAAGTAATGGCTGATCAACAAGCAGCAAATGCAAAACTGGAGGCTCAAGCAAATTACAACAATCAGATGTCACTTTTGCAGACTGAACTATCGCAGTATCAAGTCAACTCTGATAGTTTTGCCCAAGAAATCCAGATCTTGACAGATCAGATTGCTCAGTTAGATCTGGAAAGCGATGCAAACTTAATTGCTAGCTTGACAGTGCAGAAGCAAGTTGCTGAAGGTAAGAAGAAAAGCTTTGACAATAAGGTTGCTGAAACTCAAGTAGCTATCAAAAAATTAAAAGAAACACAAGGAGGAAATGCGGATGGCATATGATTTTAACAACTTGAAGAAACAAGCGGATGAAGCAAGCAACCGTGGCAAATTTTATACTGACTTTGAAGATGTTGACCCTAATGTCCTACATCAAATTTCAGACCTGACAGAATGGATTCGTACTAAAGGGAAAGGGTCAGATGTTCGTGAGGTCATTGCTCAGCTATTCGAGCGGACATGGTTGGAAGGCTCCAAGGAAGGCAACGCGAATATGGAAGTGGCTAAGGCTAGAGGTGGATTTGACACATTATCGGAAAATCTTAAAAGTATAAATGCCAGTGCGGATGCCGCTAATCAAAAAGCTAGCCAACTTGTCAATGACAAGGTTGACAAAAACGGTGCTGCGCAAGTTACTTGGTCAATGTTAGCACAAGATGCAAGAGAACACATCTCCGGAAACAAAGTTGCAGTTGTTGGAAATAATGCTGTTAGCTCTGCTAATATTGTTAACGGCTCTGTGACAGATGCTAAATTAGATGAGCGTATGGGTTTTGGTTTAATGTTAGCAGGGCGATTAACAATTGATGCGAAAAATTCTACAATTTCACTAAACTCAGGTAGTTGGGTACAAGTAGGAAAACGGACATTTGAAGTGACTAAGAATTTAACAACATCTCTTCCGAAAGAAACTATCAGCCAATATGTAATATATAACGACGAAACTAAAGATTTGTATGTGAAAAACCTTAGAACTATAAGCAATGTTGGAAACAGAGAAACCATTCTTGCTATTTTGTTCAATGGGATGCTTCTGCATCCACAATCTTCACCTTTAGTCAAGACTATTGGATTAAAGATTGGTGAGAGAAGTGACTATATAGATGCCAATTGGGGGACAGTGATTCAAGGACAAATTATATTTGATCCAACAACACGAACGATAAAAGGTAAACGTGAGGGAAATAATTTTATCATCGCTTGCGATGGTTACTTCATCGATGGTATTGATGACTTTGAACTGACATTTGATTCATCTTTCGGACGCTTGTTATTGTTCGATAGAGACACTAAAACTTTTCAGCTTACGACAATGTATGATTATTCAGAATACCGACGAACTGAAAAACCAAAAACAGCATCTCTAATCAAAATTGCGGAAATATATTTTGATGAAATTCGACATATTTCTCACGAAAGAAATTTTGTTAACATCGATAAATTGGTTTCTGCTCAGTCAATAATTACATTAGAGCAACTCAAAATCGACCTGCAGACTAAAAGGACTGTCTTTGTAACGTTGGGAGATAGTACAACCGACGCACTAAGAACAACTGGCTATATAGGAAACATTCTTGAAAGTTTGGTTGACAAACCTAACAGCTACACTGAAATTTTAAATAACATTGTAAATGGTCAAAAAGGTTATTCATTCAACCATAAATTTTACAATCGAGGATTCTCAGGAAAAACAATTAATTGGCTTCGTCAAAATTTAGACGCTGTTCTATCTCCGATACATGAACCGATTGATTATGCATTTATTACGATGGGTATCAATGACATGGTATATGATGCGAGCAGATTAAATCGTTTCGTGACGATCATATCAATATTATCAATCGTTTGCTGGCAAAAGGGATTAAACCTGTACTAATGAGCACTCAAGCTGAATTTGAGAATCACAAGCGTTTTGGTTCGAAGATTAATGCTATAGCCGACAACATCAAGAAGGATTTAGCTGCAGAATTAGGATTGCCATTTATTGATTATAATGCAGGTACACGAAATATTTTGAATAATTCAGAATATAGGATTAAGGATTTAAGTCCTGATATGTGTCACTTTGGGAATCTAGGCCATCAAAAAGGGGCGGAATTCTTAGCCAGTCAATTGATACATCAGACAGCTGTGATTTCAGAATTTAGCAAAGTTGGATATCAAAACAATAAAGTTGTGTCAGATTTGAACTATTCAGATTACTTAACAGATGTGCAGGATGAAGTCAAATTTATTGGAAGAACTGATGGGTTTGATTTAGAAGGTCAACTAAACTCCACTCAAACAAAGACAATGTTTGAGGTTTCAGTTTATATTGAACGTCCGTCAATTGTTCACTATTTTGGAGACAACGTGATTGTGACATCGAACGGGCAAGCGTTATCAGACGGAGCGGTGCTTGATGTCGGATTTTATCGAATCACAGCTAAAAACATCCCTGGAGTTGCTAGCAAATTCCGTGGTTTGAAATTTAATCTGAAAGAAGTATAGACAAAGGAGGTTGTATGCAAATAGAATTTTTCAATTTTTTAAGAAGTGTCGTCCGGACTGAGGACGGACTGGTATTGTACGCTCTAGCTTTGATTGTCTCAATGGAAATCATTGATTTCTTGACAGGGACAATTGCTGCTATCGCAAATCCTGACATCGAGTATAAGAGCAAAATCGGCATCAATGGGCTCCTTCGCAAGATTTTAGGGGTTCTCTTGCTGATGATTCTCATCCCGATGTCCGTACTCTTGCCTGAGAAGACAGGTTTCGCATTCTTGTACTCGATCTATCTCGGGTACATCGCATTTACTTTTCAATCACTTATTGAAAATTACCGCAAACTAAAAGGAAATATCACTCTTTTTCAGCCAATCTTGAAAGCATTTCAACGATTGCTCGAGAAAGATGATGATACGAAAAAAGGAGAATAACACATGATCAACTGGAAAGTACGTTTTAACTTAAAAATAAAACATTCTTATTGCGAGTGGCATTTGCACTAGCTTTGCCAATTCTCGCATATTTCAATCTAAAACTAGAGGATTTGGTTAGCTGGGGAGTCATTTTAGACTTGCTTGGAAAATTCTTTGCGAACCCTTATCTTGTTGGGTTGACGATTGTAAATATCTTAAATATTATTCCAGATCCAACAACATCAGGGATCTCTGATAGCAAACGTGCTCTTGAGTATCAAGAACCAAGCGAAGATTAGGAGAAAACAATGAAGAAAAACGACTTGTTCATCGACGTATCTAGCCACAATGGATACGATATTACAGGTATCTTGGCTGACATGGGTACACAGAATACCATTATCAAAATTTCTGAAAGTACAAATTATCTAAACCCTTGCTTATCTGCTCAAATTGAGCAATCTAATCCTGTTGGATTTTATCATTTTGCTTGGTTTGGCGGTGACATCGAAGAAGCCGAACGAGAGGCACGCTACTTCCTTGATAATGTGCCTCAAAAAGTAAAATACTTGTGTCTTGACTACGAAGATCATGCTAGCGGAGATAAACAGGCAAACACAGATGCTTGTATTCGCTTTATGGAAATCCTCAAAGAAAATGGCTATGAGCCAATCTACTACAGCTACAAGCCATTCACGCTCAATAATATCTATTATGAGCAGATTCTTGCGAAATTCCCAAACAGCCTTTGGATCGCCGGCTATGGGTTAAACGATGGTAACGCTGACTTTGAATATTTTCCAAGCTTGGACGGTATTCGCTGGTGGCAATACTCTTCAAATCCGTATGACAAGAACATTGTTTTACTAGATGATGAAGAAGCTAAGCCAAAATGGAAAAGAAATGATACTGGATGGTGGTATGAATACCCTGACGGCTCTTATCCAAAAGAAGAGTGGGAAAAGATCGACGGTACCTGGTATTACTTCAACGTGAGAGGTTATTCAATAGCTTCTCGCTGGTTGAAGGATGATGGTCAGTGGTATTATCTCAAAGAAGATGGAGCCATGGCCATTGGTTGGGTATTTGTGAATGGCAAATGGTACTATCTTGATGCTTCAGGAGCAATGGTCACTGGCTGGGTTCAATACAAGGACAAACTATATCATCTCAAAGAAGAGAACGGAGCAATGTCTTCAGAAGAACTTGTTAAAGTTGAAGGTGGCTGGTACTACGTCAACGAAGATGGCAGTCGTTCAGACAAGCCGGCACTTGATGTATTACCTGATGGACTAATTGTTACCACTAAATAATATTTTTAAAATAAAGAAAGGAAAATTTCTAAAATATTGTTCTAATTGTAACCGCAGGCATTTGCTTGCGGTTTTTTGTTTGTTCTGACCTAAAATGTGGTATAATATAGCTGATAATCGAATATCTACCCACTTTCAAAATGCTAGCGGCAACTAGTGTTTTTATTTATCTTGAAAGGTTGGATTTAAAAATCCAAGCTCTAAAAATATCCTCGCCCCAAACTCGCCCCCAAAAAAACTTATTTTTTATATTTTTAATTGTTGTTCTTTTTATAAAAATCCATGAATAACAACAAAACCAGAAAGACTGATATATACTATTATGTCTGCAGGGGCATTTTTAGAAATGTAAAGATAGACAAAGAAAATTCAAAGTGTTTATTTAATGGCTTTTTCCACAAGTTCATTTTTAAAAATAATTTAGCATTTTAATTTTTGACCAAATTTTGACCAAATTTTGACCAAAAATAGTTTTGAGTGAATGAATATAGGATAAAGTAGATCAGGAAACTGGTCTATTTTATTTTGGATATTTATTGTATCCCAATTATGCTATTTTACATTATGTGTTGGTTATGTAATATGAGACGTCAGATTTAAAATTTTTAATTTAAATACTATGAATCTTTATAGATAAAATATACCAAGAATATTTAAAAGATATTATAAATTTTTGATGGAAATCAGATTAATATAATTGGATTCGTGATACAAAAATTCCAAACCAAACCTTTGGAAACCAAATGGGATTACTTATTTCAAGGAACGATTTTTAACAAAGAAAAGTATTGTTTTTCATATAAATACTTGAAATATTAACTCATAGTGATATACTAGTACTTGTAAGAATTTACAAAAAAATTAAGGAGAATATAATAAAATGAAGTTTCATTTTAATGAGCGCCAACGCTTTTTCTTTACGTAAGTATAGCTTTGGTTTAGCGTCTGTTCTTTTGGGGACAGCATTCTTTTTGAGTGGACAAGTCGCTAGTGCTGATGAGGCTAAAGTTTCAGAAACTGTACCAAGTTCTGTATTATCTGCAAAGCCAGATAGTTCAAATAGTACATCTGAATCCTCAGCACCAGAAACTGCCGATTCAAAACCAACAGTAGCTGATAAAGCTGTTGAAACACCAGAAAAGGTTGAAGTTTCTTCAGATTCTGAAAAAGTTGCAACAGAAAATCCAAAATCTGAGAAATCAGAAGCATCAGCTAAAGAATCGAGTGAAGAAACGGCGAAAGCAACTGAAGTTAAAGCTGAAGTCGCTGAAAAAGACGATAAGTCTACTGATAAAGCTCCAGCTCCAGCTGAAGCACGCCGTTCAACACGTACACGTCGAGCTACTTCAGAAAATAAACGTGAAGTATCAAATTGGAGTGAGTTTGTTTCAGCCTTAGAGGATGGAAATGTCAGCGAAATCACTGTAAATGGTGATGTCGTAGCTCAAGGTGATAATGGTAATACCGACAATGGACGTTCAGGATCTGTTGACCGTAGAACTACCATTAATGCACCATCTCGTCCAGTTACTATCCAAGGTAAAAATGAAAACGCTCGTCTTGAACTTTTGTCACACACTTTGGAGTTGACAGGAGCTAGCTGGGAACTAAATCTTAAAAACCTTAAAATAGCGACTGCTAATTCTAAAGGTCCAATTGATTTATCAAGAACTAGCGGTTCAAATACTGTTACCTTTGAAAATGTAACTAGTGTTGGTTCATCACTTTATGGTGGTGGTGGTAACACAAATGTCGTTATCAAAGGAAATACAACTTCAACAGTTAGCGATAGTTACCAAGCAGCAAATGGTCAAACACAATACGTACAACGTAATGTTGGCGCTGCTGGACGTTCGGACCAACGTCGTGAGTCAAATATCCACGATGCCAAATCTGTAACAGTTGCTGAGGGAGCTAGCTTAACGCTTAATCGTTCTTCTCAAGGGGATGCTATTACTCTTGAAAGTGGAGCTAAGTCAGTGTAAAAGATAAAGGTAGTCTTACTATCAATATGAACACTGATAACCGAACTGATAGTGCTCGCTACCATAATGCTGGTATTTTCATGGCTGATAGTGGTACCGTAGAAACTGGTAAAGGCTCTAAGTTAGTCTTAAATACTAGCATCGGTCAAGGTATTTCAATTGGTATAAACCGTCCAGGGGATGGAGTTACCGATAAGGATCGTTTCGGTGGTTACGGTCCTAATAACAACGGTCGTAAAAATGGTCCTAGCCGAGTTCTTATTGGCGAAGAAGGAACATTTGAGCTTAACGGCCGTGACGGTATTATGATGGGTAATAACTCAGAACTTGTCACAGGTCAGGATTCAAAAGTTCGCTTTGAAAATAGAGGACGCGGTGTAGCACTTGATTTCGGTAATGATTCAAGAGTAGCCTTTGGTAAACATTCGACAAATACCTTCCATTCAGATGGTAAAGGACCTAGGAGCGGTGGTGGACCTTCTGGTAGTTACGATGGTTATAACTATATCGGTCTAAATGAAAATGGTAAGATTCTTGTAGATGACTTTGCGACTTTCCGTGTGCAAATGGACAATCGTGGCGACAATGCCTGGGATGATGTCATTTCACTTGGTTCTCAGAATGGTACTAAGTCTGAACCACTTTTCCAAGCTAATAAGGGTTCTATCGTAGATATCCGAGATGATAATACGAACTACTATGCGGAGTTGATTTCCGTAGCCTTGGGATCAAGTAAGAATACTGTCTTCCAGTTCAATAACCCACTTTATGTATCCTTCATGAGATATACAAACTCACAAGGTCTTTCAGCAGGGGAAATTACTGGTAAATTACCAGTATCTATTCCTCAAGGGAACAACCCACAGGACATTGGACACGGAAATATCCTTTATATCTCAGATAAATCACAAGCATCTAGAAACAGAGTCGAATTTAACGGTCCAGCTAGTCAGAACGGTGGCTCTACTGTTGGAACTTATACCGTCTATTCTATGAATAAAGATGGTAGAGATCAACAAACTAAAGATAAACAAAGTTCTGTCTGGACTAATATTCAGGGCGGTTCACTGCCAATCGCTGGTTTCCAAAGTGGAAGACCAGATATTCAACCTGCTAACGCTGCATCTGTTCCAACAGGCTCTTCTTCTGGTGGGGTAAGCGCTACAGATAGAACCTTTGGTATTGACCCTGTTGGTGATAACCGTCAAAACATTTGGGTTTCAAATGGTTCGAAAATCAACCCGACTGGTGTTCATAAAAATATCATCAAATATGTCTACGAAGATGGAACTCCGGTTAAAAAAGATGTTATCCAGTCATCAGAATGGAACCGTACTTTGGATGTCTCAATCGACAAAGAAGGTTTCGAAAAGATTTTGAGAAATTCAAGCGTTAGAAATGGTGATGAATTCTTAGCAGCCTACAGCAAAGCTAAGTATCACATTTCTGATATCGATGGAGATAATATCGCTGATACAGGTTGGAAAGAAGCAGAAACAAATTCAGGTATCTATAATTATGGTACTATCGCTTCGCCAAAAGTCGAAGGCTATGAAGCAGAAATCAAGTCAACTAATGTTCCAGGATTAGAAGCTGGGGCTAAAGCTGATTCAGTTTCTGTTTCATATGATTCAAGCAATGCACCAGAAACGCTTATTGATGCTCAAGCAGGTAAACGTACCGTTCAGAAACTTATTGGCGTAATATTGTAGCCAAATCTGATTTGGGTGTCTATGAAACAGTTGTTGTCTATAAAAAAGTAAAACAAAAAGCTATTGTCAAATACATTGATACAAGTGCTAATAATAAGGAATTAGCAAAAGATGAAGTTGAAGGTAAATCTGGTGAAGCCATTAACTACTCAACTGCAGCTAAGATTGCTGATTTTGTTAATAAGGGTTACAAACTTGTAGAAGATGGTTTCACAAACTCAACTGCAGATCAAAAGAAATTTGATGATGATAAAAACATTGATCAAGAATTCGTAGTTAAATTAAAACACGATGTAACACCGGTTGGACCAAATAACCCACATAACCCAACAGATCCAATCAATCCAAATGATCCAGACGGTCCTAAATACCCTGCGACAGATCAATGGAAGAAAGATGTAACATCAACTGTTCATTATGTGGTATCAGACGGTAAGGCTACTGCCCCAGCTGACAATGTTCAAAATGCACAATGGACACGTACCTTAAATGTTGATAAGGTGACAGGTAAAGTTCTTAACCCTGATGCAACATGGACAGCTAATAAGACTAACTATGATGCAGTTCCAACACCAGGATTGACAGGTTACTACGCTGATAAAGGAAGTGTTGCTTCTAAGACAGTTACTCAAGAAAATCTTGAAGAAACTGTAACTTACAAACCACTTGGAAACTTGGTTCCAAAACCAGAGACACCAAATGATCCAAACTTCCCATCAACACCAGGAGTGAAGTATCCAAATGATCCAACGGATCCAACTAAACCAGGTCAACCAGTTGTTCCAGATGTACCAGGTTATGAACCACATCTTCCAGATCCAAAAGATCCAACTAAACCAGGTAAATCAGTACCTCCAGGAACACCAATCACTCCTGATAAACCAGGTGAAGACACACCAATTATCTACGTACCAAAAACAACTGAAGTTACAAAACCAACTAAACAAACGGTAACGTTTGAAGGAGCAGGAACAGCTACTCCAGCTGATAAGGTTCAAGATAACTTCACCTTTACTGGTAAACAAAAAAATGGTACAACAACATGGGATCAACCTAATCACACTTATGGCAAAGAAACAGTTCCAGTTGTTGAACATTACTATGCCGATAAGAAGGAAGCTGGATCTAAGACAGTTACTCCAGATCAACCAGAAGTTACGGATAAGGTTACTTATAAACCACTTGGTAAGATCATTCCAGTTGATCCAGAAGGAAACAAAATTCCAAGTGCACCAACTCCACAGTACAACAATGATCCACAAGATCCAACTAAGGGTGGCGAAACTCCAACTCCAGTCATCCCAGGTTATGTGACAGATACACCAAGTGTAACTCCTAACAAACCAGGAGAGGATACACCTGTTGTCTACCGTAAGGCAGAACAAAAAGCTATTATCAAGTATGTAGACCAAAATACTGGTAAAACACTTGAAAATGATCAAGTTTCTGGTAAATCTGGTGAAGCTATTGACTACTCAACTGCAGCTAAGATCAAGAAATACCAAGATCGTGGTTACGTTCTTGTAAGCGATGAGTTCCCAGCAGGAGCTACTTATGACACAGATGCATCTGTTGATCAAACTTGGACAGTAACCTTGAAACACGGTGAAACTCCAGTTGGACCAAACGATCCACACAATCCAACAGATCCAATCAATCCAAATGATCCAAACAGTCCTAAATACCCTGCGACAGATCAATGGAAGAAAGATGTAACATCAACTGTTCATTATGTGGTATCAGACGGTAAGGCAACTGCCCCAGCTGACAATGTTCAAAATGCACAATGGACACGTACCTTAAATGTTGACAAGGTGACAGGTAAAGTTCTTAACCCTAATGAACCATGGACAGCGAATAAGACTAACTATGATGCAGTTCCAACACCAGGATTGACAGGTTACTACGCTGATAAAGGAAGTGTTGCTTCTAAGACAGTTACTCAAGAAAATCTTGAAGAAACTGTAACTTACAAACCACTTGGAAACTTGGTTCCAAAACCAGAGACACCAAATGATCCAAACTTCCCATCAACACCAGGAGTGAAGTATCCAAATGATCCAACGGATCCAACTAAACCAGGTCAACCAGTTGTTCCAGATGTACCAGGTTATGAACCACATCTTCCAGATCCAAAAGATCCAACTAAACCAGGTAAATCAGTACCTCCAGGAACACCAATCACTCCTGATAAACCAGGTGAAGACACACCAATTATCTACGTACCAAAAACAACTGAAGTTACAAAACCAACTAAACAAACGGTAACGTTTGAAGGAGCAGGAACAGCTACTCCAGCTGATAAGGTTCAAGATAACTTCACCTTTACTGGTAAACAAAAAAATGGTACAACAACATGGGATCAACCTAATCACACTTATGGCAAAGAAACAGTTCCAGTTGTTGAACATTACTATGCCGATAAGAAGGAAGCTGGATCTAAGACAGTTACTCCAGATCAACCAGAAGTTACGGATAAGGTTACTTATAAACCACTTGGTAAGATCATTCCAGTTGATCCAGAAGGAAACAAAATTCCAAGTGCACCAACTCCACAGTACAACAATGATCCACAAGATCCAACTAAGGGTGGCGAAACTCCAACTCCAGTCATCCCAGGTTATGTGACAGATACACCAAGTGTAACTCCTAACAAACCAGGAGAGGATACACCTGTTGTCTACCGTAAGGCAGAACAAAAAGCTATTATCAAGTATGTAGACCAAAATACTGGTAAAAACACTTGAAAAATGATCAAGTTTCTGGTAAATCTGGTGAAGCTATTGACTACTCAACTGCAGCTAAGATCAAGAAATACCAAGATCGTGGTTACGTTCTTGTAAGCGATGAGTTCCCAGCAGGAGCTACTTATGACACAGATGCATCTGTTGATCAAACTTGGACAGTAACCTGAAACACGGTGAAACTCCAGTTGGACCAAACGATCCACACAATCCAACAGATCCAATCAATCCAAATGATCCAAACAGTCCTAAATACCCTGCGACAGATCAATGGAAGAAAGATGTAACATCAACTGTTCATTATGTGGTATCAGACGGTAAGGCAACTGCCCCAGCTGACAATGTTCAAAATGCACAATGGACACGTACCTTAAATGTTGACAAGGTGACAGGTAAAGTTCTTAACCCTAATGAACCATGGACAGCGAATAAGACTAACTATGATGCAGTTCCAACACCAGGATTGACAGGTTACTACGCTGATAAAGGAAGTGTTGCTTCTAAGACAGTTACTCAAGAAAATCTTGAAGAAACTGTAACTTACAAACCACTTGGAAACTTGGTTCCAAAACCAGAGACACCAAATGATCCAAACTTCCCATCAACACCAGGAGTGAAGTATCCAAATGATCCAACGGATCCAACTAAACCAGGTCAACCAGTTGTTCCAGATGTACCAGGTTATGAACCACATCTTCCAGATCCAAAAGATCCAACTAAACCAGGTAAATCAGTACCTCCAGGAACACCAATCACTCCTGATAAACCAGGTGAAGACACACCAATTATCTACGTACCAAACAACTGAAGTTACAAAACCAACTAAACAAACGGTAACGTTTGAAGGAGCAGGAACAGCTACTCCAGCTGATAAGGTTCAAGATAACTTCACCTTTACTGGTAAACAAAAAAATGGTACAACAACATGGGATCAACCTAATCACACTTATGGCAAAGAAACAGTTCCAGTTGTTGAACATTACTATGCCGATAAGAAGGAAGCTGGATCTAAGACAGTTACTCCAGATCAACCAGAAGTTACGGATAAGGTTACTTATAAACCACTTGGTAAGATCATTCCAGTTGATCCAGAAGGAAACAAAATTCCAAGTGCACCAACTCCACAGTACAACAACGATTCAGAAGATCCAACTAAGGGTGGCAAGACTCCAACTCCAGACATCCCAGGTTATGTGACAGACACTCCAAGTGTAACACCTGACAAACCAGGAGAAGATACACCTGTTGTCTACCGTAAGGCAGAACAAAAAGCTATTATCAAGTATGTAGACCAAAATACTGATAAAACACTTGAAAATGATCAAGTTTCTGGTAAATCTGGTGAAGCTATTGACTACTCAACTGCAGCTAAGATTAAGTACTATGAAGATCGTGGATACGTTCTTGTAAGCGATGAGTTCCCAGCAGGAGCTACTTATGACACAGATGCATCCCGTGACCAAATTTGGACAGTAACCTTGAAACACGGTGAAACTCCAGTTGGACCAAATAATCCACATAAACCAACAGATCCAATCAATCCAAAAGATCCAAAGAGTCCTAAATACCCTGAGACAGATCAATGGAAGAAAGATGTAACATCAACTGTTCATTATGTGGTATCAGACGGTAATGCAACTGCCCCAGCTGACAATGTTCAAAATGCACAATGGACACGTACCTTAAATGTTGATAAGGTGACAGGTAAAGTTCTTAACCCTGATGCAACATGGACAGCTAATAAGACTAACTATGATGCAGTTCCAACACCAGGATTGACAGGTTACTACGCTGATAAAGGAAGTGTTGCTTCTAAGACAGTCACTCAAGAAAATCTCGAAGAAACTGTAACTTACAGACCACTTGGAAAATTGGTTCCAAAACCAGAGACACCAAACGATCCAAACTTCCCATCAAAACCAGGAGTGAAGTATCCAAATGATCCAAAAGATCCAACTAAACCAGGTCAACCACTTGTTCCAGATGTACCAGGTTATGAACCACATCTTCCAGATCCAAAAGATCCAACTAAACCAGGTAAATTAGTACCTCCAGGAACACCAATCACTCCTGATAAACCAGGTGAAGACACACCAATTATCTACGTACCAAAAACAACTAAAGTTACAAAACCAACTAAACAAACGGTAACGTTTGAAGGAGCAGGAACAGCTACTCCAGCTGATAAGGTTCAAGATAACTTCACCTTTACTGGTAAACAAAAAAATGGTACAACAACATGGGATCAACCTAATCACACTTATGGCAAAGAAACAGTTCCAGTTGTTGAACATTACTATGCCGATAAGAAAGAAGCTGGATCTAAGACAGTTACTCCAGATCAACCAGAAGTTACGGATAAGGTTACATACAAAGCACTAGGAAAAATTATCCAAGTGGACGAAGCTGGAAATGTCATTCCAGGTTCAGTTTCGAAGATTTATGAAAACAATCCATCTAATCCTACAGAAGCAGCAGAAACTAAGATTCCTGATGCTCCAGCTGGATACAAGATTAAGGAAGAACAACCACAAGCTTGGGGTTATAATATTGTTGATAAAACGATTGAGCCAAATGACGAGAGTGATCCAGATCGTATTTCACGTGACACACCAATCATCTACGTACCAATCGTAAATGATGTGAAGAAACCAACTAAACAAACAGTTAAGTTTGAAGGAGCAGGTGATAAGACTCCAGGAGACAATGTCCAAGATGACTTTACATTTACTGGTAAAGAAAACAAAGCTTCTGGAACTACAACATGGAATGAGAAGAACCATACTTACGGTAAGGTATCTGTACCAGTAATTCCAGGTTACTACGCTGATAAGACAGAAGCCGGTGGTAAGACAGTTACTCCAGAAAATCCTGAAGCAACAGACACAGTTACTTACAAACCGCTTGGTAAGATCATTCCAGTTGATCCAGAAGGAAACCCAATTCCTAAAGCACCAACTCCACAGTACAACAACGATCCAGAAGATCCAACTAAGGGTGGCAAGACTCCAACTCCAGTCATCCCAGGTTATGTGACAGATACACCAAGTGTAACTCCTAACAAACCAGGAGAAGATACACCTGTTGTCTACCGTAAGGCAGAACAAAAAGCTATCATCAAGTACGTAGACCAAAATACTGGTGAAACACTTGAAAATGACCAAGTAGGTGGTAAATCTGGTGAAGCTATTGACTACTCAACTGCAGCTAAGATTAAGTACTATGAAGATCGTGGTTATGTTCTTGTAAGCGATGAGTTCCCAGCAGGAGCAACTTATGACACAGATCCATCTGTTGATCAAACTTGGACAGTAACCTTGAAACACGGTGAAACTCCAGTTGGACCAAATAATCCACATAAACCAACAGATCCAATCAATCCAAAAGATCCAGACGGTCATAAATACCCTGCGGAAAATCAATGGAAGAAAGATGTAACTTCAACTGTTCATTATGTGGTATCAGACGGTAAGGCAACTGCCCCAGCTGACAATGTTCAAAATGCACAATGGACACGTACCTTAAAACTTGATAAGGTGACAGGTAAAGTTCTTAACCCTGATGAACCATGGGCAGCGAATAAGGCTAACTATGATGCAGTTCCAACACCAGGATTGACAGGTTACTACGCTGATAAAGCAAGTGTTGCGTCTAAGACAGTCACTCAAGAAAATCTTGAAGAAACTGTCACTTACAAACCACTTGGAAACTTGGTTCCAAAACCAGGAACACCAGACGATCCAAACTTCCCATCAACACCAAAAGTGAAGTATCCAAATGATCCAACAGATCCAGGTAAACCAGGTAAACCACTTGTTCCTAATGTACCAGGCTACAAACCATACTTGCCAGATCCAAAAGATCCAAGCAAACCAGGTAAACCAGTAGAACCAGGAAAACCAATCACTCCTGAAAACCCAGGTGAAGACACACCAATCATCTACGTACCAATCGTAAATGATGTGAAGAAACCAACTAAACAAATAGTTAAGTTTGAAGGAGCAGGCGATAAGACTCCAGGAGACAATGTCCAAGACGACTTCACATTCACTGGTAAAGAAAACAAAAGCTCTGGAACTACAACATGGAATGAGAAGAGCCATACTTACGGTAAGGTATCTGTTCCAGTAATTCCAGGTTACTACGCTGATAAGACAGAAGCTGGTGGTAAGACAGTTACTCCAGAAAATCCTGAAGCAACAGATACAGTAACCTACAAACCACTTGGAAACTTGGTTCCAAAACCAGGAACACCAGACGATCCAAACTTCCCATCAACACCAAAAGTGAAGTATCCAAATGATCCAACAGATCCAGGTAAACCAGGTAAACCAGTTGTTCCTAATGTACCAGGCTACAAACCATACTTGCCAGATCCAAAAGATCCAAGCAAACCAGGTAAACCAGTAGAACCAGGAAAACCAATCACTCCTGAAAACCCAGGTGAAGACACACCAATCATCTACGTACCAATCGTAAATGATGTGAAGAAACCAACTAAACAAACAGTTAAGTTTGAAGGAGCAGGCGATAAGACTCCAGGAGACAATGTCCAAGACGACTTCACATTCACTGGTAAAGAAAACAAAGCTTCTGGAACTACAACATGGAATGAGAAGAGCCATACTTACGGTAAGGTATCTGTTCCAGTAATTCCAGGTTACTACGCTGATAAGACAGAAGCTGGTGGTAAGACAGTTACTCCAGAAAATCCTGAAGCAACAGATACAGTAACCTACAAACCACTTGGAAACTTGGTTCCAAAACCAGGAACACCAGACGATCCAAACTTCCCATCAACACCAAAAGTGAAGTATCCAAATGATCCAACAGATCCAGGTAAACCAGGTAAACCAGTTGTTCCTAATGTACCAGGCTACAAACCATACTTGCCAGATCCAAAAGATCCAAGCAAACCAGGTAAACCAGTAGAACCAGGAAAACCAATCACTCCTGAAAACCCAGGTGAAGACACACCAATCATCTACGTACCAATCGTAAATGATGTGAAGAAACCAACTAAACAAATAGTTAAGTTTGAAGGAGCAGGCGATAAGACTCCAGGAGACAATGTCCAAGACGACTTCACATTCACTGGTAAAGAAAACAAAGCTTCTGGAACTACAACATGGAATGAGAAGAGCCATACTTACGGTAAGGTATCTGTTCCAGTAATTCCAGGTTACTACGCTGATAAGACAGAAGCTGGTGGTAAGACAGTTACTCCAGAAAATCCTGAAGCAACAGATACAGTAACCTACAAACCACTTGGAAACTTGGTTCCAAAACCAGGAACACCAGACGATCCAAACTTCCCATCAACACCAAAAGTGAAGTATCCAAATGATCCAACAGATCCAGGTAAACCAGGTAAACCAGTTGTTCCTAATGTACCAGGCTACAAACCATACTTGCCAGATCCAAAAGATCCAAGCAAACCAGGTAAACCAGTAGAACCAGGAAAACCAATCACCCTGAAAACCCAGGTGAAGACACACCAATCATCTACGTACCAATCGTAAATGATGTGAAGAAACCAACTAAACAAACAGTTAAGTTTGAAGGAGCAGGTGATAAGACTCCAGGAGACAATGTCCAAGACGACTTCACATTCACTGGTAAAGAAAACAAAGCTTCTGGAACTACAACATGGAATGAGAAGAGCCATACTTACGGTAAGGTATCTGTTCCAGTAATTCCAGGTTACTACGCTGATAAGACAGAAGCTGGTGGTAAGACAGTTACTCCAGAAAATCCTGAAGCAACAGATACAGTAACCTACAAACCACTTGGAAACTTGGTTCCAAAACCAGGAACACCAGACGATCCAAACTTCCCATCAACACCAAAAGTGAAGTATCCAAATGATCCAACAGATCCAGGTAAACCAGGTAAAACCAGTTGTTCCTAATGTACCAGGCTACAAAACCATACTTGCCAGATCCAAAAGATCCAAGCAAACCAGGTAAACCAGTAGAACCAGGAAAAACCAATCACTCCTGAAAACCCAGGTGAAGACACACCAATCATCTACGTACCAATCGTAAATGATGTGAAGAAACCAACTAAACAAACAGTTAAGTTTGAAGGAGCAGGCGATAAGACTCCAGGAGACAATGTCCAAGACGACTTCACATTCACTGGTAAAGAAAACAAAGCTTCTGGAACTACAACATGGAATGAGAAGAGCCATACTTACGGTAAGGTATCTGTTCCAGTAATTCCAGGTTACTACGCTGATAAGACAGAAGCTGGTGGTAAGACAGTTACTCCAGAAAATCCTGAAGCAACAGATACAGTAACCTACAAACCACTTGGAAACTTGGTTCCAAAACCAGGAACACCAGACGATCCAAACTTCCCATCAACACCAAAAGTGAAGTATCCAAATGATCCAACAGATCCAGGTAAACCAGGTAAAACCAGTTGTTCCTAATGTACCAGGCTACAAACCATACTTGCCAGATCCAAAAAGATCCAAGCAAACCAGGTAAAACCAGTAGAACCAGGAAAACCAATCACTCCTGAAAACCCAGGTGAAGACACACCAATCATCTACGTACCAATCGTAAATGATGTGAAGAAACCAACTAAACAAACAGTTAAGTTTGAAGGAGCAGGCGATAAGACTCCAGGAGACAATGTCCAAGACGACTTCACATTCACTGGTAAAGAAAACAAAGCTTCTGGAACTACAACATGGAATGAGAAGAGCCATACTTACGGTAAGGTATCTGTTCCAGTAATTCCAGGTTACTACGCTGATAAGACAGAAGCTGGTGGTAAGACAGTTACTCCAGAAAAATCCTGAAGCAACAGATACAGTAACCTACAAAACCACTTGGAAACTTGGTTCCAAAAACCAGGAACACCAGACGATCCAAACTTCCCATCAACACCAAAAGTGAAGTATCCAAATGATCCAACAGATCCAGGTAAACCAGGTAAACCAGTTGTTCCTAATGTACCAGGCTACAAACCATACTTGCCAGATCCAAAAGATCCAAGCAAACCAGGTAAACCAGTAGAACCAGGAAAACCAATCACTCCTGAAAACCCAGGTGAAGACACACCAATCATCTACGTACCAATCGTAAATGATGTGAAGAAACCAACTAAACAAATAGTTAAGTTTGAAGGAGCAGGCGATAAGACTCCAGGAGACAATGTCCAAGACGACTTCACATTCACTGGTAAAGAAAACAAAGCTTCTGGAACTACAACATGGAATGAGAAGAGCCATACTTACGGTAAGGTATCTGTTCCAGTAATTCCAGGTTACTACGCTGATAAGACAGAAGCTGGTGGTAAGACAGTTACTCCAGAAAATCCTGAAGCAACAGATACAGTAACCTACAAACCACTTGGAAACTTGGTTCCAAAACCAGGAACACCAGACGATCCAAACTTCCCATCAACACCAAAAGTGAAGTATCCAAATGATCCAACAGATCCAGGTAAACCAGGTAAACCAGTTGTTCCTAATGTACCAGGCTACAAACCATACTTGCCAGATCCAAAAGATCCAAGCAAACCAGGTAAACCAGTAGAACCAGGAAAACCAATCACTCCTGAAAACCCAGGTGAAGACACACCAATTATCTACGTACCAATCGTAAATGATGTGAAGAAACCAACTAAACAAACAGTTAAGTTTGAAGGAGCAGGCGATAAGACTCCAGGAGACAATGTCCAAGATGACTTTACATTTACTGGTAAAGAAAACAAAGCTTCTGGAACTACAACATGGAATGAGAAGAGCCATACTTACGGTAAGGTATCTGTTCCAGTAATTCCAGGTTACTACGCTGATAAGACAGAAGCTGGTGGTAAGACAGTTACTCCAGAAAATCCTGAAGCAACAGATACAGTAACCTACAAACCACTTGGAAACTTGGTTCCAAAACCAGGAACACCAGACGATCCAAACTTCCCATCAACACCAAAAGTGAAGTATCCAAATGATCCAACAGATCCAGGTAAACCAGGTCAACCAGTTGTTCCTAATGTACCAGGCTACAAACCATACTTGCCAGATCCAAAAGATCCAAGCAAACCAGGTAAAACCAGTAGAACCAGGAAAAACCAATCACCCTGAAAACCCAGGTGAAGACACACCAATCATCTACGTATCAATCGTAAATGATGTGAAGAAACCAACTAAACAAACAGTTAAGTTTGAAGGAGCAGGCGATAAGACTCCAGGAGACAATGTCCAAGATGACTTTACATTTACTGGTAAAGAAAACAAAGCTTCTGGAACTACAACATGGAATGAGAAGAGCCATACTTACGGTAAGGTATCTGTTCCAGTAATTCCAGGTTACTACGCTGATAAGACAGAAGCTGGTGGTAAGACAGTTACTCCAGAAAATCCTGAAGCAACAGATACAGTTACTTACAAACCGCTTGGCAGCTTGGTTCCGAAATCTGATGATCCGAAATTCCCATCAACACCAGATGTGAAATATCCAAATGATCCAAAAGATCCAAGTAAACCAGGTCAACCAGTTGTTCCTAATGTACCAGGCTACAAACCATACTTGCCAGATCCAAAAGATCCAAGCAAACCAGGTAAACCAGTAGAACCAGGAAAACCAATCACTCCTGAAAACCCAGGTGAAGACACACCAATTATCTACGTTCCAGTTAAACCTGACACTCCAGTAGTCCCTAATCCAGAACCACAAACTCCTGCAAAACCAGATCCGAAACCTTTGGATCCTGAAAAAGTAGTGCAGGAATTACCAAATACTGGTACGGATTCAAATGCGATTATGACTGGACTTGGAATCATTGGAATGGCAACAACACTATTAGGTTTAGCTCAAAAGAAAAAAGAAGATTAAAGAAAATATTTAATCCTATAAAATAAATTTCTGGCTAAATTACAAAGTGTCTAATGCCAAGAAGACAAAGCCCTTAGAACTCAAGTTTCTAAGGGCTTTTCTTTGGATCTTTGTCAACTGTAGTGGGCTAACATCTGGAGAGGACGATCGTTTTCCTCTCCATTTTTATATTCAGAGCGTTAAAAATATGTTTTTGAAGTTTTCAAAGTTCGTAAAACCAAAGGCATTTCGTTTGATAAGTTTGATGAGATTATTGGTTTGGAACATTTTTCTAAATCAGAACATTCGACACGAATTTTTTGGATAATATACCTTTTTCAAATGTTTTATAGAAAAAAATAAGTATATAGCATTATTAATAATTAAACAAATGGTATCAAAATGTACATTTTTAAAAACAATTGTGCTATAATATAGTTAGGTAATCAAATATTTCCTAACAATAAAGG
>BNJS01002755.1_pt1 | contig 79075 bp, 140 predicted proteins | sample 8540461 | NCBI WGS metagenome assembly BNJS01 (sample SAMD00202454, study PRJDB9452) | human saliva metagenome | isolation source: human saliva | place: Japan
TGTGCCTGGGTGGGTGTTGTGTGCCGTGGCACCGGCACCCACCCACCCCTCTGTTACGCGGCGGTTTCGGCAATTTCTTTGATACGAACCAAAGTAGCGGGGATACCTGCTAGTGCTCGCTGCTCGGCGGTCGGCGAGTTGGTTTTTCAGCGTCGTCGCCGCATTTTTTCGCGGAAAAAGTCGAGTCCTTGCTGGGTCAACTCCCAGGTTTCGGTGAGTTCACACCCGGTATCGGTGGGGGCGATGGTGTATCCCCAGCGGACAACGCCACCGGCGACAGCCCATTGAAATGCGATGGGTCGCTGAGCTTCGGTGACAAGGGATTCGGTTTCCTATGTGCGTTCGGGAGTGACGTTGCGTCCAATGAACCACGCCCCAACTTCGGCGTGGTCGGAAGGTTCTTTCCACCAGCAGGTTTCTACGATGGGGCTCCATTCGCCGGTGCGGGTGACATCAGTGACGGATCGTGACGTGGTGTGCAGGGGGCGTCGATAAGTATTGATTCTGAATATTGGAGTCTTTAAGATCCATGACCTGAACTATACGGATAAGCCGATAAGAATCGCGAGCACATCCGCACAGCGTGGTGGCGCAGATGCTTCGGACGAAAACCGTGCTCGGGAGGTGCGGGAAGGAGCGGTCCGAGGTGCGCGGCAAGACTTGACCACGTGGAAAGAGCTCGGCGATGCCGACGGCAAGGAAGGGACTGTGCTGGGATAGTCGAGGAGGAAACAGGCGATGGTGTTGGCGAGGAGGGAGTCCGTGGGGAGCCGACAGAGGAGGTAGCGGAGGCTGCCTCCGAGGAATCCTCCAAAAAGCTATCTGAAGGATGGTCGTCGTGCCGCAGCCTCTGGTCTCGAAAGAATGGATCCAATCGCTGAGTATCCAGGCGCCAATGCAGGAAGCACTGGTGACAGAAGGTAGGTTGCGGCCTGGAGGAGGCGTCGATAAAGCAGGTGATGAGCAGAAGAGCATGGGGTGCTGAAGCTGGTGAACCCACCGAGGAAACCCTATGCCCCAGAACAACCCTGGGCGGATGAGGGCCCAGAGGGAAGCAGCCTGCGATGTTGATGGCTAAGAGCGACCAGAGGCCGCCCACCGGTATGGCGCTTGTGATCAGGAAGCGTGTGACCGCCCCGAGTGCGGCACCGATGCCAACGGTAAGGATGTCGCGAATGCTAGGTGGAATGATGCCCATTCTTTGGAATGTAGTGGAAAAACGTGCTGTTGGGGAGGGAGATGCGTCACGTATCGTGCGGGCAGGCGAAAATCAGAGCAAGATAGACGTTAACTAGCGTCATTTATAGTTCGAGCTTTTGTTAAAAGGAGACAATTATGGCACATGAACGTGCAGGTCTTGTGGCGGGAAGATCGGGACCTCATCGACATCGCCGAGGTGGTCACCGCCTATGCACACACGCATTCCCGATGTGAAAACCCCGACCAGCAGGGTCGCTTTTTGGAACATCCGGGCACCGCGGTTCCTCCCTCGATTCCGCGTTCAATGAAAACCACATTCACGCCACCACCCAAGCGATTGTGGATTACCGCACGCAGCAAGGCATCAACGGCCCCATCTTCATCGGTCGCGACACCCATGCGCTTTCCGAACCCGCGATGGTATCTGCGCTTGAGGTGTTGCTGGCTAACGATGTTCCTGTGCTTGTCGACGACCGCGGGCGCTACACCCCAACCCCGGCAGTGTCGCACGCCATCCTTGCCCACAACGCCAAACTCCCTGGTGGTGTCACCGGTACCGACCCGAAAACGTGCCGACGGCATTGTTATCACTCCCTCCCATAATCCGCCCCGCGACGGCGGCTTTAAATACAATCCACCCAACGGCGGCCCGGCCGACACCGATGCCACTGATTGGATTGCGAACCGCGCCAACGAACTGCTGCGCGTAGGATTGACCGGGGTGAAACGCGTACCCGTTTCCGGCGTACTGGATTCCCGCTGTACCCCCTACAACTACCTGGACACCTACATTGCTGACCTGCCCAATGTGGTGAACATTGAGGCAATCCGCAGCTCTGGACTGAGCATCGGTGCCGACCCTATGGGCGGCGCATCCGTAGATTACTGGGGTGCCATTGCCGACGCCCACCGACTCAACCTCACCGTGGTCAACCCCAAGGTGGACGCAACCTGGCGTTTCATGACATTAGACACCGATGGCAAGATCCGCATGGACTGCTCCTCGCCCAACTCCATGGCGTCCCTGGTGCACAACCGCTCTAAGTTCGACATCGCAACCGGTAACGACGCTGATGCCGACCGCCACGGCATTGTCACCCCCGACTTTGGCCTGATGAACCCCAACCACTACCTGGCTGTGGCCATTGAATATTTGTTTGGCAATCGTCCCGGCTGGTCGCCTGAGACGGCTGTGGGTAAAACCTTGGTTTCTTCCTCCATGATCGACCGCGTGGTCGGCGCACTGGGACGCCGCCTTGAGGAAGTTCCTGTTGGCTTCAAGTGGTTTGTGCCAGGGCTTATCGACGGCACCATCGGTTTCGGTGGCGAAGAATCCGCTGGTGCTTCCTTCCTCCGGCACGATGGGACCGTGTGGTCCACCGACAAAGACGGCATCATCCTTGACCTGCTGGCCTCTGAAATCACCGCAGTGACCGGAAAAACTCCGTCGCAGCGTTACGCCGAACTGGCGGAACAATACGGCGCCTCCCGTCTACGCCCGCACCGATGCCAACGCCACGCGCGAGCAAAGGCCGTGTTGAAAGCCTTGTCACCCGAACAGGTGACGGCAACCACCTTGGCCGGGAAGAGATCACCGCGAAGCTCACCCACGCTCCAGGAAACGGCGCACCCATCGGTGGACTCAAAGTCTGCACCGAAAACGCGTGGTTTGCTGCGCGGCCGTCCGGCACCGAAGACAAATACAAGATCTACGCTGAGTCCTTCCTCGGCGAAGAACACCTGGCAAAGTGCAGTCTGAGGCCGCCGAGCTCGTAGACGACGTGCTTGGTGGGTAATGTCTCTGTGGGGTTTGGGTGGCGTGCTGCGTGGTAGTCATTTCCGCCCAAACCCACTAAAGTTGGGTGCTGTGTCTACGACGTTAACTCCCAACAACGCCGACGCGGGCGGTGCCGATTCCGCGCACGCTGAGTCGGGTAAGAATAACAAGACGGCGATGGTCACCACCGCCATCGGGTTCATCGCCCGATTCGGACTCGCCGTCTGTCTGGCTTGTTAGCGGTTGGCAGAAACTGGCTGACCCCGTGACCACCAAACAATCCGTGGCCGCGTACGAGCTATTTCAGCAGAGACGTCTCAGACCTCATCGGCACCGCACTGCCTGTCGTCGAAATCGCGCTGGGAGTCATGCTGCTCGCGGGTATTTTCCTCCGGGCCACAGCTGCGGTATCCGGCGTCATCTTCGCTGTGTTCATCGCAGGCATCATCTCCGCGTGGGCGCGGGGGTTGACCATCGACTGCGGATGCTTCGGCGGAGGTGGCTACAACGCCAACGTCACAGCATGGACATACTTGTCAGAAATACTCCGCGACCTGGTATTTGCTGCGGGGCGGCGTGGGTAGTGAAGTGGCCTTTCAAGAAATGGGCCCTTTACGTGTAGCTATACATAGCAGCTATGTAGTAGCCGCGAACAATCGCTGACAGTGCATTTAAGGCGCATGGCGCATAAACTCTTACGGAGTTAAGTTCGTAAGAGTTTATGAGAGCCCTGCGCTTTCCTTCTCTAGTTGTTTCACGAGGATTAAATTCATGAGTTCCAAAATCAAGTCCCCCAACGAAAGCAGCAACGGGTTCCTCTGGGCGCTGCTCGCCGTGATCGTCATTGCTGCCGTTGTGGTGGGCTACATTGTGATCAACGGCCAAAAAGTCACACGGCGGTGGCGGTGGTTCTAACGACATCGCAGCACAATGGGAGAAGCAAAACGTCTCCTTCACTGAAACCTTTGCCGATGACGCTGTGACGCTGAAAAAGCGCCTCCGCAACCGCCGAGACGCCCACAGTAGACCCTCTACGAAGACTTCTCCTGCCCCACTGTTCTGAACTGGCCATCGCCAGCGACGATGCCATGAAAGACGCGATCGACCAAGGCAAGCTCGTGGTGAACGTCCGCACCCTCAACTTCTTTGGACCGCGGCCAGGACGCCGACAAAGCGCCACCCACTCGCGCGGGCACTGCGGCGCTCGCCGTAGCCAAGAGCGGCGATGCAAACCTCTACTGGAACTTCCGCGCCATGCTGATGAACAACCAGAAAGACGTGTACAACAAGTGGGACAACGAGCAGTTCGCCAAAGTCGCTGAAACACTTGGTGCCTCCGAAGATGTCACCAAAGCCTATCAAGGATGAGAAAGAAAAAGGATGCCTTCCTGAAGATGAAAGGACACCAACACCTCCAAGCTGGAAGGGCTCGGCCCGTGGCGTTTCTTCGCACCCGCGTGATCAACAAAGATGGTCAAGATGTCTCTGTTGTGGACAGCAGCCAGCAAGTCAGCGACGCCTGGGTTGCTCAGCACAGGAAGCTAACACTGAGTTCTGTAGCGACTCCTCGACATGACGCATTATGCCCTTTGTGCCTGCTGATTTGTGGCAACATGAGTGCAGCGTGTACATTTGAGGAGTCCACCAAGGCTATGGCGCAGCTGGTAGCGCACCACACTGGCAGTGTGGGGTCACGGGTTCGAGTCCCGTTAGCTCCACAGATAAAAACCCAGTCGCAGTAGAGATGCTGTGACCGGGTTTTTTAGTTCTGATTGGTGCGGGTGACGGCCTTGTTGTGGCTCGCGGCCGCGTCGACCCAGAAACTCAGGCATTCATCGTCAGCGATAGCTTCGGAGCTGACAGTAATCCAACCTGGCCCCATGCGTCGCCCCCGCACCCATTTCGGCTTGAGCGGCACCGGGTTCTGAAAGGGAGCGCGTCGTGCTGGGTCTGCGTCAACGCGAACTAGGAGGTCACCGGCTTTTTCCTGCGCTGACGATCATCTTGTCGTTGACCGCGATCGCGCGCCCGCCGAACATCGAAACCTCTCTCACATCTGACTGGTCAGTCACCAACGCCTGAATGCGCTGAATAAGTGCCTCGCTGTTCAGGTGTCATGGCTGCCATGGGTTTAGCCTTTTTCTGCGGCGCATAGGGAGAGCCGGTCGAAAAATTAAGACGCTTTCAGTGATCACGCCGTTGTGCACCGTGAAGAGTTCCGCAGCGGGGCGGTATCCAGTGACGGCGGTCTTTGGGTAGTAAAACAACGCAACCTTGTCGCCGTCAGCGAACTCCGCGATCTCGCCGATCCCGGTGGAGACGTGGGGCGAATCCCGCAATGAAGTCCCGATAATCCTGCTTTGGTAGTCAGGTCAACACCGGGCGCCCGGCATGTCATGTTGTCTGGCGATGTAGGACATGGCCAACTCAATGTCACCTGTCGTCCACGCCTGGTGGTAGTTTTTCACGATCTCGTAGGCGGTCATGGAACCTATTCCTTTCAGTCGGGGAGGGGCTGCCAGTGATCTGGTCCGGCGTCGTGCCCTGCGCCCGCAGTTTTCAAACGAGGTAGGAAATGAGTCCAACCGTGCTTGTGGCCTGCGACTTCGGTTTCTGGAAGGCTGAGTGGCGCAGCTCAACACGGGTACCGCCGTTGAGGGGAGTCAAGAGAAATTCGACCGTAGACGCTCCGGCAGGCAAGTGGTGGCTGCCTGTAAACCCCCATGTGAACACCACACGTCTGTAGGGCTCGACCACCAGGTATTCGCCTCGCACGGGGTGGCCAGCGATGTCAACGGCAAACTGCCCACCTGGTGTCGGGTCGAGGTCAGCGTATTGCCCCATCCACGCCGTCATGCCTTCGTTGGTGGTCAGGTAGTCGAATACGGTCTCGGGTGGCGCGGCGATGTCGATGAAGTCCTGGAACTCAGCCATTCTTCGCCTCCCGCTGCTCGATGACAGATTTCAGGGTGGCGAGCTTGTCAGGCCAGAATTCGTCAAGGTAGGAGCGCACCGCAGCAAGTCCATCGGTGTTGACCGCATACAAATGACGCGTGCGGTCTGTGCTGAGGGTTGCCAGACCCGCCTTGTGAAGGGTGCGTAGGTGGTGCGATGTCGTTTTGCTGCGATAGTCCAACCGTTTCCGCCACCGCGCCGACGGGCTGTGGCCCCGAACGAATCACCCGCAAGATTGCCCGACGGTTTTGGTCAGCCAGCGCACGCAATGCGGCGTCGATACTTTCTGCTGCTTCCACATGTCACCTCTTTAATCACTGGTGACCTCACCCCTAACACAAATAAAAAAGTTTGTACTCAAGATCGTTTGAACAAGCGCTTATCGACGCCCAGCGCACCAGGTGGTAGGCATCTCTTAGCCCTCCACCTCCCGTTTGAAATGTTCACGATCGTGTTGAACAACTCGCGGTGAGTAGTGTTCCCCAGTTTTGTTGGTTGGTGCCGCTGGTGTGGATGCCGTAGATGATGGCGGTGTCGTCAACTATGGATGCGCCAGACTCGCCGTCGGAGGTATCGGCGGAGTAATACGCCTGTAGTTTGTTTGGCTTTTCAGGATCTTGTTGCGACCCCTTCCACATGGTGCCGAATGGTTTGTCGCCGGGATATCCGATGACGGTGGCAAAAGCTGCCGTTGAGGGATCCAGGGTTCGGGCGTGCGCATGCCGAACCAGCCGACGTCGGAACCAATGGGTGTTTCCAGTTTGATCACGCCCCCAATCGTGGCCAGCGGCACTGCCAGTTTTTGTCGTACCAGACTTGGCTTGCTTTGGCCGTGCAAAAGCGCTTGTCTGCGCCGTTTTGGCCCGGTGTGAAGGTGATGTTGCTGCCGTTTTTGTTGAGGCAATGTCCTGCGGTGACCACGGTATCGGCGGCGACAAGTGAACCTGTGCATCGACCAGTTCCACCAGCTTGCGTGGTGTAGGTGATGAGCCCCACCCAACGGAATGGTGCTTCGGTGGTCGTGGTGACTTGGGTACGGGAATCGCCCTCAATGATTTTTTCTTCAACGTTGCCCTGCTCCAGGATGGGGTGCGTACCCAGGGATGAGGGTGTGCTGCTGCTGCCGGTGTCTTTGGTGATATCGGCGACAGTAATCGGATGCTCTTGGTCCTGCACACCGTTGACAATGTTGTATCCCACCGGGTCAATGGTGGGATTGTCGACGGGAGCGGCCACGGCGGGAGCTGTCGCTGTTATGGCTAGCGCCCCTGCGGTCAGGATCATTGTGGCACATGCACTACTTATACGTTGAGAAAATTTTTGGCATACTGAAAAATATTACTAGCAAAAATAATAAAAAAATGAAGGGAAATATTCATATAACAAATGCTAACGATAGTCAGTGTGATATTACTGCTTGTGACGATCTGTTCTTTGCCCGCCAAGGAATAAGGAATATTACCGTGTCGGACAAGAAAAGAAATACGTTTCACCTTCAATGACAGGCCGATTGTTATTGACATTAGCCTGCGTAGTTTGGTGTTGCGATGGTTGACGCTGGCCATAGGCGCTGCCGCTTACTTCTGGGTACGGGATCTGCTGGGTGTGGATGACACCCTATAACTGGGGTTCGTTTATTTACGTGACCTCCGGCGCCGCACTTTTCCCTATTCATTGTGGCGGTGTATGGGTGGCCGCGTAAGAGTAAATAACCAGGTAGTCTGGGCTTTATGCACTACTCACAACTCCCAGCGGAACTAACTGACGGCCTCACTATCACCGGTGTAACACCCTTTCGGGCGGTGATATTTCCCAGGCTTTTTCGCGTTGATACTCCAGATACATCATATTTCCTAAAAAGCACATCAGAAACCCAAAAAGCAGATGTTTGAGCGGGAGGCGCGTGGCTTTGAAAAGCCCTGCGGGATACAGTGCCGGAAACATTGGGTGTGCCGGAGGTTGTCAGGGCGTCGTCACGCGGGTTGATGTTGGAGTGGATTGAGGAGGGCGGCCGCACGTTCACCTCGGAAGCCGATCTTGGCACCAGTTTGGCGGAACTGCACCAGGGTTCCGCAGCCGCATTTCGGCGGGATTGATGGGGACGACTCGGGTTTTCTTGGCTCGGTGGAGGTCGATCTGACGCCGACGCAGTCGTGGCCGGACTTTTTATGTGTATAGGCGTGTCCAGCCGCTCATTACGCAGGCCACGGCGATGGGTGCTGTTCCGAGTGGGGTGCAGCGTCTTTTTGACGAGCTTCGCCCAAAAGCAGTGGATTTGTGTGGGCCGGATGAGCCACCAGCATTGGTGCACGGTGATCTGTGGGGTGGGAATCGTCTGGTGGATGTGGAGGGGCGGAACTGGTTGATTGATCCGGCGGCGTACTATGCACATCGCGAAGTGGATCTGGCCATGATGCTCTTTGTTTGGCGGGTTCGGTAAGGATGCGTTCATCGCCTACAACAACACCTATCCGCTGGCTGACGGGTGGCACGAGCGGGTGCCCTGGTACCAGTTGCCGCCCCTGCTGGTCCACGCGATTTTATTCGGTGGGGGTTACGGGGCGTCAGTCGTACGGGTACTCACCGACCTCGCTGGGTAGAACACTCAGCCAGGTCGGTGCTGCGGTCAGCGCGTTCCCGCCCGATCAGCGACGCGCGCCGCAAGCTCCTCCAACACGTGCACATAGGTGTGTCCCGTGGTGCGGGTCATGCCGAGTTCGCAGGTGCGGTTGCAGGACAGGAACAAGTCGGCATCAAGGTGCTTGACGGAGCGTGCCTCGTCGTGGGTAGCGGTGGCGGTGAGTTCCTCGTGGAGCAGGCCGCGGTCACCGGCAAAGGCGCAGCAGCGCCAGCCGTCGGGAATGATGGCCTCGTCCGCGACCAGTCCGGCCAGCATCATGAGCGCATCGTTGACGCCCAGGTGCGTGGAGGAACAGGTCGGGTGCACCGCCGCTTTGCGAGCCTTGGCCAGCGGCGGAAGCACCGGCGCGACATAGGTGGCCACCCATTCCGTGGCATCCATGACGGTAATGCCCTCAACCCCGGCGTTCTTCAACGCCACAATAATGCCTTCCGTGCAGGACACGTTGTCGCACACCAGTGGAATCCGCCCGTGGTGGGTGTGCTGGACAATCCAGGAGGTGAGCTTGTCCTTCATCACCTCATAGCCCTTGGCCAGGCCCTTCGACTTCCAGGGGGTACCACAGCAGAGTTCCTGAACACCCGCCGGCGTGCTGAGTCGCAGGCCCGCGTAGGCCGCGAGTTCCCGCACCGCGCCGCCCACGCCGGTGCCGCAAGCATGCTCGGTGCCAAACATGGTGCCCACACACGCGGGCATGAAAATGGCATCCGGGTTGGGTACCGTTTGCGGCTTGCGCACCTTGCCGCCGCCGGGAAGTTCACTGGTCAGGGTAGGTACGATGTCTTCACTCAGGGCTTTACGCGCCAACCCCAGGGCCCCACGCAGCGGTGTTGTCGGCAACGCGTGGGTCGTGGTCATGCCTAACGACGCCCCGCGCAGCACCATGTCCCAGTGCTCTGCCGCAACTTTCCAGCCCTTGTCCAGAGTCTCGTTCTGGGTTTCCCGCCGCTTTGCGCGAATCAGATCACCAGTGTTGATCTTCACTGGGCAGGCCGTCAGGGCACATACCATCCACGGCGCAGGTTTGGACGACATCGTACACCTCCTGCTCTTTCAGGCGTTCCGCCAGGTCACTAGGCGCCGGTGGCCCTGACAAGCAGCGATGGCGCGCTGGATCACAATGCGTTGGCGGGGTGTCGTGGTCAGGGTGCTGGGATGGGCACACGGGTTCGCAGTAGCCACATTCCACACAGTCATCAATGATCTGACGAACCGGGTCGGTGGGCTTGATGTGCTTGAGATGCAGCTGCGGATCGTCAGTGATGATTGTGCCAGGGTTGAGAATCCGCTTTGGATCGCAGGCGTTCTTCACGTCCACCATGGCCTGATACAGATCATCACCGTATTGACGGTGCACAAACGGGGACATGATGCGTCCAGTGCCGTGCTCGGCCTTCAACGTGCCCTGCTCGCGCAACACCAACTCCACCATGTCCTCGGTGAACTGGTCGTAACGGTTCAAGGACTCAGGGCCAGCAAAATCCTCCGTGACCAGGAAGTGAATATTGCCGTTCTTCGCGTGCCCGAAAATCACCGCGCCATCATAGTTGTGCTTATCAAACAGCACCTGCAGTTCAGTACACACACCGCCGAGCTGCTCCATGGGCACAGCAATGTCCTCCAACAGCGCCATCGTGCCTTTCGGACGGTTGCGCATGATCTTTGTGTACAGGCCGTTGCGCATCACCCACATTTGGGCGCGCCGGGATGCCCTCGTTGGTCATTTCTGGGGGAGTGGAGAGGCCATCAAGTTGTTCAAATGTGGCCTCACCAGTGGCGATGTGCTCGGCGATGCCCTCATCATCCATAGCCTGGTACTCCACCAGTAGCGAAGCATGCTGATCCACGTTGAAGCCCTTCGGGAGCACGGAGGAGGCATCGGGACCCATGGCGCGGATGGAGGCGGCGTCGATAAGCTCCACCACATCGGCACCTGAGTAGACGAGCTTGGGCAGGGGCCTCAGTGGCGGCATCGAGTGAATCAAACATGAGCAGCCCGGTGGCGGTGCGCTTTGGGCACGGGCACGGTGTTGAACACGGCCTCCGCGACGAACCCCAGGGTGCCTTCCGAGCCGATCATCAGGGTGCTCAAGAATCTTGGCGGGCGTATCGAAATCAGGAAGGAATTGATGCCATAGCCCATCGGTGTTCTTGATGGCGTAGCGACGTTCAATATCCGCGCGGTACTTGTCGCCGCGCAGCGTGTCGCGCAGCCGCTCCAGCACCTCCACCAGTGCGGGCTCGTGGGTGCGCAGGATGTCGTCTGCCTGCGGTGATGCCGTATCCACCACCGTTCCGCTGGGGAGAGCGATGGTCATGGAATCGATGGTGCGGTAGGCGTTCGCCGTGGTTCCGCAGGTCATGCCCGAGGAATTGTTGGCGATCATGCCGCCGATGGTGCAAGCAATTGACGACGCCGGGTCCGGCCCCAGCTTCCTGCCATGACGCGCCAGCGCCCCATTGACCTGCGCAATGGTCAGCCCCGGCTGGACGCGCACACGCAGGCCGCCATCCAGAACCTCCATGCCGCGGAAATGCCTGCGGACATCCACCGTCAAACCCTCCGACAGTGCCTGACCAGACAGGCTCGTGCCGCCGCCACGGAACGTCAGTGGCCAGCCCATCTCGGCGGCAACGCGCATAGCGACGCCCACGTCGGTCTGGGGACTTCGCACGCATCACCGCATCCGGGGTGTGCAGGTGGTGGGAGGCATCCACAGCTAGGGGCCATGCGGTCCAATCTCGCGGGTGCTTACGGAAGAATCGCCGCCCTAATGCGGTGCGCAGGGCAGCCAACGCGGCTGCGTTGCCTTCGGACAAGATGGATCGGGATGTGGTGACGGACATGGCAGTACTCCGTTCGGATGAGTCAGAAATAGTTGTGGAGAGCTAACTCCACGGTACTCGCCTAACGGGGGTGCCGTATGGGGATGTGCTGCACGTTATGGGGTGAAAAATGTGGTTTTTGATGAGGTTAGGGTTAACCCTACTTTTCTAGCATAATGCCTGGATGGTTCGGTTCAGGTGATGTTCAAAGTTCACGGTGGGTGGGGAAGTTCACCCCCGGTGTGGGGGTTGGGTTCTCGTCTATCTTCCCGCATACTCCCGAAAGAAATCCGCAATATGGTGAGTGCCCGTTGTGGGTGCAACGCAATCATGCTGCATACTCCAAGTAGCAAAGCGGATGGTGTCGGCAAGCCGCGAGTTGAATAGGCCGACAAAACCCAAGACTGGTGGCAGTGTCCAACCGGGTACTTTCACAATGCGTGGTTTCTTACCCACCGCCTGAAATGCTGTGGTGGCCAGTTCCTTCCAGGTAAAAATATCCGGCCCGCCGATGTCGAAGGATCCGGTGCTTCCCTGTTCTAGCTGTTCCACGGTGTAAGCCGCGAGGTCGGCACCATGAATGGGGTTGAGGCGTATGTCCGGTGCGAAGAGGGGGACTAACCCACGCTTGGCCATAGTGAGCAGTTCCGCCGCGTCAGAGAAATAGGCGGACGGGTTAATAACGGTGGACGCGATATCCGCAGACTCCAAAGCCCGCGCAAAGGCCGTTTTGGCGCGGGTGAGTTCGGCAGGGCAGGTCTCGGCATTTCAAGCGCATTGATGTAGGTGAAGGAGCTGGCACCATGCCCTCAGCGCCGAGCGAGGATGCTCTGGTTGGCGCGGTTATCGATGTTCCACGGGTCTGCTTTTTGGCGCGTCACCCCCAGTGCGGACACCACATGATCCACCCCCGCCGCCACGTCCTGAGTGAACTGCTCGAGTCGGTGACGTTTCCCTGATGGCCCAGTCGTCGACAAGACCATCAAGGCTCGGTGCGCCGTAGGGCACCTTCAACGGTCGCGCGGCTGCGGTCGCGAACAATGGCGCGAACCGTGTGCCCGCGGCGGTGGAGTTCTGCAACAATATAGCGTCCGAGGTATCCGGTTGCCCCGGCTACAAGTGTGGTGGGCATGGCTGTTGCTCCTTCAGTATGCGTAGCTTCCAGCGTACGTACCTGCGCTGTTCCGGGGCGTCGATAAAGGGTGTAATAGCGGTGCTGTACCGGTTTTTCTTTTAGGGTAGATAGGTATGACAAGTCGGAAAGCATGGCATCGCGGGGTGTTGTGGGAACGGCTGGCGAAATAATGGTGCATATCGTTACAGCAACAGATGAGCATATTCCGCAGGTGTCGGAACTCTTTGCCGATGCCTTCATGGACGACCCTGTGTGGAAGGCCATTGCCCCCAGCCCCCGCATACGCGGGCACGTGATCAAAGCCGAATGCGAATGGGAGTCGGCCTGCGGGGAGTGACAGCGTGGACGTGGTCCCTTGATGGCTCCGCAGACGGCCGTGTGCTCGGGGCGCTCACTTTTGAAACCCCCGACATGCTCGATATCGACGACGAATACGGCTGGAAGGAAACCCTGCGCGGCCTGGTTCGAGGCCGTCTGCCCGCCGAACTCCGCGGGGCCAAGCATCAGAAAGCCGTTGACCTGCATCAACCCGACGGCCCGCACTGGTACCTCCACGACATCGCCACCTCGCCAGAGTGCGCGGGCAAGGCATCGGCTCTGCGCTGCTGCGGCACCGCCTCGCGCTTATCGACGCCCAGCCCATCCCCGTTTTCCTCGAAGCAACCACCGATGCCAGCCGCCGACTCTACGAGCGCTACGGCTTTTAGCGTGGTTGCCGAGGTGTCAACGCTGCCAGAAACGCTCTCCTACGCGATGATTCGGGAAGCGGTGTAGGGGGATGGCGGGACGGTTAACAAGGTTCACTGCCGTCCGGGCACAAACTTTTGCACTGATGGCCTGGGATGGTAGTTTGATGAGGCCACAACCTCGTCGCGTCAAGGCTTTGGACGGTGTCATTGTGATTCCTCGTAAAATCTGCTTACGCTCAAGCTCGAAAAAGCCCCATTTTTGTGCCTGGGCATAAGCAAACTTCCATGCAAACGTGTGCACTAACGTTGTTCAAAGGCTGTGGTGGTGCTGGATTCAGGTCTCGCTGCTCTTGTTGTCTGGACGCAGGCGAGCCAAAAACTGCGTCGGTGTCTTCTTGGAAAAATGCCGTGGATGAGTTTGTACACTTCGTCTTCACTTTTGAGTCCACTGGCGCTGCTTACTTCCACCAGTCGGATGCCGAGCAGTACGTTGATGAGCATCCCTAGCGCGAGGGAAGTCCTTTTGCGGCTTCCGTTCCCGATGTTCAACGCATCGTTGATTACGCGATAAATCTCAAAGAAAACCCGGTACGCGCAATGGGGCCGAAGCGGGGGATGCTGCCCATGGTGAACAGGTGCATGACGATCAGTAGGTTAGAGCGGTCGGCCATGAGCTCGATGTAGGCGTGCCCATGCTTTCTTGAGTATCGGCCCCTTTTGTCTTCTGTGCTGCTCTGGATGAAAGGTGTCTTTTGATGAGGTTGATGCGCGTTCCGACGCCTCGGCAAACAGGTTTTCTTTCGATCAAAGGTTCGTACCACGTAGGCTTGGCTCACTCCGGCGGCTTTGGCTATGGCATCGGTGGTTGCACCTGCGTAGCCAAGGTTGCCAAATACGTTGCTGGCGGCAATGAGCATGTTTTCGCGGCGCTCAGCTGCGGGAAGGCGTTCTGTTTTGGTGGGGATTTCGTGCGATGCGTCTTTTCGGGCCACGCTGCCACAGTAGCATTACCTGCGTTTTAGCTGCGGTGGCGTTGTTGTTGACGCATCAAGCGCACACGTAAGGTCTGGTTGTAATCAATTGATTACAACCATTTTAGCTAGTCAGGAATCCCAAGGAGAAACAACCCGTGGAAACCCTCAACGCCCCCAACACAGAAATGCACGACGCAGCAGCGCCGCAGCCTGCCCGTCCGATCTGGCTCATCATCCTCACAGTCTCGCTACCTGATGTTCATGGCATCGCTTGACAACCTCATTGTCACCAACGCCCTTCCCGTCATAGGCCGGGAACTCGGGGCAACATTCGAGCAGCTCAGCTGGTTTGTCAATGCCTACACCCTCGCCTTCGCCTCCCTGGTCCTGACGTCGTCTGGGGCTAGCTGATCGTTGTGGCAGGCGCTGCATATTCGCCGGGGGACTCGCGTTATTTACCGTCGCGTCTCTGCTATGTGGACTCAGCACCGAACCCTGGATGCTCATCGCTGCGCGAACGCTCCAAGGTGTGGGCGGGGCCGCCCTTCTCCCACTTTCCCTCACGTTGCTCAGTACCTCAGTCCCAGAACGCCTTCGTGCAGCGGTCATCGGAATCTGGGGAGGTATTTCCGGTTTGGGGGTCGCCCTCTGGCCCGCTTATCGGTGGGATTGTTGTTGAGGCGTGAACTGGGAAGCAGCCTTCTGGATCAATGTCCCTGTAGGTATTGCCTGCCTCGCGCTAATTTACTGGGTAATTCCGGAAAGCTATGGCAAGGCACAGAAACTTGACTTGCTTGGTGTCATACTCGCTGTCATTGGTGTTTTTGCTCTTACCTACGGCATTTCCCGCGGTAACGACAAAGGCTGGACCAGCACTGAGATCCTTGCCAGCATCATCGGTGGCTCCGTCTTTCTCCTAGCATTTCTCATCTGGGAGGCACGCACGTCGCACCCAGTTCTACCTCTGAGTATGTTTAAAAACAGCAGTTTCAGCATTGCGAATGCGGTGAGTTTCTTCTTCACTTTTGGAACCTTTGGTGCGGTGTTCCTCCTCTCTCAATTCTTGCAAGTTGTGCTAGGTAACAATCCGCTCGAAGCTGGGGTGATGACAATGCCGTGGACGCTCGCCCCGCTTTTTGTTGCGCCCATTTCTGGGTGGTTGGCCGGCCGTATTGGTAACCGTCCCGTTATTTTCGTGGGACTTATTCTTCTCGCCAGCGGACTAACATGGATCGCCGCCATACTCGCCCCCGACATGTCGTATCGCAGCATGATTCCGGCCATGATTGTCGCTGGTGTGGGCATGGGTCTTGTCTTCTCTCCGATTGTCAACGCGGTACTCGTCGGCATGGCCCCTGAAGAGCAAGCGACCGCCTCGGGCACAAACGCCACCATTCGCGAGGTGGGCGTTGTGTTTGGTGTCGCCGGACTCACCGCCATTTTCCTTGCCTACGACGGCCAGCTCACCCCGACTGCGTTTACCGACGCCGTGATTCCCTGCCATCTTCTTCGGCGCTGCAGCTGTGGGAGTATCTGCCCCTGATGACACTGCGTCTGCCAAGCTAAGAGCTCACGCACCGTTGATGTGCGCGCGAGCGAGGTCCGCGAACAAAGCGCGTACTCGGCACCGTCAAACGCGGCAGCGAAAGTCATCGAGTGAGCCGATCCAGTCGCCGTGGGTGACGGTGGCAGGAGCCATCGGGGCAACGGGTGAGCTGGGCGTTCTCGCCGGCACGCCCAAGTGGGGTGACAATAAGGAAGTGGGAGGGGTGGGAGAGGTCAGCGTCTTCGATCCAGGCGCGGCCGTCGATGGTGATGTCGCCGTGGACGTGGGCACCATATCCGATGCAGGCGTGACCGCAGATTGCGGCATTACCGCTGACGCGTGCGGTTTCGTCGATGGTGGCGGATTCGTGAAATTCGGGCGTTTCCACTGACCAGTGCGGCCCCCGTGACGGTGGCGTCATCGTGAGGCTTGGGCGTCGTCAGTAATCCAGCCGTTGAGGGTAAGCCGGTCGGGGGAATCTACCCAACCGCCGATGTCCCCGGCGCGCACCCCGTGGGCGGGAATGTCGTAAGCAGCGCGGACGCGGTGGAGGAGCACGCCGAGGTCGTTGAGCATGGTGTCGTCAGTAAGGTGATGTTTCATTGTTGTTACTGTACTCGGCGCTGATGTCGCTTCTGCGTTTATAGTGGGGGCCATGAGTATCCCCGCTTGGATGTTGCTTGGTTTTCTGTCTGGTGCGATTGCAAAGATGGTGATGCCTGGAGAACAGCGCGGTGGGATCATTCTCACCATGCTGTTGGGCATTATCGGCTCGATGGTCGGCGGCTACCTCGGCTCGATGTTTTTCAATGTAGACCTCAACCAGGGGTTCTTTGATCTCAGCACGTGGGCCAGCGCTGTGGGTGGAGCGTTGGTGGTGCTGACGGTGTACGGCTTTATTACGGGGTCGCGGCGTCGTTAAGCGCGCCACCACGTGTCGAAGGGCGTGATGGGCAGGTGGCGTTTGTGTTCACCGACCCGCCACAGGTGTTCGAGGCGGGTGCGGGCGGCGTCGGTAAGCGGTTGGTCGGTTTTCCAGGTAGGTGTCGATGTCGGTGTAGCTGACGCCCAGGGCTTCTTCGTCGGGTAACGACGGCCGCGTGTCCTCAAGGTCGGCGGTGGGCACCTTCGCCCAGGTGGATTCGGGTGCGCCGAGTTCGCGGAGTAGTGCAGCCCCCTGGCGTTTGGTTAGGCCCGCGAGCGGCAGGATGTCGGCACCGCCGTCGCCGAACTTGGTGAAAAAGCCGGTGATGTTTTTCTGCCGCGTGGTCGGTGCCAATGACCGCCAAGCCGTACTCACCGGCGACGGCGTACTGTGCGATCATGCGTTGGCGGGCTTGACATTCCCGCGGTTGAAATCGGTGAGGTCGTCACGCCCGAGCGCAGCGGCAACGGCGTTGTCCATGGCATCAGTGGCTTGCTTGATGTTAATAACGATGCTGTGGTCGGGTTGGATGAAGCGGAGCGCGGTTTGGGCATCGTCTTCGTCTATTTGGGTTCCATAGGGGAGGCGCACGGCCCAGAACTCCGCGTTGACCTGCTGTGCGCGTACTTTTTCTGCGGCGAGTTGTGCGAGGCGGCCCGCAAGGGTGGAGTCTTGGCTGCCGGAAATGCCCAGCACATATCCCTTGAGTCCGGTGTGGAGCAGGTAGTCCGCGAGGAAGTCCACACGCGTGGCTATCTCGTGCTGCGGATTGATGGTGGGGGAGACGTTGAGGCTGCTCTGGATGTGGGTGCGGAGGTCCGTGCTGTGCTGTTTATCCATGACAATTATGGTAATGGAGTGCGCCAATCTGGTTTGTTAAAACGGGGTCGATACGATAACATGGTCCCTCGTGTCATAGCTGGGCTATGCGTTAAGGAACTGTAAGCGAAAAATTACACGCGGCGTGTGGTGATGTGCGCCGCTGTACGCGCATGAGAGAAAGGAGCGCCCGATGAAGGTCCGTAAGTCCCTTCGGTCGCTGAAGAATAAGCCGGGCGCCCAGATCGTGCGTCGTCGTGGCAAGGTCTACGTGATCAATAAGAAGGAGCCCCGGTTCAAGGCTCGTCAGGGCTAAGCCACCGGGAGTTGGAAGCCGCTCGCCGTTATGGTGGGCGGTTTTTTGTTGCGGCTGTGGGGGTTTTCTTCGGGTGGTTTTATGTGCTCTTTAGGTGAAGAAAGCGCTGCTCAGGGCGGGTGTAGTGGCTGCTTGAATGCGATTTGACAAAAGTGGATTCTTTTGAATTACACGTGTGGAACTTCTTCGGAGCGCACGGCGCTGCGAGTGTGCTTTTTTGGGGTGAAGTACGGGTTGAGGGTTTGGCGACCTGCGCACTTGTCATCAAAAATGTGTCAAACGACACATTTTGGCCGTAGGGCGAGGCGATGGGGGTGATGTGGGTGAGCAGGGATATTAGGGGGTGTGAAGCGGGCAAATTTCATCGTTGTAATCACATGGCACGCAAAACCAGGCTAGATATAGTGGCCAGATTGCGCGGTTTGCTGGGAATACTCACGATGTAACTACTATATGTAGTGCTAGTTGAATTAGGTAGGCACAAAGTATAGTGTTTCTTCATGTGATCCGGTCGGGCTGCAGGGAGCGGCTACCGGACAACACGCAAGAAGAGCAAACCGCAAACAGATGAGGGAAGAACATGGCTATCACCGTCTACAGCAAGCCCGCCTGCATGCAGTGCACCGCAACCAAAAAGGCCCTGGACCGTGCTGGCTTGGACTACACCCTCGTAGACATCAGCATGGACGATGAAGCCCGCGACTATGTTCTGGGCCCTCGGATGACCTTCAGGCACCCGTTGTTGAAGCCAACGGCGAGCACTGGTCCGGTTTCCGCCCCGAGCGCATCCGCAGCCTTGTTGCGGCTGTTGCCTAACTAACGCGGCTTCACGACGCCCCGTCAAAGGAGGCGTTTCCAGTCGCCCATACCGTTGCATGCGTGGGCGGCTTTTTTCATGCCACACAGACGAATGGACGATACAAGATGCTTGTGGTGTATTTTTTTCCTCGGCAACGGAAACACCCATCGCTTTGTGACCAAGCTGGGACTGCCCTCCGCGCGCATTCCGCTGCATCGGAACGATCCTCCGCTCGTCGTGGATGAACCCTACGTGCTGGTCTGTCCCACCTACGGGAGGGGGCCTCATATCCGGCAACGAACCCCGTCCGGTACCAGGGCAAGTTATTCGTTTCTCAACAATGAACACAACCGCAGCCTCATCCGCGCGGTCGTGTCCTCGGGGAATACCAACTTTGGCACCGATTACGGCAAAGCAGGCGACGTGATAGCCGCCAAAACGGGAGTCCCGTACGTGTACCGTTTTGAACTTCTCGGAACCGACGAAGACGTGCGCATCCTGCGCGCCGGACTGCTGGACAACGCAGAAAAACTAGGATTAAACCGTAACCCATCATGACGACGCCGCGGGAGACGCGGGCGTCGATACGCGCGGATAGCGCACACATACTTCTATTGGAAAGGCTGCAGACGTTGAGCGAGACCATGGCAGAGCGTGAAGAACTGGACCACCACGCACTGAATGCCCTGTTAAACCTGTGGGATGACAACGGCAACATCCAATTTGATAAGGATCGTCAAGCGGCCAGCAATTCTTCCTCCAGCACGTCAACCAAAACACCGTGTTCTTCCACGATCTGGAGGAAAAATTCCATTACCTGCTGAGCAACAACTACTACGAACAAGAGGTTGTTGACCAGTACTCCTTCGACTTCATCAAATCCCTGTTCAAGCGCGCCTACGCCAAGAAATTCCGGTTCCCCACCTTCCTTGGGGCCTACAGTACTACACTCGTACACCCTGCAAACCTTCGACGGCCGACGCTACCTCGAACGCTACGAAGATCGCGTCTGCATGGTCGCCCCTCACGCTCGCGGCGGGTGACACCAAGCTCGCCGAGAGCCTTGTCGACAGAAATCATGAGCGGACGCTTCCAGCCCGCCACGCCCACCTTCCTCAACTCCGGCAGGCCCAGCGCGGCGAACCCGTCTCCTGCTTCCTGCTGCGCATTGAGGACAACATGGAGTCCATCGGGCGCGCCATCAACTCCGCACCACAGCTGTCCAAACGTGGCGGCGGTGTGGCTCTGCTGCTCAGCAACCTCCGCGAAGCCGGAGCACCCATCAAACGCATTGAAAACCAGTCGTCCGGTGTCATCCCTGTGATGAAGCTCCTCGAAGACTCCTTCTCCTACGCCAACCAACTCGGCGCGCGCCAGGGTGCGGGGGCCGTCTACCTCAGCGCCCACCACCCGGACATCATGAAGTTCCTGGACACCAAGCGCGAAAACGCGGACGAAAAAATCCGCATCAAAACCCTGTCATTGGGCGTGGTCATCCCCGACATCACCTTCGAGCTGGCCAAACGCAACGACGACATGTACCTGTTCTCCCCCTACGATGTCGAACGCGTCTACGGCAAACCCTTCGCCGACATCTCCGTCACCGAACACTACAACGAGATGGTGGAAGACGACCGCATCCGCAAAACCAAGATCAACGCGCGCCAATTCTTCCAAACCCTCGCCGAGATCCAATTTGAATCCGGCTACCCCTACATCATGTTTGAAGACACGGTGAACAAAGCCAACCCCATCGCAGGCCGCATCACCCACTCCAACCTTTGCTCCGAGATCCCGCAAAATCTCCACCCCTCAGAGTTCAACGCGGACCTCACCTACGCCAAAGTCGGTGAAGACATCTCCTGCAACCTTGGCTCCCTCAACATCGCTCAAAGCCGTCGACTCCCAGACTTCTCCCGCACCATCGAAACCTCCATCCGCGGGCTCACCGCCGTATCCGAACAAACCTCGCTCGACTCCGTGCCCTCCATCCGCAAAGGGTAACGACGCCGCGCACGCCATCGGGCTCGGCCAAATGAACCTGCACGGATTCTTCGGGCGCGAACACATCCACTACGGATCAGAAGAAGGACTCGACTTCACCAACGCCTACTTTGCAGCCGTCATGTACGAATGCATCAAAGCATCCTGCGCAATCGCCCAGGAACGCGGCGCTGTTTTCGAAGGATTCGAAAACTCCGACTATGCCAACGGGACATTCTTCGACCGCTACGACCCCGCCGAGTTCGTGCCCCGCACCGATAAGGTCAAAGAAATCTTCGCGCGGTCCAGCATCCACACGCCCACCGCAGAAGAATGGGCAGAACTCAAAGAAAAGGTGGCCAAACACGGCATGTTTAACCGCTACCTCCAGGCGGTGCCACCAACCGGGTCGATCTCCTACATCAACAATTCGACCTCATCCATCCACCCCATCGCCTCCCGGATAGAAATCCGCAAGGAAGGCAAAATCGGGCGCGTCTACTACCCGGCGCCCTACATGACCAACGACAATCTCGACTATTACCAAGATGCCTACGACATCGGGTACGAGAAAATCATTGACACCTACGCCGTGGCCACCCGCTACGTCGACCAGGGGCTATCCCTCACCCTGTTCTTCAAAGACACCGCCACCACTCGCGACATCAACCGCGCTCAAATCTACGCCTGGCGCAAAGGCATCAAAACCATCTACTACATCCGCCTCCGGCAAACCGCCCTGGAGGGGACTGAGGTAGAAGGCTGCGTGAGCTGCACATTGTAGGTTTTTTTTGGGGGGGCTGGGGTGCGGCTAGAAAATGTGATAGTGCTGGCTCACCACATTGTCGCTTGTGGTGAGCCAGCACATTGGTCGACTCTAGGAGGCGGGAGTGAGTACTGCGAGGCTTTCGCGGGCTTCACTCGACAAGCATGCGAGCATAGTCCTCGGTGGCGAGGCCCTCGCCGAAGCGATGGCGGCTGCGAGGCGTTCGTGGTGGTCGAGTGCTTCGTCGGAGGGATGGTTGGGTTGCAGTCCCAATTGCGCGCGGCCGGTCAGCACCGCTGCCACGGTGGAGGCGAGGATGCGAACATCTCGTTGCGAGATGAGGTCAAGATGAGGGTGTGGAATTCGATGTCGGCGTTGAGGAAGTCGGGGAGTTGCCCATGCCACTGCGGCCGAGGTCGCAAATCAGGGTGGAGAGTTCCACGAGCCGTGTGCGTTCCTCAGGGTTGGCGTTGTTGGCGGCTGCGCGGGCTGCGATGGGTTCGACGGCTATGCGTAGTTGGGTGAGTGAATGGAGCTGAAGATCGCGTTCTTGGGGCGTCTCTAGACGCCACGCGATGACGGATTTATCGAATACAGCCCAGTCTTTCTTCTCCAGCACTGTGATGCCAACGCGTCGGGAAGCGTGAACAAGGTTAAGTTGTTCAAGGGCTCGCATTACTTCGCGGGCAACGGTGCGTGAGATTCCAAACCGGGTACACAGGTCCTGCAGGGTGAAACGTTGCCCTGCGGGAATTTTCCCGCTGATGATCTCGGTGCCGAGTTCCTTCAGGACTGGGTCGAGAGCGGGGTGGGGAAGTCGGAGTGTAGGTCACTGTAGTTCCTTGCGATCCAGATGTACGGTTGGAAGTGCTCACTGCTATTTCTAGCATATCTTTACCCTAATTCTCAGTATTGTGTAAGGAAAGTGTCGCAGTCTTGAACAGTAGTTATGGAAAAGTGGGGGTGCCCACGTCGTTGACCTGCAGCTTTTCTGAAGCTCTGGGTAGCGAGTATCCTAAAAAGATCACACCCTAGTAAAAAGTGTGATGTATATCATTTTAAAAATAGGTATGTGTCGTGCCGAGAAAGGGTGGCATGAAACCAGCGCATTATGTGGTCATGGGGGTATCGGGCAGCGGGAAAAAGTGCTGTTGCGGCGCGGTTGGGCGCGCATTTAGATCTAGCAGCTGTAGACGCGGATGATCTTCACCCGAAACTAACATAACCAAAATGGCTGCATGTGTGCCGCTGACCGATGCGGACCGTGTGCCGTGGCTTGAATCCTTGGTGCGGTGGATGGATGCAGCGGGCAGCTCTGTGGTGGCTTGCTCTGCGCTCAAACGCAGTTATCGCGATATTCTGCGCCGTGCGCGAGGGATGTGGTGTTTATTCATCTTGTTGCGCCGCGCGCACTCATTTCGCGAGCCGAATGGAAGCGCGTATCGGGCATTTCATGCCCCCGCTCTTGTTGGATTCTCAACTGAATGCACTCGAACCATTAGAGGCGGATGAGTGGGGGATAGTAGTGGAGAATACGGCCGCCATCCAGCATGTTGTGGACGCGATACTGGCCTGGATAGCAAAAACCCGGCTTAAGATGATAAGCCGGGTTAGATCGGATGAGATAAAGGGGACAAATTAGTCGTCGGAATCCTCGCGTGCGCCGAGTTCTGCGTCCATGCGCAGCAGGCCAGAGCCATCGTTTGCGACCATACGCAGGCGGTCAAGAATTTCCTTGACGGTGGATTCTTCCTCGATCTGCTCTTGAAGGAAGGTGTCCAGAAGTGGGCGGGAATCAAAGTCGCCCTCGTTCTGGGCGGCGGCAGCCAGGTCGCGGATCATGCCGGAGATCTTCTGCTCGTGAGCAAGGGAGGCCTCGAAAGCTTCGATGGCGTTGGTGACCTTCAGTGCGGGGACTTGATGGTGCCAATCTGAGGGAGTGGCATCGCGGTCCAACATGTGATCAGCGAACTGCTGTGCGTGGGTCAGCTCCTCTTCGGACTGGGTTTTCATCCAGTCGCGCATGCCCTACCAGGCCGAGGTCGTCGAGGATGTAGGGAGAGCTGGAGGTAGACCAGGGAGGCTTCAAGTTCTGCGGTTACTTGCTTTGTTGAACGCTTCTGCGAGTGTGTCACTGAGTTTCATAGCCATGAGTCTGGTATGCCATCAATCGACTTATGCTTGCCTAACTCGCTGGTAGGAGGCCATTTTGGTCGTATTTTTCGGTATGGTTTGGCTTTGCGTTACTTGACAAAATGAACGTTGCTCATCCGTAGAACGCATCTCTGCGTGATTAATGCGATGAGCGTCTAAATAAACTGCTTTGTAACAGGTTTAGGTTATGGACATAGCTGCGGAAGGTGGGGCGTCGATAAGCATCGGGGAGAATGGCGGGAAGCAATGGCAGCGGACGAAGGGGTGTGTTGAATATCACGGTAAAAAATGGTGGTAGTGTGGCGGATTGAATGTTTTGCACACGAGGAGACAAAGACTGTGACGGCAAAAAGCTCACTGCTGCAACCCCTGCGCATCGCGAAAGCCATCCTGAATCGCGCAACAGCCCCATCAGCGCCATCAACTGGAATACCATTCCAGACGAAAAAGACCTTGAGGTCTGGGACCGACTCACCGGAAACTTCTGGCTCCCCGAAAAAGTGCCGCTGTCCAACGACATCAAAAGCTGGAACACCCTCAACGCCCTCGAACAAGAAACAACCATGCGGGTGTTCACGGGTCTGACCATGCTCGATACCATTCAGGGAACCGTCGGCGCGGTGTCGCTGATTCCCGACGCCCTGACGCCCCATGAAGAAGCGGTACTCACCAACATTGCCTTCATGGAATCCGTGCACGCGAAAAGTTACTCCTCTATATTTATGACGCTCGCGTCCACACCCGAGATCAACGACGCGTTCCGCTGGTCCGAAGAAAACGAGAATCTGCAGAAAAAAGCCGAGATCATCCTCAGCTACTACGAAGGCGACGCCCCGCTCAAGCGCAAAGTCGCCTCCACGCTGCTCGAATCCTTCCTCTACTCCGGCTTCTACCTGCCCATGCACTGGTCAAGCCACGCGAAAGCTCACCAACACTGCCGATGTGATCCGTCTGATCATTCGCGACGAAGCCGTCCACGGCTACTACATCGGCTACAAGTACCAAAAAGGGCTCGAAGCGCTCACGGAGTCCGAACGCGAGGAGATGAAGGAATACACCTTTGAACTCCTCTACGACCTCTACGAAAACGAAACCCAATACACCGAAGACCTCTACGACGAGCTGGGGTGGACCGAAGACGTTAAACGCTTCCTCCGCTACAACGCCAACAAGGCTCTGAACAACCTTGGCTACGAAGGACTTTTCCCCGCCGACGACACCCGAGTCTCCCCGGCAATCCTCTCCGCGCTGTCACCCAGCTCTGATGAAAACCATGACTTCTTCTCCGGCTCCGGCTCCTCCTATGTGATCGGCAAAGCCGAAGCCACCGAAGACGACGACTGGGACTTCTAGGGGAGTAAATACGGATGAAGATTCTTGTACCCGGCGCTACGGGGACTGTCGGGCGTTCGGTTGTTGAGCAAGCGCTATCACGTGGTCAGATGTGATTGCTGTGGCTAGAACTCCAGAAAAACTGGAGATAAGCCACGAGCGACTAACAAAAAGGCCGCAGTGGACATTCTTGATGTCGATGCGTTAACTCCCTGGCTTGAAGGGGTGGATGCGGTTGTGAGCACCGTTGGTGTTGGAACAGCTAACACTCCCACGCAGCTGTACTCCGCTGGCACTAAGAATCTTCTTGCGGCAATGGGGCAACATGGTGTTGAACGGCTGGTTGTCATTTCGTCTGAAGTGGCTGAACACTGGGCGCGCCAAGGGCTGTTAAAAGCTATGGATTGTTCTGCCCTTACTGCAGCACTTTTCTCGGCGCTACTTATGACGACATGCGGCGCATGGATATTGTGCTCTGGGAAAGTGATGCTAGGTGGACCGCAATAAGGGCGCCTCGAATTCAGCCCGTTCGGCCTGGAAAAGCGAAAAATCGGTACCGCCTGAGCACCTCAGCGCCCGTACCTCGCGGATGGATGATTACTGCCCCAGATATGGCTACTGCGCTCCTTGATATTGCGGAGCGCAACGACCTTAACCGCAGCCACGTTTACGTAGCCAACTAGGGTGACCCTGGAATCTTCATCTGCACATCTCGTGCCCTGCGCCCTGTCGCTTCGCGCTTTTCAGGGGAGGGATGCTAGCGACGGTGCGCAGGGGTCAACCTTGGGTTTAACCCGTGTGGGGGGAGTGGGATTAGTGGAATGATCATCTTCTCACCCCTGTAGTGCCAGCCTCGAAAGTGTTTCCTGTCACAGATAGGGAGGAAATATGAAGCTCAATCATGCACAACACCCCCAAGAACGGCTAGTGGCGGGCATTCGTTACGAAAAAACAACAATGTAGAAGGTGGGCTTTCCCGCCGTAAAGATGGAAAAACGCAGTACGGTTCCACTAACATCAATACAGCATAAAACTTGGGTAATTCTGCGCACACAGTGTCTGTGCATGTGCAGCGTTATCGCGTAGTCAGGAGGAACCTATGACAGCTGTAGTGCCTAAGGGCGACCACGAGGTCGCACCTGCACGGCCTGCACCTACCGGGTCAGGCCGCAAGGGTAGCCTGGCCTGGAAAATGCTCACCACAACTGACCATAAGATGCTGGGCCTGATGTACATCATTATGGCCTTCTGCTTCTTCTTCCTTGGTGGCTTCATGGCGCTACTCATCCGCGCCGAACTGTTCAGCCCCGGCTTGCAGTACCTGTCCAACGAGCAGTTCAACCAGCTATTTACCATGCACGGCACCGTGATGCTGCTGCTGTACGGCACTCCCGTGGTGTGGGGCTTTGCTAACTACGTCATGCCGTTGCAGATCGGCGCACCCGACGTTGCCTTCCCCCGACTGAACGCATTTGGCTTCTGGCTCACCGCAGTGGGTGGCATTTTGATGCTGTCGGGCTTCTTCACCCCTGGTGGTGCCGCCGACTTCGGCTGGACCATGTACTCGCCGCTCTCGGACTCCATCCACTCCCCAGGCGTTGGCTCTGACATGTGGATTCTCGGCGTGGGTGTCGGTGGTATCGGTACCATCGTCTCCGCCATCAACATGATCACGACCATCCCTGTGCCTCGCGCGCCGGGCATGACCATGTTCCCGCCTGCGCCGATCTTCACCTGGAACATCTTTTGTTACCTCTATCCCTGGCGCTGCTGATCTTCCCCAATGCTCACCGCCGCCGCTCTGGGAGTGCTGTGCACGACCGCAAGCTGGGCGGCCACATCTACGACCCGCCAATGGTGGTGCCGTCCTGTGGCAGCACCTGTTCTGGTTCTTCGGACACCCCGAGGTATACGTCCTGGCTCTGCCGTTCTTCGGCATTAGTGTCTGAGATTGTCCCTCGTGTTCCTCCCGTAAGCCGATGTTCGGCTACGCGGGCCTGGTGTTTGCAACCCCTGTCCATCGCTACGCTGTCCATGGCAGTGTGGGCGCACCACATGTTCGTCACCGGCGCTATCCTGCTGCCGTTCTTCTCCTTTCATGACGTTCCTGATTTCGGTTCCCACTGGCGTGAAGTTCTTCAACTGGCTTGGCACGATGTGGCGCGGACACCTCACATGGGAAACCCCATGATTTTCGCCTTCGGTTTCATGGTGTCCTTCCTGTTCGGTGGCCTGACCGGCGTCGCGATGGCCTCCCCGCCGCTGGACTTCCACATCTCTGACACCCTACTTCATTGTTGCTCACTTCCACTACACCCTGTTTGGCACCATCGTGTTCGCCTCCTACGGTGGCGTGTACTTCTGGTTCCCGAAGATGACGGGCCGTATGCTGGACGAGCGCCTGGGCAAGATCCACTTCTGGATGACCTTCCTGGGCTTCCACGGCACCTTCCTGATCCAGCACTGGCTGGGCAACATGGGTATGCCGCGTCGTTATGCCGACTACCTTGAATCCGATGGATTCACCCTGTTCAACCAGATTTCCACTATCGCCGCCTTCATTCTGGGCGCGTCTGTGATCCCGTTCATCTGGAACATCTTCAAGTCCTGGCGCTACGGCGAGGTCGTCACTGTGGACGATCCGTGGGGCTACGGCAACTCCCTGGAATGGGCAACATCCTGCCCGCCGCCGCGCCACAACTTCGTGTCGCTGCCGCGTATCCGTTCCGAGCGTCCCGCCTTCGAGCTGCACTATCCGCACATGGTGGAGCGCATGCGCGCTGAGGCGCACGTCGGCAGGCACTAGGTTTAGGTTCGCCCACAAGGGTTTGCCTGCTCTTGCTACGCACACATCACCCCCGGTTGGTTGGTCCGACCGGGGGTGATGTCGTATCTGCCGTGATGATCGTGAGACAATGACGCTCGTGACCGAAACGACCGACACCATGCACGACATTACGGTAAACCTCACCCCGGGCCTTAGCCCAGCGGTGATCACAGTGGCGGGTGCGGACCGCCCAGGCGTCTCCGGCGCATTCTTCCGCGTGTTATCCGCGTACCGCGTCCAGCTTTTGGACGTGGAACAGTCACTGTTTAGGGGGCGACTCAATCTAGCTGCCCTGGTGGGCATCAATGCCGACCGCGCTGACACCCTTACCGAAGGGCTGACCGAAACTCTCAAAGCATATGGTCAGAAAGTCACCGTGCAACTTAAAGGTGACCTGCACTTTGCACGCCCCTTATCGACGCACGCGGTGGTTGTTCTCGGCGCCCCAGTCACTGCCTCACACATCTCCCGTATCGGCCAAACACTGGCCGACTACGGTGCCAACATTGACACCATCCGTGGTATTGCCGACTATCCAGTGACCGGCCTGGAACTGAAAGTTACCGTCGCTGACCCCAAACCGGGCGGTGGTGTGGCACTGCGTAAAGCACTGGCGGAACTCACCCGCGAGATTGGGGTGGATATTGCCATTGAGCGCGCGGGGTTGGTGCGTCGTTCAAAGCGCCTGATCTGCTTTGACTGCGATTCCACGCTGATCACCGGTGAAGTGATTGAAATGCTCGCCTCCTACGCGGGCAAAGAAGCCGAGGTGGCTGCGGTGACCGAACGTGCTATGCGTGGCGAACTGGATTTTGAGCAGTCGCTGCGGGAGCGTGTGGCCACACTGAAAGGCTTGGACGTATCCGTTATTGACCAGGTTGCTAGTGCTATTCAGCTGACCCCCGGCGCACGCACCACCATCCGTACCTTGAAACGTATGGGGTATAAGACGGCCGTGGTGTCTGGGGGTTTTATCCAGGTCCTAGAGGGATTGTCCCAGGAGCTGGAATTGGATTACACTCGCGCCAACACGCTGGAAATTGTGGACGGGAAACTCACTGGCCGGGTGATCGGCAAGGTGGTGGACCGCGCGGCGAAGGCGGAGTTTTTGACGGAGTTTGCTGAGGATTCCGGCATGCAGCTGCATCAGACCGTGGCCGTGGGCGATGGTGCCAATGACATTGACATGCTTTCTGCGGCGGGGCTGGGTATCGCGTTTAACGCCAAGCCTGCGCTTCAGGAGGTCGCGGACGCCTCGGTGAATCATCCTTTCTTGGACGAAGTGCTATACATCCTGGGTATTTCCCGCGATGAGATTGACGAGGCGGACCTGGACGATGGGTCGTTCCGCCGCGTCCCCTGGAGCAGTGATGGATCCCACGTTGCTGCTGAAAGCCCACGAACGCCTGCAACGCTGCATGGCAGACGATCGTGACGGGGAAAACCCGGATGACCCGTCAACTGTGCAGTCCATGCCGATCATCCTGAACATTCCCAAGGTGAATCCACCGGCGAAAACGGACCTGCTAGAGGCTGCGGCCAAAGGCCACGGTGGCGTGCTGTTTAGACGACCGTGCGGGCGGCGACACTGCCTCACGCTGAGGCGTTGCAAAGTTGGTATGGTGCGCGGATCCGCAAAATCGCCCGCCGCGCCCGCAATACCGCCTGGGATAATGTGCATGATGTGCCGGGGGTGACGGTGGAAAGCGGGACGGCGAAGGCACGTGCGTGCGTGCCCACGGCGGTCGTCGATACGCATCCGCTGGTGTCCCGGTTGCAGATCGGTGGCACGGACCTGCCTGACGACGCCCCGGGGCCGCTGCGGCTGGACGTGCCGACGGTGTTTGTGCAGCGTGACCTGGGTATGACGCTGGGGAAGGCGGCGGCGCAGGTGGGGCATGGTGCGATGCTGCTGGCTGCGGCGATGCCGCCCGAGTGGGTGTTGCAGTGGGCTGAGCGCGGGTTTGACCTGCAGGTTCGTGAGATTTCTGCGGAGGAGTTTGACAAGCAGTGTGCGCGTGCTGACGCTGTGCCAGTCCGTGATGCCGGGTATACAGAGGTTGATCCGGGGTCGTTGACAGTGGTTGCTGTTCCCACTCCATAAGTATAGCTATTGTGCAGCAAATTAATTGCAGTGTGTGATCATATAGGCAGCGCGGTTTTTGACCTGCTGTTTTAGCTTTGAAATTGCCTGAATAGAGGGTTGGGGAGCGCTGTGGGAATCGCTGATTTTTAGTAAAAAAGTGTCATGGTGTTATAAGTTAACATTTATGAATCCTCAAAGTTTTCCAACGCTAAATGCTCCAGATGCGATAAGTGTTGCATGGCGGCACTTCTCGCGCCAGTGGGTGCCGTAGGGTGCTGTCAGTGCTTGCTCATGATGGCGTCCATCTTTGATAGCTTTTCGCCGTGATGATTTGGTCGATTGTTTTGGCAACGGCCACGACAAAAACCGAGACCACGACATTCAGCACGACGCAAACGACGGAACCCAGCGGTGTGGGCGTTGTGGCAATGGCGATCTTCTACATCCTTATGTGGGTTGTTGCCGTTGTCTACTCGATTAATAGCTATCGAAATGCCCTTCCGCGTAACCCAAGGCGAGACCATTGCGGTGAGGGATTTCTTCAAGTTCTCAGGTCTGGCGACTCCGCTTATTGTGAGTATTCTCTGTGGAATCATTACTCTATATGGGTATGTTGCTATTCGTCATCCCTGGTATCATCGCCATGTTTGCGCTGATGTATGTTCCTGTAGCAGCTGTCATCAATAACTCTACCGTGGGTAGGGCGTTTTTCTGAGGGGTTCGCGGCGTTCAAAAACAACATTGGGCAATCAATTCTCCTTGTCTGTGCTCCCTTGGTCTGATCGGCTTTGCAGGTTTCTCTGGTATTGGGCATCGGTAACCTGGTGACGATTCCCCTGATAAACATCGCATTGGTTGTTGGCTACCTCATGGTGACAGGGCGTAACCTTGTCGTAGCGAATTAGCGTCTAAGGTTATATGACTGTGAATAATCCTCAACCTTATCCTCAGCCCTATGGGCAACAGTCGTTTGGCCAGCAGCAGTCTGGTCAGATGGGCATCGAAACGCTGAACATGTCGGATGCACTGAGCATCGCATGGAATCACTTCACTAGGCAGTGGGTGCCGTGGGTGCTGTCCTCGGTGATCGTTGCTATTGCTTTTGGTGTTCCTTTTGTCATCATGTACTTCGCACTGTTGGGGTGGATCATCTCAATGGAGGAATCCGCAACCAGCTCTTCATACTCACGTTATGACAGCTACGACAGCTATAACAGCTACAACAACACCACCACCGAGCCTGCCTTCAACCCATTCGCCCTGGGTGGGATCTCTATAGCTTTCATGCTCATCATGGTCGTGGGCATGGTGCTGTTCGTGATCTTCACACTGAACTCCTACCGCAAATGCCCTCCCGCATGACCCAGGGCGAAGTGATCAAAACCACCGATTTCTTTAGGATCTCAGGTCTGGGCAAAACCCTTCCTCGTGCAGATTGTGATGGGTATTGCTATTCTGCCAGTGGCGCTGCTTACGTTCGGATTAGGGGCCATTGTCTTGGTCGTCATGTGGATGTACGTGATGGTTGCTGCCTTTGCGAACCCTAACGCCAGTATTGGCGAGATTTTTGGTGACGGTTTCAGGGCGTTTAAGAACAATATGGGACAATCGATCCTGCTGGTAGTTGTGTGTTACCTCATTAACCTCTTGGGTGGCGCGTTGATGGTAGGCACGCTAGTGACTGTGCCTCTTCAGTACATCACCCTTGCTGTCGCTTACTGTATGTGCAAGCAAATGCCCATCGTCTTGCCACAGGGTGTGACAACAAGTCAGGACACACACGCAGGTGGATATGGCCCGGGTGCGCCTGGTTCGCAAGCTCCTGGCACACAGCCTTGGTACGACCCAACTGGTGGTAGCCAGGGTGGATACAGCCAGCCTGGGTATGGTCAGCCAAGCTATGACCAAACAGGCTATGGTCAGACCGGTTATCCGCAGCCTGGCTCTGCTAACCCCGGCTACTACCAGCCTGGTGGAAACGCGCAGCAAGGCGGCCAGCAACACCCGAACCAGGGCTTGGTTACGGTGTCCAGCAGGGCGGCAACGATCAAGGTGGAGGTCAACCTGGGACCGGTTGGCAACCATGGAATCAGCAGTAGCGGGAACGTCGACACTGAATGTCGCTGATGCCATCAGCATCGGAGTGAGGCATGTTGGTCAGCAGTGGATTCCGTGGGCTGCGGCCATGGGAGCGGTGCTGTTTTTATCGCTGGTTCCCTTCATCACCCTGATTCCAGTGTTCGGTGTTGTAGCTGCTGAGGACTTTTTTGACGTCCGCATACAAGAAGGCACGATACTTTGGCTCGGCTTTTTGCCTGGATCTTTTTCCTCCTGCTGTGCGCTAGCGCGGCTGCGGCCCTGGTTCTTTGGCTGAATTCCGTGCGTAATGCGTACCGACAGTGTCAGGGCGAGGTGATCACCATTGGGTCGTTTTTCGCCCTGCGTGGCCTGCTCACCCCGTTTTTCACTCTGCTGTCTGTGGTTGTGATAGTTGGCGTGGGTTTGGTGATGTTCGTAATCCCCGGCCTGATCGCCATGGTGCTGCTCATGTACGTCCCGTTCGCAGCGGTTGAACCTGGCAACACGATAGCGGAAGCGTTTGTTCGTGGCTGGCAGGCGTTTGTGGATAATCCAGGGAAGTCCATTGGCCTGTGGTTGCTCGTCGCCGTCGTGTATTGTGCCGCTAACTTTATGTACTTTGCCCTGTTCATCATTTTTCCTGTCATCCAAGTCATCATGATGGTGGCGTACCTGATGTGTGTGCGACGCCCCATCGCGTTGGGTGTGATTCCGGCGGGGACCTAAGGCAGCCCTAACGCTACTGCGACTACACTGAAACCGGCTACGGGTAACACGCTACTCTGGCCGGTTTTTCATGTGATGTGAGGAGCGACAATGACGACGGAAGCGCCCAAGACTCAGAAGAAGCCTCGGAGGAAGCGCAAAAACACTGGTTGGGTTCCCGACCAGCATGGTGCGTGGGTAATGGTGACGGTTCCGCTGCTGCTGGGCGTGGGTCTGGCTGGCCCGTCGTGGATTCATCTTCCGCTGGCCGTTGCGTGGATGACCGGCTATTTTGCGTTCTTCGCCTTGGGGCTGTGGGTGAAGGCGAGGGGTCCGCGTAAGGCCGCTTTTCGACGTCCCCTGCCACTTACGGCGGTGTGTCTGCCGCGGCGTCGATAATCGTCGTGGCGATGCACCCCGGCTGTGGTGCTGTGGGGCGTGGTGTTTGCTCCGCTGGTGGGGGTTGCTGTGTGGGAGATGTATCGGCGCAGGCCACGGTCGCTGCTGTCCGGGGAGGCGACAGTGCTGGCGAGTTGTGTGATGGTTCCGCTGGCGTCCAGCGTGGTGGGGGAGGCCCTAGATGCGCGCCTATGGACGATCACGGCGTTGGTGGCGTTGTATTTTGTGGGGACGATTCCCTACGTGAAAAACGTTGATTCGTGAGCGCGGTGACCATGTGGTTTGTCTGGCTCGGTGGTCTACCACTGCGTCGTTACGGCGGTTGCTGCAGCCCTATCGGCTGTTGGGTACGCGTCGTGGTGGAGCGTTGTGGTCTTCGCGGTGCTCGCTGCCAGGGGCGTGGTGGATGCCGTGGTCGGTGGCGCATCGCGGCAAAAATGGACACCCTAAGGTTGTGGGCCTGTGGGAAGGCGCGTCAACACTTGCCGTCGTCATTGTGGCATTGCTGAACAATTAAAAACGGAAATTCCGTACAGGCACCGGGGAGCCCTGAGTGAATGCAGATTTCAATTGCGGGGAATTGTAAGCCTTCGGTGGCATTAACTGGTGGTCACTGGCGATCTTGGCGTACACCACGACATCGTGAAAATCGCCACGAATATATTCACTATCACGGGCCACGCCTTCAAATACGAAGCCATTTCTTTCCGCGACAGTGCGCGATGGTGTGTTATCCAGAGTAGCGCGAAGTTCAACCCGGTGAATATAGTTGTTAAATGCGTGATCCAGCACAAGTTGCAGCGCTTGTGTCATGGTGCCGCGCCGCCGCGCCCAGGGGGCTGTGCTGTAATCGGCAAGCACGTTGCGGTTCTTTTCCGATTGCAGCTTCAGCATAATATTCCCAGCGTAACGGCCTGGGTTGTCGGCAAGTTCAATCGCCCAGACCAGGCTTGATTGTGGCCTGCTGTGCTTGTTAATGAACTCCACCGCCATGGAACGGCTGTATTCAAGGGGATGGGGTAAAACGCTGCATTTGCGGATCTATTGCTGCCTCATAAACAGCATCCGCGTCCCTCTATACGCAAGGCGCGGAGCGCAACTCTCTCGTTGGATAGTGGCGTGAACGGTATTGGCCAGGAAAAATCACTCATTGGCTCACCGTACAACAGAAAACCGGGCAAAAACAGACCTTGGTGGGGATAAATAAATCACCAGGGAATGACCGGGAAAATTAGTGTACAAAAAGGTTTTTATACTACATTTTCAGCACCCTCAAAAAGGGGGCATGAGCTTCTCACTTGCGGCTAGAATATCGGTCGGTATCAATTTAGCTAGCAACTAGTCTACGTAACGCCGCTGTCACAACAGCGATATCGCTTGTTGGCCACAATGCTGGCATAGAACTGCGCAAAAACCCACCATAACGTTTCGTGGCAAAACGACTATCCAACACAGCCACCACACCACGATCCGTCACATGCCGCAGCAAACGCCCCGCGCCCTGCGCCATCAACAACGCCGCATGCGTGGCGGCAACCTCCATGAAAACCATTTCCGGCCCTCCGCGTCGGCAGCCCTCCTTCCGGGCCTGCAGCAACGGATCATCAGGACGCGGAAAAGGAATCGGTCAATCACCACAAGGAACACGAACTCCCCGGCACATCCACGCCCCTGCCACGGTGACAACGTGCCAAACAAACAGGAATTCTCATCCTGGCAAACTTGTCCACCAACACCCCAGTAGAATCATCGCCCTGGCAGAAAATATCAAAAAGGCAACCGCGCCCGCATCGCCTCCGTGGCCTGCACCGCCGCGCGCCGGGAGAAAACAATCCCCAGCGTGCGTCCACCGGCGGCAGTGATCAAGCTGGCCAGCTCGTCCAAGAACTCCTCCGACAGACCATCACGCCCCGGCTGGGGAAGGTGGCGGGTGGAATACAAAATTCCCCGACTTCGCCGGGTCAAACGGGGTGCCCGCATCCAGGCTGTCCCAACTGCCTTTCGGCAAGCCCCAGCTGGCGGCCATGGCGTTGAAATTGCCGCCGATGGTAAGGGTCGCGCTGGCCAACACCACTGTGTTGTCAAGAAACAGTTGGCTGTGCAGCAGCCCAGCCACTGACAGTGGCGCCACCTTGAGGGAGTCCCCGCGACGGTCATCACGGGTCAGCCACACGACGTCCCGCTGCTTGGCGGGATCATCCTCCGCGAATACTTCCAGCATGCGAATAATCGAATCGTGCAGTTCCTGCAGGGTGTGCCGAGAGGGACGTGCGTTCGCGTTCTTCTCGGGATCATTGGTTGCCTCGCCATCCGGGGCGGTGGCAATGGCAAACCGCAGGGACGTCAGGGCGTCGGTAAGCGCGCGCAGCGGGGGTTGCACCTGCTCGGGGAGGGTTGTCCAGCGGCCGTCGTCGCAGGTACCCAGGGCGTCGTCGAGTTCCTTGGCAAGGTCGGTCACCTTCACGTCGTGATCGCTGGTGCCGCCCAGCTTCCCGGCGCGCTTGGCGGCCAGGGGTGAGGGCGGTGACGGACAGGTCGGCGGTGGCGACGGCGGTGATGCGGCCGTCGAGTTCGTGGGCCTCGTCGATGATCACCACGTCATGCTCCGGGAGGATACTCACCTCGGAAAGGGCGTCAATGGCAAGCATGGCATGGTTGGTGACCACCACATCCACCTTTTGGGCTTTGCGGCGGGCCTGTTCAGCGAAGCAATCCTCACCCTGCGGGCAGCGGGAAGACCCCAGGCATTCCCGAGAGGTGACGCTGACCTGCCGCCACGCGAGATCCGGCACGCCCGGGTTGAGGGTATCGCGGTCGCCGGTGTCGGTGTCATTCGCCCAGTCGGCTGGGCGCGCGACCTGTTTGCCCACCCAGGAGAGGTCTTCCTCTTCGATGAGGGCGTCGGGGTCCTCGTCGCGGGCGAGTTTGTTGAGGCACAGGTAGTTGGACCGGCCTTTGAGAATGGCAAAGGTGGGGGCGCGCTCCAGCAGGGGTTCCAGGGCCTCGGCAAGCCGTGGGAGGTCGCGTTCCACCAGCTGGGTTTGCAAGGCGATGGTGGCGGTGGACACCACAACCGTGGTGCCGGTGGCCTGAGCGTGCCGAATAGCGGGGACCAGGTACGCCAGGGGACTTGCCGGTGCCAGTTCCGGCCTGCACGGCCAGGTGCCGCTGAACATCCAGGGCGTGGGTCACTGCCTCCGCCATGCGCTGCTGGCCCGTGCGGGGGCTGCCGCCGAGGGCTGCGACGGCGGCTTCCAGGAGCTCGGCGGTGGTGGGAAGTGCACTGAGTGGGCGGGTAGATTGGGATGAGCTCAACGCTGCGATAACCGCCTAAAACCCAACAAAACGCGTGGCCAGTGCAGGCTCGTCCCGGGAGAGTGCCAGTCCTTCCCAGGGCAGGGTGACCAGCTGCGCGGCCAGATACTCGCGGGATTCCTGCAGGCTGGGCAGGCCCTCCAGTACGGAGCCATTGCGCATGAGCGGCACCGTCAATTCGGTGGCTGTCAACGTGCCGATGGTGGGGATATCGTTGGCAAAGGGGTATACGACCTCTTCCACGGCGGTGCCAGTGTTGCGGCTGGTACGCACAGCGCGCTTTGCGCCGCCGTAGCTGGCCTTGTTGCGGGAGCGCTTAGCCACTGGGCGGCCTTCCACCTCCACCAGCTTGTACACCATGCCCGCCGTCGGTGCGCCAGAACCGGTGACCAGTGACGTGCCCACACCGAACACATCGACCGGGTCGCCACGCAAACCGGCGATGGCAAACTCATCCAGATCAGACGACACCACAATCTTGGTGTTGTGCGCGCCCAAATCATCAAGCTGTTTGCAGAACCTGCCTGGTCAGCACGCCCAAATCGCCCGAATCGATGCGCACGCCCCCAAGCTCGGGTCCTGCCACCTTAATGGCCGTCTCCACGCCCTTGGTGATGTCATATGTATCCACCAGCAGTGTCGTAGAAAACCCCTAGGGACTCTACCTGCGCGCGGAACGCCGCCTCCTCATTCAGGGGTGCCGTCCTCGTTGACGTGCACCAACGTCCACGCATGCGCGGGCTGTCCCCGCCGCAGGAATGCCGTAGCGGTGCGCCGCCTCCAGGTTCGACGTCGCGTCAAAACCAGCCAGGTACGCCGCCCGCGACGCCGACACCGCCGCATACTCATGCGTGCGACGCGACCCCATCTCAATCAACGTGCGGCCATCGGCAGCCGTCACCATACGGGCAGCCGCCGAGGCTATCGCCGAATCCGAATTCATGATGGACAAAATCACCGTCTCCAGAATCACGCACTCGGCAAACGTGCCGCGCACCGTCAGGATCGGCGAATGCGGAAAATACAAATCCCCCTCGCGGTAACCATCAATATGGCCCGAAAAATGGTAATTCCGCAGGTAATCCAGCGTCGTGTCATCCAGGAACGACAAGTTGGCCAGTTGTTCTTCCGTAAACACGAAGTCCTGCACCGCGCGCAACACACGCGCCGTGCCCGCCACCACGCCGTATCGACGCTCGTTAGGCAACCGGCGGGCAAAAACCTCAAACGTACACGGGCGATGCGCCGTCCCATCCGCCAACGACGCCTGCAACATGGTCAACTCCGTACTTATCCGTCAACAACGCACTTGACCGGTGCGGCACGTGCGGACTTTCGGCAGTCGAGGCGTCGATAAGCGAAGCGTCAAATGTGGTATCAGTGTTTTTTTTCGACACGCCCTTCGGGGGGTGCGTCGTGGAATTCTCGGTGTTCACAAACACAAAGTCTAGCGAGATTTCCCCTCAGAGGGAGGCAACCAGGTACCCCAGAACCCAACAAACCACTACTGTTGGGGCTATGAGTTCACCCGCAGCTGTACCCGTTGAATCACAACAGGTCGAGGTAGTCACGAGCGAAAACCTCCCCTGGATGTGTATCGTCTGGGACGACCCAGTCAACCTGATGAGCTACGTCACCTACGTCTTCCACACCATCCTCGGCTACGACAAAAAACGCGCCCACGAGCTCATGATGCAAGTACACACTCGAAGGAAAAGCTGTGGTCAGCACCGGCGAAAAAGACAAAGTTGAAGGCGATGTGAAAAAACTCCACACCGCCGGCCTCTGGGCAACCATGCAACAAGCAGGGTAGTCAATGTAGTAAGGTACAACAGTGCAAGCCTGGAAACGCAAGAAAGCCCTCATGCGGGCACCCAAATACACCACCACCTTCGAGCCCATGGAGCGTGAAGTCCTGGGGGAACTTGCCGCCACCGTCGCCGAAGCCCTGATCCACCGCTGCCAATCCGTACCCAAGGATGAACTCGAAGAACTCACTGGCATTCGCAGCGGCCACAAAGAGGCCCCCATGGACCCCTCCCTCGCGCGGCTTCTCCCAGACTTCGAGCGCGCCGGGGACGAAGAATACGAGGGCGACAACTCCCTCCTGCGCTCCATCCACGAAAACGACATTTGCCGCAACAAGCTAGAAAACCTGCAAGTAATCACCGAAGCGCTCGGGCCGGACGGCAACGTGCAGGTGGTATTGGATGAAACGCAAGTGCACGCCTGGCTCGCCGCCATCAACGATATTCGCCTGTATATCGCCTCGGGAGAGATCCACAGCGGCATCGATGGTGGGGTAGCGGCGCGCGAGGATCAGGAAATGCTCGTACAATGGCTCGCTTATAACCAGGAGTCCTTATTGGAAGCACTAACACAGGAGAAGTATTCCGGGTGAACTACCATACCAACAGCCCCTACGCGAGCCAGCCTGGGGATGGTTACAGTCCCTTCGGTGGCGCTGGCGTGAACAGTGCCAGTGGATTCGGCGGTCCCGGCGGCAACCCGGGTGTTCCAGGCACCCTGGCGCGCAACCAACGCAACGATGGCGGCAAGTCAGGAGAACGGCCACACCAGGCTTTTTACTGGTGTGACCTTGGCCATCGGTTACGTCGTGTCCATCTGGCTCGTGTTCTTTATCAACACCGGCCTGGGCAACAGCCTCAGCTACTACGGCATCCACCCCTGGACCTGTCCTCAGTGTGGCACGTGGTCACCGCGCCGCTGTTGCACCTGAACCTGCAACACATCATGTCCAACACCGTGCCCGGCGCGATTTTCGTGTTCCTGATCGGGTTGTCCGGAAAGCGGACGTTTTTGGGAGGTGACGCTGTTCTCGCTGGTTGTAGGGCGGCGCAGGCACGTGGCTGTTCGGCGGTGTGGGCACCAACCACATTGGTGCCTCTGGGCTGATCTACGGCTGGTTGGGCTACCTGGTTATCCGGGGTTTTGCTAACCGCAGCGTGTGGCAGATTGTTATGGGGCTGTTCCTGGCGTTTTCCTACTCAGGTTTGATTTGGGGCGTTCTGCCCACGGACACTGGCGTGAGCTGGCAGGGCCACCTATTCGGCGGAATTGGGGGAGTGCTCGCCGGTTGGTTATTACCTCTGATGACCCACCGCAGACGCAGCAGCGCCGTGCTCAGGGGCTTACCGGGAGGTAGGGCAGTGTTAGTTACCTCTCGCTGGCAATAGGTATAATCATTTTTCCGAGTTTTTTCCTGAGTCGCCGAGCGGGAGGAGATGGCTGTGCACTCAAGACTAGGCTTGCTGGGGCTGGCCGCAGGAGCACTCGTCGTCATCGTCCTCATCAGCGTGGTCACCATCGCCCTCCGCATCTCAGCGTCGCACAGCGCCAGCCCAGGAATCGCCGCATCCACAGCGGTCCTATCCACCCGCCCTGCCCCCCAGCACCCCGCCGCAACCGGGAACCAATGGGACCGGACAATCGGCACGAACCCGCGCCACTGAGACGTCGACACGCGCCCCCAGCTCCGTGCCCAACACCGCCCTGCTTGTCGACGGCGTGCGAGCGCCGGCAGGTGCCGACTACACCAAGGCGTACGTCAACGGCCCCACCAGCGCCGAATTTGGGCGGAACGTGCTGGAAAAATACGGACCCATCGCCCGCGGGCAGGGCGAAAGCACTGTCGAACTGGACGTTCACAGCCCCGTCACCGGTAAAAACTATCGCATGACCTGCACCAATGGTGGGAAAATCGTCTCCTGCACGGGAGGCAACAACGCGCAGGTATTCCTCACTAGGTAGCGCAGGTGAGTAGCATTGGTGAGCATGGCGGAACGAAACGCACCCATCGGCATCTTCGACTCCGGCGTCGGCGGACTCACCGTCGCCCGGGCCATTGTCGACCAGCTGCCTGACGAATCCATCATCTACATCGGCGACACCGCCAACGGCCCCTACGGCCCCCAACCCATCAGCCGCGTGCGCGAACACGCCACCCGCATCGCCGATGAACTTGTCGCCCGCGGCTGCAAAATGCTCGTCATCGCCTGCAACACCGCCTCCGCAGCCTTCCTCCGAGATGCCCGCGAGGCGTTACGACATCCCCGTGGTTGAAGTCATCCTTCCCGCCGTCCGGCGCGCCGTAGCCACCACCCGCAACGGGAAAATCGGCGTGATAGGAACCCAAGGAACCGTCAACTCCGGTGCCTACCAAGACCTCTTCGCAGCGTCCCCCCACGTCACCGCCTACGCGCAAGCCTGCCCACGATTCGTGGACTTTGTGGAACGCGGCATCACCTCTGGGCGGCAAATCCTAGGAATCGCCCAAGCCTATGTGGAGCCCCTGCAAGCCGCAGGTGTGGACACGCTGGTACTCGGCTGCACCCACTACCCGCTGCTCTCCGGCGTTATCCAGCTCGCCATGGGTGAGCACGTGACACTCGTCTCCAGCGCCGAAGAAACCGCCAAAGACGTTGTGCGCATTCTTAGTGAGAATGACATGCTGGCGGAGCGTGACGGTGACGGGGCCGAACCAGTGGTGCGGAGCTTCGAGTCCACCGGGGACCCAGCTTTGTTTGCCCAGCTAGCCGACCGATTCCTCGGGCCTCATGTGACACAAGTCAGCCAATTGGGAGCTGTGTAATATTCCTTGCAAGAAGCCGTCTGAGAAGGGCAAAAAGTTCCCCAAACCATATGCGGCATGGCACAGTAGCCCTTATGAAGTTGACGATCCTCGGATGCACCGGAAGCCTTGGCGGTCCCGACGGACCCGCCTCAGGCTACCTCCTCACGGTGGACCGCATGCCCGCGCTCCTCATGGACATCGGACCCGGCGTACTGGCAAAAATGCAGACAGTGCACCAGCCGGAGGACGCCCACGTTGCCTTCAGCCACCTTCACCCTGACCACTGCCTCGATTTCCCCTCACTCATGGTCTGGCGGCGATTCAGCCCCTCAGCCACCACCGACCGCCGGCACATGTGCCTCGGGCCGCGTGACACCCCAGTGCGCTTGGGTCGACTCTCCGCCGACACGCCCGACGGCATCGACGACATGTCCGACACCTTCGCATTCAATGCCTGGACTGATGGTGTGAGCGAAATGGTCGACCGACTCACCATCACCCCCTATGCCACCGTCCATCCCATCGAGATCCTACGCGCTCCGCGTCGAAGAATCCGGCGTCAACGGCGGTGTGATCGCTTATTCCGGCGACTCAGGCTGGACCGACAACCTCATCGACTGCGCCCGCGGTGCCGACATCTTCATCTGCGAAGCCACCTGGGGCGCAACCAGCGAAGGAAAAACACCCGACATGCACCTCTCCGGTGCCGAGGCTGGGCGCATCGCCCGCAAGCAGGCGTGGACAGATTGGTTTTTGGTGCACATTCCGCCGTGGGGCGATCCCTTGGGGGCTTTGAAAGGCCGCCCGCTCTGAGTTTTTCCGGCGAGGTGATTGTGGGGGACGAGCGGAATGGAGTTTGAGGTTTAGGGTTGGCAGAGCGCTGGGGAATTACCCCGCGCGGAAACCCGCAGCCGGTGGTGGGCGTCGAAAAGCTGAGGTAGGCGAGGTAGAGCACGGCGAAGCAAGCAGCGGTGGTGGCGGCAGCGATGACAAACATAATGACTATCTGGTAGCGCACGGCCGTATCGGGGAGGACCGCCGAGGATCTGGCCGGTCATCATGCCGGGGAGGCTGACCACGCCCATCACCGCCATGCTGTTGAGCGTGGGGATCAGCGCGGTGCGCAATGCGCTGGTGAAGGCGCTGTGGCTGGCCTCCCAACGCGTGGCACCCATGGCTAGGAGCGCGTCTATGCGTTCGCGACTGTGGTGGAGTTCGAGGTGTAGCGGTCCACAGCCAGGGAGACGCCGGTCAGACCGTTACCCAGAACCATGCCCAACATGGGGAATGAAGTACTGCGGGTCCTACCACGGGTGCACGTCCACAATAATGTGCAGCGCCAGGGCGGTGAGGAGGAAAAGAACTGCACATGATGGCGAAACGGTCGAGAAGCAGGCGCGGGTAGGGGTATTCGGGGCGTTTGCTGGCGGCCTGCGAGGGCGAGGAACGCCATCAGCACCCCAATCGCCAGCACCACCACCGGATTGTGCAGGGAAAACACCCATCTCAGGGATCAAGCCGACCAGCAGCAGCTGCGCCGTCATGCGCAAGCCGGAGATGAGGATGTCTCGACTCAGACCCAGGCGAAGCCGCCGACAACCCAGGTGAGCAGCATCAACCCCGCCGCCATGGCGAGATGCAGGGTACTAATTTGTTGAGCCACTGCCGCCTCCCAATGAATACTGATCCGTGGCGATGCGCTTCTTCGCCTCATCATCATGCCGACCCACAGCAACGCTCGCTCACCCGATGCGGACCACGCCACCACGTAATCTTCCGTGAGCCTCGCCAACTGGTGGTCCAGAGCCGCCGTCACCTCATCCAACAACAACACCTGCGGATCCAGCTGCAACGCCCGCGCCAGCTCACCGACTGCTGCTGACCACCCGATAGCGTATCGACGTCCTGACGCAACAACGCCGCGTCCTCCCCAACGCCTCCAACAATTCCGCCGCCCCTGCCTTCATCCCACGCTCGGTGCTGATGCACCCCAAACCCAAACGGCTGTGCCATCGCATCCCGCAACCGTGCCCGGCGCGAAACTCGGCCGCTGCGGTACATACATCACGCGGGAACGATACCGGGGGCACACCCCACTCGGCGGGGTTTTGCCGTGGAGCCGACACTCACCATCGCTGGGATCCAAACCCGCGACGGCGCGGAGGAGAAGGACTTACCGGAACCGGAGGGCCGTCGATAAGCAGGCGGGAACCAGGAAACAGTGAAGTTAACGTCCCTCCACACGGGAACCATGCAGGGTAGGTGCGAAACAGTCAACACGCCACTGATAGTAGGCTAAAACGCATGACTTCATTCAAACGAGCCGACGGCTGCGCCCAAGACGAGATGCGACCCCATCCGCATCACCCGAGTTCACCAACAACCCCGCAGGCAGCGTGCTTGTGGAATTCGGCAACACCCGCGTCATGTGCACCGCCAGCGTGGAAGAACGCATCCCGCGCTTCAAATACGGCTCCGGGAGGGCTGGCTCACCGCCGAATACTCCATGCTGCCCGCCGCCACCCACGAACGCATGCCCCGCGAATCCATGAAAGGCAAAGTCAAAGGCCGCACCCACGAAATCTCGCGATTGGTTGGCAGGTCCCTCCGGGCAGCCATTGACCTACGGGAACTCGGTGAAAACACCATCGCCATTGACTGCGACGTCCTGCAAGCCGACGGCGGCACCCGCACCGCCTCCATCACCGGCGCGTACGTCGCCCTCGCCGACGCCATCGCCGAACTGAAACGACGCGGCGTGGTCACCGGAAACCCCCTGCTCCCGCCCGTTGCAGCCGTCTCCGTTGGGCTCATCGACGGCCACGTCTGCCTCGACCTGCCCTACGAGGAAGACTCCCGCGCCGATGTGGACATGAACGTCATCATGACCGAATCCGGGAATTCGTGGAAATCAAGGCACCGGCGAACACTCCACCTTCACCCGCGAACAACTGAACCAGCTTCTCGACGCCGCAGAAAAAGGCTGCCGCGAAATCATTGCTGCGCAGAAAGCGGCGTTGGAGGGGAGCCTGGTGGCGCAGGTGGCGTTGCGGGTGGTGGTGCTGCGGGTGGTGGCGCATGAAAAATCCATGTAGCCTCCCGCAACCCCAAAAACTCCGGGAACTCGCACGCGTGTTGGATGCCGCAGGGATCGACGGGTGGAACTCGTTTCCACGGCTGACGTTGCGCCCTACGAAGAACCCGTGGAAAACGGTCGCACCTTCACCGACAACGCCCTGATCAAAGCACGCGCCGGGGCAGCTGCGACCGGGCTTGTCACGCTGGCAGACGATTCCGGGCTGACCGTTGACGAGCTCGGCGGCATGCCTGGAGTACTTTTCCGCACGCTGGTCAGGCCAGCATGGTGACGACGCCGCGAACAACGCGCTGCTGCTCGCACAAATGGCGGATGTGCCCAACGACCGTCGGGCAGCCGCCTTTGTGTCCGTGTGCGCGCTGGTTACCCCGGACGGCGCGGAGTATGTCTCCGAAGGTGTGGCCCAGGCTTTTGCTGAGGAGTGTTGTTGGGGAAGGCGGTTTCGGGTACGACCCGATCTTCGCTCCCCTAGACGAGGCGGCGGGCGGGCGCAGCTCAGCCGAACTGGCGCCCGAAGAAAAGACGCGCTCTCACACCGAGGCAAAGCGCTCGCAGGGCTTGTTCCAGTGTTTAGGGAGTTGGCGGCGGGGTAGAGCTTTGTGTATGGGGGCTCGGCAGTTTACCGGCAAAAATATATAGCGTTCGGTAAAATTGCCCTCATGGGATCATGGTGGCGCAGCGGCAAAGTAGCAACGTTATTGCTTATTGTGTTGCTGGCAATGCTGGCGGGCCGCTACCTTGGTGGTCCGGGGCTTGGGGGAAACAATGTTTTTGATTCCATAGGAATATTTGGTGACAAAAACACAAGAGCCATGAAGAGCTGGTTGAAAGAGCAGGGGAGTGTGGAGAAAGCCTCTGTGAGCAGTGATAAAGGTTACCGATATAGTCTTGAAGCCAAGGCGACCATGAAGAAAGATGCCAGCCCTGACGATGTATGTGCCCTGCTGGAGGGAGCTGCGGCGAAGGCGAGGACTGGCCTAGAAAACCCCTGCGATACGGAGACGACTTCACTATCGACCTCACGTGGGATTACCAGAGCGGAACTTCCATGGAATTTGATAATATGCTCTCCGCGACGTTAAACAACCTCCAGGAAGAGGAACTTATTAAAAAGCATTGTGCACTCGTGGATATCGGAGCAGAAGAAGTTGGCCCTGAGATTCGTGACATAAAGGTGTCTGATCACGGTATCTGGGTGCAGAGAGACACCGTAAATGAGGTGCCCGCTAGTCTCAGTTCCAGGTCGCTGCAGGAATCAACACTGATGATACTTATTACCACGACTATTATAACGTTCATCAGTGGTATGTGATTAGTGAAACCGCATTAGCGTCGGAAGAATCTGGGGATGTCAGTGACCTAGTGAAGCGGATTACTCAAACCCCACAGCAAGAGCAAAAATTTGTAGCATCCCTTGAAATTAATACTCTGAAAAAACCTACTGGTGGCGATAAACCGCATGTGAAAGTTCGGCTCGGGACGGACGCCGACCACAAAAACTCACGGTGGCATCAGCAGCGCCAGTACTTGCAGAAATCATGGGCGATACTAGGTTTTCCTACGTTCAGCTATGCAATTGGGGAAGAGACAGATACGGGCGCTGGTTGCGTTGAATACCAGATGGCGGACGGCGTTGTTGATGCCACAAGCGGTGCACCCCACCCGCTTGCGCAAAGATTTACGACACCGCCGTCGCGCACTCAAACTGCCGGCTGATTAAAAGCTAGCCGCACTATTTTGGCGGGCTGCGGTGGTTATGGTCTATGAAACTGCAACGCTGGGCGGGTGTGAGCCGCATTGTCGCAGACCACAATGCCCCGTGTGCAAAGTTTGCTTACGTACAAGCCGGAAAAACGGGGTTTTTCGTGCCTGAACATAAGCACATTTCACACACCCCCTCCGTGCCGGGCACCGCACCACCCCTGCGATGTAAAGTTCGTATACCGTCAAGCTCGAAAGCCAGCGTTTTCGGACCGGAAGATATACAAACTTTACATGCGTCAAAAAGCTAGCGACATTGCTGTTTCAGCCAGGCTGCTGCTTCCTCGGCGGGCTTGTCGGTGGTGACGTCGGGGTTGATGGGCTCCTCAGCGAATTCCTCGCCGGTGCGGGCGACATCCTTCGCCATGGTGATGACGAGTGATGCGCCGTCAGGCATCTCGATAGGCACGTTTGCACTGGTGAAACCAGCGGTTGGTTGGCCGAATGTTCGTGCGTTGCTGAGGCCCCTAAAACTCAGCACCGTCGCCTCGGCCGAGCTGGCAGTGTCTTTGTTGGTCAAGATGGCCACGGGCTTATTGGTGAACTTGCCTTTCGACGCCGCCGTGGTGTTTGTGCCCCCTCCTGTGACGGAGGAACCGTCAATCTTCACGTCTGTCGTGGTGTAGCGGTTCTTGAATTGCATCACGGTACCATCGGGAAGCAGCGAACTCACGCCTGCGAGCATGGGTCCCATGTCGCCGCCGTCGTGTCCCCGGAGGTCAATAATTGCGCCGCAGGAGTTCGGCATGTTGTCTACCAGACCTTTTGCTGCGGTGTCGGCGTATTCCTGGCCGACAGGACCGCTCGCCAAGCTGGGAAGCTTGGCGGTCACTATGCCATCAGCGGCGGTAACCTTGGGCAATTCAGTGTTGTCCTTCGTGCCGCTAATGTTGTCTTCGGGTGGCCTGAAAGAGGAATGCTTACCACCTGCGACGCGCGCGACGTCGTTAAGGACCGAATATGTGTCCTTGACGGTCTTGGCGTCTTTCACCCTGGCCTCGGCGTCTTTGCGTGCCTGCGCAAACTCGGGTTTATCGGCATAAATGCCATAAAGCTCGATGAGATCAAGCGCATATGTGGCGTATTGCTGTGGATTGTTGGGATCCTTGGGCTTTTTCGGGCACCTTGGGTATTGCCTGCTGAGAAGAAAGATTGGCGGGGATGCTTTGGTGTGCTTCTGAGCTACCCGAATGGCCCTGAGGATTGTTCAGCGGTGCGGCACCTGCGAGTAGGAATCGCGAGGCACAACGCGGCAGCAGTAACAGCGGCACTGATGGAGACAAAGGTCTTGTTCATGATTACCTCCTTAGGTGTGTGAAAAATGACATGATGGAAATGATAGGGTGAAGTCAGCGTTTGACGGCATTGCCGTTGTGGCATTGTTGTTTCAGCCAGGCTGCTGCGTCCTTTTCGGGGTTGCTGGTGGTCACATCGGGGGCGATGGGTTTGTCGTTGAATTCCTCTCCTTTGCGGTCAATGTAGGTATTTATAGTGTTGACAAGGGTTGAACCATCAGGCATATGGGCAACGTTATGCTCGCCAATAAGGCCGGCTGTGGGTTGACCGAATGTTTTGGCATTATTCAGGCCGCGGAAACCTAACAAAGTGGCCTCGCCAGCCCCACCGGTATTTCCACCTGTGAGGATTGCCACCGGCTTGTCGGTGAATTTGTTATCAGGTGTTGCCGGAGGGATGTAATAGATTGGCGTCCTTCCTTTTTCCGCCGTTGCCCCTGCTTGTGCTGGTGCTCCTGCCCCTGCTGCTTGCCCTGCTCCTGCTTCAGGATTATCGGGCTCAATACCAATATCTACGATGGTATCAGGGAACTTTTTACGCATCAGCGTTTCTGCTGGAAGCAGGGGATGTAGGCTACGGAGCATAGTTCCCATATCCGGACCATTAGCGTCGCGAAGATCAATGATCGCGCCACATGAGTTTGGCATCTTATTCAACAATTCCGTTCCTGAAGCAGACTCATAGTCATCGAGCCCCATGAGCTCCGTATTAACTCTCGGAAGCTTTACCGTGACAATGTCATCGGACTTGGTGACCTGCGGTAGCTTATAGTGATCTTCAGGGGCTGCGGATACATTTCCCGGCTTGATAAGAGCAGAATTGTTGCCACCTGCAACCTTCGCCAAATGATCGAGGATAGGATACGTTTCGGCTGTTGTCGTTGAGTTTTTTAGCTTACACTCTGCACTGCGCCGCTCCTGCTCATATTTAGGGGTTTTTGCATAGACACTTTCATTGATCTGTTCGATCGCAAGAAGAGCATTTGCCTGTGCGTCCTGGCTGCCTTCCAGATCGCCTACGATGTAGCTCATCCGCCAATTCAGCTTTTGGTTGGGGTTGTACTGGGCTGCCTCTGGAGTGTCTGCTGCCTTGGCGGTCTTTGCATTTTGAGCATTCCGAGCGGAATTTTCCCCCCCTTGTGCACTAGCAAGCGGTGTTGCCACCCCTATCGCACAGGCGATAACAGCGGCGCTGATGGAAACAAGGGTCTTGTTCATGGCGAACTCCTTAAGTGTGTGAACATGACATGATGGAAATGATAGGGTGAAGTCAGCGTTTAGCGGCATTGCCGTTGTGGCATTGCTGTTTTAGCCAGGCTGCTGCGTCCTTTTCGGGGTTGCTGGTGGTCACATCGGGGGCGATGGGTTTGTCGTTGAACTCCTCTCCGGTACGGGCAATATATTTTTCTGTGGTAGTTATGACCGATAACCTGGGAATGCTATTGACGGAATTGAACCCAGCAAGACCAGCTGTGGGTTGACCGAATGTTTTTAGCGTTGTCCAAGCCGCGGAAGCTGAGCAAAGTGGCTTCGCCAGCGCCGCCGGTATTCTCACCTGTTAAGATGGCCACAGGTTTATTGTTGAATTTTCCTTTTGTTTCTGGAATTTTGTTTGGCGTATCCGCTTTCTTAACGTTGGTGCCATTCACAACTATGCTAAAGGGATTGCCCTTGTGATCCTACGTTCAAGCGCCGTGCCGTCAGGGCAAAAGTGGACTCACACTTGTGAGTAGATCCATTAAATTTTTTCCATTGGCTTCGCGGAGATCAAACAATTGCGCCGCAGGAATTTGGCATGCTTGTCTGTAGTCCCTGGAGTGCGGGAGCAGTATATTCAGGGTACCACCTACGATCGCTCATACGTGGGAGTTTTATGGTGGCAATACCATCGGTTGTGGTGACCTGTGGTACCTCGCCCTGCCCATCATCGGTAGGTGGCATATTGCGTGTGACTATTCTGGATTGATTTCCACCTGCGATTTTTGCTACTTTATTGACGATAGCAAATGCCTCCTCTTCGGACCTTGAGTTCTTTATTTTCTCCTCCGCTTCGGCATATGCTTTCTTAAATTCAGGGCTATTAGCGTAAATACCTCTGTCGAGAAATCCAAGTGCGATAGAAAGCATTCTCCTGCGAGGTTCGGTCACCGTACAGGTCGTGTACTACTTCGATATAGTCCATCTTTTTAATCAGTTTTTGTTCTTCAGTGAGCGGAGGCCTTATGTCTGGGGCCGCCATGTCCTGAGCTTCCGCAAACCCCGCGAGTTGTGTTGTCACCCCGATAGTGCAGGCGATAACTGCGACGCTGATGGAAACAAGGGTTTTGTTCATGATGAACTCCTTACGGAAAATAGGTCTCCAGGTTGGCAATCTAATGCTTCACATAAAGCTGCCAACGTGGAAAAACGAACGGCTTTGGCGCGATTGTTTTTTAGAACTGAAAGATTGACGGCTGTCACACCTACTTGTTGCGCAAGTGCAGAGAGCGTGATACCACGTTCCTCGAGAAGTTTGTCCAGGTGACAGTAGACTTCGCCCATTTTAAATCAAGTCCTCCTGATCTCCCTGCATAGCAGTGCCGCGTCTAATCGTTATATTAATTATAGTGAAAATTGTGGCGAAAATATAGGCTATAATATAGAAAGATGCAAGTGGATCTATGTTATGTTGATGTGCTAATGGACTATTTTTCGGGGGAATGCTGTTCGTGTCTGCGTAAGGCGGCGGGAAGAGTGTACTGAATATAATTGTCTCAGTGCTTTTCTGTGCTTCCTACGCTGTCAGCATGGACAGTTTCTTTTTGTCTTACAGTCAAGCTATGATCAGGGTGAGATAGCTCTCGTGCTGTTCATGTCTGCTGTGGCTTGTTGATAGCCTTTTTGATAGCGGATCTGCGTATGATGGAGATGATGAATAGCGTGAATACTGTCAAAATATGTTGCTGACAATAGGAAACATGTCGCTTTTTAGCCAGTATGGTCACAAGCGCAGTCCCGTACGCGAGAATTGACACGAACAATGTCGTACTTTCTTTTTGACGGTTTTGTAATGTGTCCATGATAGTTCCTTGTTCATCTTGCGATTGAGATAGATGGTTGTTTTGTGTTTCATGTTCCTAGATCAGTCCCTCCTGATCTAGCTGCATCTCCATTCCACGTTTGACTATGATAGTCATGATGATGAGGGTGATAAAGAAGAGGTAGCTGACTGTAAACAAGTAGTTAGGGAATTCAAATTGTTGCGACCATGCTTTGTTGAGGTGGTATTGGTGCGCTACCATATCTGCACCGAGTAGTTGAAGTCCGTACCCTAAAAATGTTCCGGCAACACCAAGGGATGATCGTCGGAAGAGCGTAAATTTCTTTTATGATTTCCCCGTAGTGCGTGCCGTCCAATCTGAATGAGAAAAATGGCACTTGCGATGATGGAAATCGATCTGATGACCAACCCGGCTGATAGTAGGCCGATACCTATGGGGCTGGTGTGTTGAAAGGGGACTCGTCCACCGGGGGCTATATCATGGCCTAGTGTGGAGGCGACCGGATGGCTAATGCCTTGAAAATAGACTGCTCTGGCGAGGTCATAGAGAACGCATCCAATGACCAATCCGAAGGCGATGATCAGTATCGCAAGGTCTCTGCGCTCCTTTCTTATTTTGTCGAGACTGCTCATTGCGACTCCTTACTCTGTTGGGGATGGGGGAGCGTAACGCCGATGCATCGATAAACGATATGCTATATCGACTAACGATATGCCGCAAGTAAGAAGCATAAAAATCCGCCGTGATCGGCGGATTTGTCAAAAGGTTTCCTTAGCTATGCAGGTCAGAGGTTAAAAGCTGCTGTGACTTCCTTGCGGCGCTTAGCTTCGATAATAAAAAGATAAGAGGATAGTACCCGCAAGTGCGGTAGTGATCCACTAACCGGTTCCCAACGCGCTTTTCACACCAAGATTCAACGTGGTGATCAGGTACACCATGTAAAACAGGCCATGCAGCTGCCCAATAATGCGCGTCCACGTGGGCATATCGATCCCCACGATGTACTCCAGCACCATGCGCGTGCACAAAATCAAAAGCCACACGCCCGTCACCCACGCGGCGATGGAGAAAAACCTCAACGCCTGTGCAACTCGGCGGGCGCGGTCGGGGCTGACAGAAGGAGTGGTCATTGTTGATCCTCATCATGCTCGGAATTAGTCTGCGCACTGTTGTTGCGCCTACGTTTGCGGGTGGGGGTATTCAACCGGTTAAAGGTTTCGACGTCCATCGACGGACGCTCCGGCAGAAAATCCTCCGTGATTTCCGTAACGACGCCGCGACTCCGCGCAGTCTCCTGTTCACGCTCCACGGGGGATATGCCAGTCTGCTTAACCTCGTCCTCATACTCGTTGAACTTGCGGTACGCGTACACAAAAAACGCCCCGAACAGCGGCCACTGCAATGCGTATCCAAGATTCTGAAACGTGCCGCTGCCTGAGCGGAATCGTGTCCACTGCCACCATGCCAATGCGAACGTGGCCAGCACGGCGATAGTCAAAAAAATCACCGGCACTATACGACGCCGCTTGCGTCGAGGTGCACTCTGCTTTGGTCCGCTCACAATACAACAGAATATCAGCCCACGATGCAGCGCCGGCGCGTGAGCGCTAACGGTGGTTGCACGGCGTCGATAAGCTGTGAACAGGTATTACCTTCCAGAGAGAGGACATACGACGTGCTCGAAGTCATTCTTGCTCTCGCGGCGGCTGTTCTGCTGGGGAATATGCTCGCCCACAGGATTCGCGTCACGCCGGCGATCCTGCTGATCTTTCTAGGGCTGGTCCTGGCGCTGCTACCCGCCATGCACGACGTTCGCGAGGTGGGGTTACCGCCGCACGTTATTCTTGAGATCTTTCTGCCCATCATGCTGTTTTGGGAAGCTCGAGGCACCTCCCTGCGCGAAGTGCGCAAAAGCTTCCGAGCCATTGTCACCTCGGGAACAACCCTGGTCGTTGCGACCGCACTGGCGATTGCCTGGGCACTCAACAGTATTTTCGGCATCGACTGGGGAACCGCGCTCATCATCGGTGCGGCGCTTGCACCCACCGATGCGACCGCCGTGGCGACACTCAACGGCAAACTACCCAAACGTTCAATTACCGTGCTCAAAAGCCGAATCGCTGATCAACGACGGCACGACGCTGGTGATGTTCGCGCTGGCGTTGCACCTAGCTGGAGGTGCCGACGTCTCGCTCCCGCTGGCCGGCGGCATGCTCGGCTTTTCCTTCCTGTGCGGCATTATTGTTGGCCTGGCGGTTGGTTGGGCGGCCAACCGGCTTCGCGCCTACATCACCAACCCCATGAACTACACCATCTTCATGATGGCCGTGCCGTTTAGCGCATTCCTGCTCTCCGAAACAATCGAAAATCTCGGATGGTATGAAAGGCTCCGGTGTGGTCGCCGTGGTGGTGGCCGCGTTCTACATGACCTACAACGGCATCGACACCATCACGCCTCAAAACCGCTTCTACGGTCTGCCCATCTGGGCATACGTCTCCTACCTCATGAACGGCGCGCTTTTTGTGCTGGTTGGCGTGCAGCTTCCCGAAATTTGGCGGTCCATGGAAGATATTGCGACGAAACACAATTACCCGCTTATCGGTGGGCTGTCTATTGTGCTGGTCGCGTGGTCGGTGAGCATGCTTGTCCGCTTCCTCATGATGCGGCCCAACATGATCTCCGATGTAAAGATGGATGTGAAATCGGGGCGGATGGTGCCGATGCTGGGGCGCGCGGTAACGCTGTTGTGCGCTACTTTGTGACCCGGTGGAAAGTACGCCGTATCCTGCGCGAACCCGAACTGCGTGGTGCGATATTCCGCGACCGCGTGGTCAGCACCATGGCGGGCTTGCGCGGCGGCGTTTCTTTGGCTGTTGCGCTTTCCGTGGATACTGCTGTGGAGAGCCGTGACTTCATTATTTTTGTGGTCGCCGCTGTGGTGTTGCTCTCTATGGTGGTGCAAGGACTGCTCCTACCAGCTGTTATTAGATGGGCGCGTATCCCTCCGACGACACTGAGGAACGAGAAACACTGGGTGCCGTGCGCTCATTTGCATGTTGAGGCATACAAAGCCCTTGACCAGATTGCCGCCGACGCGGGTGTGTGCTCGGAAGCGGTGCAGCACGTCCGTGCCGACATGGACTTTGAACGCGATGCTGCTTTTTGAAGGACGCCGCATCCGAGACGACAACCCCCGACCTCACCTGCGAAGAACTACAGCTGCAAACCCTCTTGGGACGAGGTAAAGACGCTGCGACTTGCCGTGATCACCTACCAGCGAGGTGTGCTCAAACGCTTGCGCAAACGAAGGTGCCATCGACATGAACATTCTCCACGGCATCCAAGAACGCCTGGACACCGAGGAAGTCCGCATCTTGGGGCCCGGTGGAGTTGGAGTAGGGGAGAGGTCTTTTTGGGGGTGGGTGTGCGGATTTTTGTATACCGTCAGGCGCGAAAATCGGCGTTTTCGGGCTTGAGCGTATACAAACTTTGCATGTGCGCTGGGTTCAGGGCGAGGTGGGTGCTTGAACAGCGTTAGTGCAAAAGGTTTGCATGAAGATAAGTCCATCGCTGGGTACGAAATTCGATGAACTTTCGAGCCTGTCGGCGGACCGATTTGACAGGCTTGGGTAGGGGTGGGGCCGGGTGCGAAATTTGCTTATGTCCAAGCTGCGAATCGGCCCGTTTTGCGACCTGGCGATAAGCAAACTTTTTATGCAAACTTTGTCGGCTGATTCTTGCCCAGCCTGCTCCCCATCTTCTTGAACTCCGCCCCATCAACGCCCGGTGGAGGAAGCTCACGAAGATGCTTCTTCGACCGATTGGATTCTGTGGTTAAGGTGGCAAACGTCATACCGCCAGAAATGATGCCGCCCAGTACGGGAACAGCTTTGGAAATACCTTTCCCCACGGTGTCTTTGGTGATCTTGACGCCAACAAACCCTAAGCACCTTTTTCATCGGGCCGTACCACGCGGTTTTGGTAAGCGCTGCGTTTGTGACTTGCTTCTGAACCGCTTTGGTGGCACCTGTCGCAAAAAGCTTTGATGCTGGTTTATGCGCTAGAAACCCCCATCATGACACCGAGTAGTGTCACCATTTTTGCGAAAGTCTCGTCATCAATCTCGTCAACATCGTCGATCAGATTTTGCCACCCGTAGGTGTACGCAATTTTCTGCATGATGCGGAATGCGTGAATAAAAGTACTGCAACAAATCCGCATCAAATTTTTGCATATTTCTGATGGTATACTATGCTCTGTTGGGTGCAAATTTCGAGCATTATAAACGCTTGCAAAAATGAATTAAATCACATAAAAAAGGTTTCAAGAAATTCGGGTTGGTTCATTCTAGTGCTTCCTACCATGGCGTACCGATCCCAACGGCTCTACTCAATTAGATGTGACATCCCAGCGTTGGCCAGGAACCATAATTTTGCCTCGCGGACATTATTATCTGGCACTAATCTGCATTCGGTGATCCTGGGGTGGCTTGACCGTCAATATGTAACAGCGCACTGATCGCCTGCGCTTCATATATTGGATGCGGGGCATCAAAATTATAAAATCGCCATCTCGAAACATTTCGTCCCACGGGTGCTTGAGGCTTGTTGCCTAGTATGTGGGCCATTTATATACCCCGGCTTGTTCTCTTAATAGTCTCGATCGTTTGCTGAATGTTTTGAAATCACTGGCCAAGACATCGAGATATTTCATGCCACACACCCATTGCCTAAGTCAGGCATGTTCGGAGTGGTTCAGCCTTGCAAGCGCATCCACGACTTGCTGCAGTTCTGTAGATACGATGCGCCAGACTATATGCATATCAATTTCGCCGTACCCATGGGAGATGGCATTGCGTAACCCGATGAGGCGATGCCAATCATCACTATGGTGCGCTTCATAGAAGTCGGGGAAATATTGACGAACCTTGGACAGATTTTCGCCCATTTCCTGTAGTCGCATGCAGATGGCATCTTGAATAATGGGGATCGTTGGAACTCACCTTCAGTCTCAGGCGTGTACTGTAGGACACGACCTCCTGCTTCAACTGCCATTTCAATGTATGGCACTGGTGATTTCATAGTGGTAGCTCAATAAGTTCTGGCTCAATGTAAGGACGGAAAGGTTCCTTGATTGATGTAAGAATATCAAAGCTTCTGCCGGTGGCCGCTTCGAGTGCTTCCTGAAGTAAGAATAGTTGACCATAGTCAACAGGGCCATCTGGTTTTACGAGTAGGTCAATATCGCTAGCGGGTGTCAGTTCGCCACGTGCTGCGCTTCCAAAAAGTTGCGCCCGAACGATCCCGAAATCTCGCAGAATTGACAAGACTGTTTGCTCATAGGGAAGGGTGTAGTCCGGCTTTGCTGATGTTATGCCGCTCATAAGTACTCAGTCTAACAAAGCAGGTTCCAACTGGTGAAGAGGTATGAAGACCTACATGTGGCACACAACAAACAATCCTATTCCGCTTGAGTCGGCGCACTAGTCTACAACCATGACCCTAATGCTCAACGTCGGCGAGTACCACCTTGAATACCACATCCAACCAGGCAATGGTCCTGCGGTATTGCTTCTGATCGGTGGATACACGCGGTGTGTGACCAGTGGTTTATAGAGCATGACTGGACAGTCATCATGGTATTGCGACCAGGGTATGGTCGAAAATGCAGTGCGTTAGCAGGGTAAAACTGTGTATTTGAGGCAGCTCTGTGCCGACTGCTGGATGAACTAGCTGCTGAATGGCCTAAAAGTAGCCTCGGCGACAGTCGTTGTAATCTCCGTAGGGTGGTCGCGCAGCCACGGTTGTAGAACTCTATCCCGAGCACGTCAATACATTGTTACTGGTCAGCTTAGTCAGCTTAGCTTCATGGTCCAGTACGCCAACGCGTATTGCGGTGCACATTCTATTCAATCCACTGGTCAAACAAGCCATGTCGGCACTAACACTAGGGCTACTGTGCCGCTATCCAGAAGCAAGCTTGAAGCAGCTGATCGCACTTCTCGCCACATTGTCAGCTAAAAGTCATGCAAGGAATATCAGAAGACTAGAGGCAGGAGTATGTGCATTTCTTTACCGCTCTACGATCGCAACAGGGCTTTATCAAAGAACTTCACCGAGAAACACGAACACGCAATCCACACGCTATAATCTGCCCGGACCCTAATTATCGATAGTCGCTTTGATGGTTCGGTACCGCTGGAACGTGCAAGGCATAATGCTTGCGACACGCCCGCAGCTGAACTGCTCATCATCGATGCGGAAACTCGCCGGGGGCTCAATGATACATGGCATACGGCACTAATCCACAAGAGTATCGGTTAGATATTCGCCGTATTGCCAGCGCTTACTAAATTAAAAAAGGAATTGCGGTAGTGATGGTGCTGATAATGAACGCTATAATCGGTAGTTTGCGATCATCATCCTTGTTGAGCGACAGGATGCTAAACACAAGCCCTAGCACGCCCATCCCATTAGCAGCAAAACCTATGACCCCAAAGGTGATACCGAGAGGCGCATATATGTCACTTTCGTTTTCTTCTTCAGTGTCCTTCATGGACGCCACCCTAACATCAAAAGAGGTAGCACGTTGCTGGTACTAGCTGTTTCCTCTAACAGCCAGCATTCCCACAACTACCTCACCACCACAACGCTTCCTTTCCGTCCGTCCACCATGATCTTCTCGCCGTTCTTAATGCGAGAGGTCGCATCACCCGTCCCAAGAACAGCTGGAATTCCGTATTCCCGAGCCACAATCGCGGCGTGGAGAGGCGGGCCGCCGATGTCGGCGACCACGGCAGACGCGACGTCGAAAAAGCGGTGTCCACGTGGGGTCGGTGAAGGGGCAGACCAGAATATCCCCGGGCTGAAGGCGTCCAAAATCGGCGGGCGTGCGGATAATCCGAGCGGTACCCACCACCTGGCCAGGACTCCCGGGAACACCGGTGATCGCATCAGTATCGTCGGTGGTTTCGCCGCGATCCCACCACACCGCCTCCGCCGTGCCGCGCTGCCGCCGACGACGCTCAACCACTCACCACGCGACACCCCATCGCGCAAAGCATCGGTGACCTCGCTGAAATACAGGTAGCGAATATCATCGGCCGTCTCCAGCACACCGCGATCAACCAACCGCTGGGCAAGCTCGCGCATGGCGGTCCGGGCGAGCACCAGCACCTCTTCAATCGCATACAGCGTGCCTTCGCGACCAACATGCGACGCCCGCAACTTCTCCACGGTCGTGCGCCAACTGCCACGCAGCAACCTGGGCAGATGCTTCTCGACGGTCTCCACTGCCGAACCAGTCACTGCCGAGCCACTCACCTCCGAACCCGAAGCCTGCTGGCCCCGCAACGACACCGCAATGAGTTCGTACAAACTCTGCGGGGTCTCCCCGCCATGAGGTATGCGAAAACGGTACATACATGCAAGCCGTCCGCGCGCCGCGACGCTGCAGAACGCGTCCACCTCAGCCAGGAACCGCGCGCTGTCCGGTGCATACTTCAGCGCATCCTCGATCTGCTCCGGCGGGGTTTCAGTGAACACATCCGCCAAGCCAGACTCCTGTGCGGTGGTGGTCAAATCCCGAATCCCAGCCAACACGTTTGCGGTGACGTAATCCAAATCCTCGTACAAGTCCTCCGTGCTCACGTGATCCGATTGCAGAGCCAGCGAATCAACGCCTTAGCTTTGGACCGCAGTACCGTCATCGGTGCCAGGTAATAGAGGAAACGATCGGACATCAGCTGTGCTGCCTGAGCCAGAATCTGCTCCAGCAACACCACCACCTCGGTATCAGACGCATCCCCGCAGGCAGTGGCGCGGCGCGCAAGCCGAGCCAGATCCTCCTGCACTTCCTTTTCCTCCGCAGGCCAGCGGGTTTGGATCGTGGCGCATGCCCTGACAAACGTCCGAGGCAACCGCGACACCGCAGCCACATCAGGCCGCGGTGCCTGTGCATGAATACGAATCACACCATCATCATCGCCGACAATAATCTCGTGGGCCGATGGTGCGTTCAAACCAATCATCCGCATAGAATCCTGTATCGACTCCTGCAACGCATGCACCGCTACCAAATCCAGCGGATACGGCGTCGGATAATGCTCCATCAGGTCATCCCGAAGCGTGCGCTCAACCCGACTCCGCGCAGGTGAATGCCCCTCCACACTCGCCGCGTCCGTGCTCGCCACCGTGGTGATTGGCCGGGCTTGCAGCAGGTACAGCTCGCCGTCAGCGAAAGCCCATTCAATATCCTGCGGGGCGTCGTAATGCTCCTCGACCAGCTGGCCCAACGCCACCAGCTGCTGGATCGCCCTGTTCATCAAGGCAGGGGAGTGCCTGGTCCCCTGGTGGTACTGGCGTGGTTATAGTCGGCCCCATCAGCCATGTCGATCCGGGTTTCCTTGCTGCCAATGGTTTGTGAGACCACCGTGACCGGCTCCCGCGTGACCGTAAACGTATCCGGCGTGACCAGCGCCGCGACCACGCTCTCACCGAGCCCGTAGGCGGCGCTGATCATCATGTCGGTGTTATCGGCCATGGGGTTGCGGGTAAACAGACGCCGGAGACGTCGGAACTAATCATTGTTTGCACCACCACCGCCAGCGCCAGCCCCTCGCTAGCACGCCGTGTTTGCGCCGGTAGGACACCGCACGCTCGTTCCATAGCGACGCCCAGCACCTGCGCACCGCGTCCCACAACGCATCCACCCGGTTATGCCCAGGTAGAGTCCTGTTGCCCGGCAAGCTGGCCTGGCAAGGTCTTCTGCGGTTGCTGACGACCGCACCGCCACCCGCGCACAATCCCCCAGCGCCGCATACGCCTGCTCAACCTCCGCCCGCAGGTCTGCCGGTATGGTGAGCGCTTCTGACCAGCTGTTGCGCCTGCTCAATGTCCTGCTTATCGACGAGCCGCGATCAACTCAGCCTGGATACTCTCGGTTTGCGGTTGTATAAGCGCTGGTATCAATAATGAAACCCGGCGGGACGGAAACCCTGCTGTGCGCATTCCCCGAGATTGGCTCCCTTGCCACCCACCAGCGCGAGATGGTCACTGCCGACGTCTTTAAAACCAACGAGATCATCTAGCTATGCCCCTGATCCTGTAGAATGTCCATTGTAGTGTAGAAGGATTCAGATGGGATGGGGATTTGGGAGGGTGTAGCTCGAGTGAGCTTGAAAAAGGAAAATCATGGCGTCCGATGTATAGACTTGCTAAAACCTGCTCATCCATGTGGTTGCCGCATTGAGCCTGACCGGCCCTGTAGCGTCCAAAAACATAGCATATTGGCCTACCTGGTCGGGCCTGGACGTGAGAGCGAATCTGCACCTCAAAAAGTTGTCGACCTGTCGTATCGACAAACTGAAGATGACCCCTAGGGTGTGGGCCATATTTGCCTAAAACAAAAGGCCGAAAGTGATACCCGCCGACATCGTTGAAGGAAAAATTACGCGTCCGCCCGAGTTTATTTCGAAACGTAAATCCCGTAGGGTTTACCTCCACGTACCACATCGTGAGGCCGGTTATGATGAACGCAACAGCAATGGTTGCTAAAGTTGGAACTGCTAAAATATAGCAAGACTTATGAGTCCAAAGAAATTTTCATTCTGAATGATGTGGGATGCCATTTCGAATGACGTTGACCCTATAAAAGCGGCCATCATAACGACGCCGGATTCAAAAATTAGTTGACCTACTAGAAATGATCGAGAGCGGCGTATTCCTTGCGAAATTTCTCGATTATAACGCGCCATTAGGTAGATTATGTGAGAAATGAAACCAATAACAATAATGCTAGGTACGGACGCGAAAACTATGGTGAGCAGTGTTTTTGTCCATGGCCTCTTCTTTGTTGGGGTTGGTTTGCCTGAGGTTGTCGGTTAGATGCTTAACAATCACCTTCTTATTGTGCTCTTCCGGAAGCTTTAATCGCGGCTTTCTTGATAGCCTGCAGTGTCAGTTGTCAGCGTAGAAGCCAAAATTGTCTCATGTAGTTAGTGTGCGAATATAAAATATAATTTGCGCCGCCGATACTAGCATGTCCAACGACTATACGGTTATCGCTATAGCTGACTTTTTGACAACCATCACTGCTGCTCCGTCAGCCTAATCATGGGAAGTGCCGCTCGCGCCATTGTTTCCCACCCCTGAAAGCTGCTTTGCTTCGATAGGTCAAGAAATTCCCCTGTGCGCCAAAGCCTTGGCGATCACGGCAAGGTCAGTCATTATCTGATGGTGCTGCAGCGGTACAAGATCATCTTCGGTGAGGCTATCAATTGATGTCACCGGGCTTTTGTCTGGAATGCGCTGAGATTCCAGCTTATAGACTGCCTCACTTACTTAGTGCGACGTGCATGATAATGCGTATTTAAGCAAGGGAAATCGTGCTCCTTACTAATCTTGATATGAACAAAAAGTTATGCCGCTCATCACGCTGCGTGAACAGCTCCGTTCGCGCAATGATGCGAGTGAAGCTATCGCAGATCCCGTTCCTCTGGCAACGCCAAAGCGTGCGCCCCATAAACGGCTATCCAAGCAGCAGTGCCAAAAAGCACTTGAACGTTACCATGTAGGCCAAAACTATACCGAGATTGGAAGGACGCTAGGTGTACACAGAGCGACTATTGCCGAAATTATCAAAAGAAATGGTGAGGCGCACCAGCGCAGGATACCGAGTAGCGCGGAACAAGCAAAAGCCAGCACTTCATGCCTCCGGTGCAGCATTTTACCGCCATCGCAGGCCACTATGGTGTCGTCCACGATGTGCTAAGCAATTGCCTGACGAGTGACGCTGGAATGACGCTCTCCTAGATGTATGGACGGACAAGCTTACTATGGCTATTGACGCTATCCTCAATTGGAAAAACTAGTTTTATGATATGATTTTGACTATGACTTTTTGTAACATTACCGAACAATGACAAACTCTGGTATTCCATAAAAAATGTGCCATCTTCCAAAGCTCCGCTATTACTTATCCAAGGAAGAGGGCTAGACCACCATGGATGGGATTCCGTCCTCAATGAATTTACCGATCGAACCATCGTGCTCATCGACCACAGAGGTACCGGCCAGACCACAGCACCATTGAGCTCTGGATGGTCAACGCGGGATTTTGCAAACGATATAATAACTATTCTTGATCACGCAGGCATCGATAAAGCGCACGTTTACGGACACTCGATGGGAGGAAGAATTGCTCAGTGGCTCGCAGCAGAGCATGCAGACCGTATTATTGCACTCGTGATTGGAGGTACCAGTGTTGGCGATGGAACTGGCCTACCCCGTCCTGCCGCTGGAGTAGCAGCGCTCGCATCTGGGGATCCGAGCGCATTGGCTTCACTCTTCTATCCAGATGATTGGATCGCAGCAAACCCGCAACAAGCTGCCAGTGTCTTTCCCACACCTCATTCACCAGTAATGAGTATCCACTGCAAAGCCTCGGATCGCCCTCGACGGACCAATTCCAGAAAATATTACAGTCCCACTTTGATCCTCCACGGCACGTGATGACCCTATCTCCGATCCTGGCAATGCAGCAATTCTCGGAAATCGAATCCCAAGTGCAGAAGTATGTATGATTCCAGGTGCCAGGCATGCCTACTGGGCCGGAAACCCAGAGGTTCATGCCTCGGTTGCAAAGTTCCTCCTATCGAACGACCCAAAAATAATACCCTTACTATACTTTCGTGTCACGTTATTAAATTGTCTTACTAATACCCGTCCATATTTGTGTATGGGTACTTATGTTGTGGGCACTATGCTGCATATTGCACCAAGTAACTGCATAACCGTCCATGACTTGGCCTAAATCTCCTGTGACTGGAAGTTTAAGTTGCTGCTGCTACCATATATTTTGCGGAACTGAACACATTACATATGAGTTATAAAAACCAAAAAGGAATATCGCAAAGATAAAATGCGTGGCCGCCCGCTTGATGTGAAAAGAATATTGCTAAAAATCTTTGAACTGCTTGAGGCTGCACTTGTTCGGGTGCGATGGGAACAGGCTGATGTTATGCGCCCAGTCAGGGAGTGAATGCTAACGTGTAGCAGAGCCTCGAGTCCCACGTAGTCCAGACTCACCTTGGTTATGTGCTGGATCTACTCGAAGATTGCTTTAGCTTGTACATATGCAGGCAACACCCAGTATGAAGAAGTTGCTTAATGGGGTGTTTTTCTGCAGTTGCTATTAACCCCGCAGGATATGCGAGTGGTGAGTCGTACGGCGACTTCCCTCACCAGCCGGTTATCCGGTTCTACGGCGGTTTGATGGTGAGGTGATGATGAGAGAAGAAAACACCACTTGGTGAGTACCGCAAGTGTGTGCAGCGATAATCGTGTTTAAGTGAGGAATCGTGGTGCGCCTGGGGAGACTTGAACTCCCACGCCCTAAGGCACTGGAACCATCAGCGCGTGCCACATTCCGCCACAGGCGCTTCGAGGGTAATCATGCAGTGGCTTGCGGATTCGTCAAAGTACCAGCCCGCGCTCAGCTCACGCCCACAACCGAGACGGCCCGCACCTGCAACCACGCCACGCCCACAGCCAAGACAGCCCACACCCGCAACGCCCACAACCTCACAAGCCCGCTACGCCGACACCCAAGACACAGACCTTCCTCTGAATAAAATCACCCCACTAAAATCACCCCACTGCGCTCAACCCTTATACCACCCCAACTCACCCGCGTCTTATCTGCCAACCGTAGCCATGCGGCGGCGTCGAAAGCTTCTACCTGCATGAATCCTAACGCGCATGAGAATTTGCCAAAAAGTATCGCAAAAAGTTAGCGTTGCGTTACCTATCGCGGCGCGTCGGGAAAAATATTACATGTGCTGAGCGTAGGATTAGCAGATATCGCAACCTGCTCAGTGTCCTGGTGAGTATCCATTGGAGGTAGATGATGATCACTCGTAAGGTGTTTCAACTGTTCATGGCCTTTTTCTTTGGCATGTGGTGGTCTGGGCGCTGTCTCCGTGCTGAATGCTCCCGAGGCGGCGGCGGCGACACGTGTGGCTACAAGCTACCGCACGGGTGAAGGATGGTGCGTGCCGGTGAAGGACGCGTCAGGGAGCGTTTCGCCACGATTGAGGTGTATTTTTCGTCGAAGGATAACCAGAATTGTGCGATTTTGCTAAAGAGGGCCGTCACTGGGGCTTGAAGAGATATGGAATGCTGCATTGCGTTCTCTGGGGATCAGGATCGTCAGCACGGCCAGGACACCGATAGTGGCCGGACGAAGGAATATTCGCGTGCCGTGTTTCGGCTGGCGGCGTTGCCGCTGGTGATAAAGCCGATTAAGGTCTCCGCAACTGTGGGGAATGCGAGCGCGTCGGCCGAGGGCTGGGATGGCTCGGGGAATGCGCCGCGCATCACCAATCCGGAGTAACTAGTACACCCCGTCCTGCCTGTTGATCGCGTCGATGGCGTCAACAATGGTGGCACCAGGGGTTTTTCTTGTCGGTAGCGTTTGACGCGTTTTCGCATCGGGATGGGGCACCCTTTGGGAGTTTCTTGGTGTCGCCAAACATGCGCCACTGCGCCAGACCAATAATATTCCCGGCAGGCACAGAAAGAGCGCCAGGGTGGAATGCCCCATAAAAAACGCGATGAGCGCCCCTATAGCAAGCGCCCAAACGAGAAAAGCGGACGCATAACCGATCCATGCTCGCTTCTTCATATGCCCATTGTGACATGCTTCCCCAGGGCTATGCTTGTATGCTGGATAAAAATAAGCTGAGACTGAGGATACTGTAGTGCTACTTCTGTCATTGTTTTTCTTCGCTATTGCGGGTGTGAGTGGTATAGGAGCGCTATATTGCTTCAGCAAGGCGCGTCAGGTTGACGATGAGCAGCAGCCAGCATCGTAATTTGTTTGCCGAGGTCCCGGATGCCGCTGATTTCGGCCCGGATCGCTTGGGTCCGGGGCCGTCGTTACGTATGGGCCGACGGACTACCTGGTGCGCGGCACGCTGGAGGTGACCAGGGCAGTTCACCTGGTACGAGCACCTGCTGGACGGCGGTGACGGTAGCAGCTTCCTGGCCGTGGAAATCGATGACGGCGAGCTTGAGCTGGTGTGGTGGACCTCGCGGAAGGCGACGGGTCTCACCCCGCAGAGCGTTCTGGAGTTTGAGGGCGTTCACTACGTGGAGCAGGAGCGCGGCCACGCGCGTTAGTCGCACGGAACAACCGGGTTGCCGCCGGAGGGGAAATGGCCTACATCGACTACGCCGATGCGTCCAAGCAGTTCCGCCTGGGGTTTGAGGGCTGGTCCAGAGCGATTCCTGGGAGGTGTCCACAGGGCGGGTGATTCTCCCCGGTGAGCTGATCATTTACCCCGCACCTCCAGCGCCTGATTACTCGGTTTAATATGCTTTTTCGACGCGGACAACAACGCTCCCGACAATAGTAGAAAAGGCAGGTTTTCCGTCATGAATAGTGGCCGCTGGAGGCTTCTTGGCATTGTGCTGGTTCTTGTGAGCGCAGCATCCGTGGGCCTGACTTTTCATGACGGCTGCCGCAGGATTTCGCTAACGCGAGTAATCCCGAAAGCTATGTGTCAAAGAACTACACCAGAAAGAGCGGCAATACCTACGAGTGCAAGTCTGGCGATGGCGTGCAGAAGACGGCTTCGGATATTGCGAATAAGGTTAAGCCGATGGCCAGGCAGTTTGACTCCGCGTCGGGGTCGGAATACTTGCGCTACGACAAGAGACTTATTGTGGTGTCCAATAATAACGGGAAATGCCAGATTGAGGTGGAGGACCTGCACCGCTACAACAATGGCAGTTTGATTTTCCTGGGGCCTGTTCAGTCCGTCCTCGCCGCGTGATTCCTCTGGCGGTCGTCTGGCTCGGGAAGTAATGGTGGCAGCAGTAGCGGTGGATCGTCGGGATCCGTGAAAGTAGGCGAGAAAATGGACGTATTTGCAGAGGTCGTGAGTACGCTGGCCTATTTCGCCCTCGCCGGCGTGATGCTGGTGCTGGGGTTTGTGGTTCTTGACCTGCTTACCCCCGGGAAACTACATCGCCTGGTGTTTGTGGACCACCTGCCCAATGCTGGTTTCATAGCGGCGGCGCAGCAGATAGCCACGGGAATTGTGGTGGCCACCGCCGTGCATAGTTCCGCCTCCGAATTGGGCTTAGGCAAGGGGCTTATTGAGGCCGGGGTGTTGCTTCGGGAATAGCGCTCCAGGCCGCGGCGCGGTGGCTGCGAATTGGCCATTCCGGGAGGTTCCGGACGGTGTGGAAGATAAGAAGCTCCGCGCCGGTGCCATTGTGGCCTCCGTGTCGCTGGTGATGGTTGGCGTTGTGAACGCCGCGTGCCCGACGTAGCACGCTTCGGTAGCGGCTACGCCAGGCACGATACACCAGGCACACTGGGGCAGTTACTCTGCCGCGAGGTCCTGCACCGGTGGGCGTCGTGAAGCACCCATGGCGGGAAGCAGGGCGGCGAGCACACCGGCGGTGCCTGCACCTGCGATGATAAGGGCGACCTGCAACCACGGGATGTACAGGTCCAGCTCTGCTTTGTCGGCGGTGTGTTCCACGCGTTCAAGCCGGACCAAGCTGGCGAAGATCCCCAGCGCACAGCCACACACGGCGGCGACAGCGGCGGTGAGCATGCCTCACGACGATGGTGGACCAGTTGACGGCGCTCCAAACCGACCGCCCGTAGCAGCGCGGATTCGACGGCGCTCCAGCACCGACAACGCTGTGGTGTTACCGATGCCCACGAAGGCGATGATCAGGGTAATGGCCAGCAGCGCCAGCACCACCACGAGCATGATGTTCAATATTTTTGGTAGTAGGCGCGTTCCTGGGCACCGCCGCCAGTGTTGTAGCTGTCGTTCAGGGCACTCCGACTCGCTGCTGACCTGCTGAACCTCGTCTCCTGACAGGCCCCGGGTAGCCGAAGAATACACGGTGTCAGTGACGGTGTTCCGCGCCACCTTGGAAAAAGTCATCCTTGGACATCCTCATCTGATCCGGGGTGCCCTTGTCGCTCACGCGTCCGCCGAGGGCAACTATGCTACCCGCACGCCCGAATGGTGATGGGGACTTATTCGGTGATGGTGCCCACCATGCCCACGCCGGACTGTGAGACAATGTATCACCCTTGGCATAGAACACTTCGCTGAGCCGTGAGCCATCCGCAGTCTCGGCCTTCACTGGGTGTCCTGACCATCAGAGGTGGGTCACCGTCACCTGTGCGTGATTGGGAATCAGCGCTGGCCCGGACCTTGTGCGTTGATCTGCTCAGCTCCTGCGGCGAGAAACCAGCCGGGTTGCTCGTGGTCACCATGAGGTCAAAGGGCGTTCTGATTGATCTGAGAAATAAGGACTCCTGAGTGAGATGCCCGTAGCCATCAACACCAGCACGGCCACGCCGATCAACATGGAAATACCTGTCGCTGTGTGCGCAGTGGGTTCTTCATTGAATTAGCGGCGGCCAACTCCACAGGCAGCGACACTCGTGACAGTGCCCGACCCAGCTACGACACCAGCCTTGGTAGCAACGTCGTGGCGGCTAGTAGCACGCCCATGCCGCAGATAAACCGCCAGCAATAGCCACAGCCATACCGCTCGTCGCACCGTAAATCAAGCCCGCCGCGCCCAGCAGGGCCAGAGCGAACCCACGATCGTGCGCCCCAGTGGCAGCTTGTCCGAAGCCACCGGTCTCCGCGGGCAAGCGCCTCACAGGATGCACGCGGGTCGCGCTTTCGACGCCCCCGAGAGCACACGCAACCGTCACCACAACGCCCACCACAAAACCAGCGATCAACGCCAGCGGACTGATGGTCAACGCATCATCATTGACAGACACGGCAAAGATCACCGTGGCAACGACACCCGGTAGCACGCCCACCAGCGCGGCCACCGATGCCGTGATACCGGCTCGCCCAGAATCAGGCCATGCACCTGCCGCTTATCTGCACCAATGCAGCGCAGCAACGCCAGTTCTTTTTGTTTCGCTGCGCGACGAGAACCCGGAAGGTATTCGCGATGACGAGCCCGCCACAATCATCGAAATAGCCACAAACACACCCAGCATGGCGGTCAGCGTCGCGGCATTGCCAGAAAAGGTCCGCGATCTGATGCTGCGCCTCGCTCGTCGCGAGTGCACCGCATGTCCGGGAGTGCCCTGAGTCTGGTCTTTTATCTGCTGCGCCAGCTGATCCGGAGTGAAGTTGCTGTGCCGTCATGGGCAGTGCTGCGAACCAGAATACCGTAGCGTATTTCTGGGCTTCAAGACGATCCAGCAGCTCCGGCATCACACTCAATCTCGGCGAAACCCATGGACATCATCTGATCTTTCTTGAGAGGTAATGCCCGCGACGCGAACGGAGTTCTTATCATCTAAGCGCACCGAATCACCCACAGATACCTGCAAAGAACCGCTGCGGACTTGTTCAGCACGGCTGTCGACGGTGACTGCTAGCCACGCACCCTCCGCCAGCGTGGCCCAGCGAAGAGGCTCACCGGCATCGCCTGGATCTGTGCGTTTGCTCCTGCGGGAATCGTGCCGTACCTACCGGATGCGCTGCGCTGCACATCGGCGGCCTGCACGTCGGGACGCTCGCGATGCGGTCAGCGGTTTTGGCCAGCACTTCATCTGCATTGTCTGCAATGAGCCGTCATAGCCACCCAGACATCGGAGTTCTTCATCTGCTCCGTCACACCGTTCGACAGGGCAGTGTTGTAGGTGCCCATAATCAGCAGCGTGGCCACCATAAACGACACGATAGCGCCACTGCGGTGGCGGTGGCGATGAGCCTACGCAGATTGTTTCTCAAACCAGATGCTACGAGGAAGTTCATTACTCAACCTCCTGCAATGCAGCCACAACCTGTTCCACGGTGGGGAGACGAGGGTGGCGGTGATGCGGCCATCGGCAAGCAGAATCGTCTCCATCCGCGTAGGTCGCGGCAATGGATCGTGCGTCACCATAATCACGGTCTGACCAAACACATCAACGCTGTCGCGCAAAAAGCGCAGCACCTCCGAACTGGATACGGAATCCAAATTCCCCGTCGGCTCGTCAGCGAAAATCACCGTCGGCTGAGCAACAAGCGCGCGGGCAACAGCGACACGCTGTTGCTGTCCGCCCTGACATTTCATGTGGTTTATGCGACAAGCGTGACTTAATGCCCAGTCGCCCACCACATTGTTGAATAATTCTTGATCCACCCTGACGCTTGGCTAATTTCGCGGGCAGCATAATGTTCTGCTCTGCGGTCAGGGTGGACACCAAATTGAAATGCTGGAAAAATAAAACCAACATGTTCACGCCGAAGGCGTGTTAAATCACGATCATTCAGACTTGTGATGTCAATCCCACCAATTTTGATATTGCCCGGAATCATGCTGTCAAGTCCGGCCAAACACTGCACCAGTGTGGATTTTGCCCGAACCCGACGGTCCCATGATCGCCAAAAACGTTTCTCACACCCACACGAATGCATGTATTGCTGAGCGCTGTCACCAGACCCCCAGCACCGTATGTCTGCGTAGGTCCCGCGCGACCACGGCATCCTTTGGCCTTAACAACGCGACTCATAACCCTCCTTGCGTAGAGAACAACAACCGTCTGATAACCATCATCGCTGCTCGGAGGCCTAAAAAGAATCACCCGACGGCGGAACATTGCGACCTAGAATTCATCTTCGCGCCTCACGCCCAGGGATGAGAACCAGCGATGATCGCGAGGGGCGATGCGGCCGCATAGGGAGGGCGGCAGCATACAGCGACGTAGAAAACGACTGTTGGAACGTGATGGGGACGGTCTGGTGTAGAAACCACACGAAAAACACATGTCGCAGTACAGGAACACCTCAAGGTCACATGAACCCACACAAAGCAACAGCAGCCATACCCGAACGTCAAAAACCTGTAAGCTGGTGGTAGATAAGCAGGCACCTTTCCGGACAAAAACAGACACAAACCCTAGCCCCTGAAGGAAACAACGTGGCTGTGCGCATCCGATAAGCTTTGGCGATAAAGCGAACGAGCTCATAAACAGGCTCATCGCCGATGGAGAAGCGCTGCCTCAAAGACACCTGCGTCCACATCATCGACGACACCCCCTACACAGCAGCAGACCCTACGAGAATTCATTTCACCTCATTAGCTACAAAGACGTAGCCAAAAACGGCGACACCTACCCCGCGCAGCGAAGAACTCGCCATCAAATACGCATACCTGCTGGAAAAATCCAGCGCCCGACTCGGGCCTGACCTGTGGCAATCCAGGCAATCCACAACGTTGCGCAGGCCGCACATGTGCTTTTTCGACGACCCGATCATCGACCGCCGCGTCGCCGCCGCCATCAGCATGCTCATCAGCGTGCTCTACACCGAAGAACAGCTCTGCAAAGACATCGAGCGCTTCGCCCTGAAACGGTATCGTGGGGAAGCGATTTGCGGTAGGTGGTGGGGAAGCTAGCGAGGTTGCCTGGCTCTGGCGCAACCCGCGATGCGGAGTGCTCGCGTTCTGTCGTGGCATTCCTGCCGATCTTTCTTCTGTGGGGGTATTGAATGATGTTTAGGTAAGATAAGTCCACCGCTGAGCTCGAAAAAGGGGTGTTTTTGAGCCTGGCGATGGACCTATCTTGCAGGGGGTGTTCATGATCTATCAAAGTGCGGTGAAAGACCTGGAAAGACGGCAGTTTGGTAGATCATGGTGCTGGTTAGAGTCTTGAACAGCGTTAGTGCAAACTTTTGCATAGAAGTTTGCTTATCTCCAAGCCGGAAAATGAGGTGTTTTCGAGCTTGGGCGTAAGCAGATTTTACAGCTGGGTCATAATTGCACTGCTTCATCGCAACCAGGTAAAACTGACTTCTTGATAAACCGCAAAGCAAGCCCCTTCAAGCCCCTTGTCGGATAGTTCTATCCGCAGGTACAAAAACACCCCTTTTTTGAGCCCAGCGGTGGACCCATCTTGCCTAAACATCGCTCAACCCCGCAAGCCCTCAGCTTTTGTACACCCTGCTGAGGATGCGGTGGAAGATGGTGAGTGATTCCGGGTCGGTGGGGATGTCGATGGGATCGCGGCCATCGGAACCCCTGCCCGGTGCGGGGAGGTGGATGGTGTCTGGCGTGTGATTTTGCTTTTGACCGCCGAGTGTCAGAACTGTCACTCGATTGTCGCGGGCGAGGGTGCTGATGTGCCATTGGCAGGAGCGGATGATGTGCATGGGGCGCGGATGGTAGGTGCTGTGCCTCGGCAGCATACGGCTTTGTTGGATCAAAGTCGTCAACTAGCAGATAAAATTGCTGAGCTGCCGAGTGCGATTGTTGGGACTATGAAGTTGATTGAGCGGTGGGGTCTGGCCGTCTGGCGATCGTGTTAATTCCGTCGCGGAACTTAGTGGAAATGAGCTGAAGAAATATGATTGGGAAAAACTTCTTTTAAAACCTATATACTAACACGCAGTGATTATCACTAATCTTGGGATTGATTTCTGTCGCAGCATCGAAACTTCAGGCCGAAATATTGAAAGAAAGTGCAGTTGGCGCGGTCAAGAATATGAGTTGGGTGAAAAGCAACAGCTTTGATAGGGCGAGGCACAACAGTGCTAGGGGCTGCATTAGGGGGCTACTGTGGATATTAAGCAAGGGATGGATCCATAATTGGCCATTGGTTCAAACGCGGCAGGAGCAGCAAGACCAGCCAAAGCTGCTGGGACTATAGTGGCTGGGGCAGTAATGGGCACCAGTGCTGGAAGTGCTACGGTGGAGTTGGTGCTGGTTATAGGGCTAGCAGAAGGTGCTGGAGTTGGGCATCTTACAACGAAGACAGTGCAGGGGGGGCGAAGCTATGACTGATCTCCTTAGCCGTCTAGTCGAAATGGATTGTGTTACCTATCAGTTTGATGTGGCTGAGATGATTGACACTACTAGTTTGTGGGTTTTTCCTAATGGTTGGCGACCCTTGCGGAGGTGGGCGTGACATTGCCGGGGACGGTTACAGTCCTGTCGGATACAGCTACCATATTTGTGAGCGATATGGCTGTTGATGGTTTTGCACCTACAGCTGTAGCATTGGGATTTCAGATTGCTGGAAATACTAATCTGGATCGATTGTTCATCGGATTAGTGGATAGAACACCGGAGGGAGCGACCAATCACCGTACCGATAGTCGTGTTGTGGTACAGGAATCTGAATACATATGCGCGCAGATGAAGTCACACCACTGCGGTGTGCAATGAGGAGATTGTAGATTTTTGAGTCAGTTACTGTGTTTGATTTATATATAAACCCTGAGGGATTAGATGTTGCTTCAACGTACCGTGGTAGCTCCCACGCAGTAGCAATGCACCACTGCCAAGGTTTAATCTGCCCGACCACGATAGCCCTAAGGATCTATAGTGAAAAGAAAAATATCAGGCCTCGTCATAACTCAGTTTTATAATTATAACTACGGGTATTTTTATTTCGCAATAACTTTTCTATTTAATCTATTTGTGGCCTCTTTCTATTATCCAGTATTTGCAGGAATCAGCCTGTTTGGATGGGGATAGTGCTTTTAGATCTGAGAACACACTCACAACATTATTGGATGGAAAAAGCTCATGCTCAGATCTCATTTTTGGGAGATGTGGCTGTAATCCATTCGTCGCGTTGGACTAACGTAGTTCGGGGTTCCGGACCTTTTTCTTCTTTTTATCGCTTGGTCTAGCGCCGTGGCTATCTCCACACATTTTTTCTTCATGAAGATGCGTTTCCTCCTGTATGGCATCTAATTTCTATTTGCGTCATGTTTCCTCTCGCTGGTTATTTTTCTACATTTTTACGGTTTCCCAAAACCATTACTGTAGGGAGAAAATATTTCAAGCGTGAACTTCACGGCCTCGGGTGGCGCTCTGAACTGGAATCAAGAGATCCCAGGCTTGAATTCGATCTGAACAAATATAATAAGATTATTGAATTTTTAGTCGCTAATGTGAACTATAATCGGACATCTATTTTTGGGTCTAAGGCTGACTATTTCGACGAAAAACGAGTTCCAATACCGGATGCAAGAAATGTTCCCCTCGATAAATTTTTGATGTGGCTATTTCCAGAGCAGGAGGATATATGGCGCATGATGATTGATCTAATTTGTGAGCCGCAATATGAGGCATGGGTTCCTACACGACGCATGCAAAATATATATAGCGAAATTTCAAAAAAGAAGGAAGAATTTCGGAAAAGTATAGAGCATAAATAATTTGACGATGGGGCTGCCTGCAAGTTGTGAAAAGTTGGCTAAGGTGCATTGATAGCAATCGTCATTTGGCTGATAAGGATTGCTGATGAGAATTTCGAAATCAACAGGACTTCTACCCAGGGCCTGGTGAAGACTCCAACGATTGTGGACCCCTTCAACGCAACCGGTCGACCAGGTTAACCTTCGAAAGGTAAGGCCCCAACTGCTAGGTTAGCCATTAACTAAACAGAACAGAAGCCCTTTCTGCATTGCTTACCTATCGCACTTACTTCGATATCTTAAGCCCATATTGCTGAATCTATTTACTGCTGGCTGGATATCCATCGTCTGGACTGCGATGGCTGCGGTTACCAACGCGCCGCCGCCTGTAGAAAACAAACATTACTGGTACTGTACAGGCTGATTGAGCAGTGGGATCAATCATCTGGTGAACTTGTTAGCGCTGCGATAGACCGTGTTGGAGAGGGATTGAAGAACTATGATTGGAACAGCTTCTTTGCTACATCTATGCTTACACGCGACGATTACATGAACTATGGGGACTGATTCTGCTGTAGCATCAGCGAGTTTTTCGGCTAGAAATTTTGCTTACCTAAGGCGGTCATACGCGGAAAGTCGTTATGAATTCGACAGTAGCACCGAGGTTGGTGCGACAGGGAAACCGGTGTCGGATGCTGCATCGGAAGCAACGGCGGATATTAAGCAGAGAATGGATCCAAAGTTGGCTACTAGTTTGAATGCTGCGGGAGCGGCCCTTGTGGGAAGTTGTTATCTGAGCATTAGCGGGCACTGTAGCAGGAAACGCATTTCCAGTTGTCGGTGCTCTTTGGAGGTCTAGCGGTTGGTGCTGCGTTTAGATTTTTAACTATGAAAGGAATTCAAGCGGTGGCAAAGTGATGACTGACATGCTTATCAGGCTAGTTGAACTCGGATGTCATGTATATCAATTCTGATGTGGTTGAAATGATTCGTCCTGAAAGCTTTGTTGGAACTGTTATCTGAGTGGCGGCCTCTATAAAGCTGAATATAGAGCTCTCAGAGTTGATCATAACGTTGACGAATGCGGCTATGCTATCTGCGAATAATGCGACGGTCGATGGTTGTGCGCCTACAGCTTTTGTGTCTGCGTTTCAGATTGAGGGAAATGTTGACTTGGACGATTTGTTGGCAGGCGTGAATGAAATAATACCTGAAGTGGCAGCTAATAACAATTTTGATAGTCGTGTAGTATCGTTGTGAGAGAAGTTGAGTATGCGTGTACAAACTAACATCTCGGTTTACTGCTGTCTGTAACGAAATAACCGTTGATTTTTGAGTCAATGACCGTGCTTGATCTGTATATGAACCCCGGAGGACTGGACGTGCTTTTGCAACGTACTGTAGTAACTTCTCGTGATAATGATGCTCCCCTGCCGGTGTGTAACAATGCTCGGCCACCGCAGTGACAAGGAATGACAATGAAACGAAAAAATAACCCCGGATTTTTTGTGCTGGCGACTTTTCTCTTATTTGTTGGCTTTATATATGTTTTATATGTTTTATACTTGATCCTTTTGGCGCTTCTTTTTATTACTCCATATTTTTCGGAGGATCAATAATATTGCAAAGTTTAGTGATGTTGGAAACGCGCACTTCGATTAACGTTTTAAGATGGAAAAAGCGAATCCCCATTTTGATACGCGTGGTAATGAAATCATTATCTATAATCCATCACTAGCTTATTTTATTCGAAATTCTGGCATCTTTTTCATTAACCTATCTTTAGGCCTTGCGCCATGGTTTTTCCCGGGGGTATTTTTTCGAGGTAGTACGTTTTTATCTCCGTGGCATTTAATTTCTCTATTTTTCTTGCTTCCTAGTTGTGTTTATGTTTTTGTGTTAGCTACAGCTTCTCAAACCTTTACAGTTAGTAGAGATCGTAAATTTTTTAAATTTGAGCAGTGCGGCATATGTTGGAGTTCTGAACTGATATCATCAGATCCTCAACTTGATATTGATGTTAACCCCTATGATTATACGGTAGACTTCATTGTGCGTAACGCAGATTATATGCGCAAATCAATTTTTGGGAATAGAAAGAGTCGTGTTAAAGAGAAGAAGATACCTATACCAGACACTAGGAATGTTAGTCAAGAGGAGTTTCTTCCGCAGCTATTTCCTGAACAAGTTCATTTGATGCCTTTAATGTTCGACCTGACTTCAATGCCGAGATACGGAATGTCAAGGACAAAGAAAGCTGAAAAATTCGTAAAGAACTGACAAGGCGGCAACAAGAATTTAAGCGCGATAGCGGACGAAAGTGATGTGGAAAAGTTTTGTAATGTAGGCCGCCAGTGTTTAAACTTTGAGATATAATGAGATTGATTTAGATGCTGGAAGATCGTGTCAGCGTTCGCGCGAGCTCTGACTAAAAAGAAAACTAATTTAATTTCTATGGTAGAGTTTCTTTACTGAAGCTCGAGCCACTGCAACCCTAACAACAATTCATCTAAAGATAGCCGTTAAATCGTTATGATGGAACCATCGAGAAAATTGCCATCAGTACCAAAGCGCCTGTTGAAAGAAAAACGGCCGGTGACTGTGGCTGCGACTAAACCGGGGCAGATTGTGTGTTGGGATGTTACTTTTGCCGCATGTTTTCACAGGTTCCAGGTTCGCAGCCTGTGTGTTTGTGGATCTCTACCCCGTCAAATCATTGGTTTTGAGGTGAGTTATCGGGAAAGCGCTGCTGGGGCCAGTGCGCTGTGTCGTACGGTTATTGATCGGGTGGCGGCTGCTGGTGGGAGGGTGTGTGTGCTGCATTCAGATAATGGCTCGCGTGATGACATCGACGCAGGTGGCGGATGTGTGTGAGTGATCGGGTGGTGCAGAGTTTCATCCGGCCGAGGGGTTAGTAATGATAATGCGCATGTTGAGTCGTTGTTTACACGGTGAAAACCCGCCTGGATTATCCGGTGGTGTTTGAGGATGTCGAGCATGCTAGGCGGTGGGTGGCGGGTTTGTGGCGGCGTATAACGATACTGGGCATTCCGGTCTGGCCGGTTATACCCCTAATCAGGTTGCTGATGGTCGGTGGGGTGAGGTGTATCAGCGGCGTTGTGCAGCCAGGCGGGCCTATGACCAGGCGCATCCTAGTCGGGTACCAGCTCGGCCTGCGGCAGTGGGGACGGTAGCCGGACAGGGTGGAGTTGGTGGTCTATTCCACCAAGGGAGCGGGTAGGGATGGTGAGGGGTTGGTGTCGTTGCTAGTACGATAAAAACACTGCGGGGGCCGTTGTGGTTCACAAGACCCAGACTACAGATCAGCGACCATGTTTAATTTTTATATGAACCCCTGGCTGGTTGGACGTGTTGTTGCAACGTACTGTAGTGACTCCTCGTAATAGTGATACCCCCTTGCCTGTTTTTAACAATGCTCGACCACCGCAATAATAAGGATTGATGATGAAACGAAAGAATACGCAATATTTCATGGTTGCTTTGGCAATGATCGCTATAGGTCTCTTTTTTTCTACAGTGACTTTTTTATTTGATCCTTTCGGTGCTTCGTTTTATTACTCGCTACTTATCTTTGGATCTTTTGCGTGGATGGGGATAGTGGGTCTGACTTGAGGACTCACTATAATATTATTAATTGGGAGAAAGCGCACCCGCAAATCTTATTTGTGGACGATCTTGCGGTAATTTACGCTTCTCGTTGGGCTAATGTCATTCGAGCTTCTACTCTGGTTTCCTTTTTTATGGTATTTGGTTTGGCTCCGTGGTTATTTCCGGCGCGTTTCTCCCTGGCGGTGGGTTTCCTTCAGTTTGGCATTTGATTTCTTTTATAGTGTCATGTTTCCCTTTGCAGTCTCACTGTTTTTTTATCAGTTTCTCAAACGATTACTGTAGGAAAAATTATTTTAAACGTGAACTTCGCGGTCTTGGGTTGCGGTCAGAATTGGTGTCAGAGGATCCCCATCTTGAAATTGAGGTAGCGAAACATAGTACTGCTCTTGTTTTTCGGTTGCCAACGTGAAGTATAAACGAGAGTCTATTTTTGGCGACAAAGTCGATTACTTTGATAAAAAATTGGTGCCAATACCGGATGCTAGAAACGTTCCTTTAGATAAATTTTTAATGTGGCTAGCCCCGGAGAAAAAGAGTTGTGGAGTTTGATGATTGACTTGATTTGTGAGCCTCAATATAATCCAGAGCTCCTTCGCGTCGAGCGCAGAATATATATATTGAACTCGCAAAAAAGAGGGAGGAAATTCAAAAAAATCAGGGAAACGAATAGCTTGAAAAAGTAGCTTAAATCCTTTCTCACCAGGATCGCCAATCATGCTCATAATGCAGCGATGCCAACACCACGACATTTTTAGTGATCGTCGTGCTCACCGTCAGACATGAATTTGCGTGTTTGAGTGCGTCTCGTGCTTTTAGTAAGCCGCGTTTCGGCCCCTCGGCAGATCGCCTGATGTCAGTAATGATTTCTATCATCGCTTCATCACCGAGGTTCAATCGGCATCCTTTACTCACAGGTTTCACCCTGACACCTGCACTTTAGTAGCCTTTATCAGCGAAATCCACACCTCGGGTATCGCGTCAGATGAAATCAAAAATATGCTGGTGTGTAGCAGTGATGCCATATGTTGCATTAGGCTTTGGTCGGGGGTATGTATAGCGGCCTGTCGTTCCGATTCGATAGGACTTATAGGTTCTCACCGAAGCAGGAATGTTTAGCGAAATGTAGCCGGGTCGTCGCAGTCGTTGATATCTCTGTCGTGGCCTGTAACTTTTCGGATGGCACCGTCGTCGATGTCGATGAGCGTGCCATCCAGACGGAGGATCAGCCTACCTGTTGCTTCCTGATCCGTTACTACTTGTTGCTAATCGGAGGTGCGGGAGGAAATATCCCCTAACGCTTCGTGGAGATACCGGTAGGCTTCTGGCTTGACTGATGCAACCGTCATAAAGGCCAAGCGTGTGCAGGGTGGCGGCACGTTGTTAGCGGAGGTCATCGCAGGCCAGGTGGTGGATATCCAGCTAGCAGTGAATTGTGTCAGCTACGTGGGCTTAAGATATCAAGGTAGGCTAGCATGCGGGAAGGATCTCTTTTCTACTTCTATTGGTGTTTTGCTAATGGCCAACCCAGCAAGTGGGTTATGGCTGTTCCACGCATGCTGGTCTGCGTTGCGGTGGGGAACCCCAGGGTAGTCTAGTGCATTCCGGCCACGGTAGCGATAAGGGATTGTAGTTTTGGGTTTCTTCATGTTTTAGGGGGCGTAGCACGCAAAACAGTAGAGACGGCCTCAACGGTTTGTGTATGATCCTACTAAACACTCAAACAAGGAGATTGACTGCACAATAGCTACCATGGCAAAAATCCTACCACGACGAAGTTCTTCCTGCTTTCTTGTTAGTTCTTCACGACTCGAGCCTCGCCGAACGCGAAGAAGCACTAGGTCGAGGCTCTGCGATGAGATCAAACATTAGTGGTAACAGGTGTAGTTGTTCCGGAAATAGCCACGGCAAAACTCTTCAAGCTGAATATTTCTGGATTAGGTATAGTAACACTTTTTCTTTTGAATTCCTTTTTCTTTACTCCAAAGATTGACTTACGCGTGTAGTTAACATTAGATGCAATAAGCTCAAACATAGATCTGAGTGATGGACATCAAGATCAAGATCAGCATTTATTGACGTTAGCTCCGAATTCCATCCTAAACCACGAACTTCATTTTTGATAAAAGTTCTACTTTTGCTTACGGAAATTTTACGCGTAGAAGTAAATAAAAAGAACATATAAATACAAGTCGGAAGAATGATAAATATGGAAATTAGATGCCAGATCGAGGGAATGAGCCGTCGTCAAAAACACTCCAGAGGAAGAGCCACGGCGTCGCCGATTGAAATCAAAAACGAAAAAGGGTCCTGAGAATGCGTAAAATGCTGCCATTCGAGGTATGGAAATTACTGCAATGTCATTATGAAAGGTAATCGTCGGCAAAGCTCTTTCCCATTTCATTATAGTAAGTTGTGTTCTTGCATCTAAAAATGTAACGGCGAGCCAAATGAAAGATCCTCCGATAAAAAGGAGTAAAAGAAAGAAGCCCCAAAAAGGGTTGGACAAAAAGCTGGCGATAGGGGAAAAAGAGGTCCCAGCAGAATAAAGAATATGGACATTCCGACGAACTTTGGATTCTTTCGCTTCATCTCTCGTTCCTTATCGCTATCGTGGTTGGGTGTGCTAAAAATACCGGCAATAGAATGTCACTGTTACGTAGGCCACCGCAGTGTCATCCGACCCACCAGGGGTTACATGCACATCAAACACAACAACCGACTCAAAATCTACATTCTCCTCATTGTGCACCGCAGTAATATGTGACGCCATCTGTGCGCACAGATATTCAGATTCCCGTGCCACGACACGACTATCGGTATAGTGATTGACCGCTCCCTCCGGTGTGCTACTCACGCAATACTATGGTCAATCGATCCAGGCTGGTATTTCCGTCAATGTCAAATCTGATGCCACAGTTGCGGGTGCAAAAACCATTTATCACCGTACCGCCATTGATATGAGAATTGTTGGTTTTCAAAACACGCTGAAACGTGGCCGTAATGTTGCTGGCATAACCCCTCTATATCGTGACCGTTCATGTCAGTTAAGTATTTGCGACTAACAGGTTCTAAGAATAGTTGAGTGTTTAGCCTATCTGCAACAAAACCAACGTGGCTCAACCGAGGCACTTTTTGAAGGTCGCATCGGGTGCAGAGTTTTTACTAATATCGGCCGATGCGCTCAAGATTGACCGGATCCAACGAACCTTGGGA